>WNGQ01001354.1_pt1 | contig 25443 bp, 23 predicted proteins | sample 5407661 | NCBI WGS metagenome assembly WNGQ01 (sample SAMN13153382, study PRJNA577476) | soil metagenome | isolation source: 60 cm soil or saprolite under Garry oak tree replicate 2 | place: USA:California | collected 2016-06-15 | reverse complement strand
CGCCCTCTGCAAGAAGGCTCTCCAGCGCGGCGGGTCGGGCGCGGGCCACCCAGGTCCAGCGTCCGCCTCGGCGTCAGCATGCGCAAAACTGATTTGCTGGGCCAGCGAGGGATCGGGTTCGCCGTTGGGCAGCGCAATCGCCAGCCGGTGCAGTGACCAGTGCTGATCGATCGCTTGAATCTCGCACCGCGCCAGAGCAATCAGCGAGCAATGAAAAGCCGGCTTGAGCGGCGTGCTTAGCTGCCAGCGGGTGCTCTCCGGGAACTGCATCCGCCAGAGCTTTTCGGCTACCGCCCCATCTGGCGGGTGCGCCTGCCGTTCGCCCGCCAGCACGATACGTTCCAACGGCAATGGCGCAGGTCGAATAGCCTCGGCCAGACGGAACGTCAGTGGGCAACCGGGAAAGACCTCGCGCAAAGCGTCGCGCGCCGACGTGGCATCGGCGAGCACGAAACCAAGTTCGGTCTCATACAGCGCCCCATCCGCATTCCAAAGCTTGGCGGCCTGGCCCTCGGCAACGATTTCCAGCCGGTCATGCCAGGTGCGCTCACACAGCGCGCCCATAGCGGTGAGGCCTTCCTCGTAAAAGGCCACCAGCGAACCCGGATCATAGGAAAGGCGGTCAAGCTTCATGAACAAAGGGGGGAGGGAGCTTCACAGCGGCTCATAATCTTTGGAGAACTTCTGCACTCTGCATTCTACACTCTGCATACTACACTCTGCATTTAGATGGAGAGCCTTCACAACGGCTCATAATCTTTGGAAAACTTCCACATTCTACATTCTGCATTCTACACTCTGCATTTAGATGGGGGCCTTCACAACGACTCGTAATCTTTGCTGAACAACGTCTCATCCAGCTTCTTCACTTCGCCGTAGGCATCTCGCGCGGCGGCCAGTTCGTCGCCCAGACTTGCCAGCGCCTCGGCGACACGGCCTTCGCTCTCACCCCAGCGGCGCAGCACTTCTTCGGCGAATTCATCGCTGCTGAACTTTTCGCCGAGCACCAAACCCGTCTCGCCCACCACCAGTTCAAAGAGATTTAGTTTCTCCTGGAGGATGTGCAGCAGATGTTCCTGGAGCGTGCCGGCCTGCACAAAATTGAAGATGCGGACCGGGTGCCGCTGGCCGAGGCGATGCAGCCGGCCAATGCGCTGCTCAATCTCCATCGGGTTCCAAGGCAGATCGAAGTTCACCAGGCGGTGTGAAAATTGCAGGTTGCGCCCTTCGGTGCCGCTATGGGTCAGCAGCAGCGCCCCGCCCCGCCGATGAAACTCTTCTGTAATGGGCTGGCGTTGCGGAGGCGGCGGCGCGCCGTTGACAACAAAGGTCTCGACGCCGGCCTGCCGGAGGTATTCGGCGACTGCAGCCTGGGTCTGAAGGAACTGGGTGAAAATGACTGCGCCGCCTTCACCTCGTGTGAGCGGCTGGAGCAACTCGCATTTTCGACGCCAGCTCCCCTCGAGCGGCGCTTGCTCGCGCCAGGCCCGGGCAGCGGCGCGATCCGGGAACTTCTCCAGCGCTTCGCGCCAGGCAGCGGGGCTGCTGCCGCCAGCCTGCAACAGCAGACGGCCCCACAAGCTGGCCTGGCTGGCGCTCAATTGGGCCAACCGCTCGCGAAATTCCTTCTCCCATTGCTGCCAAAACGCGCGCTCTGCCTCATCGGCCTCGAACAGGACGGTCTCAGCGCGGCGCGACGGCAGATTGATGCCGGCGTTGGCTCGGGTGTTGCGAACCATCACCTAGCCCAGCAGTCGGCGGAGCTCCTCCGGTTGGCGCGGCCGGCGCGGGCGCTTGGGATCAATGAAGCGGGCACGGAATTCCTTAGGCGTCGGCAATTGGCCGGGCTGGAGCAGGGTCACCAGATTGTAGAGCTCTTCCAGCGAGTTCTGCACCGGCGTAGCCGTCAGCAGCAGCAGGAATTGTCGAGGTAGCGTGTTGATGGCTTGCCAGGCCTGCGAGTCGCGGTTGCGCAAGTAATGCGCCTCGTCCACGATGAGCATGTCCCAATGCACCTGCCGGGCCACTTCCAATTGCGCGGGTTGTTTGAGCGTATGGAGGCTGGCGATGAGGCCGGGGTTTTCGCCCCAGAATTTCTGCCCGTCGCCGCGCGCGACAGCGTGGTTGGTAGTGGCGGTGTCCAATCCGAATTTGTCGGCCAGTTCCTCTTCCCACTGGTCCACCAGCGACGGCACGGTCAGCACCAGGAAACGTTTGACCATGCCGCGCGTGAGCAGTTCCTTGAGCACCAGGCCGGCCTCGATGGTTTTGCCCAGGCCCACCTCGTCCGAGAGCAACGCGCGGCCACGCAAAGGGCCGAGTACACGCAACGCGGTGCGGAGCTGATAATCCAACTGCTCGATGCGGCAATGCGGCAGACAAAGCAAGTCGTCGGACTGGTTGGAAACCCACCACAGGGCGGCGCGCTCGCGCAGAAAATAAGTTTGAAGATCGCCCAGCGCAAAGGTTGTTTCCTGGAATTCCAGGCCCGGCGGTTCGATGTGCACCGGCACGGGTGGAAGCGGCTGGCGTTCGAATGCCTTCAGATTTGAGATGTGAGATGTGAGATGTTCGGCTCTTTTTGCCTCGGCCACTTTGCGGTCTTCCGCCGCACGTTGCTCGCGGCGGCGGCGTTCTTCGGCAAGACGGGCCATGTTCTCGCGCATGAGCGTCTCCTGTTCCAAGCGCTTTTGCTCCTTGCGCATGAACCGCCGTCCGTCCCGCTCCATCTCGGCAAGGTCCAACGGATCCATCTGGTCCATGAGCTCGCTGAGCGGCGAAAACTTGAAGCGCATTGCCTCAGCCATAGCTTTGATGTGGTCCACCAACCAGGGCCACGGCAATACGTCGGGCTCCAGAGGCGGCGCCTGGACATAACGCGGCTTTGGGCTGTTGGGCTGCCGTTCAAGTCGCAACAAGCTGAAGCTCTCGATAGCGGTCGGGAAGCGGGCAATCCAACGGTCAAGTGCGGCACGAATCGCACCGCGATGATGGGTGGAATTTTTGACTTCTCGCAGGTCATTCACTTCGAGCTCCCAGCTCAAGACATCGCTGCCGGTGCAACGCACACGCCCGGTGGCCACGTGCCGCCCGCTTTGCGGATCATTCCAGTCAAACTGGATGAAGCCCTGAACTGTCTCGAGCGTCACGCGAAGTTGCAGTTCAAATTGTTCCGTCGGCGGAAACAAACCCGGCGTGCTGGCCAGTCCCTCTGGATTAGGCGCCCCCCGCAGCCAAACGCAGCCCAAAATGTAGGCCGCCGACCGGGCGCGTTGTGCGCGATCAGTGCCCCGGGCCAGTTCAGGCACTTCCAAAAATCGCGTGAACTGCTGGACCTGGTGGGCAAGCCATTTCCAGGCAGGCTCATCCGGCGGCAAAGTAACTGCGTGGGGAGCGCCTGCCTTCGCCTGGCCGATGGCAACATCAGTCAGCACTTGCACCGTTATACACTCGTCAGCCACCGCAAATCGCCTGTGCAGACGGTTGACCAGCGCTCGCACGGAGGAAGTCCAATGGCTGCAGCCGCCCTGCTCCGTCCGGCCTCCAGCGACCATTGGAGATCTGAAAACCCGAAGGTAGCCAATGAAGTGGTGCCTAACTGTCCGCGCGCCACCGGCTCGGTTGACCCAGCGCGACGCCACTCGAAGCGGAAGCAGCCGCCTCCAACATCCAGAGTGATAGACAACTGAAGCGTCCCACCAGCCGGCGACGCTGCGCTGCTTTCCTGCACAGCGGGCAATTCAATCTGCAGTTCTGAAGACATCGCAGGTTTTCCTTCTGGCGATCTTTTTCATGGCGGCCACAACTATTTCGGCGCTGTCCTGCCACGTACCTTGCTGAGTCCCGCCCAGGCCAGCAAGGCCACTCCAATCGGCGTGCCGGTGATGGGCGTGGGAATGGCGGCCAGCACCGCAAGCAGCGTAGCAAACGTCAATGCGCGACCGTTGGAATCGCGCTTCAGGTGTTTTTGGATCAGAAATGTCGGCACGAAGACCGCTGTGAAGCAAAACGGAACGGCAACGATCCATATCGGTGGCGCCCAGTCGAACACTACCCAGAGGCTATCCACCGCCACGAGGATCAGCGCCGACAGAGCGTGAATTGGCTGGGCATCAGTGGGTGTGGCCGGACCGGACGGGTGGGAAGACGCGGGCGCCAGGACCTCAACTGGGGCCCTTATGGCCGGCGCTTCGCTCATTATTGGCGGTTTTTCCACGGTGCTTAACATTATCGCCGTCATCCGCACCCGTCAGTTCTCAAGCGGGAAAATTCGAGGTGCGTGGTCAAGTCGAACGGCGTGGGCGTCACCATTGAACGACCTCCCTGACTACCAACAGCAACCGGCCCGATGGCCGCGGTACGCAGGCAGCCTCCGCCGATGCCAGGTTGTGGTCGGCATACCTGCTCAAGACCAGCAAGTCCATGAGTGCCTGTTTCTGTGTTTCCGTGGGTCCCGCGGTTTTCATGGAGGCAATTAAAGCTTGTCCGGTTGCTTGTCAATAGGCTTTTGCGTAATCTGCACGCGTGAGCGACGTCACTCACATTCTGGACCGCGCACAACAAGGTGACGCCAAAGCCGCTGCGGAACTGCTCCCGCTGGTCTATGAGGAACTTCGCCGTCTCGCGGCGCATAAGATGGCCCAGGAAGCCGCCGGCCAAACGCTTCAGGCCACTGCGCTGGTCCATGAAGCCTGGCTGCGGCTCATCGGCGATGGCCAACCGCACTGGCAGGGACGCGGCCATTTCTTTGCCGCCGCGGCCGAAGCCATGCGGCGTATCCTGGTAGAAAACGCCCGGCGCAAACGGAGGCTCCGCCACGGCGGCGGTCAGCAGCGCGTCGGCCTCGAGGAAGCTGACCTCGTGGCCGAGCCGGAGGAGGACAAGGTGCTCCAGGTGGATGAAGCCTTGGACGATCTGGCGCGGGAAGATCCGATTCAGGCCCAGGTCGTCAAACTACGGTTCTTCGCGGGCTTAAAGAACGAGGAGGTCGCCGAGGCGCTCGGCGTCTCCACCAAAACCGTGCAGCGGTACTGGACCCACGCGAAATCCTGGCTTTACCAACGCATTCTGAATCAGCGGTAGCGAAGCCGGGCGAAAATCCGCCAAAATTTTCACTTTCGCTGTCCATTTTTTCCGCAAAACGTCGCATTGACAGGTAGAGACAACAATTGCCATGAACGAACGTGAGCGGAAAGAGACTCAGATTTTCAGCGATGCCCTGGAGTTCTCCTCGGCGGCTGAAAGAACTGACTATTTGAATCAGGCCTGCGCGGATGACGCGGCCCTCCGCCAAAGAGTCGAGGCCCTCCTGCGCGTCCGGGCTGAAGCCGATCAGTACTTCGGCAGTGTGACAACTGACCGCAATCGCGCCGTCCTCTCAGGCATCGCTTGTTCTTCGGACGCAGGGAACACCGTCCCCCTTGCCGGCCTGACCGAAAAAACCGGCGTCTGCATTGATGGATATAAGCTTCTGGAGAAGATCGGCGAAGGTGGCTGTGGCGTGGTCTATATGGCCGAGCAGAAAGAGCCGATCAAACGCCGCGTCGCTCTCAAGATCATCAAGATCGGCATGGATACCCGCGAAGTCGTGGCCCGCTTCGAAGCCGAGCGCCAGGCCCTCGCGATCATGGACCACCCGAACATCGCAAAAATCTTCGCCGCTGGAGCCACCGATTCCTCGGTATCACGAGCCGGTGAGACGGCGAACCGGCGAACCGGCGATTCGCCGACACCCCCATTCGCCGACACGCCGTCTCAGCTAAAAGCCGGCCGGCCCTACTTCGTCATGGAACTGGTCCGCGGCGTCAATATCACCGATTACTGCGACCAGAAAAACCTCTCCACCCGCGAACGCCTCGATCTTTTCATGCTCGTCTGCCAGGCCGTCCAACACGCTCACCAAAAAGGCATCATCCACCGCGACCTCAAGCCCTCGAACATCCTGGTCACGGTCAACGACGGTGTGGCGGTGCCCAAGATCATTGACTTCGGCATCGCCAAGGCCACGCAAATGGAATTGACCGAGAAGACCGTCTTCACCCGCTTCCAGCAGTTTCTCGGCACGCCAGCCTACATGAGCCCCGAGCAAGCGGAGCTCACCAGCGTGGATATAGACACCCGCAGCGACATTTACAGCCTGGGCGTGCTTCTCTACGAGCTGCTCACTGGCAAGACCCCTTTCGACGCCAAAGAACTGCTCAAGGCCGGTCTGGACGAAATGCGCCGCACCATCCGGGAGAAGGAACCCGAGCGCCCCTCGACTAGGGTGAGCACCTTGCGCGGCGAAGAGCTGACCACCACCGCCAAGCGGCGGGGCCTGCAACCACCCAAGCTCATCAACCTTCTGCGCGGCGACCTCGACTGGATCGTGATGAAGTGCCTGGAGAAAGACCGCGCCCGCCGCTACGAAACCGCCTACGGGCTGGCATCGGACATCCATCGGCACTTGAACAACGAACCCGTCGTGGCCTGTCCGCCCAGCAACCTCTACCGGTTCCAAAAACTGGTCCGTCGGAACAAGCTGGCATTCGCTGCCGCTGGCGGCATTGCAGCGGCGCTGGTGATCGGGCTGGCCATCGCCTTGTGGCAATCCGTTGAAAAGACTCGCGCATACAATCGCGCCGTCACCGCGGAAGAAGCGGCGAAGGCCGAAGCAAAAATTCTGAAAGACATGCTGGAAAGCGCCGGGCCAGAGATCACCAAAGGCCGCGATGCAACGATCGTTTTGGAAATGCTGGACAAAACATCCGAGCGTATCGAAAAGGAACTTGGCAGTTATCCGGAAGTTGAGATGGACTTGAGCGGCACTATCGGCAGTTTGTATCGCAATCTGGGCCACTTTCAGAAGGCCGAGAAGTTCCTGCGTCGGGCGCTTGCGCTCAGGGAACAAAATCACCCGACTGCCAATAATGCAGACGTACTCTGGATGCTGGGGGCTGTACTTTTCGAACAGGGAAAGCTCCAGGAGTCGGAAGAGTTCCTGCGCAAGGCCCTGGCCGCGCAGAGGAAGTTTGGTCGTGAGGATGCCAATGCAACCGATTTTCTTGGCAACTTGGCGGAGCAGTTCGGCAATCAGGGCAAATTGTCAGAGGCAAAGCTCTTGGCCACGGAGGCCCTGACCTTGAGCAGAAAGCTTTTCGGCGCAACTCACGAGCGAGTAGCGTGGGTCCTCGAGAAGGTGGCCGCGGTGGAAGATGCGGGGCGAGAATTCCGAGACGCGGAGGAACACCAACAGGAAGCCATCGCGATCTGGGAGAAACTCGGTGGCCATGAGTACGAGCTGCACTTTGCTCGGGCAAACCTCGCAGCCACGCTGACCGAAGAGGGAAAACTCCAGGAAGCAGAAAGCCTGTGCGACGAAGGATTGGCTTTCATGCGCAAGCTGTATGGCAACGACCATCCGGCCGTCGCCGGGTTGTTGCAAAACCTCGCGAAGAATCTCGGCGAACAAGGCAGACTGCTCGAGGCGGAATACTTGTATCGCGAGGCGGTCGAGATTGAACGAAAGCGATTCAGCAATGAGAACCCACGAATCTTAGGCTCGCTCATTATGCTCGGCGTGGTCTTAGCCAGGGAAGACAAACTCCGCGAGGCAACGCCCGTGTTCAGTGAAGCAGTTGACTTGTGTCGGAAAAACCCTGAATGGGGTTTACAGCCTCAAAACTTCGCTTACCACCATTTGGGAAAAGTGCTGGCCGACCAGGGTGAGCTAGTCAAAGCGGAGGCTGTCCAGTCCGAACATCTAGCCTTCTTGCGGAAGCGAGGTCCGACCAATTGGTTTGTGATGGAGGCGCTCGCCGAACTGGCAATCACGTTGATGGCCGAACACAAATTCGCGCAAGCTGAACCGCTATTGCGCGAATCCCTAACACTTCGCGACCCTGAAGCCTGGAGCGCATTCAGCACCCGAATTCTCCTGGGCGAGTGCCTGCTGAACCAGAAACGATTTGGCGAAGCCGAGCCGCTTCTCATCGCTGGCTATGAAGGCGTCAAACAGCGGAGCGAGGTTGGTTGGAAGGCCCGTTTCCATCGCCGTCATCCGGGTGAACGAAGAGCGCTTGAGCTTCTTGCGCGACTCTACGCAGAAACGGGCCGTCCGGAGCGAGCGGCCGAGTGGAGACAAAAGCTCGCCGAGTTCGAAAAGACCGAAGCCCACGCAAAGAATCTTCAGTCCGGAGAATGATCGAATCAAAATCCATCGAATGAAAACTATGAAACCTTGCGACTCACGCGCATTGCCGCGGTTGCGGACTTTCCCGTAGCCCGGTCGGGGCCGAGGTGAGGTGCCACCAGTTTGCGCCTCGCCTCGGCTCCGCCGCCGAACACTCACCCGTATCGAAAAAGGGGCACTGCCCTCGCGCGTGAGGTGTTGTCTGGCGTCGGCGAAATGCGCCACGGAAAGCAGAACGATTGCAGCAAAGAAACAACGCACAACAAGAAAAAAAACAAAAAACAAAATGCTATGAAAACAAATCCAATCACGAACCCACCTGTAGCCGCCGAGGTAACGAGGCGGACGTTCAAACCAATTCAGCATCCGCCTCCTCACGGCGGCGGCTACGCGCTCGCGCTGCTCGCCGCCGCCGCATTGTTTACCCACACCGCCTTCGCCGGCAAACCGCCGCCACCGCCGCCACCTGCGCCGCAACCCAGCAGCGGCACGCTCGTACTCGATTATGCTGGACCTGACGGTAGCGGCGCGGCCAATTGGGGACTGGTCGTTGCTCCTTCCGGAGGCCTTTACGCCGTGGGCAGTGAATTACCTGGCGGTGACTATTGGAATTCGAAACAGTTAGTCCTGGCGAGCGGTGACAGCGGAAGCACTTGGTCACTGCTCGACAGCTTTGCCCCGCCGGGGCGTTACGTTGACTGCTTCATCAATGGTCTGGGTGGCGGCGTCACTTCAGACGCGAGCGGCAACCTCTACGTGAGCAGCTTTACCTACGATTCCGTGTCAAGCGATCGGCTTGGATGGTACGTTCGGCGCAGCACCGACGGCGGAGCAACTTGGACCACCGTAGATGATATGGTCACGGCGCCGCTGTGGCCCGCTACCGATGACGTCGGAATCGCCGCAGATGGTGCAGGCAATGTTTATGTCGCAGCGACCGATGTCTATTACCTAAATTCGGTCTGGTATCACGACTGGACGATTCGGAAAGGGATTGGCGGGACTTCCTTTTCGACCATTGATGTGCTGCCGAACAGCTTTCCCAAGGACATTTTCGTTCATCCCACCGCTGGCATTTTTGTCGTCGGCCAGACCCAGCTCGCGAACAAGGGCCCGACCATTTTGGCGTGGCTGGTGCGGCGGAGCACCGACGGCGGCGCGACTTGGTCGAACGTGGACACGTTTCTATTGTCGAAATCCGCGGTCGCCATGGGCATTGGCACGGATGCTTCCGGCAACCTCTACGTGGTGGGGAGCGGAACCGTCGCCTCCACGGGAGACCACTGGATCGTGCGCAAGAGCACCAACGGCGGCAACTCCTGGACGACCGTGGACGATTACCAACTCGCCGCGAACGCCCCCACTCAAGCCCGCTGTTTCGTGACCGACGCGCACGGCAATCTGTTCGTCGCTGGCTTGTCGCGAGGGTATCCCTATCACTGGATTGTCCGAAAGAGTGTTGGCGGCACCGGCCCTTGGACAACCGTGGACGATTTCCAATACGGCGGCTCTTACAGCAGACCGAATGCTATCGCGGCGGATGCATGGGGAAATGTGTTCGTCGGCGGCGACGGCGGCGACCGTTGGCTCATCAAGAGGTACTGAAAATTGTCCCTGCATGACTCCTGAAATCCCTGAACGTGACAACGCGTGTGAAAACTCCCGTTGCCTTGAATGATTGGAGCGCGGCTGGGTTGCAGACCAGCCGCAGCAGAGTCGCTGTTTCGAGTGCTGCGGCTGGTGCGAAAGATGTAGCCGCGACACCTGACACTGAGCGCCGAACCTACCACAGTTAAAGTTACCATGAACCTAATTAATTAGTTATGAAATCTACAACGAGCCCAACTGTTATAGCGCCGGGGACCAGCAGGAGCCTGCCGGCAGAGGCGCCACGTGGCCGGGCTGCCCTGCGTGCATCGTGGGAAGCGCGGAAGCCGCTGGCGCTTGGCCTCCTCACTCTATTACTGGTTGGCGCCGCAGCGCTAGAGGCCAGGACCGCATATCGACAGTCCCGCGAGGAACGTCTGATCGCCGGGATATTAACTGCAGGAAAAACCCCGGATCTTGAGGCGGTCCGCGAACGAGGACCGGATGCTGTAGCCCTGGTCATCAAAGCGCTGTCCGAAAAAGATTCCGCCTTCGAACGAGCCTCCGATGCTGTCAAGTCGTACCTCCTCTGGTTCATGCGTGAGGATCCGCCGGAGCTCACGCGCGCTGATACCATTCGGCTCAATGCTGCGGTAATTGTCGGGTATCTAGGCCCGGCCGCCAGGCCGGCAGTCCCTCAACTAATCAATTTGTTAAAGGACGACCTAGTTGACGGCAATGCTGCCGTTAGCCTCGGTCTCATTGGTCGCGACGCTCAGGAAGCAGTTCCCGCACTGATCATTGCAGTGCGAGAAAACCGTCCCTTCGCCGCCACGGCACTGGCCAGGATCGCTGGTCCAACCACGGCCGCCAGGTCCGCGCTGGAGGCAGCGTCCCGCAACGGGCCCGAGCTGCAGCCGAGGGAGGCAGCACAGGCTTTGAAAAGAATTAGCGAGTGATCGCGCGTCGCGAAAGCTTGATACATGACGCCTGAAGCCTGATATCCGATTGAGTGAGGCTAGAGATGAAGGCCTACAGCCAAGTCTCCGCATCGGCCGCTGGCTTCACGCTCGTTTCGACGTTTCCGGTGACGCCACAGGCTGCAATTTACAATCCACCACCAACCTTGCTTCCCCGGCGATCTGGGCCTCCGTTTCTCCGGCCCCAGTCGTCGTCAACGCCAAAACACAGTTACAAATCCTATCTCCTGCACGCGGCGGTTTTATCGGTTGAGCCATTGAATTGGATTAATGTATGAGTGGCTCGTTCGGACTATTGGAAGGCGGCGACCGGCCTTGGCTCAAGTTCAATGGTCACGATCGCGCAGCAGTTCGACAGGAAAGTGCCGGTGCGGTCCGGGTTGGCCGTTGGGAGCTCGCCACGCGGGACGCCTGTGGCAACAACGCATTAACGGTGCGAACACAGGCTCAGAGCCTCAGCAAGTTGTTCCTGCAAAGTGGCGTCTTGAAAGGTTTGGATCAGTTCTTTGAGGCGGGCTGGTTTCACCATCTTGAAGCGTAAAAGTGCGGCGACGTACGCGAGGTCTTTTTCGCGACGAGCTGCCAACTTGCTGATGGCCAGGTCGTGCGGCTCGAGACACCACCCAATCGCGCCATCGGTGTTCTCATTCGAGAGCGGCGTAAGTCTCTGGTCCCAGCCGCTCGGCAACATTGCGGTATTGGGCGAAACACCGTCGGCTCAGTACCCGAATGTTTGGTGAAATGGAGAAAGTTCGCCAAGGCTGCCTTCGATCAACTCGGCTAATTCGGGGCGGTAACGAGGATACAGGTCCGCCTCCATGGATTGACGGAGGACGCGTGGCGCGTCGGTAAAGGGGCCGAGAATCGCCTGGCCGCCGATGACTATGAACTCCTTCTCGCCGGTGGCGCCCTTAGACGCCCGCAGGATCTGTTCGAGGTCGGAGCGCTTCATACTTGCGCAGAATTCGCACCCGCGTGTCCTGCGGCATAACGACCGCGAACGGGCTACTGTGCCTCATGCGGAAAGCCTCATCAGCGCGATCCGCGAGTTTGTCCAGGACGCCAGGCACACCACGCGTGCGTATCAGATCGAGCCACTCCTGCAAAGCATCCTTGGAATGGATGGAATAATCGGGATCGGCCAGACGTTCTTCAATCCAGTCCACAACGAGATCAAGCTTTGTCGGGTCGCGTCGCAGCACGTCGGCGACCACCTGGTGCATTTCGTAGCTGCGCTCTTCGATGAGCTGGTGCCAGTTCACAGGTGGAAGCTAACGAAGCTTGGGGCCGGACGCAACGTTTCAGGCCGCGTCCTGCTGGACTTCCAGGACTGTGGACGTGTGCGACAACTTATGCGTGTTAAAACACAACTGACTAAAAAATCATTAGTTCGGTGCAAAGTCATTCAGGCTGACCAACGTGACCGGCCTCACTTTGCAATCCACCACGAATCTTATTTCACCGGCAGTCTGGACCACCGTTTCTCCCGCGCCGGTCGTGGTCAACGGCCAGAACACCGTCACCAATCCCATCTCCGGCACACAGAAGTTTTTCAAGTTTTTCCGCCTGGCAGAGTAAGTTTGTATCGCGGGATACCAGAAACCTAACAAAAGCTGAATCCAAACAACGCCGGTTATCGCGACGATAGCAGGAATGTTTTTCGAGCGGACGGAACTATACGCTGGCCAAACTTAGGCCTGGTACTCGATTGAAGTGTTCGATGTTGAATGTCAGCAGCTCGGCGTGATTCTCGAGAGCGCAAGCTGCGATCTGGCAATCGGCAAACCCGATTGGCGAACTCCTCAAGTCAGCGGCGATTCGAGCAGCACGCTGAGCATGCTTGCGCGAAAAGGTCGAAACACGCGCCCCGAACTCTTTTAGATGGCGTTGTCGCCTTAGGGCGCGTGCTGGTTCCCATGCAAAAGTTCCAAAGACCAATTGCTGCCATACAGTCGGAGGAAAACCAACCGGTTCATTCGAGTGTTTCTCCAGCCACGCAAGGAGATCAAACTCTCCCTTTTCCCAGGCCACGAAGACATCAGCCTCAATGTAGATGCTCATGACTCATGGCGCTTCTGGCTTGTTCGATGCCTTGGGCAAATTCCTTACGTTCCCTAGGGCTAAGCAGCTTTTGAGCTCGACGCAGGTTTCGGGCCAACTCATCACAGGTCAGGGTTTTGGCGCCCTCGGCTTCGCGTTCGAGCCAGTCCAGAGCTTCGCCATCCAAACTCCTGTGGTTGGCCTCAGCGCACTTTTTGAGGGCCTGATGCACTCCCGGCGGACAGCGGCGAATGGTCAGTGGAACCGTTTTCATTCAGGTGAATCTAATTGAGAAGGAAAGCGAAAGCACACTCAAAGCACTGTTGGGCGGAAGCAGCTACGTACTCATGCAGAAGAACCATCGAACACCTGAGGCAGACTCAGCTTTCAGTTTACAATTCGCCAGTGATTTTGGCAGATCAGTGCCACAGGCTTCACTTTGCATTCCACTACGAGTCTTGTTTCGCCAGCCGTCTGGACCGCCGTTTCTCCGCGCCCCGTCATCATCAACGGCCAGAACGCAGTGACCAATCCCATCTCCGGCACACGCAAGTTTTACCAGTTGAGCCAGTAATGGAGGCTGAAACGTAGGGCAGTTTCTCAATCGTTTCTCAATCTGACGCCATTGTGAGACAAAATCGAAGACACAAAAACGAAACGAAAGTTATCAAAATTCTCAACGGCAAATCCGACGAATCGGGCACAAGGCTGGCGCAATCGGTCACGCCTTCGCGGCATCGTGGGCGGTGTGCGGCGCGCTCGGCGGAATTCCTCGTAGCGGTCGTGGAGAGCATCCAGCAGTTCGTCTCGGCCAGTGTGAGGGCGGCGGGCAACGGTCTCTTGCAGCAACCGCAGACGGCCAGAACACAATGACCAATCGCATCTCCGGCACACAGAGGTTTTACCGGCTAAGCCAATAATGGATCTGTAGGAGAATTTGTGGGTAATTGTATTTGAGATTCTGATTCGGCTTTGATGGAAAATGAACAGATGTTGTGGACTGCTAGTTTTGGTTCGTCGCTCAGGGGTGCTCGAACGGTGAGTTTTTCGCTTTGGCCGTGGCTTGCAGAGGCATTCCAAGAGGGACCAAGGCCCCGGTCCGAGACTTGGCCCGGACCGGGTGGGATGCAATCATTGCAATCCACGCACGGTTCGGTGCTCAGGTTGGACTCCTGCAGAGCCCTGCTGCTCCTGCGCTGTTGCCATCATCCACTCAGGCGCTTGGCTCGGCTGGCCACAACGCCACCAATGCCCTAAACGTAAATTTATAACTTGAAATTTCTGATCTATGATTTTCGGAGTCCTCCTTGGTGACGCCGCCGGCCTTCCGCGCATTTCGCGGTTCCCATGATTCTGTCCTGCAATGTCTGCCGCTTCTTCGCCTGGCGCCTTGTAACCCTCGGTCAGGTGGTTGGCGGGCCTTTGTTAGTCTTCTGCCCCAACAAATTCCGCTTTCCGCTCCCACCGGCGTGGCGTTCGCTCCGGCCCGTTCGTGTCCACCTTCGGGTAGTAGGTTTCCTCTCCGAAAAGCTCATCGGCGGCCTGCTGCAATTTCTGCGACGGCGTGACGAAGAACTTTTCGTGGGTCTCCAAAAAAACGACCTCCCCCGTCGGCCGCACGAAACAGAGAAACAACGGACACTTGCCCGGATGCGCCGCGATCAAGTCGTGCGCTGCTTGGAGATGCTCGGGTTTGAGATGGGCCGTGTGCAGGCGCAAGTGGACCTGTTTGGTAAACCGCCGCGGCGCCTCCTCCAGCGGCATGATTTCCTGCGGGAAAATCTTCGGCTTTTCATCGCCAATGTTGACCTCGCCTAAAACAAGAATGGCCCGGCCTGCCGCCAGCAACTCGCGGTTCTTTTCGTAGTTGTCGTTCATGCAGAGCACCTGCACCGAACCTTCCAAATCCTCCAGCGTGACCATCGCGTAGGGTTTGCCGCTCTTTTTGGAGACCCCATGCTGGACCGCCGCTATCAGGCCCCCGATCCGGGTGAGGCTGCGATTTTGTAATTGCCCCAGCGTCACCGTGTTATCCAGGGCGTATTTTTCCAAAATCGGCGCATAGGGCGTCAGCGGATGGCCGGTCACATAAAACCCAAGCAACTCCTTCTCGTGCGCCAGCAACTCGTGCTGCGGCCATTCCGGCAGACCCGGGACGACATCCGGCATCGGCGAAGACTTATCTTCCAAAGCCCCGAACAGCGAGCTCTGTCCGCGCTGGCGATCGGCGATGATGCTCGCCGCCCGCGCCAGCGTCCGCTCGATTTGCGCGAACAGTGTGGCCCGGGTTTGGCCCAGGCAATCGCACGCGCCGGATTTGATGAGCGCCTCCAGCACCCTGCGATTCACCGAGCGCCCATCCACCCGCTCGCACAGCTCGGAAAGGGATTGGAAGTTGCCGCCCTCCCGCCGCGCTTTGAGGACGGCTTCCACCGCCCCTGCGCCCACGCCTTTGATGGCGGCCAGCCCGAAGCGGATGGCCAAAGCAGGGTCGGCGTCTTGCTTGCCCGGGTCTTGAACCGCATGACCGCCTTGAGCCGGCGGGACGCCTGCCTTGCTTTGCGCGGGAGCAAAATGGACCCGGCTCTCGTTCACGTCGGGCGGGAGGACTTCGATGCCCATGATGCGCGCCTCGTTGATGTACTGGCTGAGCTTGGCCGTGTCCGCCATGTCATTGGTCATCAGGGCGCAGAAGAACTCGACCGGATAATTGGCCTTCAGATACGCCGTTTGATACGCGACGATCGCGTAAGCCGCCGCGTGTGATTTGTTAAAACCGTAACCCGCGAACTTTTCTAGCAAATTAAAAATCTGGTTCGCCTTGGGCGCCGGGATGCTGTTCATCTTCGCGCAGCCTTTGACGAACACGTCCCGCTGCTTGGCCATCTCCTCGGGCTTCTTCTTGCCCATCGCGCGCCGCAACAAATCCGCCCCGCCCAGCGTGTAACCCGCCAGGACCTGCGCCGCCTGCATCACTTGCTCCTGGTACACCATGATGCCGTAGGTCTCCCGGCAAATGGGCTCGAGCAGCGGATGCTCGTATTCGATCTTCACCTCGCCCTGCCGGCGCCGGATGAATTCGGGAATCAGCTCCATCGGCCCCGGGCGATACAGCGCAATCAACGCGGTGATATGTTCGATGGAACTAATTTGAAACTTGCGGCACAAATCGCGCATCCCGCCGGATTCAAGTTGGAAAATGCCGAGCGTGTTCGCCTTGTTCAACAAATCGTAAGTCCGGGCGTCATCAAGCGGCAACTCATCAATCGGGACCTCGATGCCCCGGGTCTGCTTGACCATCTCGCACGTGTTGCGGATGACCGTCAGTGTCTTGAGGCCCAGAAAATCCATCTTCAGCAAACCGAGATCGCCTACCGGCCCCATCGCGTATTGGGTGACAATGGTCCCCTCCTCGTCTTGCTTGAGCGGCAGCAGGTTCGCCAGCGGCTGGTCGCCAATCACCACACCCGCCGCGTGGACCGAGGCGTTGCGCGTCAGATCTTCCAGCACAAACGCCGTGTCTATGAGTTGGCGCGTCGCCTCCTCGGTCTGGTAAGCCTGCTTGAGTTCCGGCGATTGTTTGAGCGCCTTTTCCAGCGTCATCGTCAGATCGAAGGGGATCATCTTCGCCAGTCGGTCGCATTCGCCGTAGCTCAATCCCATCACCCGGCCCACGTCGCGCACCACCGACTTCGCTCCCATGGTCCCGAAGGTGATGATTTGCGCGACGGCCTCGCGCCCGTATTTCTGGCGCACGTATTCGATGACATCGGCGCGGCGGTCGTCAGCAAAGTCAATGTCAATGTCCGGCGGATTGACGCGTTCGGGATTGAGAAAACGCTCGAACAACAATCCGTAACGAATAGGGTCCACGTTGGAAATTTCCAGCAGGTAAGTCACGAGCGAACCGGCGGCTGACCCGCGCGCCAGGCAGGCAATCCCTTTTTGGTGACCGTAGCGGATGAAGTCGCCGACGATGAGGAAGTAGCTGAGAAAGCCGGTTTTCTCGATCACTTGTAGCTCGTGTTGAAGACGGTCAATCAGGGCCTGGACGGCGGCGGCGGCGGGGTCGGACGGGAGGTGGGTTGCAGACTGGGAGTTGCGTGAGGACGGCGGCGCCGCTGCGCTTTCCGTTCCCGGCACTCGACACCCGGCACTCGCCACTTCGGAAAACGTCGGCAACCGTCTTGGGTCTTCGACGCGCTCCACGATAAACTCCTGCCCCTCGCAGCGCGCATGGATTCCGTAGCGCTTGCGCAAGCCCTCGGCCAGCCAGTGGCGCAGGTAACCTTCCCGCGTGAAATGCTCCGGCGGATGGAAAACCGGATAGTGCAACTTCCCGAATTCGATTTCCAGGTTGCATTTCTCGGCGACCTCCAGCGTGTTTTGCACCGCTTCGGGCGTCTCGGCGAACAGCCCTTTCATCTCCTCAGCCGAACGCAAATAAAACTGCTGCTCCGCATATTTCATCCGTTTCGCATCAGTCAACAGCGTCTGCGTTCCGATGCAGATGAGGCAATCGTGCGCATGCGAGTGGCTTTTCTCGATGTAATGCACGTCATTGGTGGCGACCAGTTTCAGCCCGAATTCTTTCGCCCAGGGAACCAGCTTCTGGTTGACCTTGGCTTGCTCAGGCAAACCGTGATTTTGCAATTCCAGATAAAAGTTCTCCGCTCCGAAAATCTGTTTGAACCAGTCAATGGCCTCGCGCGCCTTGGGCAATTGCTCTTTCTGAATCCACTCAGGAATTTCGCTGGCCAGGCAGCCGGAGAGCGCGATCAATCCTTCCTTGTGCGCCGCCAGCAGTTCCTTATCAATGCGCGGCTTGTAATAGTAGCCTTCGAGATGTGCCGCCGTGGCAAGCCTGGTCAGGTTCTGATAGCCGGCCTCGTCTTTGGCCAGCAAAACCAGGTGATGATAGACATCGCGCCCGCCGCTGCTGGTCTTTTTCTCGAACCGGCTGCCGGGCGCGACATACACTTCGCAGCCGATAATCGGTTTGACGCCTTTCTCCTGCGCCGCCTGGTAAAAATCAACCGCCCCGTAGAGCACGCCATGATCGGTGACCGCCAGGGCCGGGAACCTCAGTGCCTGCGCCTTGTCCATCAACCGATCCAGCCGGCAAGCCCCGTCCAGCAACGAATACTCGGTGTGCAAATGCAAATGAACAAAGTCCGCGTGCGCCATGCTCACAAATTACCGCCCACTGCCGCGAACGGGCAAGCAGGAGATATTCACAGGCGGATCTTAGGCGCGCGATTGGCCGCCACAGTCCATTGCGCACCCTCCATTGGATCAACCTGGCTGGGCACCGAGTTCAATTCGTGACCCTGAAGAAGTAAGGCCGGAGGGAAAGGCAGAAATATCGGGGCAGAAAAATCAATTTTTTTCTTATCTTTCTGCCCTCATTTTTCTGCCGAGAATTCTTCCTCTTTTGAAGTCTTCCTCTTTTGAAGCGACCGCGACGGTCAACAGCGCCGTGCCCACGGGCCGTAGAACCCGCACTCAGTCTCCTCTTGCAAGTGGTCGGCTTCCGCGGGGTCTTTTGCTTCCACCATTCGCTTGGCCAATTGCCCAAGTTCGTCGGGGGTAAGCGGACGGCTCTCTCCCACCTGTCGAGCAAACTCGATTACCCTGGCCTGTTCTTCCCTCGGTAACCGTTTTATCTCCTCGATGATTTGAACCGCTGTCATGTCACTGCTCTAGCCTTCCCGGCATTGCGTCGCAAGCTACTGAATAAGCGAGTGCAACTGGCGGTGGTATTCAGCAACAGTGGCCGGCGAATCGGTCTCCGTCGTTACGAGTCGCAGGATGAAACTGCTGTCGGCGTAGGCCCTCACCGTCGCGATTCCTCAAGCAGTCGTGCGGCACTAATCTTGGACGGGCGGCCTCGCAGCACTTCGTCGAGGATTTCATCGGTGATCCGGAGGCGCTCCGCTTCGTCATCGGGAGAGTTTGCGGGCTGAAGAATCCAAAGCGGTTTGCCGTTGTCAGTGACTTGCACGGGCTTTCCGGTCCGCGTCATGCGCTTCACCTTGCGCGGTTCGCGCACCAGAGTGCGGAGCGAAATCGTTGTCATCCTGTCAGACATTAGCGGCTGACTGTATCCGTGTCAATTCCGTTGGCCGATCAGCTCAGGCGGCGGTTTGCAAAACCGCGGAGGCTGGTGCAATTCCAGCACGGGATTCCATTTTCAAACCGGCATTCCGAACGCGCAGTGCGGAATTTGCGAAGTCGGAGCCTCGTTTCCTCGGCTGCTACGAGTCGGCTCTTGCGTCAGGAGTTTCACCAGAAAGCTGGTGTCGGCGTAGGCTCTCATCGCCGCGATTCCAAGACGATTTTCGAGAGACTGATTTTCGACGGTTTCTCGCGCAGCACTTCATCCAGGATTTCGTCAATCGCCTGGCGGCGTTCCGCCTCGTCGGTGTCGGTGCCGTTGGCGGGTTGGAGAATCCAAAGCGGCTCGCCGTTGTCGGTGACCTGGACGGGCCTGCTGGCGCGCGTCATGCGCTTCACCTTGAGCGGTTCCCGGAGCAGCGTGCGGAGCGAAATCGTTTTCATCTTGTCAGACGGTACCGGCAGACACTCGATTTGTCAATCCCGTTGGCCGATTAGCCGATTAGCACTACAGATCTAGATCGTTGCCATCGCATTTCAGCCCAATAGTCTGGCTCAGGCGCGCCGGACCAACGAGCCAGGACAAACAAAAAGGCGCAAACCGGTGTCGCTTGAAGCCAATGGTTGGGCCAAGGAGGTATATCAGCTCGCTGCGTACCCTGGAGGGTTTTCTCCCTCCCATGCCCTCCAACCTCTAACGGCTTCCTCAAGCGACACGAACCACTGAGAATCCATGCCCATGCTCAGGTGCGGGCCGGCAACGAATAACAGGCCCCAAGGATAGGACGGGCCAAAACCCGATTCACAGAAGGCGATGGCTGTGTTAGACGGCCGATGCTCAGCCACAATCCAGCAGGGAAAGGTCTGATTCGGTGCGCCGTAGTCCCACGGCCGGGCTTCGCAACGTGGAGGAACGAGCAAGCGACGAACAGTTTGGACCAGATCAGGCTGGGAGATGCTCGCGACCTGCTTTGCTACCAATTCCTCGATGTCTGAGGCTTTCATCATAAGGCCCAACAACGCGCATCACTAGTGGCGGGCCGGTGACGTTCGATACGCCCTCGCCTGAAGCGCGTTTGCAGCCGTCGTGGTCTCTGACTCTCTGATTTCAACCACCTGTCCTCGTCCAGAGAATGAACTTGGCGCCGATGTGCAAGCACGCACTGCCGTAAGCCAACGCAGGCAATGCCAGCACGATGAATGTGACCCAGACGCTCCAACGGGCCGCAGCTCGAAACTCCAGCCACACAAGACAGGCTAGAAAGACCGCTACATATGCGATAACTATCCACAAGTGGGCATGAATGAAGTCGATGACGCTCATCTCGCGGGCAGTACGGTCATCCAGGATGGCGAACTGCCGGTTGGCCATGTCCATCCTGATGCGAGCCATAAAGTCAGCAAAGGCGGACGCGCCGAGAAGCAATACCAGCAGCATGGAAGAAGCAGCGTATCGGTTGAACCATTTAAGTGCTCCGGAAATGCTCATGCGCGCGAATGACGGCTAACACCCGGCTTGAGTGGTGCCGGACCAATGCCTGCCGAGTTCATACTGAGGCGCGGTCCCGACACCGACTTCAGGCCGATTGTTAGGCCATGTGCTGATCATATCAGAGTCCGTGTCCATTCAAAGCGGAGCCGCCCCACAAGAGACCCCATTGAAGAGGCCACCAAAAACAATATCCGATCTTTTGAGCCGCAGTCATATGATCCCACTCTTTGGTTTCGGCCGAGTCTTTGGTCGAAGGCTCCGTGTGACCAGTGGTTGCACAACCAGTAAGGCTGGAGGTGCCGACCAGGAGCAAACAGCAGGTGGCGTATGCGTAGAAAGTTCTCATGTGGCCTAATAATCAGCTCAGCGACCGCCGCCGACAGCGAGGCTCGCCGAAGCCAACCAGAGGAATATTGCCCGCGACACGCGAAATGACAAGCGCGCGGCGGTTCGCTGGAGCGACTAAGCGTCATTGCCCATCAGTAACAGCTTCGATTTCGTCTGCCTTCACTACGACCGCCGAACCTCCAGCGTGCCCAATCTGAATCGTAACGTCTGCCTTCGCGGTCTGTCGCTCGCTTTCCATGTCGTAATGCGCTTCCTTGGCGGCGATCGAAAACGTTGTGCCTTTCTGCATCCTCAACTCGCCGATGGTGTCGCCGTTTGATTTGAGACGAATGAGCCTCGCTGCGCTTGTTCCCGATTGCTTCTCGGTCCCCTCAGTTTTCCTTCTTGACCCACCGAGGGGCGGGGCTACGATGTCCTCCCATGAACTCCACAAACATTCCAATCGGACACAAGTTGGTTCGCAAGTTGAAAGGATCGCCAGACGAAACTCGGCTGTTCAACGATGGCAAGGGCAAAATGGAGGTTTTCTTGCTTGGTGATTCGACGGTTGGCCGCGGGGAGTTTGAGCCTGGCTGGCGGTGGTCTCATCACGTAAAACCGATCGCCGGAACCCCGTCTTGTCAAGCCACACATACCGGATACGTTCTGGAAGGACGGATGGCTGTCAAAATGGACGACGGCTCTCAAACGGAGTACGGCCCCGGGGACTTCTTCTTTATGCCATCGGGACACGATGCCTGGATCGTTGGCGACAAACGTTGTGTATTGCTGGATTTTACGGGTGTCGCTAAGTACGCCAAAAAGACCTGAGCTGCTGTCGCCGAAGGAGTAGCGGCGCAGTAGAGCGGGGGCAAGCCCGTGCGCCTTGCACGCATCTTATAGCCGGGGAGAACCGCAAAGGAAGAAACCCAATATACTCCCACTTTGTGACGTGGGATGTAGTAAACAACCGGCCGGCAACAACGCTCCGCCCACGAATGCTAGTGCTGTAGATTTCTTCGTGGTACGTGTTCAACACTGTAATTGTTGTGTGGTTTCGGCCTAACACTGCTGCTCACGTACGGCGCGCCAAGGACTTCCGACATGGAACGGACGTGTAACCGCGCCGTTGCCTGAAGCAGCTGGGTCGGTCGGCACGCGCGACAGATCCGAAGGCAACCTCCATCAGCGGCCCGCGAGGGACAGCCGGAACGCGGCCATCTCCTCGCCGTTGCGAACCAGCAGGACGTCGCCAACCATCGCCGGGTGGTTCCAGGTCTTGCCCCTGATCGCCGGGAATCGCGCGAACTCTTTCAACTGGTCCGGGGTCGCCCCGGCGAGCGCCAGCTCACCTTCCTCCGACAGCACCAACAGCAAGTCCTGGTCAGCCAACAGCACGAGCTGGCCGTTGCCGTAGCGTCCGTCCTTCCACTTGCGCTTGCCGTCCTCCAGGTCAATGCACGCGAGAATGCTGCCGTCGAACCCGAAGGCATGGCCCTGGTGAACGACCAGGTCGTTGAAGTAAGGCTTCAGTCCCGCTGAGATCCAGCGCTCTTCGACGGTCCATCCGGCAGGTCGGTGCGCGACGGCAATGCGGCGCGTGCCCAGTCCTCCGGCGCCGCCGGTGGTGCTGATCAGGACGTCACCGTCGGCGATAAGCGCCGGCTGCACGATGGTAACGCCCGGCCACGCATATTCCCAAAGCACTGTGCCATCGGCTGGCGCGACGCTGGTGATGCCGGCTCCGCTCAGCAGCAGGACCTGGGCAACTCCGTCGATCGTCGCTCGATGCGGCGAGCTGTAGCTCCCGCGGTGGTCCGGGCCGAACCAGCGTGGCATACCGGTCTCGATATCGTACGCGACCATCTTCCCGGAAGCGGCGACGATGACGACGTCGCCGGCCACCAACGGGGAGCTAGCGAAGCCCCACCCAGGGACCTTGGTATTGCTGTCCGACGCCACGTTGCGGGACCACGCGACCGCGCCGTTGCCGGCGTCGAGCGCGTTCAGGATTCCAGTGGCACCAAAGGTGTACACGCGATCGTTGCTGAGGGTCGGCGTCGCGCGCGGACCGGCGCCGCCATTGGACTCCCAGAACCGGACTGCGTCGCTGTGTCGCCACACGGGCTCGCCGGTGGTCATTCTGTAGCAGGCTACGACCTCGTCGTCACCTCGCTGCTCTTGGGTATAGAGGAGATCGCCGCTCACGGCGAAGGAAGACCAGCCAGGTCCGATCGGCCGACGCCATAACTGGACCGGCGGGGACCGAGCCCAATCGGTCTCGATCCGCACGCCGCGAACAATGCCGTCGCGATCGGGTCCGCGAAAGCCGGGCCAGTCTGCACCTTTTTTCACCGCCGCCGGAGCCGACGGGAGCGCCGCCGGCTCGTCGCCGGCCTGGGGCCGGAGCCGTTCCTGAGGGGTCTTCGCTGCTGCGGGAGTGGACGACGGGAGTGCCAGCGGCTTATCGTTGGCTTGGGATAGAAGCCGCTCTTCGGGAGTCTTGGTCCAGCGCCAGGCGAACTGCGAAGCGCCCTCGCCGGTAATGCCGCCGGTCCGTAGCAGCGTGAACACTCCGCACGCCAGCAGGATGGTCGCCACCATCGACGCGCGCCGAAGTCCGTCAGAAAGGCGACGACTGGCCACCGCCCAGGCGACGAAGGCCAGGCTCAGGACCGGAACGGCGTAGATGACGAGCATCATCCCCATCATCCCCGTCGCGATGGACTCATGAACGACGCGTGACGTCGCGAAGAGCGCGACGATCATCAGGCCGATGGCGCCCAACCGCTCGATCCAGGCCGCCCGGCTGAAGAACACCCACCACACGACGACAGCCAACCCGCCGACGAGTCCACCGAGCACGGCGAAGATACCGGCTTCGGGAACGACGACGGGGACGAGAAACCTCACCAGCCATTGCAGCACCACGGCGACGACGCCGGGCCACAGCCGGAGCGGCTTCCGCGGAGTCGGTTCGTCGGTCTGCGCGATAGTCATAGATCCGACTAGACGCTCCCCACCGCTCGTTTGGTCGCTGGTTTGTTGACGGGAGGCATACACCGACTCTCCGCACAATGCTGGAACTGAGCCACGCCGGGCCTCTGGCTCGGGCCAAACAGAGGCGCGTCGCCCGGCGTGGCCTGCAGCCGGTTTGTTCTGCGTTGGGGTGCGGAGTTCATGCAGGGGGCGATGTCCGCTTCTGCCTCTTGAAGTAGAGCACGTACTGGACAACAAGCCAGTCATAACTGACGCTGATCAACTCCCAGCCCTGCTGCCCTAGTTCATCGCAGATTCTCCGAACCTCCGCCAGCTTGCTGGACCGCAGCCTGAAGGTGCCCTTGACCGTCTCGACCTTGTATTCCCAGAGCGTCATAGAGGTGGTCTACGCAGAGCGCTGCTGCTCAGGCACGGCGCGCCAAGCGCGTCCGATCCGAGAATGAGGCGCGGTCCCGACATCGACCCCAGGCCGACTGTTAGGCCACGTGCTGATCATATCAGAGTCCGTGTCCATTCAAAGCGGAGCCGCCCCACAAATGACCCCACTGAAGAGGCCACCAAAAACAATATCCGATCTTTTGAGCGGCAGTCATATCATCCCACTCTTTGGCTTCAGCCGAGTCTTTGGTCGAGGGCTCCGTGTGTCCATCGGTTGCACAACCAGTAAGGCTGTACGTTCCGGCTAGGAGCAAAGAGCAGGTGGCGTATGCGTACAAAGTTTTCATGTGGTCTAATGCCCAGCGTGACCGGCGGGAGCCAGCCGCCGCTAAGCCCCGCTAAGCCACACATACACACTGAGCCAAATGGGCTGGCTCGCGTCCGCTCCACGCTGTGGTCAAGCCGCTTGCTCATCGCTGAACTTAACATTCGTATGTCAGGGGCCCGACGCAGCGGCTCCGTCCAACCTGCGAGGTAAGCAGCGCGCTCCATTGCCCTTGCCAGATTCCATACGCTTCAGCCTGGCGCGCTGCCTACCTCGCATCTTTGTTAGGCCGCTCATTTTTGTGGCTTCGTCTCACTCAAGAATCTCTCCCAAATCTTTCTCTCCTCTTTTGTTGGATGGCCCTCTCCGTGAGGAACTCGATAATCAACAAGGACAGTCCAACCGTCTGGTGAATTGATGCCGATCCAAGCTACAAAAACCGGTGAACCGTCTGGGCGCTCACCAGTCAGGCTCAATACAGGATAACTGCCCCATTTGGCCTTTCCGCTTTTTACTTCCTTCAATCCGGCAGCGAAATAGTTGGCGACGATGTCCTTTTCGTTCGTGAATGTGTCACCGCCGGGCTGCTGTCCGACCTGGTCGCTGAGCACAACGTAAAACACTGGGTCTTTGGCGTTGCTGAACTTGCGGTCAGCCCCGAACTCAAACTGACGGGCCGTGCGTTCTGGGGACCAGATCACACCGTCGGTCATATCGAACTCTTTTGTTTCCTTCGTGCTGGGGCTCGCGGAAACAGCGATGAAGTTGGTGGGCAGAGCTGGTGTGACTTTTGGTGGGTGCAACATGCCGGCGAACCAACCATTGGTCGCGTCGGCTGCGTGTGAAACTCCCGAGAAGGCTGCCAGTGTGAGCAGCCAGAATGTGAATCGAATGTTCATGGTGTGATTGAGCGGCCTAACGCCGCGCATCACTGGCGCGGGCCAATGATGCTCGAATGAAGCAGAACGGCAACCCCGCGTCCAGTGCATGCGCCATGTTATGCCGGGCGTTCATTCTGTTCGTTGGG
>WNGQ01002380.1_pt1 | contig 25459 bp, 24 predicted proteins | sample 5407661 | NCBI WGS metagenome assembly WNGQ01 (sample SAMN13153382, study PRJNA577476) | soil metagenome | isolation source: 60 cm soil or saprolite under Garry oak tree replicate 2 | place: USA:California | collected 2016-06-15 | reverse complement strand
AATCGGGCTGGCCGCCGATCGCCTTCATTTCCTGCGCCTGGGTCGCGAAGTCGAGCGCGAACATCTTGTTGCGCGCCGATTCATACGGCCCGCCGTCGTTGATCGCATCCGCGATGCCGGTCTCCTCCAGCGTCACCGAGGTGTTGGTCATCACCGAGGAGCCGTGCGGAATGCGGGCAAGGACAGCCTCGCGTGCGGCGCCGAGGTCATCGACGACTTCGACGCTGAATCCATGCTCTTCGAGCGCAACGACGGTCGCCGAGAGCGTCTGGTCATCGGGCAGCGCGGTGAAGCGGTCAGATGCTTGGATCGTGCTCATTGCTGGTCCTCCTTCGTGGGGAGATCGCTGTCCCCCTGGCTAGAACCTGAGGGCCTCGCCAGCGCTGGCAGGCGTGACGGGGAGTGCTGCACGGTTATAACTTGAAGATTCAAGTCAAACGTAAACCTTCTCACTTGAACCGTCAAGTGAAGTGGTAACCTCTGTCCGGTGACCCGCACCCGAACCGCAATGGCGCCGGAGCCTCCTCGCTGGCTGGACGACGAGCAGCAGGACACCTGGCGGGCCTTCGCGGCGGCGATGCACAAGCTGCGCTGGGCGCTGGAGTGCCAGCTGCAGCAAGATGCAGGGCTCAGCTTCCTCGAGTACCACGCCCTGGCCAGGCTGTCGGAAAAGCCCGGCAACACGATGCGGATGAGCGAGCTCGCCGAGGTCACCAACGCCTCGCTGTCCCGGCTGTCGCACCTTATCAAGCGCCTGGAACTGCGCCAGCTCGTCCGGCGAGAACCCGACCCGAACGACGGCCGGTACACCAACGCGATCTTGACCCGGGCCGGGCTGCGCCTGCTTACCGCCAGCGCACCCGCCCACGTCGCCAAGGTCCGCGAGCTGGTGATCGACGCTCTCACCCCGGCCGAGCTGCGACAGCTACGCACCGTGTCCGAGCGAATCCTCCAGCGAATCGAAACCAGCCCCGGATAGTCGGCCATCGACGGTCCGATGAACTGAGTCTGGCCAATGAACTGAGTCTGGGACACGGCACCAACGCCTGGTACGGAAACAGGAGGCGCGGCTGTGCATGTCATACCGGTAGCGGCTGTCATGTCATACCGGTAAGGGTGAGGCCGCCCGGCCCGCGCTCGCATCCGCCAATGGCCAGTCGTCGTAGCCGGCCGGCGGGCGGTGGCATCGGCGCCGGGCAGATGGCCACACATTCCGCGGGCACATTTTTCCGCTATTACCTGTCCCCTTGCCTACGGCCTGCTCGCGTGCGCGCCAGCTGGTCGCACAAATGGCAGTCACCACAGTAGGCGCACTTCCACCTTCGGCAGTCCGGGCAGCGGTTTCGCTCAGTCATTCCACGTCCCTATTGGATTCCTTCAACCTGCCCTGCAGCACTGCTGGGTGTCGATAAATTCCCGCCCCGGCGGCAGTAGTAACGTGACGCCCTGCTAAGTCTTGATCCACCGCGGTCCGGGATTGTGATCTTGATGGTCCCGGTGGGCGTGGTCGCCTGAGTCAGCCTTCTGGATACGCGGTCTTGAGTGGCCATCAGATCGCGTTGTCGAGTTGCTGGATCTGGTCCGGGGAGAGCTTGATAAGGGCCGCACCCACGTTTTCTTCGAGGTGTGCGACTGTCGAGGTGCCGGGGATCGGCAGCAGCACGGGTGAGCGCTGCAGCAGCCACGCGAGCGCGAGCTGCGCCGGGGCGACAGCGTGCTCCCCGGCGATCCGTCGCAACGGGCCGCCGGGTTTGGCCAGGCGACCGGTGGCCATCGGAAACCACGGGATGAAGGTGCGACCCGCTTCGACCTGAAATACGCCATGGGAGGCCTCGCGCATCGAGCCCTCATGACGAATATCGAGCTTTACGGTACGCAAGTCATCCCACGCGTTCGTGAACTCCTGGCGTGAGCGCGAGCGGGGCATGATGCCCACCAAGTGGGTGTACGACAGATAGCAGGGCAGCCCCTGCCAGGATCGTGGCCCGATCCAGGGGAGGTGACAGCGCCGGGAAGGTTTTTGCAGGCCCGGTGTCGAGAATCTGTGCGCAGGTGTGACTTCCGGGTGAGCGACGCCGCCGGGTGCCGCCGGAAGGGAAGGATAGAGCCATGCGATTCATGCTGCTGCAGAACTACGGCGCGGTCGAGTCGGGCTGCGCGCCGATGTCTGAATGGAGCCCGGAAGAGATCAAGGCCCACATCGAGTTCCAGCAGGCGCTGAACGCCGAGCTGGCCCGGCGGGGTGAGCTGGTCGACGCCCAGGGCCTGGCCGGGCCCGAACTGGCCAAGTTCGTGGTCTGGGACGGGAGCGGTGCCCCGGTGGTCACCGATGGCCCGTTCCCCGAGGCCAAGGAGCTGCTCGCCGGTTACCGGCTGGTGGATGTCGAGACGGCTGAGCGGGCCATCGAGATCGCCGCTCAGGGTTCGGCTGCGCCCGGACCGGGCGGGGTGGCGATCCGCCAGCCGATCGAGGTGCGCCAGGTGCTCAGCGCTCCGGACCCTGAGGTGTGACGATCGCCGTGAGCACCGAGGACCTGCTGCGTGAACTGGCGCCGCAGGTCCTCGGTGCGCTGGTGCGCCGCTATGGCGATTTCGCTGACTCCGAGGATGCCGTGCAGGAAGCGCTGCTTGCCGCCGCCACCACGTGGCCCGCGCAGGGGCAGCCGGACAACCCGCCCGGATGGCTGATTCGTGTTGCGTCGCGCCGCCTGGCGAACCAGTACCGCGGCGATGCTGCCCGCCGTCGCCGGGAGGAACTGGCCGCCTCATGGTCCCTTTCGCCCCCGGAACCGGCGCCAGGGCGGGACGACACGCTGATCCTCATGTTCATGTGCTGCCACCCTTCCCTCACGCCAGCCTCAGCGATCCCGCTCACCCTCAGGGCGGTCGGCGGCCTGACCACTCGCGAGATCGCTGCCGCGTTCCTGGTCCCCGAGGCCACCATGGCCCAGCGGATCAGCCGCGCCTCGCCGAACAGGATCGCACCCGCTGGGACCGGGATCTCATCGCCGAGGGGGTGGCCCTGATCACCGGGGCGCTGGGCCAGGGACACGCTGGTGAGTACCAGCTGCAGGCAGCCATCGCGGCCCTGCACGACCAAGCCGCCTCCCACACCGCCACCGACTGGTCCCAGATCCTGACCCTCTACGAGCTGCTTGAAGCCATGACCGGAAACCCGATGGTGACGCTCAACCGGGCCGTCGCAGCTGCGATGGCCCACGGGCCAAGTGCCGGCCTCGCACTGCTTGACGGCCTTGGCGAGCGGCTCAGCGACCACCACCGCCTGCACGCCGTCCGTGCCCACCTGCTGGAACGGGCCGGCGACAATAAGGCCGCCATCGCCGGCTTTCGTGCTGCCGCCGCCCGCACCACCAACCTCCGCGAACAGCACTACCTGACAGCCCAGGCTGCCCGCCTCGCCGCCGAGCCCGCCGCGGTGCCGGAAGAAAGGGCAGACCCCGCCAGCCATCCCGGTACCGATGGAGACGTCGGCTAATGCGATCTGCCAGCTGGCGGCGGGCCGCGTGTCAGGCCGGGCGCTCTTCTATGGGCAGCCCCAGCGCGCGAAGCAGCTCGCCCAGGCTGGCGAACGTGGCGGTGTCCGGGAGCGATGACACCAGGTCCAGTAGCCGCTGCTCTGCCTGGTGTTGCGTCAGGGTCTCAAGCAGACGCGGCCTAGTCGCCGGGAACGCGGTACGGTCCAGGTGACGGGCCAGGTCGCTGCGCAGCTCGATGGCCTCCCAGTCCTCTCCTGGCAGTGTTCCGGCGAATCTGCCCTCCGGGGCCCAGGTCGTGTCCGGCTCGTCCTCGCCCGACGACTCGGGCTCCGGCCATTCCTCGCCGTGCGCCTGCAGCTCGCTGCGGTCCTGGCGCTTGATCGCGTCATCCTCGCGCGGCCCGTGCGTCCCACTGGCCTGTTCGCTCATTGGCATGCCTCGCTTAACCGGACGGCCCGGGCGCGATGGTCCCAGGCCGGCTAGTGGCTAATTACCGGCCTTGCCCGCTGACGGGCACCGGGAAACGTCCCGCGCCGGGGAACGGGCCCGGCGGGCGGTGGCACGGGCGAGTTGCCACCGTGTCGGCGCACTAAACGGTCAGGTGTGGTGTCGCAGCCGCTGGGTCCGGAACAGTTGTCCGGGCTCAGCCACCGATGTAGAGCTCGCCGTTGCGCTCGGTCACCGGCGTCCGCCCCAGGGGCAGCACCCGCGTGAGCATGCGGTACCCGAAGTCCAGGCCGGGTACCTTGGCGAAGATCCCCTGCGGTCCCCGGACCATCCGGCCGGTCCCGATGTCGTAGGCCGAGTGGTGCCAGGGGCAGACCAGGCAGCCGTTCTCGTCGATGCTGCCGCCCGCCAGGTCAGCGCCGAGGTGGCGGCATCGGCGGGTGACCGCGAAGTAGCGCCCGTCGGCGTTCCCGACGGCATAGTGCCCCACGCCCACCACCTTGCCCGGCGGCAGATCGGCAGCCCCGCCAACTCGCTGCTGTGCGTTCATCGCGTCTCCTTCCGCGGACCCGCCGACCCGGCGTGCCCATGTCGACCTTAGGCCGCGATTACTGGTCGGCGGGCATCCCGGCCTGCTCTCGCATCCACTGGGCGGCCGCGGTCCGGCTATGCGAGACCCAGAGGGCGACATCCAGTATGCGCAGCAGGGTTGCCCCGGCGGCCGTGTCCGGGCGAAGGGCTTCGACGTCGGCGCGGGCGGCCGGGTCCTGGAGCAGGCAGCGCAGCACATCCCAGGTCCGGCCGGGCACGTCCACGGCCTTGATCACGAGGTTGTCGCTGATCGGGCAGAGCCGGGGGCGCTTGCGGGCCAGCAGCTTGCTCGCGCTTGCGGTGCCGATGCCGTCGATCGCCGTCAGCGCATCCCAGAGCAGGTCGATGTCCTTGAGGGTGTCGTCGGAGGCGTCCCACAGGTCGGTTGCCTGCGGCAGGGCGGCGAGCATCTCGCCGAACTGCCGCTGGTGGCTGCCCAGCAGGATGCGGACTACCCGGGGACGCCAGGTGATGTCCAGAAGAGCCACGGCCAGCAGGTCATCGGGGATGATCTCGCAGGGAGGATTGCGGCCAAGCTCGGCGAAGGTCATCCCGGCGAATTCCGGTTCGGCGAAGTAGGCGGTAACGGCTCGGTCGAGGCCGGGTGTGACCAGGCTGGCCCGCAACCGGCGGGCAGCGGCCTGGACAGCCTCATCGGTCGGTAAGGAACGCATAACCCAGTATGCGACAAGTAGACCGGACTGGGCTGGGTTACGGCTTCCCAACGGGAAAGCTTTCGTCCACGGCAGCGGATGGGACAGCTGAAAGCTCCGGCAGCAGCGCGGCCGAACACGCACGGATCATCCGGTTCTGCGCCATCGCGCGCCCGGTCACGTTCCGTCATGCGGTGGGTCGTTCAGGTAGGTTCTCCACCAACGCCTCGAGCGCGGCGGTCCAGCTCTCCCAGTAAGGGCGGTCGGGTTCGGCCGCTACGGCCTGGATGAGCTGCCGCCGGAACGGCTCTCTGTCGCCGCCGAACGCCCGGTCGATGACCGCGGCCGCGAGCCCGAACACCCGGCTCTGCCAGGGCGCGTCGAAGGCCAGCTCCCCGTTCCGGCGGGGCAGGTCCATCTCCGGCAGGTTCAATGTCCGCTCACAGGCGAGCCACGCCGATCATCGAGTCCCGGGTGACCAGCCCGGCCAGCTGCGCCTCAGTCATGTCCTCGGTCCCTGACGGGCGCTGCGGCAGGACGAGGTAGCGAACCTCGGCGGAGGAGTCCCACACCCGGATCTCGACATCGCCGGGCAGCCGGCAGCCCATCTCGGCCAGCACCGTGCGGGGCTCTCGGACCATCCGGGCCCGGTAGGGAGGGTCCTTGTACCACGCCGGCGGCAGCCCCAGGATCGGCCACGGATAGCAGGAGCACAGCGTGCACACGACCACGTTGTGGACAGCGGGGGTATTCTCCACGACCACCATGTGATCGCCTTCCGGTCCGCTGAAGCCAAGCTCGGCGATGGCGGCGGCGCCCTCGGCCAGCAGGCGTCGCTTGTACTGCGGGTCGGCCCAGGCCCGGGCGACGACCTTCGCCCCGTTCATCGGGCCGATCTCCGACTCGTAGCGCCGGGTGACCTCCTCGATGAAACCCTCGGGCACCAGGCCCAGCTCGGTCAGCAGCGCCTCAAGCGCGGCGACCCGCTGCTCGACCGGCGACGCCTCGATGTCAGGCACAGAATGGGTGCCGTCCACCCGCGCCACCGCCCCGGCCTTGCCCCGGACGTATCGCGGGCAGCGGGTGTGGCCGGGCGGATGCCAGTCCCGCACCCGGACGCGGTCGCCGACCCCGAATCGAGGCTCCACGACATCGGGACCGGCGTCGGCGACGGCCGGCCCGAGCACCGGGCCGCTCAGCGGGAACCGCCCGCCGGCCCGCGCCTCAAGCTCTGAATGGGTCACCAGCCCGTGCTCGACAGCCAGGGTGGCCGCCGCGGTCAGCCAATGCTCGTAGTAGCCCGACGTCAGGTAATGGCCCGGATCCATCCGCTCGATCGAGTGCCGGAACTCGCCCCCGCTGGCCCCGGCCGCGCCGGCGACGACCGTCATGAGCGCCCGGGCAACCGCCTGCCACCGGTGGTGAAAGACCGGCTCCGCCGGCGAATGAACCACCGGCCCCAAACCCTGCATGCCACCCAGGTCATGGATGCCGTCCATCAGCAAGACACTACGCCGTCCGCAGCCGCCGCGAGCGTGCGACACCGCGGCGGCCGGCGGTCAGCGATCACAGCCGGGGCAGTACCTGGCCTGCGGCATCTCGGTCAGCGTCGCAGCGGCGATGGCGGCGCCGCACTGCTCGCACCAGCCGAAGCGCCCGATCGCAAGCCGGGACAGTGCCGCCTCGATCTCGGCGAGCGCGAGCCGCTCCGCGACAGCCCGGCGCAGTATCGCGCCCGCCTGCCGCCGTGCGTCCCGGCGCGCGGCCAGGCCGCTGCCGGCGTCAGCGGCGGCTTCCTCGGCGTCGTGGTAGGCAAGAGAGAACTCGGTGACCCGCTTCAGCCGTTCCTGCCACCGGGACCCGAGCAGGGCACGCCATTGCGGCAGCGCTGCCGGGTGCAGGTGGCGTGCCTCGGTCGCCGGGCTGCGCCGTGCCGCGGCAGGCGGTGGGAAGATAGCTAGATCGGCCGACATCGGCGTTCCTTCCGTCTCGGGGCTCCCGCCTCCGGTCGCGGGCGCCGGTCGCAGATTCCAGCAGATCGCTGTTTCCTGCAGGCCAGCTGAAGCCGACCTTTGCAGGCAGCTGTGAACGCCGCTGTGAACACGAGCCGGCCGAAACGGACTCCCTGGTACGCATCCTCTGCACGGCCGCCGCACCGGACGATGGGCGAAGATGCCGTCCCAGCAGGTGCCCGCTTCCTGGCGAACGTGGCGCCGCGGGCCCAGATCGAGCACGCCCACCCTGAGTTGCGGGCGCTGAGCCGGGAGGCAATGCCGAGATTGTCAATCTAGCAGCCGCAATATGCCTTATACACGGACGAGCAGCGCGAAAGTCTGCCTATGCTGCCTATTATGCCGGGTTGCTCTAAGATTGTTAGTTTTCGTCCGAGCGGCTGAACGGCGCCGGGCCTGTCGTGCCCATCCTCGTCCGCCGCGACCGTGGATAGCGGCACAGGTCCCCCGGGCCTGCAACGAGCACTTATGGCGGGGCAAGTCTGGGGACGGCGGCGCCGGCCCAAAGGACGGATAGGCGCCTGAACCTGGCTTACCGGACCGGCGGCTGGCCTTAGCCAAGGCAAGCGTGGACCTGCCCGTTCTGTGGTTGAATCAAAAACTTGAGGCCTGGACCCCGCTTCGCGCTGATATCGGCATACAAGCCAATAATCACGGCGGAAAGCGGTAGATATGATTCTCCGGCAGCGCCTCGATTCGTCCCGCCAGGTCCCTGCAATGACCGGGTTCGTCCCGGTGTACGCACCCGAGAAGCCCGGGCTGGCAGCGGCACGGCGGCCCGGTCTGCCGGGTGCCTCCGCGGAGGAGCCCTTTGACCATGTCGCACGGTTGGCCGCGATGGTCCTAGATGCGCCGCTGGCGGCCGTGGCGGTCGCCGGTGCGCGCCCTTCCGCCAAGCGGATCTGCCCCGGAGCCCTGGACATAGCCGGCCGGCCGGGCCCGGTCGGGCAGTCGCTGTGCCAGTACGCGATCGATTCCGGGGGAAGGCTGGTCATCGATGACGCCCGGCTGGACCCACGCGCCATCGCGTGCCGCCCGGGCGAGCCGGGGAGCGTGATCGCGTGGGCCGGGTTCCCGGTCCGCGACCCGGACGGCCAGGTCGTGGGCGCGCTCTGGGTGGCCGATCACCTGCCACGCCAGTGGAGCACGGGCGACGTGGAGGTTCTGCAGAACTTGGCTGATGTCGCCTCTGGTGAAGTAGCGCTGCAGGTCGCATTGCAGCAGGGCGCCAGACGTGCCGCGCTGGCCCAGACCCTGCAGGAAAGCCTCCTGCCGCCGCGGCTGCCGAACATCCCGGGCCTTCAGGTCGCGGCACGGTATGTCGCCGGAGGGACAGGGGCCGAGGTCCTCGGGGACTTCTACGACGTATTCCCTTCGGTGCGAGGGAGCTGGGGAGTGGTGGTCGGCGACGTGTGCGGCAAGGGGGTCGCTGCTGCCAAGAGCACCGCCCTGGCCCGCTACACCCTCCGGGCGGAGGCACGCCGGCAGACCCTGCCGCGCCTGATCCTGGCTGCCCTGAATCAGGGTCTGCTGGAGTGGCTCACCGATGACCTGCGGTTCCTTACCGCGATCTACGCCACGGTGCGGCCGACTCCTGCTGGCGCCTCGGTCCAGATCAGCTCGACCGGCCACCCCCTTGCACTGGTACACCGGGCAGACGGGCGCGTGCGGGCGTTCGGGCGACCGGGAACTCTGCTCGGCATCTTCCCCGATCCCGAGTTGCACGACTCACGTAGCCTGCTGCGAGCTGGCGACAGCCTGATCCTGTTCACCGACGGCGTCACCGAGGCCCGCGGCCATATCAGCCGTGAACTCTACGGCGACGACCGGCTCCGCGACTTCATCGCCGGCCTGGGCAATATGTCCGCGGCGCGGATCGCCGACGCTATCCAGCAAACCGTGCTGGCCTTCAGCGGCGCGCAAGTCAGCGACGACACCGTCGTGCTAGTGCTGAAGGTTCCCTGCCACGAAACGGGCGGGCAGGCCTGATGGCCAGGCTATGACCCGACGCTCAGCCCGCCATGTCAGTATCGCGGGACACCGGGTAAGGCTTGCCTGGCGCTCATGTCCTGTGCCCTGACATCGCCAGCGGCGACCCTTGCGGCGAATGCGATATTGCGCCAGCGGTTCTTCTCCTCGTATGCCAGGTTATCCCAGCTCGCGCCTGGCGTAGCGTACTCGAATGTCACCTTAGCGGCGCGATCATTGCTTTCGGTTGGGTACATGGTCATTCCCTCCGGGTCAGCACCGGGATTTCGCCCGGCACGGGCATGAGTCCTGGCTGCCAGCTGACGGTTCCTGGCGCCAGGCTTAGCTGCGGCAAATCGATGAGCGCCCGCATTGCCTCGCCCAGGAACATGAGCGTGAGCGCCTTTCCGGGGCACACATGACTCCCGGCGCCGAAGGCGAGGATCGCGCGGTGGGGTCGGTTAATATCGAAAGCGCCGGGCTCATGGTCGCGGGAAGGATCCCGGTGCGCGGCCCGGATGACCGGCAGCACGTTCGCGCCCTCGGGAATGAGCAGCCGCCCTACCTGAGTGTCACGCATGCACTTGCCGGGCAGCCCGAACGTGAAGTGAGCATTCCGCCTAAGGTGTTCCCAGATAACCTGGTGCAGCAGGCCGGGGTCAGGCCGGCACATCTCCATGACCGCAGGACGGCTGACTGTCTCGAATGCGATCACGCTCAGCGTGGGCAGCACGCTGGGAAAGCCGCCGTATATGGTTGTGCAGGCATCGACAACCTCGCCGGGCGGCATTCCGCTGTCGTCCATGACCTGCACGGAGTCCGAGATGAGCGTTGACTCCTTGCGGCTCCGCTCGACGAGGCGACCGCAGAACGCGTGCAGCTCAGTGCGCGCCTTGTCGATGTCGTCATGGCCGGTGAGCACCAGGGCATTTGCGCGGGCGCCGAGACTGTTCAGCTGCTCCCATTCATCCGGCCTCATCCCAGCCGTCAGGCAGGCGAGATCCGCGGCCAGCGGCGCGCAGAAATCGCGGGTCAGGTCGGCCCTGCCGGGCAGCGCCCTGGCGCGCGTCCTGGCCAGCAGCTTGATAATCGAGCGCCAGCGCTCCGTGGCAGGCGGTGCGAACAGCGGGTTGAGCGCGGTCCTGATGCTGGTGGCGGGCCCGCTTCGGCGCAGCAGTCCGCCCGGGCGCTCGCGAGTTATGCCCGCGATCGCGCAGTCCGGGTCGATGGCGCCCAGATCGCGCAGGTAAGGATTACGGAGCCCCTCCAGGACCGAGCGCCAGCTTCGCAGCAGGATGACGTCGTTGCCGTTGACGGTGAACACCGGGCATGCGGCGTCGTCGTGGTAGTCGAAGCACGGCGCTGGCGTGCCGCCTGGCCCGATGTCGTGAGAGAGCATCATTGCCGCTTCACCACGATCACGCTCAGCGTCACGCACATGACGCCAAGGGCGCCAGCCACGAAGGCGGAGGCCTCGAAGATGCCATGAGCGCGGCTGACGAGACCGAAACCGAGGGCGGTCGGAATGAAAACGCCGTACCCGATAGTGCTGACCACCGACGAGGCCCCGGCCCTGATATTCGACGGCATCGCGTCATGCAGGTAGCGGGTCAAGGCGATGTTGAGGACCATGATCCCGATGATCGCGGCCACCTGGGCGCCGATCACCACGACCGGGGCCCTGATGAACAGCCCGGCCGCGATCGCGAGCGTGCAGAATCCGGTCACCAGCACCGTGCGCCCGTCCCGCAGCCTGTCGGCGAGGGCGCCGCCGCTCCAGGCACCGGAATACAGGAGTGCGAAACTGGGGCCGTACCAGACCGCGGGCAAGGCCAGGCCGAGATACCAGAGCTGGCAGAATTCAAACAGCAGGCGCATGGCCAGGCCGTTGGCCACCAGGGCGACGACGATCCAGGCGACGTCTGCCTTGGTCGCGCTGCGCAGAATCTGGCCGAGGTGAGCCGACAAGCGCGCTTCAGGCGCCTTGCGGTGCAGGCTGGGCTCGCGGAACCGGTGCAAGGTGAAGAACGCGCAGCAGGTAAAGGGAATCGTCAGGAAGTATTCGAGCCGCAGGCTGCCGAATCGCGCAACGCCCGCGCTGAGCAGCGCACCGGTGATAAATGCCGCGGAGTCGAACATCTGCACCCGGCCGTAAAAGCGCTCGAAGCTGTCAGCCGAGCCCGTTTCTTCTAGGACCACGTCGTAGATCACCGAATCGTAGGTCCCTGCGTACGCCGCATAGAAAAGGCCCCAGACCGAAATCCCGGTGGCGTACATCGCGAGACCGTGGCTGAGGCCGCATACCAGGGAACTGGCGATGAGCGCGCAGGTGGCGAGGTAGAGCACTCCCTTACGGCTCCACCGGTCGGCGAGAATGCCGAGCGGAATGTTAGCTATCATCATGACCACGATGTACACGAGCGTGGCGATAGTGATGAGGTAATCATTCAAGCCTATGGACCGCATGAAGAGTTTCTCGATCGAATACCATAGCGCGAAGCCATGAATGAATCCGGTCGCATACAGGGGCCGTAGCCGTGTGTCAATAGGCCGGGCTGCCAGCGTGGTTGTCATGGCGCGCTCCTACGCCGCCGCAGTTCGCGCGCAGCCGGCCGGCCAGCATGGCGCCGGCACCGGGCTGTGCACCACCACCAGGACAGTTCGCTGACACCGGACCGTCTGTCCCCTCACCGCGTCCAGGCCGAACGGCCCGTGCACCCGCTCCCGCATGAAAAGGCGCCCTTCGGTAGCTGGCAGCCAGCGACTTCCGCTGCCGGGAACTGTGGCACAAGCGTGCGCTACCAGCCCTGACGTCCGTGTTGCACTCGCCTTGACGGCTACCTTGCACCCCAGGTCACACACGCAAGCCGGATGCGCTCAGGGCGCGGCCAGCCGGATTCCAGGCGATAAATCGGCGGCCGGCTCGAGGCCGCTGAGAACCACACAGGACCGGCTCAGGACGTAAAACTTTCAGGTCCCCGACCGGCGCTGAGCCGAGAGCTGGTTTCGTTGTTCATGGGGACGGGGAGCCAGCCAGGAACGGCTGCCCGGGGCGGTGGTACCTGCACGCGGACTACGAGGTGCGGCGGCCGAAGGCGGGGTCCATGGTCTCTATGCGTATACGTGCCGACTCCGCCTCTGGCACGCCGAGCCGTTCGAAGATGTGCAGCGCCTGCCTAAATACGATCCGCGCAGTGTCGGGCCGCTGTGTGCTGAGCGTCGTTTCCGCGATTCCTTCGAGGATTTTGCCCTCCTCGTATGAGTCACCGATCTCCCTGGCCAGCCTCAGCGCGGAGTGATAATGATCAAACGCCTCGCCGTACCGGCCAGATCTGCGACGCACGTCGGCTATCCTGCGAATTGCGATCACCTGCTGGGACAGGTTTCCGATCTCCTCGGCGATCAATCTCGCCTTCTGGTGATGAATCAGCGCCTCGTCGTAGCACTCCGCGCTTTGGTAAATAGCGCCGATGTCATTGAGCACGTCAGCTTCATCCGGGATGTCACCGATCTCCCGGTATATAGCGAGTGCGCGCCGGCAAGCAGCCAGCCCTTCCGCGTAACTGCCCTTGTAATGATGGACGCTTCCTATATTATGATACAGAATCGCCTCGTTCTGCGCTCCGCCTATCTCACTAAATATTTCCAGTGACTTCTGGTAGCCTTCGAGCGCGTCCCTATGATAGCCGCTATACAGTTGCATCTTTCCCAGATTATTGAGGGTCTTCGCCTCACCGCGCCTGTCGCCGACGTCACGGTAGAGCGAAAGCGCGTCACGCAGGTGACCCATTGCGTCAGGGTAGCGCCCAAGATGCCAGCAGGCGATCCCGGAGTGACTCAACGTATTGGCTACGCCGTGCTGGTCCGCGGCGTGGCTGTACAGAATCCTTGCTTCGTGGAAATAGGCGAGGGCCTCACGGGAACGAGCCGCACGCTGGTGGGCCATGCCTATCTGGTCGAGGGCTTCGGCCTCGCCTCGCCGGTCGGACAGCGACCGGTAGATCGCCGCGGCGTCCTCAGCTAGGGGAAGCGTCGCCTCGTGCCGGCCGGTCTGCTGGCTCACCACGCTGAGCTCCAGTGACGCCTGCGCGATCCTGGCCGGATCAGCAAGGTCACGGCAGGCCTGCAGGGCCAGTGTGTGGGCCGCGATTGCCTCGTCCCAGTAAGCCCTGATCTCCACGAAGTCGGCAAGCACGTGGGTGAGATCGGCGCACTTCCGCTTCCATTCGTGCCTGCCCGCGTGCTGCGCGGCCTGCAAGATGTTGCGCCACTCCGATTCCAGCCAGCCTGCCGCGTCTTCCTGCGTGCCCAATGCTGGGCTCGCGGCTGGCGGATGGGTGACCGACACGGGCATCCGGCGCCGGAACGGATGAAGTACCCGGTCAGCCTTATCGGCTGTGTGCAGGTAGTAGTCAAGGAGCCTGCCGACTGCCTGTCGCTGCTCAGGCTCTGAGTCATCACGCGCGGCGCGCACGGCCGCGTATCCGCGGATGAGGTCGTGGAAACGGAACTGACCCCCTGGGGCTCGTGCCAGCAGGTGATGATCGAGCAGGGCGGCGATGGCTTTTTCTGCTTCGGCGAGGGTGCCGCCGCCCAGGGCTGCCGCAGCCTGCAGGCTGACATGAGCGCAAGGGCTCGCGCCCAGCCGCCGGAAGAACCGCTGGTGGTCGGGTTCCAGCGCACGGTAGGACAGGTCGAAGGCAGACATCACTTCCGGGCTTGCTGCGCCCGTGCCGCCCAGGCGAGCGGGAGACTGCGACAGTTCCTCGACCAGGTCGGCGAGCCTGGGCGGGTAGTCTTGCGCGAGCCTGCCGGCGGTGAGCTGGATCGCGAGCGGCAAGCGCCCGCACAGGCCCACGGCCGTCGCGACCTCATCCTCGTCGTGGGCCCTGCCTTGCCCCGCGATCCGCCGGAACAGCGTGATCGCGTCGTCGATGGACAGCACGTCCAGGGTCAGCGCGCGGGCGCCCGCAAGGTCGGGAAGACTGCGCCGGGTGGTGATCAAGATCAGGCACCGGCCTGCCACCGGCAGCAGTGGGCGGATCTGGTCATGCCTGGCCGCGTCGTCGAGAATCACGACGGCGCGACGGCGGCTCAGCTGGGCTCGCCACAGCGCGGTGCGCTCGCCGATAGCGTCAGGTATCTGCATAGCAGGCACGGCCAGCATCCGGAGCAGGCGGTGCAGGGCCTCGGCTGCGTCGAGCGAAGGGCGCCCGGGCTCGTGGGTATGGAAGTTGAGATAGAAGATCCCGTCCGGGTACTGCCCGGAGACAGTGCGGGCAGCGTGGACCGCCAGCGCGGTCTTTCCCACGCCGGGCATGCCCTCGATCACGCTGATCCTGGGGGTGTCGCCGTGCTCCCCGGTGAGCAGCCCGAGTTCCTCGCTGCGGCCCACGAACTCCACCGTCTCGGGCGGAAGCGTGTCTGGCCGTGACATCCGGCCAGGACGCCGGCCGGCCAGCCGCACGGCAAGCTGCGGGTCACGGCGCAGGATGCGCTCATGCAGTTCGGACAGCATTGGCCCCGGTTCTGTGCCCTGCTCATCGATAAGGCGGCTGCGGGTCTCCCGGTAGAGGCTGAGTGCGTCACCCGGCCTGCCGCTCCAGTAAAGAGCCGCCATCTGGTGGGCGATGAATGTCTCATCCAGCGGGTATTGAGCCAGCAGGTGGCGAAGCTCACCTACCAGGTCCGCATGCCGGCCAAGCTCCAGCTCACACTCGACGCGCTCCAGGATGGCCGCCCGGCGTTCCTCTTCGAGGCTGTCACGCATCCGCGCCACCCAGTCGCCGCGGATCCCTGCCAGCGCCTGACCGCGCCAGAGCCCGTCCGCCTCGCGCAGCAGCATGGCCGCATGATCGTAGTCGCCGCTTGCGGTCAGTGCATCCGCTTGCCGGCGCAACCGGCGGAACTGATGCAAGTCGACCGCCTCGGGATCGACGTCGAGCACGTAGCCTCTAGCGCGCCCCGCCAGCCGGACGCCATCGTCAAGGGCCTGCCGGAGCGACGCTCGAAGCCTGGCGATGTAGACCGAGAGACTCTCTCGGGCCTTTGGCGGAGGCCGGGTGTCCCACAGCCGGTCAATGAGAGCCTCAGCCGGCACTATTGTGCCCGGCGTCAACAGGAGGATGGCCAGGACACATCGCACCCTGGCCGGCCCAAGATCACGTTGCTGCCCAGCAGACCAAAGCTCAATCGGCCCGAGCACCCGAAATTCCATGATCGCCTTGCATCTTCTACCGCCTGCGGACGAGTTCGCAGCTGGTACCCGATAGGGATGTACGGAACCATTCAGCTGCGTTAATACCCGTTATGGGCAGTTCTCACGCGAATCCTGGAAGAACTAGCAGGAACGGGGGAACGATCACGCTCCGCCGGTCCGCAGGTGGCGCAATTGCACGCCGGTTTCACGATGCCGCCGCGGCCGTCGGCCCGCAATGCCGTATGGAAGAACGTATTCGCGTGATGGCTGGGACTGAAGACGCCTGATAATGGTGAGTGATAGCCGGTGCTGTGCGGGCTGGCGGGGCGCGAGAGGACCGGTGAGATCCCCGTTGTTACAGGGATCTGAGCAGGCTCCCGGTAGCAGAAGCGGTGCCTAGGCCCTTCGTCCCCGGAGTTCCCCGTACCGTGTCTTTCTGCCCTGCCCGCATGCTGCTTTCGCGGCAGCTTGCCTGGTTGCTTCAGCGCGATCGCGCGCGGCTGCGGCTTGCCCTTGGACAGCTGATGCGCGAACGGCTTCCACCGGTCCCTTCGGCCGGGCAACTGCCCGGTGACCAGCGGCTCGCGGACATCCACCGCATGGCGCACCTGATGCCGGTAGCAAGCACGCCCGGCAGGACGCCGCACGAATCGATCCAAATGCCATATCCCGAGACGGATCGTGGTGTAGTTTCTCACTCTCGGAGGGGCCTGATATCTAAGTTACCAATGAGGGGACCTTCTCGATGGAGACTCATAGGTCGTTATGGCACGTCATCATGCGGACCGGCGGATCGGCGGGCAGCGCTCGCCGTGAACACTCGGCGGGGGCGGTTCGCGTCCCGGCGACGCGCGGGGTTCTCGTTCTAGCTCTCGCGTTAGGCAGCCTCGGTGCCGCAGCACCGGCAGCGTCGGCGCAAGGCAGCGCTGGCCATATCTATGCGAGCGCACATCAGCCAGCGGATAGCCCTGCTCTCTCGGCGGGCGCTGGCTCAATGAGCTCCTGCAACACCGGCAGCATGCCCTGGATGTATGCACCCCTGCTCATGCCCTGGATGTATGCGCCCCTGATCTCGTCGCGCGACATGGTCGCGTTTCTGCCTGCTTCCATCCCTGCTGAACAAGGGGTCAGCATATCCAAGCGTCATGATCTTCAGCGGCGTGATCGCTGTCTCTCCCGCTGGCTGAAAGGTGCCAGGTGCCGTGCGGCGCTGCTCGCGGCAAGCCGTCGTCCCGTCACGACAGCACTGGCCGGGCGCCATCGGCCGCGCTGCGCGATCAGGCCCTAGGCGACTGATTAGCGCGGTCACCGTCGGCTAGACCTCCCGCGGCCGAAGTCGGCGGCGGCGTGGAACTGCTGGAACTGGTCCGGGATGGGGCACCAGGCTGGTCCGGGATGGGGCACCAGGCCGACTCGAAGCTGGTGGTATCCCAGCGCGGCGGTTGGCGGCTACACCGGGCCGACCGGGCTCTGGACCGCTTACCCGGGCGGGAACTACACGCCAAGTATCATCAGCACCTACAACCTCACGAAGAGTTCGGGGACTCCGCCTCCGAATATGGTGAGCGACACCCTCGGGTATCTGGAACCGGTCTTCCCGGGTGTAACCGCGGCGTACAACGGGCTGGCGTGGTACGACTTCGGCCTGCTAGACCCATACCTGCAGGGAGCATATTCGTATTGGCGCGTCGGCCAGTACACGGGCTTCTCAGGCTACGAAGGAGCGCAAGAGGGCCACGTTCATTTCGCCGGAGAGCACACCACCCAGGACTTCCAGGGCTACATGGAGGGCGCCACGCTGAGTGGCGAGCGCTGTGCAAAGGAGATAGGAACCGGGGGAGGCTGAGCTCCTTGCCTCTCGAGTCCGCCCGAGGGCCCACGTGTCAACGGGTCATCGCCTGCTTGATGAGCGTGCGCCCGAAGTCCCACATCAGGCCGGTGCCCCGGTGCGCTTCGTCCATCACGTTGGCGAAGGCGTCGCAGAAAAGCGATACCTCGGCGTCTCCGATCGTCAGCGGCGGCAATAGCTTGATCACCTCCATGTGGTCGCCGGCCACCTGGGTGAGGATGTGGTGCCGCTGAAACAGCGTGACGGCCACCATCTGCGCGAACAGCCCGTGCCTGGCCGCTTGCAGCATGTTCCAGCCGGCCCGGAGCTTCAGTGAGCGAGGCCTGCCGAACTCCAGTCCGATCATCAGCCCGCGTCCTCGCACGTCGGCGAGCAGTTCGTACTCTTCGGCCATGCCCTTGAGCGCGCCCTGCAGCGCATTCCCGGTCCGCTCGGCGCTCCTGACAAGCTGCTCGTCCTCTATGACCGCGAGCGAGGCCAGGCCGGCGGCCATGGCTGGCGCATTGGCGCCGAAGGTCGAGTCATGCACGAGCACCCGGTCCATGGAGGAGTAGACCTTCTCGAAGATCCAGCCTCTGGCCAGCGTGGCACCCACCGGGACGAACCCGCCGGAAAGGGCCTTCGCGACGGTGATGATGTCCGGCATGACAACCTCATGCTGGTAGCCGAAGAACCGCCCGGTTCGCCCGAGGCCGGTTTGCACCTCATCGCATATGAGCAGCGCCCCATGGTCGTGCAGCAGCGTCCGGGCGCCCGTTAGGAATCCGGGCGGTGCCACGTGGACGCCCTTGCCCTGAATCGGCTCGACGATGAGCGCAGCGACGTCGCCCTTGCGGAGCTCGGCTTCCAGCGCGTCAAGATTCCCGAACGGGATGCCGGTGTCGGTCAGCAGCGGGTCGAAGCCGCGCCGGAACTCGGCCGACCCATTTACCGACAGCGAGCCGACCGTGAGACCGTGGTAGGCGCGGTCGCAGAACACCACCCGCGGCCTGCCTGTCGCATATCTGGCGAATTTCAGCGCCGCCTCCACCGCCTCGGTGCCGCTGTTGCAGAAATACACACGATCCAGTCCCGGCGCCTTGGCGAGCAGCTGTTCGGCAAGCAGGCCGGGCAGCACAGCACAGTCGAATTGGGTCATGTCCGCGAGTCCGCCGTCGAGCACGTCGGTTAGCGCCCTGCGGACCACCGGATGATTGCGGCCCACGGCGAAGACACCGAAGCCGCTCAGGTAGTCGGCGTAGCGGCTGCCGTCGCGGTCGTAGAGGTAGCAGCCTTCCCCCTGTTCATAGACCCTGTCGAAGCCGATGGCATGCAACATGCGCGGCAGCTGCGGGTTCAGGTGGCGGGCGTGCAGTTCGTATCCGTGATCCCGCCGAGCGGCGAGGAGTGCTGGCAAGTCGAATCCCATGACCGCAGTCTCGCTGCCGGGCCAGCCTCTTGGATGGCCGATTCCGGACAATGATGGCGATCTTTTACGGCCGGCCGGGACCGCCGCAGGCCGGCCTTGACGAGTACTGCCCTGCCGAGGTGACGACGGCCGAGCTGGAGGGGCGGGCCACCTGGCGCCCGGCATGCATCCCGACATCGTCAACGCAGCCATAGAGAAGCACGTGGCCCAGCTAGGCTGCCCTCACGGAATACCGGCTACCTGCTGAAACCTGATTTCCAAGCCCGCCTTGGGGAGGCTCATCATGACTAACGTCGCCGACTGGCACACGCGGGCGCTTGATGCCACCGGCCGCGTGGTCGCACGTATTCCAGCGGATCGCTGGCGGGTACGCACCCCCTGTCCTGAGTGGGATGTGCGAGGGCTGGTCAGCCACCTGGTGTCGGGCAACTTGTGGGCAGCCGAGCTCGGCACGGGCGAGACGATCGAACAGGTGGGCGACCGGCTCGACGGCGACCTGCTCGGCGCTGACCCGGCCGCGGCGTATGCCGCTTCGGCCAGGGCCGCCTCGGATGTCTTCCACCGGCCGGGGGCGCTCGACGCGCCGTGCGCGGTGTCGTACGGGCCGGTCCCCGGGTCGGTATACGCCGGTCACCGGCTCATCGACGTGCTAATCCACGGCTGGGATCTAGCCACTGCCACCGGGCAAGACGCGGCGCTCGATGATGACCTCGTCGAAGCCTGCCGCCAGGTCGTGCAGCCGCAGATCGACATGCTGCGGGCCAGCGGCGCGTTCGGCGAAGGCAAGCCGGTCCCGCCGGGTGCGAGCGGCCAGGCCCGGCTTCTTGCCATGCTCGGCCGAAGCGGCTGAGTGCCGGCTGCTCAGCGGCCCGGCCCGCAGGCGCGGCCGGTTCCGGTAGTTTCCGGGCATGGAAGCGGTCCTGATGGATATCGACGGCGTGCTGACCGTGTCCTGGCGGCCGCTGCCCGGCGCCGTCGCAGCGGTCTGGAGGCTGCGCGATGCCGGGCTCAAGATTGCGCTGCTGACCAACACCACCTCGCGGACGCGGGCCTCGATCGCGGCGACGCTGGAAGGCGCGGGCTTTCCTGTTACCGCCGGCGACGTCCTGACGGCGCCGGCGCTGGCCGCCGGATACCTGGCCGAGCACTATCCGGGCGCCCGGTGCCTGCTGCTGAACAGCGGGGACATCCGCGCAGACCTGGAGGGAGTCGTGCTCGTCGACGACCATCCCGACATCGTCCTTATCGGGGGGGCCGGCCCTGAGTTCGGCTATCAGGCGCTGAATCGGGTGTTCGGGTACGTGCAGGGGGGTGCCCGCCTGCTGGCCCTGCACCGCAATCTGTACTGGCGGACCGATGCGGGCCTGCAACTGGACACCGGTGCCTTCCTGGCCGGACTGGAACAGGCAGCCGGCGTGACGGCAGAATTGATCGGCAAGCCTGCTGCCGTATTCTTCCAGGCCGCGCTCGCCAGCTTGCGGGCTGGCCCGGCGGAGACCGTGATGATCGGCGACGACATCGAGGCGGATGTCCTGGCCGCGCAGCGGGCCGGAATCACCGGGGTCCTGGTCAGGACGGGCAAGTACCTGCCCCGGGTGCTCAAGGGCGCCAGCGGGACGCCCGATCACATCGTCGACTCCATCGCCGACGTGCCCTCGATACTGCTCAGCCGATCCTGAGCAGCGACGAGCCCAGGGAACGGGGGAACGCCGCTCCGGATCCGGCGGCTGGTCGAGGTCGATCACGCGTCAGCGGCCGGGCCTTCCTGGATGACGTGGCGTAGCGCGGCGCCTTCGTAGAGCTGGCGTGGCCGCGAGATCTTCTGGTCCGGGTCGAGTATGCCCTCTACCCACTGGGCGAGCCAGCCTGGCGTGCGGCCGATCGCGAACAGCACCGGGAACATCTCTACCGGGAATCCCATGGCCTGGTAGATGATGCCCGAGTAGAAGTCCACGTTCGGGTAGAGCTTGTGGCTCACGAAATACTCGTCGTCGAGCGCGATCCGCTCGAGTTCCAGCGCGATATCGAGCAATGGGTTCCGCCCGGTGACGGTGAACACCTTGTCGGCGATCTCCTTGATGATGGTGGCGCGCGGATCGAAATTCTTGTACACCCGGTGGCCGAACCCCATCAGGCGGAAATCGCCCCTTTTCACGCGTTCGATATAGCCAGGGACGTTGTCCACCGTCCCGATCTCGTCGAGCATCTTGAGCACCTGCTCGTTGGCGCCCCCGTGCAGCGGGCCGTACAGCGCCGCGGCGGCCGCGGCGGCCGCGGAGTAGGGATCGGAGTGCGCGCTGCCGACCGCTCGCATCGTGTTCGCCGAGCAGTTCTGCTCATGGTCAGCATGCAGGATGAACAGCACATCGAGCGCGTGCTCGAGTACGGGGTCAGGCCGGTAAGTCAGCTCGGTGGTCCGCCACATCATGGACAGGAAGTTGCCCGCATAGGACAGCTGGTTGTCGGGATACGCGTACGGCAGCCCGACCGCGTGCCGGTAGGCGAACGCTGCCAGGGTGGGCATCTTGGCGATCAGCCGCTCCACCTGCTTGCTGCGCTTGTCCCGGTCAAAGATCGCCTTCGCGTCCGGGTAGAACGTCGAAAGCGCGCCGACCGTGCTGACCAGGATCCCCATCGGGTGGGCATCGTGGTGGAAGCCGTCGATGAACTTCTTGACGTTCTCGTGCACGAATGTGTGGTGGGTGATCTCCTCGGTCCAGGCGTGCTCCTCGGCTGCGCTCGGCAGGCTGCCGTTCAGCAGCAGCCAGGCCACCTGGAGAAACGAGCAGTGCTCGGCAAGCTCCTCGATCGGGTAGCCGCGGTAGCGGAGGATACCGCGCTCTCCGTCGATGAACGTGATCGCGCTGCGGCAGCTGGCCGTGTTCAGGAACGCCGGGTCGTACGACAGCAGCCCGTCGTCCTGGTCGGAGGTCTTGATCTGGCTCAGGTCCGTGGCCCGGATCGCGCCGCGGGCGATCGGGATTTCGTAGCTGCGCCCGGTCCTGCTGTCGGTGACGTGCAGCACCCCGTCGCCATTGTCAATACCGTCAGGCGAACTCATCGCGACCCTCTGTTCCCGTTGTCTTTGCTGTCATTGGCATCAGCTAGCCCGTATCCGGGCACCCGCATAGCGACCTCCCTGCTGACGTCCTGAAGATGGATCCGCCTGGCCGCCGGCATCCTGCCCGTCAGCCCCGCCTGAACCGGCCCGAGTCCTACTCAGCTGGGGGTCACCTGCAAGTGGTCTCAGTTGACCGGATTCTGCCAGTGGCGGCAAGGCGGCCGGTCTTTCTCGTTTCTTCACCGCGGGCCGGGCCATGGTCGCGCCGATGCCCCGCGCTGGACCGGGATCGCGGCCATTGTCAGCGGCGGAAGGCTCGTATCTGGCCCGATATGAGCCGTGTTCCGGGCACCGGGATCGCGGTAGCTGCCTGCTCGTGGGAGTCTGGGAGTACCGCGAGCGTGTCCTGCGGCGCGCCGGCAGCGCGGGGATTACGGACCTGCGCGGGCGAGTGCTGATGAGGAGGTGGGCGTATGCAGGCGGTCATCGGGGACTGGCTTCACGTGCACGGCAACGTCGTGGGCCAGCCGGAGCGGTCGGGCGAGATCGTGGAGGTCCGCGGCGCCGGCGGGGAGCCGCCCTATATGGTGCGATTCGACGACGGTCACATGGCCCTGGTGTTTCCCGGCCCGGACGCGGTCATCGAGCATCCGCGCGGGAAGGGCAGGAAGAGGCCGGCCAAGGGGAGCGGCCCGTGACGGGTTAGGCACCGCGTAGGCCGGCCCGGCGCACCTTTCCGCTCATCGGCGCGTCCGGCTTCCGGCTGGCGCCACTCAGCTGCGCTGTCCTTCCTGCCCTGTCTTGACAGGTTAGTTTGGAAAGTATACGAACTAACTGATGTCTGGGGGGCAGCCAGCATCGCGGCCAGCCGGCCGCAGGAGGAGTTGCCAGCCATGGGCTCTGTCATTCGTCCGCGCCTCGCTCTCTGTGCCGCCACCACGCTGGCGGCCGCGTTACTGGTGTCCGCCGCGTCCGGTGCGCAGGCCGCCCCGCAGACCGGCAGACCGGGTCCCGGCGGCAGCGCCCGGGCCGCCGTGGGCCGCCTCGGCCCGGGCTCGCCGTCGGCCAGCGGCGCGAGCGACCTGTCCGGCCTGGGATCCGGCGGCTGGAAGGTGGCCAGCAGCGGCACCGCGACCCAGGCCGGGGCGCAGATCTCCACGCCGGGATTCAGCACAAGCTCATGGCTGCCGGTCGCCAACGACGACGCCGGGGCACCAGGCACCGAGCTTGAGGCCCTGCAGCAGAACGGCCAGTGCCCGAACATCTTCTTCTCCACCAACATGCAAACCTGCTACGGCCAGATGACCAGGATCGGGCCGGACCGGATCAAGCAGTTCTCGGTGCCGTGGTGGTGGCGGACCGACTTCACTCCGAGCCTGCAGGCCGGGCAGGACGCCAAGCTGATCGTCAACGGGGTGGTTGGCTCGGCCGACGTCTGGCTCAACGGTCATCAGGTGGCAACCTCGTCGACCGTCACCGGCGCATACACCCGCTTCACTTTCGATGTCACCGGCCAGCTGCTGCAGGGCACGAACTCGCTCGCGATCGAGGTCAACCCGAACGACCCGACCACGATGTTCACGCTGGACAACGTGGACTGGACGCAGATCCCGCCGGACAACAACACCGGCATCCAGTTCCCCGTCCAGCTTCAGGTCGGCGGCGCCCTGACGGACGGCAACGCGCACGTGCTGCAGTCCAACGCGGCCGACCTGAGCAGCTCGGCACTGACGGTCAGCAGCGACATCACCAACACCACAAGCTCGGCCCAGGCCGGCCTGGTAACGGCCACGATCACGCCGCCAGGCACCGGCACGCCGATCACCGTGAGCCAGCAGGTCACCGTCCCGGCGAGCACGACCCAGACGGTATCGTTCAGGCCGGCCCAGTTCCCCGCCCTGACGATTGCCAATCCGCAGGTCTGGTGGCCCTATCAGCTGGGCGCGCAGCCGTTGTACACGCTGACCACGTCGGTGTCCCAGAACAGCGTGGTGCTCAACTCCACCAGCGAGACGTTCGGGATCCGGAACGTCACGTCCGCGCTGACGACCGGGACGTCGGCGGGGGCGCCGGACGGCGTCCGCACGTTCAAGATCAACGGGGTTCCGATCGTCATCCGCGGCGGCGGCTTCGACCCGAACCTGTTCCTGCACTACTCCGCGGCCGACACCGCCAAGCAGATCGCGCTGATGAAGAGCATGGGCATCAACGCGATCCGGCTGGAGGGCCACATCATGCCCGAGGACTTCTTCGAGCAGATGGACCAGGCCGGGATCCTGGTCAACGCGGGATACCAGTGCTGCGACGCGTGGGAGGTTTCTGGCACGCTGACCGCTGCCCAGCTTGCGATCCTGCAGCTGTCGGCGCTGACCATCGGGCAGAACCTGCGCAACCACCCGAGCGTGTTCAGCTTCCAGTGGAGCGACAACGCGCCGACCGCGCAGCAGGAGTCGGTGTCCCTGGCGGGCTTCTCGCAGGCCGATTTCCAGGACCCGCTGATCTCCTCCGCCGAGTACAAGAGCAGCGCGCAGCTCGGCCCGGCCGGCGAGAAGGAGGGTCCCTACGACTGGGTTCCGCCCAATTACTGGTATGACACCACGCATTTCGTCGGAGGCGACGAGACCAACGCCGGCGGCTCGTGGGGCTACGACAGCGAGCAGAGCGCCGGGGACACCGTCCCCACCCTCGACTCCATCAACCGGTTCATGTCCGCCACGGACCAGGCGAACCTGTGGCAGAAGCCGAGCTTCAACCAGTACCACACCAACTATGAGGGAACCCAGCACAGCGGCTACAACTTCGGCACGCTATTCAACTTCGATACCGCGCTCACTCAGCGGTATGGCGCCTGGTCTGGCCTGAACCAGTACGTCCAGGAGGCCCAGGTGCAGAACTACGAGAACACCCGGGCGCAGTTCGAGGCATTCATCGACCACGCCAACAACACGCCGGTCCCCTCCACTGGCACGATCTACTGGCAGCTGAACAAGGGCTGGCCGAGCCTGCTGTGGACCCTGTACAACAACGACGGCGACCAGGCAGGCAGCTATTTCGGCGCGCAGAAGGCCAACGAGCCGCTGCACGCGATCTATGCGCAGGACAACGGCACCGTCACGCTCGACAACCTCGGCGGCGCCACCCAGTCAGGGCTGTCCGTGCAGGCCAAGGTGTACAACGTGGCGGGAACCCTGCTGGACGACCAGACGGCCAGCAACATCACGCTGGCCAGCCAGCAGGTCGCCAACGGCGTCCTGACGCCGAGGGTGCCCGCCGTCACTGCCCCGCCCGCGCCCGCGACCGTCTACTTCGTCGAGCTGCTGCTCCGTCAAAGCGGCACGATCGTGGACCGCAACGTGTACTGGCAGTCCACCCAGCAGGACGTCACGAACTGGTCGAAGACGCTGGGCAAGCCGCAGGGCACGCTCTCCCAGTACGCCAACCTGCAGCAGCTGCAGACGCTGCCGCAGGCCACGATCACGGCCACGGCCGCGACCACGCACCAGGCCGGCCCGGCCGGCGCCGACCTGGCCACCACGGTGACGATCACCAACGCCTCGGCCGCACCGACCGTTGGCTTCTTCCTGCGGGCCGACGTCAGGCGGGGGACGGCCGGCGGGCAGGAGCTTTCCGGCGATAACGAGCTGCAGTCCTCGATCTGGTCAGGCAACGACATCACGCTGTGGCCTGGCGAGTCCGAGACGCTGACAGTCAGGTACAACTCGGCCGACCTGCAGGGCGCGACGCCGGTGATCAGCGTGTCGGGCTGGAACGCGG
>WNGQ01005833.1_pt1 | contig 25461 bp, 24 predicted proteins | sample 5407661 | NCBI WGS metagenome assembly WNGQ01 (sample SAMN13153382, study PRJNA577476) | soil metagenome | isolation source: 60 cm soil or saprolite under Garry oak tree replicate 2 | place: USA:California | collected 2016-06-15 | reverse complement strand
GTCATCGGCGACAGAGTCTCTGATGGAGCCAAGAAGCCACCGAACGTGAACGTTATGACGCTGAGCGATCTATCATCGTTCAGTCCAGGTCCTACGATTACAAGCTAGCCTGACCGCGACGCGTCCCAAGCAAATCCTTCTCAGCTATCCCAAACACCTCTAGAACTCTGACAGCAGCCGGCACGATCTGATTGCGAACATAATAATCGTAATCTACCTGATCCAGTGAGACTTTGAAGTGAGGCTCTGCCTTCTGGTAGAGCTTGCCAGTCTTCTTTGTGATGATGAAGCCGACCTTGTCTCCTACGGAGACCGGCCAGCCCTCTTTCGCCATCTTCCGAGCTGCCTCCACATGAGGAGCGTTGACCTCATACTCATCTGGGCGCTTTGTGAGAGTCTTCCATATCACCAGTGAAGATTTGGGAACCTTTGCGGATTCCAGATCCTTGGTTAGGTCCATCACGTAGGATTTTGCTCTAGTCGGATTCGCATCCTCTAGCACTAGCCTGAGAACTTCGTTCTGAACATTGCGTGCAAGGTTGGACCAGTCTCCTCTGATTGCTTCCATCCCGACAACATCAAGTTCGCCATTGTCCAACAGTCCAGCGTATTTCTTCTTCGCCTCGGTGAATAGGATTCGTTTGTACAATTGTCCCAGATTGATTTCGAGTCCAAGATTCTTGTCGATCTCCTTGATGAATTGATTAACGAGTTTTTCTTCGTACTCGACGAAGAGACTGTCGGTGTCCCCATAGAGCACGTTCAGCCCAAGATTCTTGGCTAGTTCAATGGACTTGTTGATAGTGTCGCGTCCAAGGGCAGCCGCCGATTCCGCGACCTCTCTAGAGTACCATCTGGATCCCGCCCAGCCCGCGTACCCGTAAGTTGCGTTGGTGATGACCTTGGTGGCTTTTTCACGCGCCTTCAGGATCTTGTGCTCGGGAGTTCCTCGGGGCGTCTTAGCCGCTTCCCTCTTCGCCGCCTGACGACTCGCAATAAGCTGGGATAGAACGATCTTGTACAGTCCCGGAGGATTCTTTCGGAAATGATGACCTACCTCGGGAACTTCAAAGACATCTTCCCCCGCTCTATCGACAAGAGTGTCCGGGGAGATGTTGTACTTGACCATGAGGCTAGGATACATGGCGGAGAAGTCGAGAACCGCTACGCTGTCGTGCAGTCCTACGCTGGGCTCGAGGACAATTGCGCCCTTGTAGGGAATAATATTCAGTTCTTCTCTCGCGGGTATCAGCTCGCCAAGCTTGTGCGCCTCCATCATGAGGTAGTTGTCAACTCTGAAACCAACGGCGGCTGCGAGGACTTGGTCTGGTGGGAGAGCTGAGAGATTCGAGAGCTGCAGTGTATAGTCGAGCGCGTCTTCTCCGACGTTGAAGATTGAAGCTGCTTGCGCTTTCATCTGTCCTACTAATACTGAGTTATCGTGGCCGGTCCAGCGGTCGTAGTATTCTGTCTCGTCAATTGTGGGGGTGGAAGCTTCGACTCCTAGAAACCTCGCAACATTCTCCACATTTTTGATCTTCACATCATAGAGGTCTTCTGAGAAATCCAGCAAGTCCACGTTTGCTCGCCCTGTAAGAGAGAAGTGGCCATAGAGGCTTTGGCGGGCCGGACCCTCGTCCCTTCCAACGGAAAGTTTCGCCTTTGTCAGATTAGCTCGTTTGATCAGGTAGGGCCAGTCGAACGTGTTGCCCCCAAACGAGAAGACAACATCAGGGTCAAATTTCTGATGAACCTTGGATAATCCCTCGATTATCTCTTCATCTGCGTTCTTCTCTGACTGGATAGTGCTGGCTTGGTCCTCATTGTTTTTCCATGCGACAAGTTTCACAGGGTCCCGGAGTGCGCTTGGAGAGCCTGTAGGGCTGATAGCGAGGATCGAGAAGGACAGGAGTCGCAATTTGGGATTGTTCTCTCTTGGGAGAGACGCTGGGTGTCCAGTTGTCTCAAACACCTTGTCGACGTGATATTTTCTTGGATCAACAGTTGATTCTGATCCTTCAACGCTATACCATTGGCAGGGTCTGATCTCAAACTCGATCTGATATTTTATCGAATAACGAAGTTTGTCCTCAAAACTCGCCTCAACCCCGAGCTGCTTGACACACTCTCTCGCGCACTTTTCAAGCGTATCGGAGTCTTTGCAGAATACTTTGAGAACCTGCCATTCTTCAGCGAGGCGTTTCTTTTTCTCCATGATCACTCTTTCGACAGAAGGATGCGGTTTTTCCTCCTCCATCCTATCTTTGAGTTGATTGATGTCCTGGCCTTTCTTGGGCAGGAGATAGAAGTAGGCCTGAAAGTTTGCGTCAATGACCAGCACTCGCTTGCCGTCATGGGTGACTCCCCACAACCAGATCGCAGCCTTACCTTCGTGAGTCTCATGGTTCAGGTCCAAGAGCCAGAAGTCAAGTCTCAACCTCGAATGACCTCTTCCACGGATTCCGTAACCGTTTCTAGTTGTTTGGGGTTCTTAGGTCTCCTGTCTGAACTAATGCTCTGTAGCAGTTGAGGGTAATCCACTTGCTCGGTTTTCCCACCTGTTCCAGGTCATACTTTGTCGACCCAGCCAAAGAGTTCCCCCACGGGTCGGTCGGACCGGGAGTGTTCCCGCTGGCTTTCCGCTTGAGCCATCTGGTGGAAGCGCTCGGTTCGCTGAACCAGTCTCCTTCTAGAACCCAATCGCCATCAGGTCTCCTCTTCGACATGACTAGATGGGCGGCGTCTTTCATCCTTTCATCATCTCCGTAGCCCAGCTTTGTCAATACTCTCAGCCCGTGAAGCACGTCATAGTAGAAGTACATCGGGAAGTGAAGGGTGGTGAATGTTCGGTTCATGGGCATCCATTCATGATGGTCAGCCTTGTACAACCGATGCATGAGCAAGAATTCGGCACCTCTCTCCATCGACCGCTTCATCCGTCTTGTCCATGTTTGTCTGGGGATCTCAGAGTAGGCCCAGAGAGGCTCTATTGTCGACATGAAGGAACTGTGTCTCACCTTGACATTTTGGAATTGCGGATAATCACAGTTCCAACCACCGTCCTCGAGCTGAGCCTCAGGCATCCAGTCAATGGCTCTTCTGACCCTGGGGTCCTTGCCGTACCCTAGCACGAGCAGCGTCCTAACCATGTTTCCCGTCAGGCAGGGTTCAGCATAGTGCTTCTTCCCGCTTAGCTTACTGCGGTAAGAGAACGACCCATTCTCTGCCTGGTGCAGGTTGAAGAACCGTTCGCATTCTTTCTGGATTCTCGGGTCTGGGGGAAAGGCTATCTCGCCTAGGAGGATCAGTGCCCATAATGCCCCCGTGAACCTCGGACCGTCGCAAGTATCTTTTCGAGGCCAGTAACCTGCTTTCGACTGCGCAGCCATAATCCGCTTGAAGATAGAGTGCCGAGATATTCGCCGTCGGGCCTCAACCGCCTCCCTGCTTTTCGGCGAACAGCCTAGAACATCCACGAGAGTCTGATACCTAATAGAAGGATTCTTCGGCTCTAGAAGCCATCTGAGAGCGGGCTCATTCAAGTCTGAAACACCAGTGGAGGGGGCCCTTCACTTTTTGCAACCAGTATTTCAAGGGTCGACAGAGTTCTATCGACTCACTCGGCAAATCGTACAGGCTCCGGCCCGCGTTCGGGGAGAGTTTAAATTCGCGTGAGGCTCAAGCCCCGACTTATCAGGTAATTCTGGTATGGCGGAGAAGCCTAAGGCACCGGCGGACAGATGGGGAATAGCCCACATCTATTCATCCTTCAACAACACCATGGTCCACATAACAGACCTCACAGGCGCCGAGACAATATCGCGAAGCGCCGGAGGACAGCACGTAAAGGCTGACAGACTTCAGGGAACACCGTACGCTGCGATGCAAGCAGCAGCTGCAGCTGCCAAGACAGCAAAAGACAAGGGAATTACTTCTCTTCATATTCGAGTGAGAGCTCCTGGAGGTCATGGTGCTAGGACCCCTGGTCCTGGAGCGCAGGCTGCTATCAGAATGCTCGCTCGCCACGGTTTTAGAATTGGAAGAATAGAAGACGTGACACCTGTCCCGCACGATGGGACCCGACGGCCCGGCGGAAGACGGGGTCGCAGAGTCTAGTCAACTAGGGTAGACTTTCAACGTCTTACGCGTCTCAGATCAGACGAATCGTTGACAAGCATCAACGCTGGCGCGCAGAAGAGTGCCTCAATCTCATTCCATCTGAAAACGTTACCAGCCACACTGTCCGCCAACTTCTAACAATCGATATGGGCCATCGATATACGGCCACGGACGGATTCTACAAGGGAACACGATTCATAGACGAACTGGAAAATCTAGGCGAGAAGCTGGCCTGCGAAGTCTACGGCGCCGACTGGGCGAGTTTGAGGCCGCTATCAGGACACGTAGCTGACATGATCATGATTTCCACCCTGACCAAGCCCGGTGGATCGATCCTCTCCGTCAACCCTGTCAACGGCGGGTATGACGGCATCGGAGGAAAAGGGTATCCACCCTTCATCAATGTGAAGAATCTTTTTTTCCCATTTGATTCAGAAAGAATGAACATCGACGTGAACAAAGCCAAAGCGCTCATCGAAGACGAGAAACCATCGCTAGTTGTCTTTGGCCAATCCTACTTCCTATTTCCCCACCCCATCACTGAACTCGCAGATGCCTGTCTGTCCGCAGGGTCCCAAGTCGCTTACGATGCGTCCCATGTTCTGGGACTGATCGGGGGAAGAGAGTTTCAGCGTCCGATGGAAGAAGGTGCAGCTATCATGTTGGGATCGACGCACAAGACCTTGTTCGGTCCACAAGGAGGGATAATCCTCGGAACAAGTCAAGTCAAAGAACTTGTCAAAGACAGACAGTTTCCAGGCCTAGTAGATAACGCTCACTGGAACAGGATGGCGGCTCTCATCTGGGCCTTGGACGAGATTCGAAGGCGAGGCGCAAAATACGCCTCTCAGGTAATAGCAAACGCCAAGGCCCTCGCCAAAGCGCTCCACGAAGGCGGCCTACCGGTCAAATGCGCAGACTACGGTTTTACAAAGTCGCACCAAGTTTTCTTAGACATTAAAGGCGAGGAAGCGATCAACCGGTTTTCCGAGAAGTTGGAGGAATCGAACATGATCGTCGATCATGGAATCCGGCTCGGAACTAACGAGTCCACTCGGCGGGGAATGAAAGCACGAGATATGGAGAGAGTCGCTGAGCTGATTTTGAGAGTCTACAAGGGCGAAGAACCCAGCAGCGTGCGTAGAGCAGCGACGCGACTGCGGAAAGAATTCAAGACCATCGAGTACACCTGACCTCGAAGAGTTCAAACGCTCTAGCAATTATTGACAGTCGAGGAGGAAAGGTCTTGCCGCTCTCGTCCCTCTCAATGGTATCGTTCGATGTCGACGGTACAATCTTTCGGAAAGCCGCCCTCACCCAAGCATCCCGTTCCTTAGGAATCGGAGAGAAATGGGATTCGCTCGAAGAAATGTTCCTTCATCAAAGAATCAACAAAAGAGAACTCCTAACCTCTCAATACAAGCTCCTCCAAGGAATGAAGCTCACAGACATTCTTCAAGCGGTCTCGAAGGTCGAAGTCATCAAGAACGTCAGGGAAACAGTCGAGAAACTCCAAGGTCATGGAATCCGTGTTGTCCTCTTGACGGACAATCCAGATTTTCTGTGCGGGTATTTGATTGAGAGATTCGGGTTCGAGGGCTACGTCGGATCCAAAGTCGGAGTCAAAGACGGAATCGTCACCAGCGAAATAGAACCGCTGCCTGACAAAAGACTAGGGTTGCGGAAATATGCTGCATGGACGGGCATCCCGCTGTCCAGATGTGCACACGTGGGCGATTGGATAAACGACGTGCCTGTCTTCCGAGTAGTGCGATACTCCGTGGCCCTGAACGCGCGGACAGAGAAAGTAAAGGCGTCGGCATCATACCACATGGAAACAGACGACCTTATCGACGTTTACAAGCATCTTCAAGCTGCCATGGTTTAGTAGATCATTCTGTTGCTGAGTTTCAACATCTTCTTGTCCGTTAGGAAGGCGCACTCTTTGACTCGTTTTCTTCTGGCGAGAGAGAGCGCGAGTCGTTGAAGGTAGATTGCGATCTTCAAACTTGACGTGACCACATGGCCTTTCGGAAGCACCAGAATTGAGCTCCGGAATCCATGCTCGCGGAGCAGTTCGTGTGTTTCCATCGCTTTGTCTCGTCCCAAGGAAATACATACGATGACGTCCCGCTTCTTGTCCATCGTGAACAGCTTCGCGTGACCAAGCTCTTCAGGGTATATCGACTCTGCTTTGGTACCCAAGACCTCGTTGATTTTTGCCGCTCCGTAGATTGAGAGCGCGTAGTTTACTCCTGATCCCGTAAAAAGAAACGATCCTCCTGCAACTCGTTTCTGACTCACTGCCAAGTGAGTGATTTCGGTAAGAGCGGTTTTTGCTTGGACAATTTTTGGCAGGTTTCCAAGAAGTAAGGAGCATGCCAATAAGCTGGCAGTGAAACTGATTGTGCCAGATGTTAGTGTTCCGGCGTTTCTATACCTAAGCTGTAGAGTCTCATCACACTCTCTAGCTAGTGGGCTCTCTTGATTGGCTGTGATGGCTATTCTCCTTGCAGCGATTCCCTTTGCGTTTCGAGCGAGTTTGATGTTCGTCCTCGTTCTGCCGCTGACCGAGACGATGACGAGGTTCTTCCCTCTCACTCGCTGGATGTTCGTGAGCAATTCGTAAGGGTCCGAAGCAATGGCTTCTCCGTGAGAGAGTTCCTGGGCGAATACACCGGCCGCGTACGAGTCGCCTGATCCAGCAAATACGAATGAGGAGCGTTCGAGCTTTGGAAGGTGTTTTTCTCGAAGTTGAGAGGCAAACTTTGGAAGATCTAGGGTCTGGTTGGAGATTTCTTCGGCCATTGCTTGGATAGACATTTCGTTCTCAGCCCTGACTCGGGTCTGCGCGGTAGGTTCCGCCAGTGTAGATCCATCGCTTGCTGCATTTCTTGCATTGAAGCTTGAAGCCTGTCCGCCAGCCCTCCGGGGTTCTATCCTCCCCCACGATCACTAGCTCCCCACCGCAGGAGCATCTCGGAACCACACGTGACAAGATGAGATCAACGATAGCTGAATAGCTAAACGTCTTGCCTCAAGTAACCAGCTAGCTGTCTTCTCTGAGCTTCTTGATTCGGCGCCTCATTTCCCAAGTACGCTCGAAACCATGCTTCAGGTAGACCTTGCGTCCCATCTCACTAGCGTGTAAGCGTAGCTGGGCAAACCTGTTCTTCCGGCACCATTCTAACGCTTTCTCGACAACACCCGATGCAACCCCAATTCCTCTGAACCGAGGCTCGGTGTACATTGATAGCAAGTATGGCTGGATCATGAGATTGTATCCCGGTCTCGGTTGAACGGGCTGAAGCCACACGCATCCTCCACCAAGCACCTTACCATCGTTCTCGGCCACCCAGCCTATCAGAGTTCCACTCTTCATCCTCGACCTTGCCCACGTTGCGTAGACCTTGTCCGCTCCATCCAACTCTCCCTGTTCCCTAGCCCCAAGATCACGCCACATCGCCCTGCGCTGATGAACCAGAATCGGAAGATCCTTCAACGTAGCCTTTCGAACAATGAATGCTGGTCTTCGGGACTTCTTCGCCCGTTTCCTTTTCTTTGCTGCCAACTCGAACCCACAGCAACGACTCTTTGCTAGATTAACGCTAGTTGCTTGCCAACCTTTTCAAATGCTGCCAGTGCGACATCCAGATCCTTCCTTGTATGGGCACTAGTTACAATTGTCCTAACCCTCGCTTTGTCCCGAGCCACCATCGGAAAGACAATCGGTAGAACGAATATTCCGAGCTTGAAGAGATTGTCAGCTAGCTCTCGGGCCTTGCCCGCATCACCAACTATCACAGGCGTAATCGGAGTCTCGCTGTTCCCAGTGTCGAAACCAGCATCTTTCAGTCCCTTCTTGAAGTAGCGGGTATTATCCCAGAGCTTCTTGACCAAGGACGGTTGTTTCTGTACGATCTGCAGCGCCGCAATACAAGCGCCAACGATAGCGGGTGGGTGGGACCCGGAAAGGAGATAGCTTCGGACCTTGTTCTGGAGATATTTACAGAGGTCTTTCGAGCCAACCACATATCCTCCGACGCACCCGAAGGCCTTCGAGAAAGTTCCCATGTCAACGTCCACTTTTCCCTCGAGATGGAAGTGGTTGGTTATTCCGCGGCCGTTCTCGCCTAGAACCCCGTCTCCGTGAGCATCGTCAACGTAAGTTATGGCGCTGTGTTCTTTGGCTATCTTGACAATATCTTTTAGTGGTGCAATGTCTCCATCCATGCTGAAGACTCCATCTGTAATGACTAGGACCCTACGGAACCGTTCCGTCCCCTGCAGCTGTTTCTCAAGATCGCCCATGTCCTTGTGCTTGTAGACCCGTCTCTCTGCTTTGGTCAGACGACAGCCGTCGATTATGCTGCCGTGGTTCAGTTCGTCGCTGATGATCAGATCACGTTCGTCGACGAGGCAGCTAATTGTTCCAAGGTTCGTAGCGTAGCCTGACTGGAAAGTGATTGATGATTCGGTTCTCCTGTAATCTGCCAGTTCCTTCTCAAGCGTAACATGGAGGTCCATGGTTCCCGCGATGACTCGCACTGACCCACTTCCGGCGCCGTACTTCCTTGTCGCTGCAATAGCTGCTTGCTTAAGCTTGGGATGGTTGGCCAATCCCAGGTAGTTGTTCGAACATAAGACTAGAACACTCTTTCCGTCAACTCTAGCACGAGCCGATGATGGGCTCTGTAGTGTCCTAATACGCCAGAGAAGCTCGTCTCTATCAAGGCCCTCTAGTTCGTGTCGGAGTTCGTCCAGAAGAAGTTCCCGCTGAAAACCTGATTCTTGACTCATTATCTCTGCGGTCCAGAAATCGTGCTAGTGTAAAACGTTTCTTCGCTAGAGAGGTTCGGTGCTCTCCCCATTGAGGCTGTCCTACTTGGACGCTTGAGATTCCGACGCACGCCCTTCTAACCTCACACGAAAAACTCAACGGGGCTTGCGACTAATCTCAGCTGCTGGGGATGCTCTGCGAGAGGCGCGGGGTCCTCCGGGACTCGGCTAAGGAAGGAATCGAATAGGTGCTTTCTACAGCAACCTGAATGCTGGTCGGGGTAGTCACAGCCGCCTTCAGAAACGCTTATCTCTCTATTATTATTGACCCAGTAATGAACATAATTGAAGAAATCGAAAACAATTCTCCCAGTAATCTTTCTCGTCCTATCGATCGTCTTGGTACTTCCGAGCATAGTTCCCAGGGCCAGAGCGGCGACCGGACTCGTCTGCATCGCCGATCAGTCAGTTAATCCCGCGTCCTGTCCGGCCACTCCTCCAAATCTCTCCGGTCCAGTAGGGTCCGTTGTGACGGTGGCTGTCAACATTCAGGGAAGCGATTCCTTGAACGGGTTTGACATATCGGTTCAAGTCAACCCGAGCGTTCTGCAGCCTCTGAACATAGTATTCAACGACAGTGTCATCCACAGCCCCGACTTGGTCGCGGTCCAGTCTGCAAACTCAACAACTGGGATTGCCCGGTTCGCACTCGTTGCTCTTGGTTACGTCGTCCCTGGTCCTGTAACAGGCAACTTGTTCGACATCCACTACCAGGTCCTATCATCAACCACCGGCACGGCGATCGTGTTTCAAGCTGGTTGCTCGGGCACGAGCGTCCCCAACATATGCGTAACAGTAACCAACCCGAACACTGACTCTGAAGCGGTCCAGACTGCAACCTTCGGCGGCGCAATTGTTCCGGACTTCTCTATCGCCGCCAACCCTAGCTCGCAGAACGTGCAGCAAGGATCCACGGCTACCTCCATGATAGTCTTGACCAGCTTCGGATTCGCAGGCACAGTCAACCTTTCCACTTCACCGCCCCCTCTCTGTCCCAGCTGTCCTACGTGGGGTGTAAGCCCAAACACCGTCACGCTCACCTCCGGGGGAACAGGCCAAGCAACGCTTTCCTTCGTCACGACTCTGGGCACTCCGACTCTAACCTTCGTTGTCAACGTCACTGGAACGAGTGGTAGTCTATCACACCACACCGTCGCCTCGTTCACCGTTTTCAAGCCTCCCACGCCAGACTTCACCATCTCTGCTAACCCTCTAGCTCTACAGATCAATCAGGGCGCCGGTGCCAAGTCAACTGTGACTCTCACGAGCGTCAACGGATTCGTCGGAACAGTCAATCTGAGCACAACCGTATTTCCAGCGGGGCCAACTGCCTCGATTCCTCCAAGCATCATGTTAGGTTCTGGAGGCTCAAACAGCACGGTACTAACTGTTACCACGATGTCCACCACGAGCCCCGGATTTTACAATGCGACCGTCACAGGCACCAGTGGCTCCCTCACGCACTCTGTAGTCGTGTCAGTCCAAGTGATTAATCCAACAGCTCCGGGAATGGTCTGCATCGCACCCGACTTCCCTGTCTCCTGCCCTGCAACTCCTGCTATGTTTACAGGAACCGTCGGAGGTCAACTCGTCGTTGCGGTCAACGTCCAGAACTCTGCGGCTCTAAACGGATTCGACATTCAGGTCCGAACCAATCCGAGCATCCTCAAACCCGTAAGTGATGATCTCAGAGGATCAGTCCTTCAGAACCTCTACGTCGTGCAAAACACTGTAAACTCGACCACAGGCCTCGTCAGGGTAGCAGCGGTAGCCCTTGGATTCGTCACCACGGCTCCTACCACAGGGCGCTTCTTCAACATAACCTACAACATTGTAGGCAACACGCCAGGCACCTTCATACTCTTCCCCACTGGCTGCACAGGCACAAGCAACGGCAACACCTGCGTGACCGTCGTTAATGCCGGAGTGATCGACCCTGAGAACATTGAGGAAGCCAACTTTACCAGCACACCACCGCCTGACTTCACGATGTCCGCGAACCCAAGCTCACTCGCCATACAAGCGGGAACGACAGCAACCTCCATCATCAGCGTCACCAGCATCAACGGGTTCGCCGGCACAGTCTCCCTCACCACAAATACCGGCCCGCTTATTATTTGTCCGCCGGCCTGTAGCACTTGGTCCGTAAGCCCCTCCAGCGTTACGCTCACTCCGGGAGGAACAGCCACCGCCATTCTCACAATCAAGGTCAGTTCGTTTGGGGGAGGCGGTAGTGGCTTTACTGTCGTCGTGTTCGGAACAAGCGGCAGTCTTTCCCATAGCGTCAGCGTTGTCTTCACCGTCATTCCTCCTCCAATGTTTAGCATAACGGCCAACCCGTCATCAGTGGCCGTTCGCCAGGGTCAAACCGGCAGCTCAGCTCTAAACGTGACAAGCCTCAACGGCTTCAACGGCACCGTCACTCTCTCGATGTCGATCCAACCCTTGATCAAGAAAGGTCCAGTCATATCCCTCTCCACAACGACAATCAACCTAGCCTCAGGCGGCACAGCAACAGTCACACTTGGCATCGCGACCAACGGAGCGACCCAACTAGGCACCTACACAGTTACCGTAACCGCCTCAAGCGGATCGCTGGTCCAGACCGTCACAGTGACCGTGACAATCATCGCTCGACGATAATAGACTCGAAGTTCCTTTTTTTTTCATTATCCTATTTTTTCTTAAACGCAACCAGGCCGTTACTATAGGCGACGCTCCCAGCACGCGCTACTCCGCGGGTCGCCACATCTTTTGATGCAGTGAAAGGTGCAATCATAGTTCGCCAATAACGTTTTACAACCCGGTTGAAACGGCAGTGGGACCAGTTTCGAGGAAATCTGTTGAAAGAAAAAATGCACGCTGTCGTGAAGACGTCGCCGGGTCCCGGCGCAGTCTTCGAGACGTGGCCAACACCCAAACCCGGTTTACGAGACATTCTGGTCCGGATTGAAGCCACCTCGATTTGTGGGACTGACATGCACATCTACGATTGGCATGAGTCGATAAGAGATAAGGTCAAGCCTCCGATGGTGATGGGACACGAGTTCGCTGGCAAGATCATTGAGGTAGGTAAGGAGGTTTCCGATCTTCGCGAAGGCGATATTGTCTCAGGCGAGACCCACATCTTTTGTGGCAAGTGCTTCCAGTGCAGAACCGGGAACGCTCACATCTGCGAGAGAATGCTTCTCCGAGGAGTCGATACCGATGGCTGCTTCGCAGAATATCACGTTCTTAACGAACAACACGCGTGGCTCAATGATCGGAAGATTCCGATAGAGGTTGCATCTGCTCAAGAGCCTCTCGGTAACGCGGTTCACGCAGCCTCCGCGGCAGAGATCTCGGGGAATACCGTCGCAGTCTTTGGCTGCGGTCCAATCGGAGCTTGCCTAATCGGACTTTGCAAGTCGTTCGGCGCGACCAAGATCTTCGGAGTCGACATTGTCGATTACCGGCTCAAGCTGGCGAAGGATATGGGCGGAGACGTCTTGATCAACGGATCTCAACAAGATGTCGTGAAAGAGATCATGACCCAAACAGACGGGCGTGGAGTTGACGCGTTTTTCGAGATGTCAGGCGCGCAACCATCGTTTGAGGAAGGATTCAAAGTCCTTCGTCCCGGCGGAACAGCTATTCTCTTCGGTCTGCCCTCGAAAAAGATCGAGCTCGATGTAGCCAACTGGATTGTTTTCAAAGATGCGCATGTTCGCGGCGTCTTTGGCCGTCGGCTTTTCGGAACCTGGTACAAGACGGCTGCCGTGTTAAAGGCCGGTCAGGTTGATCTCTCGAAGCTGATAACTCACCGGTTCGATCTTGAAGAGTTCTCAAAGGCGTTTGCATTGATGAAATCGGGACGGTCGGGAAAGATTATCATGTATCCGAGCAAGAAACACGGCTAGGTCTGTTATCGCCGGTCTTTCTTCGGCTCGGCAGCTTGGGCCTCTTTCTGCCGGATCTTCACGATCTCACCAGCAATCGACTTCAGCATTGCAACCTTCGGGGCTGTTTTTTTGACCGTAACATATCCGGCCTTCTCCCAGTGGAGGCTGGGCATTGCCGATTTTTCTTTTGATTCAGGAACATAACCCAGTATCGTTGCTGCTTGGACGATCTCTCGGAGATTTGGTTGCTTAATCGCTCGCGCTATTGGAAGTTTTCTTCCCTGGCCTCTGGTCTTTGTGCTGTCGATGTGGAATGGCCAGATGATAATGTGACCCGGGTTTTTCACCCTGGCTTCGCCGTTCTTTCCTAGGATTTGCTGGCTTGGGATACGAGTACTGCGTTTATGACTCCGTGTTGTCCTGGACGAGAAGTTACTCGGGCCTGACCGAGTTCAGTGTCGACAATCGCACCTTTCGTGATTACGCCTCTTCTCTGATAGTCGACGTTCGCCGGGTTCTTCACTACACGTAGAAGTTTCGACTTTGACGACTTTCCCGTCGACTTGTCTGTGACGACAGCCCAGTCAGCCGACGCTAGTCTTATCTTTTGAGCCCCGCCTCGGATTCCAACTCTTCTCTGCTTGACCTTGCCTAGTGTCGTCTCGACTGGTTCTCCACCAGCCTCGTAGGCGCGTTTTCCGCGCCATGGGCGCTTGACCCCGCCGGTGGCTTTCTTCTTGTGCATGTTGCCATGGTATCGAGGCAATCGAATCGAGTTCTGACCAACATATTCGGCATATTAACCGTTCCTCCTATGCAAGCGCGATTTTGATCTTGTGGACTCGAAAGGACGAATTTTCCAATTAGCAGTAATATTGTTCAACATGGAAAAAGAGGGGAGATTAACCTAGAGGTATTGTTCTCAGGAGTCGATGGTGTTGTAGAATTGCTGTCCAATGGAGCTGGGCTAGGCTACTTCTGCCGTGGCAACCGGGTTTAGGTTCAGTGTCGGATTGTTCAGAATCTCGCTATTCTTGAAGGAAAGGTCCAGCACAACGTTCACAGTCAGGGCACCGTAGGCTTGTGCTCCTGCACCGGTTATCGGTATCTTTAGAGACCCGCTGGGTATGGTGAAGGTCACGTTAATCCCGGATACGGTCACGATGACCGCGCTGACGTTGAATCTCAGTTCAGTGTACCTTCCGGCCGGCAATGAAGCCTTGCCAAGAACCTTGGATACGTTCAGCACTGTAAACAGGTTCACTGTCGCACTTGTGGTTATTGTGTGCCATCCGCTAGCGTCGCCGGCATTGGCAGAGTGTATCTCGATACTGGTGAAGCTCACGTAGATCGCTTGAATGCTGGAGTCGTAGGGTTGCTGTGGAGGGTCCCTGATGCTTATCTGAGCGTTCGAAGGCGCGTAGAAGAGGAATCCCACGACCCCCCCAATGACCACCAATACCAGTACAAGAGCCAGGAGTATCGTCCTTTTTCCCTGCTTTGCCATGGGTTGATGTTTTTCCTGTGCCATTTTTTCTCAGACGATCGGATTAGGAACCCATGATTTAATCCTAAACAATTGAACAGAGCCCGAACGTGGTTCTCTTTCAAGCTCCTGGTCTCGTTCGCCATAACGCGAAAGGGGCTTCAGAACATTCAAGCCTCCCAGGCGATCTTTCAATCGCTTGAACTGTTTGAGTAACCGAATCTTTATCTGGTTCTGGAGCCGAATTTCTTCTTGAGGAGAAGTTTGCCGAACTATTGCTTGGAGTGCGGTGGAAACCTAAGCTATGACCCTGCAATCAAGTCGTACGCGTGCAAGAGTTGCGGCCTAACCTTCACTCAGCAAAACCTTCTCGAAGGACGAGAAAAGATGCTTCGAACAGAGGAATCCGCGGACGAAGAGAAAAAACGACGCCACAAAGACTATCTGAAATGGTGGCTCAGCGATAAGAAGAAACCGTAGCGATAGTATTCTTAGAAATCCCGTCTGACAGTATCCCGTCTTGGAAGAACCGTCTTACTCTGACAGCTCAAGTTCTAGTTCCAACTCATCCCTAATCGGAGTACCGTTCGCCGCCTTCAAGGAAATCTGAGGCTTCAATTTCCTAGCCTCATCCACAGCATTGGGACGGACCGCTATGATTTGGAAACCTATTTTCTGATAGAACCCTAAGGCGTTTAGATTGTCATTCGTAGTTATGAGCCAGAGCCGCTTACAGCCCTTCGCCTTCGCTATTTTCCTGACAGCGTTGATCAGTGCTGTTCCAACTCCAGCACCTTCAACGGTGCTATCTATCGTAGCAATCTCGCAATCAAGACCCTCGATTCTATAGGTCAGCAAACCGATTGGTTCTTTTCCCTTGAAGGCTGCAAAACCATCAAGTTCAGCCGCACGAATTATCCGGCCCTTGGCAACGACAATCTCAGAACCCCAATGAGATTTGACGAAGGCCGCAACCCAATTGCGATCCGACGCCTGAATTGCCCTAACAAGAAGATCGTTCACGTGTTCTTTCCGTCAACGAGGCCTCGGCAAAGACTCCTCTATAATTTCTGTTCACTGGTAGGAGCGTGAATGAGCATTGCTCATTTCTTGGGAAGAGTTAACTTTCCAATCGCCAGACGGTTCCAGCAGTCGGATCTTAATGCTCGAGGAGATGCTTGACAGGTGGCGCCGTGGAGCGAGGGGTCCGCTTCCCCAGCTTACTCCCATCCAACTTCTGAACGCTCTAGTCCTCATCGACCAAGAGGGTCCTGTTGGACGCCGCGCTCTTGCCCAATCTCTTCAAATCAACGACGGCGTTACACGGGGTTTGTTGGAGAGGCTCGCGGAACAGGGTCTGGTTGAAGTCAGGGAAGGGACCGGTGTCAAGCTCTCCATTCAAGGACGAGAAACATTGCAGAAATATCTCAAGCAGATAGCCGTGCGCAAGATCAAAAAACTAGATGAGACAGAACTGGTCCCTGGCAAGATCTCAGTAGGAGTTCACCTAGCGAAAATGTACAAGCCCGGGATCACAGGGGTCTCACAAAGGGACGAAGCCATCAAGGTCGGCGCTGAAGGGACCCTAACAATAGCAATCGTTAACGGAAAGCTATCGATTCCACCTGGTAACAAGAAGGTTGCCGAACTCTCACCCCGTGAAGATGCTCGAATTCGAGAACTCTTCCGACTCTCCGAAAATGATCTTGTGATCATCGGGTTCGGGAAGGATGCGAACCGCGCCCTCTCCGGCGCACTAGCAGCAGTTCTCTCACTGGAAAAACACTAGTCTCGGATCTCAGAGGGCCAGTTGAGTGAACAAATCGCCGTCTGCAGAGATAATCTCCGTCGGCAATGAACTACTGATAGGTCACACCCTGGATACAAATTCTCACTGGATCGCGAAACGCTTCACCAGATTCGGATGGACCCTTCAAAGAATCACTGTAATTCGAGACTCGCTAGCCGCCATACAGGATGGGGTTACAGGTACTCTTCGAAGAAAGCCAGACCTCCTGATCACTCTCGGAGGCCTCGGGCCAACCCATGATGACATGACTCTCAAGGGAATCGCCCTGGCCTTGAACAAGCGGCTCTTGCTGAACGCAAAGGCCTTCGCCATGGTCAAAGTCCGTTACAACGCGATAGAAGCTTCTACGGGTCTAACCCGGTTTCGCAGGAAAATGGCCACCTTACCAGAGGGCGCTGAGCCTCTCCCCAATCCAATTGGAACTGCCCCGGGAGTCATGATCAAGGTTGGCACGACGAGGCTAGTCTCGCTCCCAGGCGTTCCATCTGAAATGAAGGCGATCTTCACTGGGTCGGTCATTCCGATGCTGGAGGATTCGAATGGAGAGGCGCCCAAAGAGGTGTCGATCGGGCTGGTGGGAATCATCGAGTCGGCGCTCGCGCCCGCACTGGACCGTACGCGCAAGGCGTTTCCCGGGCTTTATTTCAAGTCCCATCCGCGGGGACGCGAAGGCGGAATTCGGAGCCTAATCCAACTCCACGTCTACAGCGTGGATCCCAGTTCCCGAGCCAAGCTGGACAAAGCCATCGCATACCTCCTGCGTGAACTATCGAATTCGGCCCGTTCTGGACAAAAAGGCCAAGGAAAGCCCGGCAAGAAAGTGCTTTGAATCGCAACTTTTCTTTTCCAAAAAATAAGCATTCTTTTCTCGACCCCCGGGGGTGGTCTTTTTCCCGCGCCGCTGCCTTCATGAAGACGCTTGGAATCCACGCTTACCGGCGCATACCTATGCTTCCTTCCTTCGTGGCCCCTCGTGAAATGGTCCTGAAACAGCCAAGGGAACCCTGATTGACCTTTCAGTCGCCGGTTGAGACTTGCCAGGAGAAGCTTGTTGCGAATCCTGGTCCTTCCATGTAACCCGTCAGCGCCCGCGCAAGCGAGGCCCTATGCCCAAACCCTACAACCGCCAAGACCTGTCCCGTAGTCGAGTCCAACAACCTCTTCAACCGGTTGATCATATACTCCTCACGTGTATCGATCAGTATCCTGCTCAAGACCGGGTATCTTTTCCGGAAAGCCACGATCTGTGAGTCCATATCCTCGGTGACTTTCGACCAGTTTATCCGGCTGAACGGCAAGACCACAAGGCTAAGCAACGCGTCAACGACCAGTTTCGCCTTCTCCTTTCTCGGCAGCTTCCTCAACGCCGCACCGGTACTCGTGATGGGAAGATCGATGAACTCCACTCTAGACCCGACAGCCCTAGCGGCTCTCGCGGCCTCCAGCATCTCCGTTCCCGGCGGAGACCCGGTCATCTGGCCCGCAAACCTCTCCAACAAAGCCATAGTCAAGAATGACACTCCGGCGCCCCGTCCGCTCTGGGCCTTCGGGTTCTCAAGAGCCATCATCCGAGCCTCATCCAGCTCCAACGCGACAACCTCCGGCTTCAACGCGACAATACTATCCCGGACAGTAGTAGCGCTAGCAGGGTCCACGTGCACCGTCCCGATCATGGACAAGCGACTCCCAACTCTCTCCAACGCCCATCAGCCTCCTCGTAGATCTAGCCAGTTGAACGTCTATAAGGCGGCTTGCCCGATGCCAAGGATCAGAACCCCGTCAACGATCATAACGGGCTCCAGATATGACCAATCTCGACACGCTCGCAGACGAGCGCCAGCGGATCAAAACGGACGAGAGAAAGCTTCTAGGCCAACTCTCTGAAGCAAGAGAAAAGCTCGACAAGACACGCACCGAGCTACAGGAAAGCCGGAAAATCCGCGACGATCTCAACGAGACGGTAAGAGCCCTCAAGAAGACAAGAGACAATCTCCGAGACAAGGCAAGACAGAACATCACAAAGCTCAAGACTCTCCAGAAAACAGCGCCCAAACTCCTCGCGTCCGTAACAGCCGAACACGAACTCCAACAGCTTGAATGGGAGGTACAAGCCGCCCCGCTAAGCAAAGAGGAAGAGAAACGATTGATGATGAAGATCCGAACCCTCGAGATTCAAGTAACCGCATCCAAGAAACTCCTAAGACTACGAGACGAGGTTACCAAGGACAACGAGGAAGCAGACAAGCTCCACGCCAAAATCCAGGAGCTCGCCGAAGAAAGTCAGAAACATCACGAAGAGACAGTACTTCTCTCCGAACGGTTCGGAGCCCTCAAAACCAAGCAGGACGATGTGAGGAAGTCACTAAACCAGCTCCGCGGCGAATACAAGGACGCAGACGAGCAATACCAGGTTGTCCGGAAAACAATCGATCTAGCTGATAAGATGAGCCAGCGCCAAAAAGAGGAAACCCACAAGCAGAACCTGAAAGAGGCTGCCAAGAAGAAGCTCAGTCAGGGCGCGAAGCTCTCGCTCCACGAGCTAGGCGCGCTCTACGAGGAAGAAGAATGAAACCACCAATCGCGGTAATCGGTGGCTCAGGAGTCAAATCCATCATCAAAGGCGACGAGAAAATCATCGGAACACCCTACGGGCCAACACCAGCCCTGACCATTGGACAAGTCAAGGGACGAGAAGCAATCTATCTCCCACGACATGGCGAAGGACACACCTCTCCACCTCACAAGGTGAACTATCGAGCCAACATCTGGGGACTCAAAAGTCTCGGCGTAGAACGCATAATCGCAACTAACGCCGTTGGCGCAATAGACACCACTCTAACATCGGGCGACATCGTCATACCATCAGATCTCATCGATTTCACAAAATCGCGACGCGGAACCTTCTACGACGGCTCCCCAGTCACCCATGTAGACGTGTCCGAGCCATACTGCCCAACGATCAGAAGCGCGATTGCCAGCGCCGGCTCCGACAACAAGAGAAACCTTCGAAACGATGTTGTGATGGCCTGCACTGAAGGCCCAAGATACGAGACCCCGGCAGAGATTCGGATGCTCAAAACCCTCGGCGGCGGAATCGTCGGAATGACAGGCGCCCCAGAAGCATTCCTCGCAAGAGAACTCGAGATCTGCTACGCGTCCATCAGTTTCATCTCGAACATGGCAGCCGGACTGCAGAGAACACTCTCCGCCAAGGAGGTGGAAGAGAGAGGGAGAGAGACTAGTCAGATCCTGAACAAGATTCTCATAGAAGCTATAGGCAACATACCTGACGCGAGAGAGGGTTGCTCTTGCGGAAGAGCGCTCGCCCAAGCCCAGCTGAACAAACCGGAGGTCAAAGAACAAACCTGTTAGACAGCCTGCTCAGAATCGCAGGAGTATACACCGCCTACGAAAAATGGCTAACCGAACAGGTCAAAGGAAAACCGTTACCTGAACATATCGGAATCATACTGGACGGCAACCGGAGATGGGCGGAGCAAAAGGCCCTCCAGCCCAACGACGGGCACATCATCGGCGCCAAAGTAGGAGAAGAAGTGCTCGATTGGTGCCTTGAATACGGAATCAAGACCCTGACTCTTTACACGTTTTCGACCGAGAACTTTGACCGGCCTGCTGAAGAGGTAAACGCTGTCCTCAAGCTCGTTGAGGAAGAAGCTCGAAAACTTGGAAGAGACAAGCGCCTCCACACCCAGAAGGTCAGAGTCAAGGCCCTGGGCAGAACCGATCTCCTCCCAGAAAGTCTCCAAGACGCGCTTAAGAAACTAGAAGATGAGACGAGCCAATACTCCGGTCACTTTCTGAACATCGCAATCGCGTACACCGGACGCGCAGAGATCGTCGATGCCACAAAGAAGATCGTTGACGACGTCTACCAAGGACACTTGAGACCTCAAGATATCGATGAGGGAATATTCCACAAATACCTCTACACTGCGCATCTTCCAAATCCTAACCCGGACTTGGTCATACGTACGTCGGGCGAGGAACGGTTGAGCGGGTTCCTTCTGTGGCAAGCGGCTTATAGCGAGCTCGTCTTCGTAGACGTTTACTGGCCCGAATTTCGAAGAATCGATTTCTTAAGGGCTATCAGACTCTACCAGAGGCGCTACAGAAGATTCGGCCGATGAGAACACGCCACGATTCCGAGTGAGAGTCCAGGGCCCCAGCCTTGGTGTTCATCAAGAGAATCGACATCCGAGGATTCAAGACCTTCAACAAGAAGGTCTCCATCAACTTCGGCACAGGATTCACCGTAATAACCGGACCCAACGGTTCCGGCAAGTCCAACATCCTTGACTCTCTAAAATTCGCACTAGGTGAACTCAGCCCTAGAGAACTGCGAGGAAGAAGCCTATCCGACCTCGTCCACAAGTCACAGGGCGAAGGAGCACGCTCCGCGTACGTCGCCGTCCAGTTCGACAACACCGACCGGAAACTGCCAGTCGACTCTGATCTCGTAACTATTTCGAGAGAGTTCTCGAAGGGCGGAGAGGGAATCTACCGGCTCAATGGACGACGCCTCTCAAGAAAACAAGTACAGGACATCATGAGTTCGGCCGACATCCAAGTCACCGGGTTCAACCTCATCTCCCAACACGCCATTACCCGGCTCGCAGAGATCAGCACAGAAGAACGAAGGAAGATTCTGGAAAGCCTAATCGGAATCGGAACCTTCGAGACAAAGAAAGCAGAAGCAAGAGTACAGTTATCCGAAGCAGACTTGAACCTCAAAGTCGCCTCGGCGAGAGTTGACGAGGTCCGGCAGAGAATAGAACAGCTTGAAAGAGAAAGAAACGATCTCCTACGGTCTAACCTTCTCAAGACCGAGATAAACAGTCAACAAGCCCGCATTCTCTCCGCTCAGATCCTATCACTTGAAACAAGACACCAGAAGAGAGGCGCCGCTTCGAGGAAAAGACAGTCACTCAAGGAAACCAAGAACTCTTCGACCTCGAAAGACGCATAGCCGAAGCCAGCAAGGGAATCGTCGAAGCAAAATCAACCGCAGAAACGGCGAAGAGCCTAGTTGCAACTCGCACGAGACAACGCGACGCCTTCACAAAACAAGCAGAAGAGATGGAAACTTCCATCAAACCACTGGCAAGCTCGATCAAAAGCCTCCAGTCACAGAAGAAAACCCTCGAAGACAAAATGGAGCAGTCCACAACCAAGGTCGAAAAAATGAGCCAAAAGCTCACAGCCGCCAGAGCGTCCCTCGACCAGGACAACAAGAAACTGCGAGAGGTTCAAGACGAGATTGATGGTCTCGGCAAAGAACTCTCAAACCTAACCGCCCAAAGCAAAGGCAGTTCCACAAAACTCGACCTAACCGCCAGCCACCTTCAGACCCTTGAAGCACGCCAACAAGAGTTCGCACAGCTCTCAGAAGAACTGAAGAGCAGAATCCGCGAAATGGAAAAACTCCAGAAAGAAGAAGAGAAACGACTCGAAACAATCGAACAGAAAACAAAGGACTACGGCGAACTCAAAGACCAGCGAAGAAAAGAGATCGACGAAGCCCTTGAAATCGCGAAGAGAGCGCGTGTCACAGTCGTCGAATTCAACACACAAAAGAACCTGGCCGACAGCCTAGGGGCAGAGGATAGAGCCATCGAGAAGATCGAAGAGATGGCCGATGAAGGCGCGCTGAAAGGCGTCTACGGACGACTCGAAGACCTCGTCAAGTTTCCAGAGGAGTATGGCAAGGCAATCCAAGCAGCCAGCGCGGGCTGGATGAAGGCGCTGGTCGTGAAAAATCTGGAAGTCGCAATCAAGTGCATCGAGAGCCTAAAACGCACCAAGCTGGGACGAGTCAAGATAGTACCCATAGACGATCTTGAGCTCCCAAACGATGAGCCCGACACTAACCAGGCCCCAGGAATAATCGGGCCTCTTTCAAAGGTGATACGGTCCGACAGGTCCATCGCTCCCGCTGTCCAGTTCGTCTTCGGCGACACCATACTCGCAACCACCCAGAGAGCAGCGTTTCTAACCGCATCCAAAGGACAAAGGTGCGTCGTGACAAGCGGAGATCTTTACGAGCCGGGAGGCGGCTTGGAGAGTGGTTACTACAGAGCCCCGCTCGAGATCTCCAACATAGTTCCCCGATCTACCGCTCTTGAGACCCTTGAGAAAACAGTCAAGTCTCTGGAGACGGTTGTACAACGTTCACGGTCCGATGTTGATCGGATCGAGACAGAGCTGAACGAACTTCTGGAAGACCGAGTATCCGCGGGCAAGACCCGAGAAGCCCTGGCGAGAGACGTAGAAACGGCCAAGAAGAGTTTCGAGAGAACAAGAATCTTCCTCCAACAGACTACACGACGAATTGACAGTCTTCAAAGCTCCATGACAAAAGAACGAGCGCTGCTAGAAGAGACCGCGGAAAAACAGGGAGAAATGAAGAGACGCCTCGCAGTGATCGAAGAAGAGAGAACGAAGCTTAGGATCGACTCACGTAGGACAGGGCTCTCTCTGCTCGAAACGGAGCGAGACCAAGTCGTCGCGGAGAACCAGGCTATTCTTCGGGAGAAGCTCGAGGTGGAATCGCGTCTCTCCAATCAACAGTCTACTCTTGAGACACTGAGGCCGGGAATCGATCAGATCCGGATACAGCTTCGCTCGCTTGAATCTGAGATTCATCGCGAAGAGAGCCGCGCAAACGAAGCGCATGAGCGACTCGAAACGCTGGAGAAAGAGATGAAACAGTTCAACGAGGAGAAGGTGCGCCTTGTCGGAAACTTGGACAGTGTAGTAGGTGAGAGAAAGAAGTACGAAGAGCAGTTTGTAGAAGTCGAAAAGGCAACCCGGAAACTTCTACAGATGATGGATCCGCTAAACGCGAGAGTTACCGATCTGAAAGCGGGCCTTAGAGAAGTGGACGCTCAACTAGCAATCTTCAAAGGACAACTCAACGCTCTAGGCTTCGAAAAACCGCTTGAGACTCATCCAGACCTGATCAAGGAGGCTGAAGACATGAAACGTGTCCTCGAACAGGAGCGGGACGAGATAGGCGCTATCAACCAACTTGCTGCGCAACAATACGAATCACAGAAAGACGGATACAAACACCTCTCAGTTAGGATCGGAGAACTCGAACGAGAGAAGCTAGCTATCCTCGAGTTCATGAACGAACTAGAGAGGAAGAAGCTTGACACCTTCATGAGCGCCTACAACAAGGTAAACGAGACATTCCAGAGCATCTTTCGCGAGATGACCGGTGAAGGAAATGGAAGAATGGTCTTGGACAATCCCGAAAACCCGTTCGAGGGCGGACTCGACGTCTTGCTTCAATTCCCCGGAAAAACCGAGCTCACGATTGGTAGTGCGAGTGGAGGGGAGAAATCTGTCTCAACGGTCTGCTACCTTCTGGCGCTTCAACAGATCCATCCAATGCCATTCTACGTAATGGATGAGATCGACGCGCACCTAGACGTGCTCAACGCGATACGGTTGGCTACACTTATCAGATCGAGGAGCAGCATGTCCCAGTTCATAGTCATCTCTCTCAAGGATACAACAATCTCCAGAGCAGAGAGAGTGTTCGGAGTCTTCATCGACAAAGGCAGTAGCCAGATCGTGTCCCTACCTTCAAGGAGCGAGAACAACTGACAGCCCACGAAGAAGCCTACTGGCTCAAAGCGCCTTACGCGGTCCTCTTCGATCTAATCCATCTTCACCGCGTCAAACCCTGGGACGTAAACCTCGCAAACCTCCTCGACGAGCTTCTCCACGAAATGAGGGGCAGAGGATTCATCGATTTCTCCGTGTCTGGAACGGCTCTCCTCTCCTCGGCAATCCTTCTGCGTATGAAATCAGAACTCATCCTCAAGATGGAAGAGCCGCCTAAGCCCCCGCTCGAGAGGCCCACTGATTTCGTCCCACCACCACTAGCCTTCCCGCTCAGATATGAATCGACAACCACGTCTGTCGAAGAGGTCATCAAAGGACTGCTTGAGGTGCTGACGGCTGAGAGGATGCTTCCGCCCAGCGCACAGCAGATCCTCAGAACGCCCGAAGTGTTCGAGCAAGTTGACGATTTCCTCGTCAAAATTGAAGAGAACATCAAAGCGTTTCTCCAGAGATTGCTCGCAGAAGCCGGCCCGGCAAGGAAGAAACTCTCTTTCCTAAATCTCCTGGGAAAAGGAGACCCTCTTGACGCGGTGAGAATGTTCATCATGTTACTATTCTTGGCTGTAGAGGGAATAGTTGGCCTCGCGCAGCCCGTCGAGTTCGGAGATATCGAAATCGAGCTGAAAAACAATGGAAGCACAAGTTTCGACTAGTACGGCTCAGCTGAAAACTGCCGATCTCCAGCAGCAGCTCTGCGAAGCCGCGCTATACGTTTCTGGACGGCCACTAGACCTGAAGATGATCGGGTCTATCATTGGCGCCAGGTCGGAGGACAAAATACGGGGAATCGCAACCGCCGTTTCAGAACGGTACAAAGTTGCAGGGAGCCCGATTCAAGTCGTGGAGCTTCCCGACGGGCGCTTTGTCATGCAGCTCAAGGCAGAATTTGGCAAGCACGTTCGGAAACTGGCGAATAGGCCACTTCTAACACCGGGACCTCTTCGAACTCTGTCTTTCATCGCCTTGAAGCAACCTGTCACTCAGTCATATGTTGTACGCGTCAGAGGAAAATTGGCCTATGGCCACGTAAAACAGCTGAAAGATATGGACCTGATTAGCGACGAGAGGATCGGGAGAACCAGAATGCTAAGGACGACTAGTACGTTCGCGGACTACTTCAACCTCAACCATGACCAGTCGCTCATGAAAAAGGAATTGAAGAAGGCACTCCAGATCGGGGAAGACCCACAATCAACCATCGAGACAACAAAGTCAGAGAACTAACTATCAGGCTATCACTTTGATCGTCCAAAACTCTTCGCGATAGGCTATGTCTTCACGGCGGAAGCGACAATCGGAGCCAACATCGGACCCTCTATTCCGATTGTTTCCAGCAAGTGGAGATATGTAGGGATTGGGTTCCGATGCCTGTAAAGATATGAGAAGTGAATACCATTCGCTTCTCCCCGCAGACCCTCGTAGGCGTCTGCCGCCACAGCGAGACTTCCTCCAACCGGATCCTCTAACAATTTCTTCCTGACCTGAACTGGAACAGGAATGTCGAATTTCTGCCCAACGAATAGCACATTGTCCAGGCTGATTGGAATCGAGACCTGAATGAACAACGGTACGTCCAATCCTGCTTCAAGAAGAGAATCTCTGTGCGCAAGCACACTCTCGGAGTCGAAGGCTACGTTCGTGACGATGAAATCTGCGCCCGCATCCACCCGCGA
>WNGQ01003288.1_pt1 | contig 25467 bp, 22 predicted proteins | sample 5407661 | NCBI WGS metagenome assembly WNGQ01 (sample SAMN13153382, study PRJNA577476) | soil metagenome | isolation source: 60 cm soil or saprolite under Garry oak tree replicate 2 | place: USA:California | collected 2016-06-15 | reverse complement strand
ACTCGGCCATCGAGAACGCCAGGCTGGCGCTCGAACGCGACATGGCCGCCAAGGCCGCCGGGGGCGATCCGGTTGCACTCAAAGCCCTGCACCAGATCAACCAAGCCGGCCATTGAACTTAGTGATGGGTCATTGGTGATTGGTGATTGATGAGCTGGGTGACCGCAGCGGCGAGTCTTGCCGAAACCGTTCACCATCCACCCTTTACTGATTGCCGATCATTGTTCACCAACCACTAGCGCGCATTGAGCGTTTCATTCTGGGCAGGCGAGAGCTATGAAGCCATGAGCCGGCAAGCCGCCCAACGCATCCTGTCTGCGTTGGCTGGAAAAGCCGATCTGCTGCTGTGCGCGGCTGGCGGTTCAACGCCCACTCGGACTTACCAGTTGCTGGCGGAGTCGCTTGCGCAAAATCCCGGCGCATTTCATTCATTGCGGGTGCTGAAGCTCGACGAATGGGGCGGCATCGAGATGGACGACCCTGGCTCGTGCGAGACGAACCTCCGGACGTATTTGGTTGGTCCACTGGGAGTGCAGGATCATCGCTACGTCGGGTTCAGCAGCAATCCCGCCGAGCCAGACCTGGAGTGCCAGAGAATGCGCCGCTGGGTGGCGGCAGAGGGTCCGATTGACCTGTGCGTGCTCGGTTTGGGTGTCAACGGACATCTCGCTCTGAACGAGCCCGCCGCCTGCTTGCTGCCAACGGCACACGTCGCGCGTCTAAGCCAGGCTTCCTTGCGGCATCCCATGCTGGCGAATTCGCCTAAGTTGCCGGTGTATGGCCTGACACTGGGCATGGCGGAGATTCTGGTCTCCCGCGACATTCTCCTGCTTGTCAGCGGCGTCAATAAACGCGAGCCTCTGAAACGACTGCTGAGGCGCGAGATTACCACAGAATTTCCCGCCTCATTCCTGTGGCTGCACCCGAACTGGACGTTGCTGTGCGACCAGGAGGCGGCGGAGGGCCTGGACTTGAAACCGTGAGCAGGCCAAACAAAGCCATTGGCATTGACCTCGGCGGGACCAAAACAGTCGTGGCCGCCGTGGATGCCTCCGGGCGTGTCCACGCTCGGTCCGGTTTCAAGACGCTGCCCGACCGGGGTTTTGCCGCCGGATTAGCTGAACTACTAGGGTCGGTTCGCCGCGTCTTGAACGAGGCGAGCTGGACAACGGAAGCGCTCGACGGCATCGGTGTTGGCTGCACCGGGCCTGTGAACCCGCGAGCCGGCACGATCCACAATCCCTACACGCTGCCTGGGTGGGACGGAAGCGACATCGTGGCGCTCATGCGGGAGGCGCTTGGCGTTCGCGTCTTCCTCGAGAACGACGCTGACGCCGCGGCCGTCGGCGAGTTTCATTTCGGCGCTGGCCGCCAGACGAGTCCGCTCGTGATGGTAACACTGGGCACTGGCGTCGGCGGTGCGGTCCTGGTAAACGGGGAGATTTATCGCGGAGTGAATGGTGAACACCCGGAACTGGGGCACATCCCTGTGCTGTCCGACGGCCCGGCCTGTTACTGCGGAACGCGCGGCTGCTGGGAATCGTTCGCGTCCGGCACCGCGATCGCATTGGCGGGAAAGGCGTGTGGGTTCGAGGACAGCCGCGCGGTGTTTGCGGCGACGCCGGGTGATAAGCGAGCGGCGGCGATCGTGGACCGAGCGGTCTGCGCGACGGCCACAGCAACGTGGACGTTGCTCCATACGACCCTGCCGCACCGCATCATCCTGGGCGGTAGCATCGGCGAGGCGCAGTTTGATCGTTTCGCCGCCGCCATGAGCCAGCAGATCTTGCGCGCGACCCAAATTCCTAAAGGCCGGGTTGAGATCGTGAGGGCGCAGCTCGGCAACGACGCCGGCGTCATCGGCGCCGCCTGTCTTGCATTTCAGGCAACTAACCCCGCCCGAACTGTTCAGTAATACCGGCATGAACAAAAAGATCAAAGTTGGCATCATCGGCTCGCAGTTCATTTCCCACATCCACGCCATTTCGCTCAAGCGCTGTGCTGAAGCTGAGGCCTTTGCGGTGGCTTCACCCACCCCAGGCCACGCCCGTGACTTCGCAGCGAAGCAGGGCATCCCGCACCATTTCACGGACTACAAGAAGCTGCTGGCGATGCCGGAGCTCGACATGGTCGTTGTCGGCGCGCCCAACGACGTTCACTGTCCGATCGCCCTGGAGGCCGCAGCAGCGGGCAAGCACATCATCATCGAGAAACCGCTGTGTCTGAATCTGGCTGAAGCGGACCGGATGATCGAAGCGTGCCGGAAAGCCAAGGTGAAGCTGATGTACGCCGAGGAGCTTTGTTTCACGCCCAAGTATGTGCGGTTGAAACAGCTTTTGGATTCCGGCGCGTTAGGCGCGCCGACGCTGGTGAAGCAATGCGAAAAGCACGACGGCCCGCACGCGCCGCATTTTTGGGACGTCAACCGCTCGGGTGGCGGAGTGACAATGGACATGGGCTGCCATGGGATCGAGTTCTTCCGCTGGATGCTGGGTCGTCCGCCGATCAAATCGGTCTATGCGCAGATGGGCACCTATGTTCACAGCGACAAGACCGAGGGCGACGATAACGCGCTCATCATCGTCGAGTTTGCCAATGGCGTGCTCGGATTGGCTGAAGAAAGCTGGACGAAGCTGGGCGGCATGGACGACCGGGCCGAGGTCCACGGCTCAAAGGGGGTCGCCTACGCCGATCTCCACCACGGCAACGCCATCGAGACCTACAGCTCCGTGGGCTACGACTATGCAGTCGAGAAGGCCGGCTCCACCAAGGGCTGGTCATTCACGGTTTACGAAGAGGAATGGAACTACGGCTTCCCGCAGGAGTTGGCGCATTTTGTTGATTGCGTCCAAAACGACAAACCACCGCTGGTCACCGGGGAGGATGGCCGCGCTGTTCTGGAGGTAATTTTCGCCGCATACGCCTCCGCCGGCACCGGACGCAAAATAGAACTGCCATTCAAGACGGCTGCGAAAAAACCGCACGATTTGTGGAAGCCCAAGTGACAAACGGCCTCGCAGCCGTCGTTGCTTTGATTCTCGACCCGGTAAAGGGCGAAAGTTAACATGTCCTAAGGAAGAATGTCATGAAAAGAATATCGAAACCTCTCCTCCGGGTGCTCTCGGCGGGTCTGGGCGGGCTGGCGGTCTTGTTGGCGTTGGAAATGGCGCCGTGGAGCAAAACGGCGCAAGCCTCCTCAAGAACCAATCCACCGGCCCGTGTTCATGTCGAAGAGACTCCGCTAAGCCGCGAAGTTAAACTGGCCACCAGCTTCGCGCCGGTGGTCAAGAAGGTCGCCCCCAGCGTGGTGAACATTTACTCATCGCGGACCATTCGGGAGCAGCCGCTGCTGAGTCCATTTTTTAGCGACCCGTTTTTTCGACGTTTCTTCGGCCCGGACTTCGATGAGCAAATGCGTCCGCGGACGCGCCGGGCGCAGAGCCTGGGGTCAGGCGTCATTGTCTCTGAAGACGGCTACATCCTCACGGCCAACCACGTGGTCGAAGGCGCAGACGAGGTCAAAGTGGCGTTGGCCGACGGGGTCAAAGAATATCCCGCAAGAGTCATTGGCGCGGACCCGCCGACGGATGTCGCGGTGCTCAAAGTGGAGGCGAAGGGCTTGCCGGCCGTCACCCTCGCGGACAGCGACAAGCTTGAAGTGGGTGATGTGGCGCTGGCGCTCGGCAATCCCTTCGGCGTGGGCCAAACGGTGACGATGGGCATCGTCAGCGCCGTAGGGCGGAGCTCCCTGGGCATTAACGAATACGAGAATTTCATACAAACCGATGCCTCGATCAACCCGGGCAACTCCGGAGGCGCTTTGGTGGATGCCCAAGGCCGCTTGGTTGGCATCAATACGGCCATCCTCAGCCGCACCGGCGGCAATCAAGGGATCGGCTTTGCCGTGCCGGTCAACATGGCCCGGAGCGTGATGGATCGCATCATTAAGGAAGGCAAAGTCACTCGCGGCTATCTGGGCATCAACCTTCAGCCCTTGACGGGCGAACTGGCTCAGGAATTTAACCTGCCGGATGAAACCAGCGGAGTGCTGGTGGGCGGCGTCACACCCAACAGCGCGGCAGACAAGGCCGGCTTGAAGCACGGCGATGTGATCCTTGAAATCAACGGCAAGAAAGCGACCGATCCGCGCACGTTGCAACTGCTGGTGGCTCAAACTCCGCCTGCGTCCAAAATCACTCTGCGCGTATTGCGCAGTGAAGCGGGCGGCAAACCAACCGAGAAGAGCTTGAGCGCGACCTTGGACGCGCGGCCCGAAGAAATGGTGTCGGGGCATGGCCGTGGCGCTCCGGGCGAACGCGGACAGCCCAAAATGGATTCGCTGGACGGCGTCGAAGTCGCTGATCTGGACGGGCGAGCGCGTCAGCAGTTCGGCGTCCCCAATAACCTTCGCGGCGCGCTGGTCATCAATGTGGAGCAGAACTCCAACGCGGCGGAGGCGGGACTGCGGCAGGGCGACGTAATTCTGGAGATCAACCGGCAGCCGGTGCGCAACGCCGACGATGCAGTAACCTTGAGCAAGAGAGCCAAAGGCGATCACGTGCTGTTGCGCGTCTGGAGCCGGGCTGGGGAGGGGATTGGCGGTACGCATTACATCGTGGTTGACAATCGGAAACCCAGGTGAAGAAGGGCCAGGCCGGACGCGCTGGCTTACGGGGGCAGCGGCTTTGACAAATGGCCCGCCATGAGCATCCTTTGCTTGCCGGCGCGGTTGCGCCTGGCCGCTCGGAAATAACAGTATGCCTGTTCGCTACAAAGATTACTACGCAGCCTTGGGTGTGTCACGCAACGCCAGCGACACCGAGATCAAGAAGGCATTTCGCAAACTTGCGCGGGAATACCACCCGGATGTCGCCAAGAACAAAAAGCAGGCAGAGGAAAAGTTTAAGGAGATCAACGAGGCCTACGAAGTATTGGGCGATCCGGTCAAGCGAAAAAAGTACGACGAACTGGGGGCGGACTGGGCTTCGGGGGCGGAGTTTCGGCCACCGCCGGGGTGGGAATCTTTCGGCGGCCCCTTTGCGGGACGCGGCGCTCGGGGCGAGGAACACGAGTTTCACTTTGGCGGCACTGGTTTCAGCGATTTCTTCGAACAGCTTTTCGGGTCGAGGCATGGCCGCGGTCCGGGGGGATTTGCCGAAGCGGATTTCGGTCCGGAGCGTGGCCGGGACATCGAGGGCGACCTTATGGTGACGCTGGAAGAAGCCACGCGCGGGTCGGTGCGCTCGGTTTCGGTGCGGCGCGCCGCCCCGTGCGAACAATGCGGCGGTACCGGCCTCCGGGCGCGGAAGCCGTGCAACGCTTGCGGCGGGACGGGACAGATCGCCAAAACGGAGACTTATCAGGTAAAGATTCCAGCCGGGGTGACTGAAGGCCAGCGGCTGCGGGTCGCGGGCCGCGGCGAAGCGGGGGCCGGTGGCGGGTTGGCCGGCGACCTTTATCTTCGCGTGCGGCTGGCCAGGCACCCCGATTTTGCTGTGGACGAGCACAACCTGATTTACGAAGCCCAATTGGCGCCGTGGGAAGCGGTCTTGGGCGCGAATATCTCGGTGCCCACGCTCAATGGGCGCGTCAATATCCGCATTCCGCCCGGGACTCAAAGCGGGCAGAAATTTCGCGTGCGCGGGCGCGGCTTGCCGCAACGCGAGGGAGGCAGCGGCGACTTGATCGTCATGACCCGGATTGAAGTGCCGGACAGCGTCGGCGAGGCCGAGCGAAAACTCTGGGAACAACTGGCGCGCGAATCTCCCTTCAGGCCGAGGGAGTAAAACTCTCCAACCCGCTTGGGAACTGAAGCTGAATGTTGTGACTAGTACCGCGACAAACGCGACAAATAAGTTTCGTTACATCGTGCAGAGCGCGGGTAGGGCGCGTCACTCCGTGCGCGCCGCGGTCCGCAGACAGCTTTCCGAACGGCGCGCACGGAGTGACGCGCCCTACCACGTCTCGAAATTTGTTTGTCACCGAACTAGGTGCTCCTCGGTTCACCGAGGCGCACGGTCACGGCATCGCTAACGCGCAAGCCGAGCTGTCGAGCCGCGTTGCCGCCATTGATGGCGATCTCCAGTACCCCGCAGGAGCCAGGTACCGCCACGGCCCGCCCGGGCGCGACGGCTTGGTAAAAAGGCGCCACGGGAAACAGCCGATTGCCACCAAGCAGGACCGTGACCGTGCCCTCTCCCAAAGTTCGCAGGGCACCAGCGGCAATGTTCGTTATCGCGTTTCCGAATCGATCGATGTAAACCACTTGACCTTCAATCCGACCTTTGCGCTGTCGCGGCTCCGGCCATTCCAGGCGCTGGAAATCCAACAAAGGCGGGCCCAGACTTTTAATGGACACACCTCGGCTCAAATGTGCAGCAACGGGCGAAAAAATGTCTCGTCCGTGGAACGTGCGGCTTACGTTTCTTAGAAAGTAATGTTCATTCTCCAGCGCGTGAATGGCTCGGACTTTCTGTCGTGCCAGCGCCCAGGAAAGCACGCCGTTGTCCGGCCCGAGGAAAACATAATCTGTAGTTCGCACCGCGAGGGCTTTTCGCTGGCTGCCAACCCCAGGATCGACGACCGCCAGATGGATAGTACCCCTCGGGAAGAGCCAATACGAGGCAGCCAGCGCGAAGGCCCCGGCCCGAACGTCGCCGGTGGGAATCTCGTGCGTGATGTCCACTACCGTGGCGCGCGGTTGCAGGCTGAGGATGACTCCTTTCATCGCTCCGACAAACCAGTCCTTCATTCCAAAATCCGTCAGCAGAGTAATCAGGCGCATAGCGCAACCGGAGGTACCCACAGCTTGACGGGGGGAGCCTGCAAATCTCGCAGCCAAGCGTGAATTTTTCAAAAAAGTTTGCGTCCAATCTGCCTGAATCTTATGCCAAAGCACGGAAAGACAAATGGACCACCCCGCCCGGGGCAAGCTGGACAGTCCGAAAATGGGGCAGCAATGGCCTTTTGTTTCGGAGCGCGGCGGTTGGCTTCCAGCGGTCCGCGCCGGCTTTTCGTTCCGCAAAAGTCTTTACTGACGCCGGTGTTCCAGCCTGGCACCCAGCGGCCACGCGCCCTTCTCCGCGTGTTGTCCACCTGTGAGTGATCAAATCAAACCGCAGCCAGAAGGCAGTTTGCGATAATGTCTTGACGGTTTCCAGCCGGCTGATGAGCCAGTGCCCCTGGATTTTCTTCAAGGTCAATTTCAATTCCTGTACCAGGAGATCCGGTTCACCTTGAACTTTGCCTTTTGCGGTGAGATCGGCGACGGCAGATGTCTTGTCAGACCCGACGATAACGTTGATGTCCAGGAACTCGACGCTCAATCCGCCGAGTGCCGACCTTGCACCCATGGCCGCTTGCAGTAACTGGTCCCGTCCGCTGACCTTCTGCTGGGAGTGACCGGGGACATCCAGAATGAATTCCACGTCGCCGGTGAAGAAGCTGGCCAGCGTCGCCGAGTTGGCGAGCGAAGCCAGTGGCGCCTCCTTCGATGAAAAGGACGCGGCTTGGGCCAATTCTCCCAAGCGTTTGCGAATGACTTGTTCGGGGCTGGGGAAAAGGACGCGCCAAATCCAAATGGCCAGCGCTCCAAACCCAGCGACCAGGAGCAGACGGAATGACCATTTTTTCATAGCAGAATCTTTCCGGCGATGCGATTTCGCGTCGTCTTTCCTTTCGTGTGGTCCTCCCAGGCCATGGACCGATTATCGCCGACAACAAAGTACTCATCAGGACCCAGGGTGAACGGCGGCCACTCCCAATCGGAGTTCAGTTGAAGGTATGGTTCGTCCAGGATTTCGCCGTTGATGAGCACCTTTCCCTGATGAAATTCAACGGTTTCCCCAGGCAACCCGATGATTCGTTTCATGTACATGATGCTCGGGCCAGCTAAGCGGATGACAACTACATCGCGGCGCTTTGGTTTGGACCACAGATAAGCCAGCCGAAGCAGCACATATCTGAAAACCACAAAGCAGGTCACCGCCAGAATCACAATGCGTCCCAGCGTGCGCTTTGGATTTCGACCGATGACCACTGCGCGCAACCACGCCGGCGGCCAACTCGCTCCCGCTATCGTTGCCATACAAAACACTCAGTTGATACCTGCAATGCGCTATTAGTTTCGCGAGCGTCGCAGAACTGCACAAGCAAATTGGCGCGCCTGGTGGACTTTGGGCACAAAGGCACGCTCGATTGGAAGCGCTTCATTCTCTCAGAGTTGATGGCGCAGACCCCTCAAGACGGAACCGCTAATCTGCGCTAGCAAACGCTAATAAAACAAAGACTCTGAAAACAGAAGCATTTCCCGTCCCTAATTCATTAGCGAAGATTAGCGCAGATTAGCGGTTCAACCTTTACCTGAACAGTTACGGCAAAATGTGTTCGGCGGATTGCCGTTCTAATCCCCCACTGCATCAGCCTCTTGGCTTGATTCGATGGCGAATTGCTCTCCGTCGAAATCTCCGTTAGTCGGCCGGTATTACCTGGCCTCGGATTTCCCCGGCGGGGTAGTTGGTGGTATGGATGTTGACGTAAGTCAAGCCGCTGACCAGGTCGAGCAGTTGCTGGGAGGTCAACGTCGCCAAACCGAACATGGTTCCGGCAGTTGCCGCCGGCGGGCTGAAGGGGATGAGCACCCCTGCGGTGTGGGTCGCATCGGCCGGGCCGTGGATGTGCGCCAGGATTGCCGGTGACAAGAGGTTGGTGAAGGTGACATTGTAGATCAGCACGCTGTTAAGGATGGTCATGAAACCTGAGCCAAAACCGGGCGAAGCGGTAAGCGGCACTGCAGAAGGGGCGTTAACCGTCGCCCCAAGTTGAATGGGCCAAATCTGGCCGCGGATTTCGCCTCCGGTGTTCGTCGTCGTATGTATGTTGACGTAGGTCAGGCCGGCCAAGAGGTAAGCCAGGTTTGTTGGAGTCACAGAGACAGAGCCTGAAATAGTGCCCGAGGTGCCCGTCGGTGTAGCCAGCGGGATCAGCACCCCGGTGGCGGTGGCAGTGTCGGCTGGCCCGTGGATGTGAGCGGCCGTGGCCGGTCCCGTCAGACCCGAATAACTGATACTGTAGAACAACTGGCTGCCAATCAAGGTCAGCGAACCCGAGGCGGTTGCGCTGGTGGTCACCGGTGACACTTCCGAGGCCCCGTTCATTGTTATCGGGACATTCAACGGCACGATTTGGCCGCGGATTTCGCCGCTGGCGTTGTTGGCGGTGTGGATATTGACGTAAGCCATGCCATTGACGATGTCCGCGACCTGGTCGGCGGTCAGCAGAACGGTGCCGGAAATGATGCCGGCGGTGGCCGCTGGTGGGCTGAACGGAACCACGACTCCGGCCGTATTCGTCGGAGTGGCCGTGGCGTGAATGTGCGCCGCGATGGCAGGGGATGAGAGGCCTGAAAAGCTGATGTAATACGTTAGGTTGCTGCCTTCGAGTGAGAGGGCGGCCAATCCCGTTGCCGGCGTGCTGACTGCAGGTACTTCTGCATCCCCGCTGAGCAATGCCGTAAAGGGCAGCACCGTGTTGGTCGCCAGGCCCTCCAGTCGGAAAAAGCCGCTGTCGGACTCTTTGGCCAGGGTCAGGTTGCGATTTGAAGTCGTCAGCACGTTGACCCAGTTGGAATCGCTGAGGTTGACTTTCTTTTGCAACAAGAACGGCGCTGCGCCTGCGACCCAGGAAAAAGCCGCGCTAAGTCCTTTGTTGGTGACGCCGGTGAAGGTCGGGGCGATGGCCGAAATGCTTCCGAACAGGCCATGATCCTCGATCGCGCCGGTGCCGGGGATTCCCGCGGAGAAGTACAGCGTGCTCTTATCGCCGCCGCTTCCACCGTTGCCGAAGACCAGGCCCCATAGCCCAGGTATGACGATTGCATTGCCCGCGGCGTCCTGCAGGGAGCCCAAAGAGGTGCCTGTCGCAATATCGAAGGCGTTGATTTGTCCATCCCCGAAATTGCCGACCAGCAGGGCGCCGCTAAAGGCGCCGAAGTTGGTGGGAGCCATCGCGATGCCCCAGGGCGAATCCAGGACATTGCTGGAGGCGAACCGCTTGATCAAATTCCCACTGGTATCGAAGATATTCACGAAACCGTTGCCCGGACCGGGCACGTCGTCGTGCTTGGCGTTATCCTGCTTCGCATAAGTGACGAAAAGTTGTCCGCCAACATTTTGCACGTTGAACGGCGCAAAGCCCGCTGGAATTGACGGATCGCTGAACGAGCCGGCCAGCACGCCAGCGCTGTAATTAGTGAAGAACACATCAATCGTCCCGGCAAAGAAGTTGGCTGCGTAAAGGTAGTTGTTTCCGCCGCTGCTGCCGAGGGCCAGCCCCTTGTACACCGCTCCGGAAGCCGAGTTGTCCGCCTTCACCACTGCGCTGTTCCCGCTGGCCCAACTTGCGATGGTGCCGTCCTCAGTAGCGAAAATGAACCGCGCCGCAGCCCCTGGGGCCACGGCAAAATTCGTCGTGTTGTTGAACACTATCCCTGTCGGGGCGCCGGGTGGGGCCCCGCCGGACGGCGGTGGGATGGCCACAACCAGCGACAGAGGCACTCCGCTGCCGTTGTAGAGGGTTGAGAGCCCAGCGTGGTTATCTGAAATCCAGAACGGGCTGGTGGCGCTGATAGCAATTCCCCAGGGATTGACCAGGTTGGTATCAGTTCGGTCCGCATACCCCGCGATGTCGGACACCAGGTTATGCTGGAAGTAAGCGTTTTGTGCGCCGGCAGACTGCAACTGAAGTAGCAGCGCCGCCGATGCCAGGCACAGCAACATGATCCTGCCAGGCGTTGGAAGGGTTCTGTGCATCAGGTTGAACCTCTTGGAGGAGTGGCTTTGCGCAGGCGTGAGCTTGAAGGTCGTTTTCATTCTTTCCTCAGGTTGTTTTGGATTAAAAACTCAAACAGACTCAGTACATCAGAGGCGCCAATGGATGATTGGTTCCCGGAAAAGTACGCTTTCCAGTCGGCGCCGTCACCGTAATGCCTTTCGGTAGTTCCCTCGATTTAACCATCTCGAGCAAAACGCCATCCGCCAAGGGCGGCGGCAGCTCATCCAGATGTCCCTCGGCGGGTTGATCTTCAGCAGAGACCGCTTCTGTTTCACGGGATGCGATTACTTTGTTGAACGCACCGCCGGGGGTCAAGCCCGATTTCGCCTGCAGCTCAACGAGGCAACCAGCCTGCCGGTTGATGTGTGTTTAGCGCGGAGCGCGGACATTCCTGTCCGCAGCAATGAACTTCGCAAGACCCGGCCAGGTATCGCGACGCTCAGGCCACGCTAATTTCTCAGACTTCTCCAGCGGCCGATTTAACGTCTGCCTTCGATCTCTGGATCAAATCCCGCGACCGGCAGAAGAGGCTCGTCTTCGCTGCCATCGAGCCTGATCCGGTGCAGAACGCGATTGCGAAAATAGATCACTTCGTTCCCATAGAACCTTGGAATCGCGTATTGGCCCTTGTTGTCCGGCGGTACGATGGTGAAGGTGCTGTGATTCGTCAAATCGCGCAGGTAAAGCCCACCGTTGCCACGCTGGCCCGGCGCTCCTGGCTCACCATCGTAGAGGTAATGCGTCCCCGTGTTGTCCAGGACGCCTCCCCACCGGAAATCGAAGTTCCGGTAAAGCAGTTTGAGCGCAGGACCCACGCGGTCAGCTTTAAGAAGAAACGAGCCGCCCTTTCCAAGACCATTGATTAAGCCTTTAATGCCGAAGTAGAAATCAAAGTCATGGCCGTTCCAGTTGGCGAATGCGCTTAGGTCAGCCATCTCATTAGTCAGCCCTGCTTGCGTCAGAAAGGTACTGATGCTCGTGGGGGTGAAGAGTGTCTGGGTCTTTCGCGTGACGATGTCGAAAAGATCGAGATGATTGGGCGCGCTTTCCACAAGAATGTGTTGATCATCCCACCAGCCCTGTAGCTCGCCGGGCGCCGGGAACTGCGCGAATGTCTTGCTCTCCAAATCGCATAAGCAAAATGAGGAGCTGAAGCCGGACGGCACCGTATAACCATAGCGAAAATTTGGCGAGGGATGCCACCGGCTGCCGGCGCCCGGGAGCTGCGAGAGCATGCCGACTCTGACGGCGGTGTTGCTCTGAACATCGAGAATCCAAAAAGTTTCTGTCCGCTTGGCGGCCGGCAGTGCCTTCCCGCCCAGCACTTTGCGAAAAAATTCAGCCATTCTCCGTTTGAGCGTCGTGGCGGGCGAATCACGCCCCTGGCACAGCAGCCGGGACCCGTCGCGACGGCAAAGCTCCGGAACACCGGCGTTGAACAACTCACCAAGGATCACCCGGTGCTCCAGGTCGTAAAGATAGGTGTGACTGTTGGTAGCACTCGCCGTCCACATCCAGATCCTGCCACCTTCGAAAGCAACATCCGCAATCCAGTTATAATGGTTCTTCGTAAAGGACGGGACCGAACGAGGTGCGCCGGGTACAAACCTGGGCGCATCTGCGTCTGGTCCAGGGCGCTGTGTCACCAGGATCACCACGACCACGAGGAGCGGTGTGATCAATAACAACAGGGGTATTGGCTTCGTCTTCAAGTGCCGCGTGGCAGAAGTACCACTCTGCGGTCCAGAAGGATAGCCCCGGATGCCACCTCGGAGCCAGCGACCGCAATTGCAGGTCAGACCACTCTGTGGCTAAACTCCCTGGTTGCCGTTACGAGCGCGTGAAGAGCGGGTTTTCCAAAATGCTCCTTGAGCAGAGAGCATATCACGGGATTGCTCACCTTCAGCTTCAGCAGTATTGGCGCACAGGTGACCACAAAATGAGCGGCGTACTTCGTCGAATTGCATACGCCCCCAAAACCAGAGGGTTTTACCTTTCCGCGGCCCTATTGATGGTTTAAGCAGTGTCGAGGGTTGACGGAACTGGAAGCGGTTTGCCTCGCCGCCGCAGGATGAAAATACAGGTTTCGAATCTGACAAAGCGCTATGGCGATTTCGTGGCGGTGGACCGAATCTCCTTCGAGGTTGATCGCGGGGAAATCCTGGGATACCTGGGGCCTAACGGCGCCGGCAAAAGCACGACGGTTAAAATGCTGACGGGGGTCATGCGGCCGACGGAGGGAAGCATCCTCATCGACGGTCGCCTAGTGCTCGAGGATCCTCTTTGGGTTAAACAAAGGATCGGTTACGTCCCGGAAGCGGGCGGCCTCTACGAGAGCCTCACCGGCCTCGAATTCCTGCAGTTGGTGGGCCGCCTGTATCACTTGCGGGAAGACCTGATTCTCGCCAAAGCCCAGGAGTTTATGCGGTTGTTCGGACTGCAGGACTCCATGGATCTGCGGCTGTCCAGCTATTCCAAAGGCATGAAACAGAAGATCCTGATCAGCTCGGCACTGATCCACAATCCAGACATCATGTTCTTCGATGAGCCTTTGAGCGGTCTGGACGCCAATTCCATGCTGGTGTTCAAAGAGGTAATCCGCGAACTGGCCAGCCAAGGGAAGACGATCTTTTACTGTTCGCATATCCTGGATGTAGTGGAGCGGATTTGCCGGCGCGTCATTATCATCGATCACGGCAAAATCATCGCCGATGGACCCGTCGCTGACTTGAAACAGACGACCAGCAAGGGGTCGCTCGAAGAAGTGTTCAAAAAACTGACCGACTCGGCGGATGTCAGCGAAATCGCAAAGACTTTCGGCGCGTTGGTAGTGCGCGCGAAATGAGCTCTGGATTATGCCCGCCGAACCGCTTTCATCTCGGATGACCCGGCAATTAGGCCATTGGTTGAGCCGTTGGGGAGTGGACGCCGATCAGTATCACTGGTTACTCCAAGCCTCATTGAGGATGGATTTTCGCTCTAGAAGTGCGCTTCAAGGCACTCAAGAGTCCAGCCACGCCAAATCGGCTCTCATTACGACGGGGCTCGTGTACGTGATATTCAGCATCATGCTGGCCGCGTCCCTCCGTGTTGCTGGGGTCGGGACCTTCTTTTTCGCCGTCGTCATGTTCGGTTACGCAATGACCATGATGGCGCTTTCGATTCTCATCGAATTTGGCATAGTGGTGATCTCGCCTGATGATTTTCTCATCCTGGCTCACCGTCCTATATCTTCACGGACTTTCTTTGCCGTGAAGTGCTCCAATTTGCTGTTTTACACCCTGCTGGTGGATCTTTCACTTGACCTGGCGCCGTCGCTCATCGGGTGGACGTTCAAGGATGCGCCCTGGCAGTTCCCCTTGGTTTATCTCGCGATCGCCGCACTTGGCGGAGTTTTCGTCGCGGCGGTCGTCGCTGCCTTATATGGCTTGCTCCTCCAGCGCGTAAATTATGAGCGCTTCAAAGACCTGCTGGCCTGGTGCCAGGTTCTTTTCTCGTTCATTTTCTTCTTTGGCTACCAGTTGATTCCGCGCCTTGTGGGCCGGGTTCACGGGTTCCGCATGGAAAATATTCCGGGGGTCGCCGCTAGCCTGCCTCCGATATGGTTTGCGAGCCTGAACGAGTTGGGACTGGGCCATTTTTCCTGGTTCGCTGTCGCGCTGAGTCTGGTTGCTCTAGTCACGATGCTGCTTCTCTTGCCTGGTTTGTTGAGGAGTGTCTCGCTGGACTACTCGGACCGGATCGGTGGAATGGTTTCGGCGGCGGTGGACCGCGGTGCCAAGAACAAAAACCGAAGGGGCGATGCCTTCGTCCGTTGGCTGGAGCGCATGTCTGCTTTTGATCAGGAGGAGCGGGCGTTATTCAGTTTCCTCCTCAAGATGCTTCGTCGGAATCGGCAACTGAAGCTGCAGTTGTATCCGAACTTCGGCCTCGTAATTGCCCTCTTCGCACTTGGTGTACTGGAACACGAGAACCTCAACGATCCGTTGGCTGGCGGGAAGATGGGCTTCGCGACCGTATTCCCTCTCATGGCATTCCTGTTTGGATCCATGGGGTTTACAGCCTCGCTGCCATATTCCGACGAATACGAGGGGGGTTGGATTTTCTACACCGCGCCCATCGCGCACCCGGAGCGTTTTCTCAAGGCAATCAAAAAGGCCCTTTTCATCGTGCTGTTCGTGCCCTTGTTTCTATTGAATGTGTTCTTATTTGGCCTTTTTTGGCCGGTGACGCATGCCCTCGCGATGAGCCTCTACGGGTTGGCGATTGGTCTGGCAACCTTCCAGGCAACGCTCTTCTGGTTCCAAGTGTTTCCTTTTTCGCGAAAACCTGAGAAGGGCACACAGAGTAGGCGAATGGCCATTGTCTTCGTGATGACGATCGCCTACGGAATTTTCATGATTTTGCCCAGCTTTTTCAGTTCATACCCGGCGATGTTACTGGGGATTGTGGCCCTTTTGTTTGGTGCGGTTCTAATCCTGGGCCGCCTGAATAATCGTGCGTATGCCCGCTCTATCCGGCAGTTGGAGTTCGGAGTGGAGTAATCGTGCCTCCCGAAACCGAAAACGCGTCAAACTATGCCTGTTCCCTCCGCGTCGCTGCCCATCCTGCGCGCTCATGATTTTCGTGAGCCACACCTCCTGCATCCTCCGCGCGTCTCCGATAAAAACCCTTGCGCAGTCGCCTCCTCGCTGCTTCATTGGGGGCTGTCCAGTGCGCATATGGTGGAATTGGCAGACACGCTACTTTGAGGTGGTAGTGGGGCAACCCGTGCAGGTTCAAGTCCTGCTATGCGCACCAGTTTTTCTGCTTCCGTGAACGTGAGAATCCCACTGATTTCATTGGTTTTTTTGCGGCTTTCGTTTTCATGCTCCGGTTTCAATTCCGCTACGATGTGTTCTCTCCTATATCAGATGGACAAAACGTGCAGCTCGCACCGTCGGTTTTGTGAGATCTGCGCCATTCCAGGCTAAAGGAATTCGGAGTGCGTATTGCTTTTCCGAATCTTCCGCGTTTATGCTGCGCGAACCAGATGAAAATAAAGTTTCTTTTGCAATTCGGGTTGTCTGCCGTTTTGCTCTGCGCTTGTGCGTCCCATCAACACCTAGCCCTCCAGCGGAATAAAGGCGTCATCCACCGCTACTTTGAGGAGTGGGGCAATCGTGGGGACACGAAGGCGGCGGACGAATTGATCGCCACCAATGTCACGTTGCACAGTCCCCCGGCAGTCCTCCACAGTTTGGACGAGTACAAGAAGGGCATGTCCGCGTTCCACTCCGCGTTCCCGGACCTGCATTTCACAGTCGAAGACGTGGTTGCCGAAGGCGACAAGGTCGTAGTGCGCTGGTCGCTGCGCGGCACGCATCTGGGCGATTACCAGGGCCGTCCGGCCACGGGCAAAACGGTATCGGTCACGGGCATGAGCCTGTTTCGGCTGGCGGATGCGAAGATTCAGGAGATCACAGTGAACATGGACCGGCTAGGCCAGTGGCAACAGTTGGGCTGGCTGGCGGAGCCGGCCAAGCCGGCGAAATGAGTTGAAAGCGAAGAGCGTTTGCGTGTTGGAAACGATAAGCTGCCTGGTCCCTTCGCGCCCATCATGCGCTTTGACCGCTTTCTCAAGGCGATCCAAAAGGCCCTAACCCTCGAGCGGTTTGTGCCCTTGTTTTTATTGAACCTGGTACTGCTCAGTTTCTCTTGGCCCGCGCCGCATGCCGTCGCATGGCTGTGTCTTTCGTAATGACAATCGCTCACGTGAAGTTTATCGCCTTGCCCAATGTGCGCAGTCCAGGCTTTCCCCTCGCGAAGAAATTGATAGACCAGCCGCCTGGAACTCCCCTTTCGCGCAAGAAGCGCTGTACATGTTCAAGCCTATGGCTTCCGTCGAACAACACCAAGCCTGGCGCCGGACCGACCAAAGCCAGGCAAAGACTCTGACAAGCCCCGTCACAAAACTTGAGTGTCTGCAAGCTGCTGGTGGTTGGCAAATCCGCTCACGGTTTCCAAGTCTGCCTCGCGAACTGCCAATTCGAAGGGATGACTCTGCATGGAAGTGCGCTCACGAATCCACGCCGCGAAGTGATCCGGGCACCCCGCGAAAAGCGCTTTCAAACCCGCTCCCGGTGCCTCGACATCCACCTGGCCCGTTTGCTGCCATGGAATTGTTGTCTGCTCCATGAACCGGCCGCAAAACCATCCTTCGGGCATTCCCGCAAGACCGCGCTCAGGCTGAATCGCACACCACAGCAGTCGCACCAGGCTGGCACGTAACGCAATCGCGCTGGCTCCGAACGGACCCTGGCCATGCCAGCCGGCTTCGATCACTTCTCTGACCGCCAAATGCAGTCCTTGCTCGGTTACTCTCCAACCGACAAACCGAGGCGGCCCAGGCCAGGTCCCAACCCGATTGAAACGGGGTCGCAAACCGCGCAGCAATTCCGATTCCCTGGTCAGTGCGGCCGATTCGTCAGGGCACTCCTGCAGTTCGACGCGCGCAACCGCGCGCAACAACCTCAAGTGTCTGCGCGGCTTCCGATGCGGATTGGCCACGCGATAGCTGGCCAGCCTTTTTCGCAGGTTCTTTGCTTTTCCGACGTAGAGGACTTCATCCTCCGAATCTCGCATCAGGTAAACGCCCGGACACTCCGGCGCCTGCCGGAAGAACTCCGCCCCCAACCGTTCCACCAGGGGCCGCGGGTCCGGGAAGAGCAGCATCTGTCTCATGGTCGGATAATATTCAACAATCCCGTGGACAAAGCTACCTTCGTCCGGGCCAATTACCAGCCACAGTTAAAGCGAGTTAAACCAAGTTAAACCTGGTTAAACCAAAAATATCTCCAACCTGCCCTGCCCGCCCTGCTTGTGAAAACTTTCACAAACCCCTTGCGTCGCCAAAACCCCGATGATAGGTTCCTCCGGCTTTTGTAATCGAGGAAACCAATGATGATATGAAGAAAACTTCTGCGTTGATCGTTGTCGTCGGCCTTGCGGCCGCGTTGCAAGCCACCCATGCCTCCGACATTACCGGGACCGTTACTCTGAAAGGGACGCCGCCGGCCGAAAAAGAGATCACCCCGCTCAAGGACGATCCCAACTGCGGCAAGCTGCACACCACGGTCCCCACGACCCACTTTTATGTCGTCGGACCCAAAAGTGAGTTGGCCGACGTGATCGTTTCGTTGAATGGCATCAGCGGCCAGTCCACCGGCGCCTCTGCGCCATCCGTCACCTTGGATCAAAAGGGCTGCGAGTATCTGCCTCCGATTCAGGCCGTGCAAACGGGCCAAAAAATCCTGGTCAATAATTCAGATCCGGTCCTGCACAATGTCCACACCTTGCCGGCAGTAGCGGGTAACGACGAAAAAAATCAGGCCCAGGCGCCCAACGGCCCGCCTTTGACCTTCGCTTTCTCTAAACCGGAGAACTTTCTGAAGTTTAAGTGCGATGTTCACCCCTGGATGTTCGCCTGGATCAGTGTGTTCGATCATCCCTACTTCGCTGTTTCCGGCAAGGATGGCACTTTCAAGATCGCCAACGTTCCCCCCGGGAAATACACTCTTCAAGCCGCTCACCGCAAAGCGGGGACGGCAAAGCAGGAAATCGAAGTCAAGGCAGGCGAAACTGCGAAGCTTGATTTTACCCTCGAAGCCAAATAGGCTTCCGACCGCTCAAAGGCTATGGTCAGTCTGAGCTCGGCGGTTGTGCTCTTGGCTGGCTGGTCAAATCATGTCTGGACCCGGATATAATTGCTGGCTGCACCGTCTTGCCCTGCTGACGGCGCTCGCCACCCTGGCTCTGCTCGCCATCGGCGGCTTGGTCACCAGCCACGGCGTCGGGTTGGCGGTGCCGGATTGGCCCAATACTTTCGGCTACAACATGTTTTTGTTCCCGGCCTCAAAGTGGCTGGGCGGCATCCTCTACGAGCACACACACAGGTTGACGGCGACCTTTGTCGGCCTCTTGACGACTATCCTGGCGGCTTGGCTATGGGTCCGCGAAACGCGCTCCGAACCGCGCTGGTTAGGCGCGAGTTTAATCCTTTTGGTACTGGTTCTGATGGGCGCGCGCAATTTCCAGGTGTATGTTGGCCTCGCCGGCTTGGCGCCAGTGGTTGTGGCGATCAGCCTTTACCAGGCCCGGCGCCATCCGCAATCGTTGCGGTGGTGGGGGATCTTCGCCTTTGCCGCCGTGATTCTGCAAGGTGTCCTGGGCGGGTTGCGCGTCGTGTTCCTCAAGGACCAACTGGGTATCTTCCATGCCATCCTTGCCCAACTCTTTTTCGTGTTGGTTTGTGCCCTGGTTCTCTTGACCAGTGGATGGTGGCAAGGCAAAGGGGCGCCAGATCCTCGACCCGCGACTTTCGCCCCGCGCCCCGCGCCTTTGGCCGGCCTAAGGGTCCTGCTATTCGGCACGACCTTGCTGATTGTCGGACAATTGATCCTGGGCGCGACGATGCGCCATCAGCACGCCGGGCTGGCCATCCCGGATTTCCCTCTCGCTTACGGAAAAATTTGGCCGGCCATTGACCCTGGCTCAGTGGCGCTCTACAACCAACGGCGGTTTGAGGTCACAGACGCCAATCCTATTACCGCGTCCCAAATCGGTTTGCAGATGGCCCATCGGATCCTCGCAGTTCTGATATTTGCAGCAGTCGCTTGGTGCGCCTGGGCAGCCCGCCGACGTTTCGGTCGCGAACACTTGCTAAGCAAACTTACCCTCGGTTGGCTGGGAATGATTATGGCCCAAGTGCTCTTAGGCGCATGGACTGTCTGGTCGAATAAGGCAGCCGATGTCGCGACGGCCCATGTCCTGGTGGGCGCGCTTTCACTGGCGACAGGCGCAATCTTGGGTATAGTTTCCTCCCGCGCCTTGGTTTTGGCAGAAGGCGCGGCGGCTCAACCAAAGTTGGCCGCTGCTTTGCCGCAAACCGCTCTTGGTCCGCGCGCCTCAGCAGTTGCCGGCCTCTAATAATGCGATGAAAGCAAGCGCGCCATCATTGAGCCCAACGGTGTTCACAGAAAAGGGCTGGGTCGCAGTTTATTGCGATCTTTTCAAGGCGCGCCTGACGTTTCTGGTTTTGCTGACCACGCTCGTCGGATTCTACCTCGGCTTTCGCGGGCCGGTGGATTATGTGCTGATGATGCATACGCTCCTGGGCACTGCCTTGGTGGCGTCCGGCGCCTCGGCTCTGAACCAACTGCTGGAGCGCGAATACGACGCCAGGATGCGCCGGACCCAAAACCGGCCTTTGCCCTCCGGACGCTTGCAGCCGCAATCGGTGCTGATTGTCGGCGGCGCCTGTGCCGGCAGCGGGCTGATTTACCTCGCTTTCGCTGTCAGTCTGCTCACCAGTCTCATCGGGGCCATTTCGCTGGTCAGTTACCTGTTTATCTATACGCCCCTCAAACGGGTGACATGGCTGAACACCGCGGTCGGGGCGGTGCCCGGAGCCCTGCCGCCCTTGATGGGTTGGACCGCCGCGCGCGGAGAGGCCAGTAGCCAGGGATGGGCGCTCTTTGCCATCGTGGCTTTCTGGCAGTTGCCGCATTTCCTGGCCATAGCCTGGATTTATCGGGAGGAATACGCCAGGGCCGGGTTCAAGATGCTGCCGGTGATCGATCCCCAGGGCCACCGCACTGGCCGCCAGACCGTCAGCCACGCGCTGGGGCTGCTGCCGGTGAGTTTGTGTCCGTTTCTGTTCAAGTTGACCGGGCCGGTTTATCTGGTTGGCGCGCTGGTTCTCGGGCTGGTTTTTTTGTGGTACGCAATCCAATTCTCGCAGCAGTTGACGGTTCTGCGCGCCCGGCAATTATTCTACGCTTCAATTTTATATCTGCCGCTGCTGCTGGCAGTGATGGTGCTGGATAAAATAAAATGAACATGCTGCCCCACAGCGGCAAGCCGGCGGCTTGCCTGGAGGGTCGCAATCCGCAGGTTTGGGCTGCGGCCGCAGACTCTGCCGTTGACACCTGCGGTGCCGTTAAGTTCACTTATGTGCGCTTGAGACTGCCCGATCCGCATAAGTTGAAGCCACGCGCCACAATATCGCAGACGACCTAATCAATATGCAGGCGACGACCGCAATTCCGCATCCAGGAGTCCACGAAGCCGAACACGAAGAGCTTGGCTTCTGGAGCAAATACGTTTTTTCGACCGATCATAAGATCATCGGCATCCAGTACGGTGTTACCGCCCTGTTTTTCCTGCTCTTCGGGTTTTTCCTGATGCTGATGATGCGCTGGCAAATCGCGCATCCGGGCCAGGCAATACCGTTGGTCGGATCATTGCTGGAAAAAGCTTTGGGCGACCAGGCCAAGGAGGGCAAAATGTCCCTCGACCTCTACAATTCCTTCGGCGCGATGCATGGAACCATCATGGTGTTCATGGCCATCGTGCCTCTGGCCTTTGCCGCCTTCGGAAATTTCGTTGTGCCATTGCAAATCGGCGCGCCGGACATGGCCTTCCCGCGCGTGAACATGGCCAGCTACCAGGCTTATGTGATTGGCGCTTTAATCATGTTCGTCAGCTTCTTCATTCCCGGCGGCGCGGCCCAAGCGGGTTGGACCTCCTACTCCCCGTTGGCGACAGCAGTTCCGACCAATGGCCAGACTTTTTGGATCCTCGGGATGGTTTGCCTGATCACCTCGTCATTGCTTGGCGCAGTCAATTTTATCGCCACCATCATTCAACTGCGCGCGCCGGGCATGACCTGGATGCGGTTGCCCTTTTTCGTCTGGGCCCAGTTTGTCACCGCGTTTCTGCTGCTGCTGGCCTTCCCGCCGCTGGAAGCAGCGGCCGTCCTGCAGTTGATGGACAAGGTGGCGCACACCAGCTTCTTCCTGCCAACCGGTTTGGCCGTAGGCGGCAACCTCGCCAACGTCAGTGGCGGCGGCAGTCCCTTGCTGTGGCAGCACCTGTTCTGGTTCCTGGGCCATCCGGAAGTGTACGTGTTGATTCTGCCTGGGATGGGCATCGTGGCTGAGGTTATCGCCAATAACACGCGCAAGCCGATCTGGGGCTACAAATCGCTGGTCTATTCGGTACTGACCATCGGCTTCCTTTCCTTCATCGTCTGGGCCCACCACATGTATCTGACCGGCATGGGAACAAGAGTGGCCACGTTCTTCCAGACTACCACCATGATCATCTCGATTCCGTCGGTGATCATTCTCACCTGCATGTTCCTTTCACTCTGGGGCGGCTCGATCCGCTTTACCGTGCCGATGCTCTTTGTGATGGCGTTCCTGCCGATGTTCGGCATCGGCGGCCTGACCGGCCTGCCGTTGGGGTTCAATTATAGCGACCTTCACTTGCACGACACCTATTACGTCATCGCCCATTTCCATTACATCGTCGCGCCCGGGACCATCTTTGCGCTCTTCGCGGGTATTTATTACTGGTTCCCGAAGATTACCGGGCGGATGATGAATGATTTTTGGGGCAAAGTCCATTTCTGGGGGTCGCTGATTTTCATGAACCTCATTTTCCAGCCGATGTTCGCTCAAGGCATGGCCGGCATGTTGCGGCGCATGGCCGACGGCGGCCTCAACTATTCCCAGGCGCAAGTCCCCGGCGCAATCGGCGGCTTGAGCGCGCAGATCATTGGTCTGCACAAATATATCCTTTGGGCCGCCGTCGCTTTGGCGCTGGTGCAAATCCCGTTCATCATCAATTTGCTCTGGAGCATCAATAACGGCACCAAAGTCAGCTCCGACAATCCTTGGGGGGCCACCACCCTGGAATGGCAGGCGCCCACGCCACCGCCTCACGGCAACTTTGCTAAAACCCCCGAAGTGCATCGCGGGCCTTATGAATACAGTGTCCCCGGTCACCCCACCGATTTCACCCCCCAAAACGAACCGGATTGACGCTCACGCCACACGAAAACCAAGCCGATGGAAATCCTCCCCTACATAGTTCAGCCTCGACAGGACACCGGCCTTTACAATGCCAAGGTCGGGATATGGCTTTTTTTGGGTTCCGAGGTGATGCTTTTCGGCGCGTTGTTTTCGTCTTACATCCTGTTGCGCGTCGGCTCACTGGAAGGTTTCTGGCCGCACGGCTGGCTCAACGTCCCCATCGGCACCGCCAACACCATCGTGCTCATAACCTCCAGTATCACCACCGTGATGGCCTGGGCGTCCTGCAAGATGAACCAGTTCGGCAGCTTCAAACGTTTCCATGCCTGCACCATCCTCCTGGCCTTGACCTTCGTGGGCATCAAATCCTACGAGTACCATGATAAGTTTACGCATTATCAAATTGATCTCAAAAATGGCACGATCGCGGATGGCCATATCGTCGAGGCCAGCGAGAAAGCAGTTGTGATTTCGGGGCGGTCGCTCCCGGAATCTGAGAAGTTTAAGTTGTACGACCTGAAGAAATACCCACCGCCCCATCATCACGAGGAAATCACTGTTCCGCGTGATCAAATCGTCAAGATGGAGAGCTACGGGCCCTGGCATAACACGTACACCGCCATCTATTTTACGCTGACCGGCCTCCACGCGTTGCACGTCATCGGCGGGGCCATCGTCATCGGTTTCCTCTGGGGACCGGGCAGCAAACTCTGGAGGACCGACCCCGAGCGGTTCACCAACCGCATCGAAGTCTCAGGTCTGTTCTGGCATTTCGTCGACCTGGTTTGGATTTTCCTGTTCCCGGTCCTATATTTACTATGATGTTATGAGCGAGCAGCATCCACCCGACCATTTCAGTCATCATGTCCGGCGGTACCTCTTTGTCTTTTACGCGTTGCTCTTCGGCACACTCGTTACCGTTGGGGCTTCGTATATTCCGTTTGGCCATCGGGCGATCAACATCGGCGTGGCCCTGTTCATCGCCTGCGGCAAGGGATTCCTGGTTGCCGGCTATTTCATGCACCTGATTTCCGAACGGAAAATGATCTACGGTATCATGGCGTTCACCGCATTTTTCTTTGTCGGTTTGATGTTCCTGACGGTATGGTCCTTCGCGGATTTCCCGCCCCTCACCACCACTCGCTGAGTATGTCGCTCAAAGCCTTCCATCTTATCTTCATCACCGCCTCGTGTGCTTTGGCCTTTGGCTGCGGGATTTGGGGGCTCAAGGACTTCTTTTCGGCAGATGGACGGATGCTGGACTTGCTCTTCGGCCTTGGTGCGCTGGCAGTCGGCGTGGGACTGATTTTTTACGAGCGCTATTTTTTGAAGAAATTGAAAAACGTCAGCTATTTGTGAGTTGATAGCGGAAAGTTGGTAACCAGAAGCGCATGAAGAGAGCCTCAACGATTCCCAGAGCGGCATTTGCCACGCTTGCACAAGTACCGCGACAAATAAGTTTCGTTGCGTCGTGCAGAGCGCGGGTAGGGCGCGTCACTCCGTGCGCGCCGCGGTCCGCAGACAGCTCTCCGAACGGCGCGCACGGAGTGACGCGCCCTACCACGTCTCGAAATTTGTTTGTCACAGTACTAGCGTGTGTGTGGCCCGCTTCGCTGTGGGCTTGTGCGGCTTGTTACGGCCAATCCGACTCACCGATGGCCCAGGGAATGAACTGGGGCATCTTTAGTCTTCTGGCGGTAGTGGTTTTGGTGCTCGGCGCTTTCGCCGCGTTTTTCGTTTTTCTGGCAAAGCGAGCCGCAGCCGTTTCCACCACCGCCGATCGCCCATCACCAGCCGCCAATCACCAATCACCGATCCCCGCCCGCTGATTACTTGCCCGTTCTGGCCTCTGAACACGGCAAAGATGTCGATAACCTGATCATCTACGTTCATTGGCTGATGATCGTGCTGTTCATTGGATGGCTGGCTTATTTTGGCTATGCCCTCTTCCGCTTTCATCGGTCCCGCAACCCGAAGGCCGATTACGTCGGCGTTAAGAATCACGCCTCCAATTACATCGAAGGCGCAGTCGCCTTGGTGGAGGGTGTGTTGCTGATCTGCATCGCTGTGCCGCTTTGGGCCAAGGCCGTTGACAAGTTCCCCAAGCCCACCGAATCCACCGAGGTCCGCATCGTCGGGCAGCAGTTCAACTGGAATGCGCTCTATACGGGAAAGGACGGCCTTTTCGGCAAGCAGGACATGCGCTTTGTCAATAACACGAACCTCTTCGGCCTCGATTACACTGACCCGCGCGCCAAGGACGACGTACCGCTGATCCTGGGGGAGATGCATGTGCCCGTCAACAAACCGGTCATCTGTTACGTCAGTTCTAAAGATGTCATCCACTCCTTCAAGATCATTGCGATGCGTGTGACCCAGGACGCCATTCCCGGAATGCGCATCCCGCTCTGGTTCAAGCCGACCAAAGAAGGTCGTTACCAGATTAACTGCGCCCAACTTTGCGGCAACTCCCATTCCGCTATGACCGCCGGCATGCTGGTAGTCGAGAGTCAGGAAGCCTTCGATAAGTGGCTCGCGTCCAAGGCCGGCGCGACGACCAGTTTCGAATAAAAAGCGCCGCCTCCGATGGTATTCTGCTGGGCCGAACATGAGCGTAGCTGCTGCGCGCTCCCTTTGGCAGTCTAATGAATCCTCCGGCACGGAAAATCGAGTGGCTGGTTTGGGGCGGTTTAACCCTGATCATCGCGACGGTCCTGTTGGCCTTTCTGCTGGCCCAACTCAAGTTGCACATTCTCCTTGGCAAACCACCGCCCGTTTA
>WNGQ01005076.1_pt1 | contig 25476 bp, 22 predicted proteins | sample 5407661 | NCBI WGS metagenome assembly WNGQ01 (sample SAMN13153382, study PRJNA577476) | soil metagenome | isolation source: 60 cm soil or saprolite under Garry oak tree replicate 2 | place: USA:California | collected 2016-06-15 | reverse complement strand
ACGCCGTCCGCCACTCCGCCAGGCCGTACGCACCGGGTTCCCGCCCGCCCGCCGCCAGCCGCGCGCCGTCCGCCACTCCGCGCTCGATGTACCCGCGCACCCTGTCCCGTTGCACAGCCGGGCACGCCCGGGCCGGCGGCTGCCTCCGCCGTGCCCGGCGGTGCCGCCCAGCGCTCATTTCGGTTCAGGAGATTACAGACTGTAGAGATAGTTACTGACAAAAAGGCAAAATTCGACTACAGATTGCACATAATGCCCGCAATACCCGCCCAGTCTGCCGTGCAATCCCACGGGGACCAACTCAGCGCAAGCCATTTAGCAGGAAAAACAAGAATAACCCCAGGGCGTCATTTCATTTCGTGATACAACGCTCTCGTTGAGTGACGAGAAGAAATTCGTTACTTTCCGTGACAGCGGCCGAACACGCACTTGAAGGTACCGGATGTCTCAGCAGCCCCCGTACGCGTCCCAGCAGCCCCCGTACGCGTTACATCCCAGGTCATCTCGCGCTCCTGAGCACGCAGCCACGCACAGCGAGAACGCGGCGTTGCGTGGTCAAGTCCACCGGGCCATGAAGCTGCTGCTGATCGCCGCCGTCTGGATGACCGGCCTCTGCTCCGTCATCGCAGCTACGGCGATGGTGGCCATGCTGACCGCGCCGATCGGGCCGAGCGGCGGCAGCGGCATCTGCGCCGCCACGGCGCACCAGGGACCGGCAGGCGGCAGCAGGGCTCCGGCGCAGCCGGGAGCGGGCGGGCCGGGCAGGTACGCCGTCAGGGCCGGCCACGGCAAGGCCCACGCCAGGGCCCGCGGCAAGCCGCGCGCCAGGGCCAACCCCAACTACGCTCACGGCAACCGCGGCGCGTGCGGCGCCAGCCGGAGTCAGTCGAAGATCGGATCCCTGGTGCGGCTGCGCTTCATCTCGAAGAACCCGTCCGTGCCCGCGATCAGCAGCACGCCATCCCAGAGCCTGGCAGCGGCCTCGCCGCGCGGGATCGGTGACACCACCGGCCCGAAGATCGCCAGGTTGCCCACCGCGATCACCGGCGTGCCCACCTCATATCCGACCCGGTCCATGCCGTTGACGTGTGATGCCCGCAGCGCCTCGTCGTACTCGGTCGAGTCCATGGCGTCGGCTAGCTCGGCGGGCAGCCCGGCGTCGGCCAGGGCCGCCTCGATGGTCGCCCGGTCCCGCTCCGCTTTCTCGTGATGGAAGCGCGTGCCGATTGCGGTGTACAGCGGCCCGAGAACACCGGGGCCAAGCTTCTGCTCCGCGGCGATGCAGACCCGGACCGGGCCCCACGCCTTGGCCATCGACTCCTTATACCGGTCCGGCAGGTTTTCTTTGTTCTCGTTGAGCACGGCCAGGCTCATCACGTGCCAGCGAGGGACGACCGGCCGCATCTTCTGCACCTCGAGCAGCCACCGCGAGGTAATCCACGCCCAGGGACATAGCGGGTCGAACCAGAAATCGACCGGGGTGGTTTCCTGCTCGGTCATGCGCTCTCCTCGGGTAAGGGCTCTCAGCACCTGCGCAAGCCAGGAACGCGACCCGCCAGGCGCGAGAAACATCGGTCCGGCCGGGGATGCCGGACCGGGCACGCCTGGCCCGGCAGGCGCCAGCGTCCCGAGATCTGACAACCGGGAGACGGGCCTGGGCATTCCGGTGGGCAGCATGGGATCATGCCGGGACGGCCAGCCCATGGAAGGGGCACGCACTGTGGCGAGCAACCTGACCCGCGACGAGGCGCGCGAACGCGCGCGGCTGCTCGAGATCGAGTCCTACCGGATCGACCTCGACCTGACCGGCGGCGAGACCACGTTCAGATCCAGGACGACCGTCACCTTCCGCGCCGCCACGCCGGGTGCGTCGACCTTCATCGACCTCACCGCGCCCGAGATCCGCGAGATCACGCTGAACGGCAGCCAGGTCGGCAGCGAAAACCTCACCGGGCACCGGATCACGCTGGACGGCCTGGCCGCGGCCAACGAGCTCACGGTCGTGGCCGACTGCGCGTACTCCCGCACCGGCGAGGGGCTGCACCGATTTACCGACCCGGCCGACAAGGGCGTCTACCTCTACTCCGACCTGGAGACCTTCGACGCACACCGGATCTACGCCTGCTTCGACCAGCCTGACCTGAAGGCCAGGTTCGAGTTCACGGTGACCTGTCCGGACACCTGGCTGGTGATCTCCAACATGGCGCCGGACGTGACCGCCGCCCCGGCCGGGCCCGGCACCCACCGCTGGCACTTCCCGGCCACGCCGCCGATATCCACCTACATCACCGCCGTCGCGGCCGGGCCCTACCACCTGGTCCGGGCCGACCACGACGGGATCCCGCTCGGCATCTACTGCCGCGAGTCGCTAGCGCAGTACCTGGATCCTGACGAGATCTTCGAGGTGACCAGGCAGGGCTTCGACTTCTTCCACGAGTCGTTCGGCGTGCGCTACCCGTTCGGCAAGTACGACCAGCTGTTCGTGCCCGAGTACAAGGCCGGCGCGATGGAGAACGCCGGCTGCGTGACGTTCGTTGAGTCCTACGTCTTCCGGTCGCGGGTGACCGACTCGGCCAGGGAAAGCCGGGCCGAGACGATCCTGCACGAGATGGCGCACATGTGGTTCGGTGACCTGGTCACCATGCGCTGGTGGGACGACCTGTGGCTGAACGAGTCGTTCGCCACCTGGGCAGGCACCGTGGCGCAGGCCGAGGCCACCCGCTGGCCGCAGGCCTGGACCACGTTCGCCCAGCAGTGGAAGGCGTGGGCGTACCGGCAGGACCAGCTTCCGTCAACCCATCCGATCGCCGCCGACGCGCCGGACATCGAAACCGTCGAGGGCAATTTCGACGGCATTACCTACGCCAAGGGCGCGGCGGTGCTCAAGCAGCTCGTCGCCTACGTCGGCCGGGACAACTTCCTGGCCGGCGTCCGGGCCTACTTCGCCCAGCATGCCTGGGGCAACGCGAGCCTTGGCGATCTGCTTGCCGCCCTGGAGGCAGCCTCCGGCCGCGACCTGTCGTCCTGGTCGAAGGCGTGGCTGGAGACCGCGGGGGTGAACACGCTGCGGCCGGAGTACCAGACCGACGCCCACGACCGGTTCACCACGTTCACTGTTGTCCAGGAGGCGGCCGCCAGCCACCCGGCGCTCCGGCCGCACCGGATCGCGATCGGGCTGTACGACCGGACCGGGGCCGGGCTGGTCAGGCGGCGCCGGGTGGAGACCGACATCGCCGGCGAGCGCACCGAGATCCCGGCGCTGGCCGGCGAGCGCCGTGCTGACCTGGTGCTGGTCAACGACGACGACCTGACCTATGCCAAGATCCGGCTGGATGACCATTCCCTGCGCACGCTCGTCACCGGGATCGGCGATTTCGCCGACTCGCTGCCCGCGGCGCTGTGCCTGGCAGCCGCATGGGACATGTGCCGGGACGCCGAGCTACCCGCCCGTGACTACCTCAGCCTGGTGCTGTCCGGCGCGGACTCGATCGCGGACATCTCCGTGCTCCAGGCCGTGCTCGCGCAGGCAGCCGTGGCCGTGCGCCGCTACTGCGACCCGGCCTGGCGCAGCAGCGGCCTTGAGCGTCTAGCCACCGAGCTGCGCGAGTGGCTGCAGGCCGCCGAGCCCGGTTCGGACCGGCAGCTTGCCTGCGCGCAGGCGCTGGTCGGGGTGGCCACCACACTGGCCGACCTCTCGCTGCTTGCCGGGCTGCTGGCCGGATCCGTGGTGATCGAGGGGCTCACCGTGGATACCGAGTTCCGCTGGCTGGTGCTCGGCCGGCTGGTCAGCCGCGGCGCCGCTGGCCAGTCCGACATCGACGCCGAGCTGGACCGGGACCGCACCGACGCCGGAGAACGGCACGCTGCCGCCTGCCGCGCCGCGGTCCCTGACCCGGTGGCCAAGGAGGCCGCCTGGACCGAGATCACCGGCGGCCAGCTGCCGAACGCCATGTTCCGCGCGATGCTCGGCGGCTTCACCGACCCTGACCACGACCACGCGGAGCTGATCGAGCCCTACGCGCAGCGCTACTACGAGGTTGTCGGGCAGATCTGGCAGGACTGGAGTTCTGACATGGCGCAGTGGTTCGCGCAGAACGCCTACCCGCGCGACATGATCACGGCGGCGGCGATCACGGCCGCCGACGATTACATCGCCCGCTCGGACCCGCCCGCCCCGCTGCGCCGCGTGCTGACCGAGGGCCGCGACGACGTCGCCCGCGCGCTCCGCTGCCAACAGCGCGACGCCGCCGCTGGCTAGTGCGGTCGGCCGCTGGCCAGCCCCGCCCTCCGCTGGCCAGCCCCGCCCTCCGCTGGCCAGCCCCGCCCTCCGCTGGCCAGCCCGCCCTCCGCTGGCTAGCCCCGGCCGGCCGCAGGCTAGCCCGCCCCGGCCGGCTTCCCCGCCGCTGCCGCGGCGACCGCGCGGACGAGCGGCAGCCCCGGCAGGCCCTCAAGCAGCACGCTGCGGCCGGCCGCGTCGCAGAGCGGAATCTGCCAGTTCGGGTACTCGTCGCTGGTGCCCGGCAGGTTCTGCGCCCGGCGGTCGCCGACGGCGTCGGCCAGCGAGACGCTGATCAGCTGCGCAGGGGTCTTCGCCAGGTAGGAATACAGCGCGACGGTGAAATCGGCATGGCTCGGACTCGCGCCCGCTGCGATCAGTCCCTCGGCCTCGAGGGCATCCCGCCAGCGGGAGATCATCAGCTCCGCGCTAATCCGTTCCACATCTTCCGGCAGTTTCAGCAGGCCAAGCCGCGCCCGGACGGTCACCTGCTCGCCGGTCAGGAACGCGGTGACGGGCGGCAGGTCATGGGTGCCGACCGTGGCCATGCAGCCGCGCCGCCAGTGCTCCGGGCGTAGCGGCGAGCCGTCCGGCTCGCGGGCGAACCAGAGCATGGTCGTGCCGAGGATGCCGCGCTCAGCCAGGTACTCGCGGATCCACGGGTCGACCGTGCCGAGATCCTCGCCGATCGCCAGCGCGCCCGCCCTGGCGGCCTGGCCGGCCAGCGCGCCCACGGTCGCCCGGTGGTCGTACCGCACGTACGCACCGCGGTCGGGGGTCATGCCCGCGGGCACCCACCACAGCCGCATCAGGCCCATCACGTGATCAACCCGCAGCCCGCCCGCGTGCCGCAGCGCCGCGCCGAACAGGTCGGCCAGCGGACCGTAGCGCGCCGCTGCAAGCCGCCGCGGGTTCCATGGCGGCTGCCCCCAGTCCTGCCCGCGCTGGTTGAACCCGTCCGGGGGCGCCCCCACGCTCATCCCGCGGACGATCTTGTCCCGGTGCGTCCACGCGTCCGCGCCGCCCGGGTGGGCGCCGACGGCCAGGTCATGGATGACGCCGATGGCCATTCCCGCCGCCAGCGCGGCCCGCTGCGCCGATGCCAGCTGCTCGTCGGCGAGCCATTGCAGCCAGACGTGGAAGCCGGCCGCCGCGCAGGTCCGGCCGCCGGAAGTCTCTTCTTTGCTGAAACGGAGACTACGTGCCTCATCGGGCCAGGTTCGCCAGTCCGGCCGGTGCAACTCTGCCAGCGCGCACCAGGCAGCCCAGTGCGCCAGGTCGCTGCCTTCCCGCTCCCGGAAGCGCCGGAAGCAGGCCCGCCGCCTGCCGCTCAGCGGAACCGCGTAGATGATCTCCAGGGCCGCCCGCTTGGCGGTCCAGACCGCATCCCGGTCGATCAGGTCGCTGGTCGCGTTGCTGGCCCGCAGCGGGGCAGCCAGCTCGTCGATCTTCCTGCGCTGGTCGTCGGTGAGATCGGTGTACTCGGGAATGTCCTCGATCCGCAGATAGAGCGGGCTGGTGAACCGCCGGGTCATCGGCAGGTACGGGGATGGGCTGAGCGGGGGCAGCGGCTCGGCCGCGTGCAGCGGGTTGACAAGCACGAAGCCAGCGCCCAGGTCGCGGGCGCTCCAGCCGGCAAGCTCGGCGAGATCATGCAGGTCACCGTGCCCCCAGGAGGCGTGCGAGCGCAGCGAGTAGAGCTGGACGGCGAACCCCCACGCCCGGTCCGCCGGAGCCGGGGCGACGGCTCGCTTCGCACTGCCCTGGTCGGTCTGGTCGCCCGGGCTCCCCGTGCCCGGGTCCGTGCCGGGGGCGTCACTCAGCTCACTCGGGCCGCACGCGTCACCGAGTGCGGCCAGGATCGCCGTGAGGGTCTCGTCGCTCACCGCGACTTCCTCGCCGCGCCAGTCCCGGTAGCGGTGCGCTATGCCAGCTGCCTCGGCCCGCCGGATCAGCTCAGGGTCCGTCACTGGTCCATGATCGCGCGTATCAGCCCTGGCCGGGGCCCTGGCACCGGATCCTGACCTCGTTATCGCCGCCCGGCCCGCGTCGCCGCCGCGCTCGCACCCCGCCGCGCTCGCACCCCGCCGCGCTCGCACCCCGCCGCGCTCGCACCCCGCTGCGCTCGCACCCCGCCGCGCTCGCACCCCGCCGCGCTCGCACCTCGCTGCACTCGCTGCCGCCGCTGCGCTCCCCCCGCCGCAGCCTTCGCAAGATGATTCGCGCTGCACAGACAACACGACCGCCCGGTGCGGCCAGATTCTCCCGGTCAGATTGGGGCGCCGCGGGCCTTGGTCCCCGCGGCGGTGCCTGAGGGCCCGGCAACCCGCTCGATGTGGCGTTGAGCCGGGCTGGGTGCCGTTGAACGCCGTATTCAACTGGTGCGGTCCCGGGACTGAGCGAGTCAATTACGGATGAGTTCAGATATTTTGCGGTGGATTGCGGCGGCGCGGTCGGCTGGGGCTGCGGCCGGGATGTCGATCAGTTCGTAGCCGAACCTGCGGTAGCTGTCCTGGTGGATTTGCTCGAATGCCAGCGACTCGGTGAAGCTGATCCGGCGGGCCGCGGTGGGCTCGCAGAAGCCGAGATTGCGGATGAAGAACACGTGCCGCTGGTAGATCTGCAGGCGCGTGATGCGGCCGATCTCGCCGGACAGCGCCTCGGGCACCGGGTATCCCAGATAGCAGGCGAGCGCATGAGTGCAGATCGGTGACCGGTCATAGACCTGGATGTCCGCGGCGGCGGCAGCCGCATCGGCCAAGCGGCGGCGCTGCAGGCCCACGATCTCGTCGATGAAGGACGCCCTCGTCCACGGCTCGGCCTCGCCGCGGGCCTGGGCGCGCGCGATGACCGCCGTCGCTGCCTCGTCGACAACGCTGTACCCGCGGGCTTCGAGTAGCCGCAGGATCGAGGTCTTGCCCGCGCCCGGCGCACCGGTGAGGATGTATCGCCGCAATTGTTTCTCCATCCTGGACGAGGCGAATTCCGGATTGGCAGGCCGGGATCGCCGCGGTGTCCGCCGGGTAGCGTCAGGCCGGGCAGCGTCGGGGTCTGCGAGCCGGGCAGCTGTTCCAGTAGCCTCGCCCACGCCCCTGATGAAGGCATGCCGGATGCTGCTGAGGCGGGGTTAGTCGAGGTCGAATGCAGCGTGAATGGCGCTGGTAAGGGCGGCCTCCTGGGCCGGCAGCAGGTAGCCGATCTGACGGCCCAGCGCGCTCTTGGGAACTGTCACGATGTTGTCACAGCTGACAACGCAGGCGTGCTCGAGGCCGTTTGCCGGTCCTACCGGGATTTCGGTCGAAAGGCCGCGGACGGTGGTGGTGATGGGCGCCACCGTCACCCGCGCCATGTGCGGCCGCACCAGTTCTCTCGTCAAGACCACGACCGGCCTGGCCTTGTCCAGCTGGGCGGCATGGATCGGCCGCACTAGTCAACGTCCAGCGGGGCGCGCGCGGCATAGTCCGCCAGACTGTCCATGTCGGGGTCCGCGCCGGCCTCGGCCAGGATGGCCGCATCCCTGGCCGCGATCTGACGGCGGAACTCCCTGGCCAGGGCACGTTCGACGACGGAAGCCCGGCTAGTCGCCTGGCCCTCAGCTACAAGCCGGTCGAGGAACTCCACCATGCTGTCGGGCAGGCGCACGGCGATCTGCGTGCTCATGAACCATACGATACCAGATTGGTATTCATTTGACGATCATTCTGGGATTCAGGGCGCGGCAGTCGTCCTCCTGGCTGAGTCCCATCGACGTCGTTGGACCAGCCGGGCCGGCCGGACGGGTTTTACTTGCCGGGCCGTTCCGGGCGGCCGATGCGGACATCGACGCCGGGCGAGTAGTGCACCAGCGGCGGCCCTTGCGGCTGCGGCAGCCCTGCCGCGGCGATCAGCCGGTCATCCACGGCCAGGGTTTCCGCCCGGTGCAAGGGCCATGGCTGATGGCAGGCCCGCGCGAACCGGTAGCGGGCGCCGGAGACGCTGAACAGAATCCACCTCGCGGTGAGGAAATGATCGCGGTCGTCGAGCTCATCGGCAGTGAACGGATCACCAATCCTGATCCGCACCTGGCTGGTCGCCTCCCGCGGGCCTGGCCACCGGCGGATGCAGCTGTAGGAGATCTCCCGCCCGCGCCCGGACAGTCGCATCGAGGACCAGAAGTACGGAAGCCGGTAGGTACTACGGGCCACGGCCACGGCGCCAAGCCGCGCGGCATCGAGCGAGAAGAACCAGATACCGGAACGTCCCTCGTCGTCCCGCACGTAGGTCCGCACGTTGGTCTCGCAGAAGTCGGATGCCCACCGGGCCCGGTGGCCGCCTGCCGTGCGGACGCGCATGAAGAACGGCACGAGCCCGACCCACGCCGCGCCGCCGAAGGTCTCGGCTTGCAGGCCGGGCGGCAGCAGCTGCTGCACCTGTTCAGGATCGAAGGACCAGTGCAGGAAGGTCAGCCGTTCCCAGCGCTGCCGCATGATCGGCCTGGGCACCGTGAACGGGCATGATCCCGGCGGCGCGCCGGTCTCGCCCTTCGCGGCGCCACCCTCGGCATTCACCCTCCCATCATGGCAGCGCCTGCACCCCCCGCTACGGTCGCGGCATGCTGCCTGGCCGGCTCACCAGATCGGCGGGTGCCTGTCCTTCCACGGCCTGGCCGCCTCCAGCTGCGCGGACAGCGAGATCAGGGTCGACTCATCCCCCATCCGCCCGGCCAGCATCACGCCGATCGGCAGCCCGCCGTCGTTCCAGTGCAGCGGCACGCTGACGGCCGGCTGCCCGGACAGGTTGTACAGGGCGGTGTAGGGGGTGAACCGCTTCTGCCGCTCGAAGTTCTCGGCCGGGTCCACCTCGTCAAAGTACCCGACCGGGACCGGGGGCGAGGCCAGTGTCGGGCTGAGCACCGCGTCGTACCCGTTCAGGATCTGCACGGCGGAACGCATGATGGCCTGGAGGTATGCCTGCGCGAAGAGCAGCTCGGGCGCCTTGAGCGCAAGCCCGCGCCCGCGCAGGTAGCGGGTCAGCGGCAGCAGTTGGCCCTCCTGCGCGGGATCAATCGGCGCAAGCGTTGCCATCGAGCACCACAGGATCTCGAACATCGGGACCACATCGGGGCTGACCGGAAGTTCAACGTCCTCGACGTCGTGGCCGAGGCTGGCGAGTAGCGCGCTGGCGTCCTCGTAGGCCGCGACGCAATCGGGATGCACCTCGGCTCCGTCGACCGCGTGCTGCAGCGACCGCCCGATCCGGAGCCTGCCCGGATCGCGGCCCGCGTGCGAGGCAAACGTCTGGCCGGGCGGCAGCGGCGGCTGGGTATACATGTCGCCCGGGTGGTTGCCCGTCATGGCGTCGAGCAGCAGCGCGGCATCAGCGACCGTGCGGGCCAGCGGGCCGTCGGTCGCCAGCCCGGCCAGGTCGGGCATGAGCGGCCCGCGAGAGATCCGGCCGCGGGACGGCTTGATCCCGAACAGCCCGCAGACGCTGGACGGGATCCGGATCGAGCCGCCACCGTCGCTGCCTTGCGCGGCAGGCGCAAGCCCGGCTGCGACCGCTGCCGCCGCGCCGCCGCTCGATCCGCCGGCCGACCTGGACAAGTCCCAGGGCGTCCGCGCCGGCGGGCCGATCTTGGTCTCCGTGTAGCAGGGCAGGCCGAATTCCGGGGTAGCCGTCTTGCCCGTGATCACTGTCCCGGCGGCCCTGAGCGCGGCCACCACGTAGTCGTCCTCGGTCGCGACGTTGTCGGCGAACACCGTGCTGCCGAAGGTGAGGCGGACCCCGGCGACCATGTTCAGGTCCTTGACCGGGATGGGGATCCCGGTCATCGGCGGCAGCGCCGACAGCCCGCCGCCATCGCCGCGCAACCCGCCGGTGATGGCCTTCTCGGCGGCGGCGGCTTGCTCGCGGGCGAGCTCTGGCGTCACCGTGTAGAAGGCACCCACCTGCTCATTCAGCCGCTCGATGCGCTGCAGGTAGTGCTCGGTGATCTCGACTGGGGATAGCTGGCCTGCCCGGATGGCGACGGCAAGCTCGGTCACGGTCAGATCATGGATTTCGGTCATGTTTACCGAACAGTAGAGCGCCCGCGCCGCGGGGTCCAGCAAGGCGGCGCCACCCGAATCGCTTCATCTTTTCGTATGCATTCAGTTACTCTCAGAGATGTGGATCGGGAAACCTGGCCTTACCCGAGCGCGGCCGGGTCAGTGCCCCCGGCGGATGAACCTGATGAGCAGGCTCAGGAAAGCGCGGCGGGGGGCCGCCCGCCGCTGCCCCACCTCGGCACCGATCCCCGAGTGCCGATCTGGATCGGCCGGGCGGTGGCCGCCGCCGCCGCGGGCGCTGCCGCCGCGATCTGGGCCGGCTGGCGGCTCGGCGTGACCGCCGCCGCGCTCGTCGCTATCGCCGACATCATCTACCGGTCGAGGACGACGGCCGTCATACCCGCCGCCGCCCGGGTTACGTCGGCCCAGCGGCGGACCAGGCGGCGGCTGGCTGCCCTCCGGATCAGCGGGTACGTAACGCTCAATGCGCGGTCCATCCCGGATACCGAGCATGTCATCGACCACCTCGTGATCGGGCCTGCCGGGGTGTACGCAGTGGATTCTGAGCGCTGGGATCGCCGGCTGCCGGTGCGCACGGCCGCGGGCGACCAGATCTATCACGGGCCGTTCAGCCAGCGGCACCGGCTTGAGCACGCGCGCTGGGAGGCAGCGCGGGCCAGTCGCCTGCTGACCGAGGCAGCCAAGTTCCCGGTGGATGTCCGTCCGGCGATGGTGGTCTACGGTCCGACGATTCCGTGGACCGTGGTCGGCCTGCTCGGCGTCGATGTGCTGAGCGGGCGCAGGCTGCGGAAGTACCTGCGGCGGCAGGCCAGGGCACGCCGGGCTGAACGGCTGGATGCCCGGCAAATCAGCCAGATCGCCGGCGCCGCGGACCGGGCGCTGCCGCCAGTCGCCCGCTGACCGCCCGCGCTGACCGCCCGCACGGACCGGCATGATCTCCGCGCCGACTAGGCTGTGACCGGCTAGCAAGCGACGAAGGGCGGGCCGTGGCCGACGTGCGGGACTGGGTGGCGGGCGCCCGTCCACGGACGCTTCCGGCGGCGATCGTCCCCGTCGTCGTGGGCTCGGGCGTCGCGGTCGGCTACGGGCGGCTTGAGCCATGGCGGGCGGTACTTGCGCTGTTCGTGGCGCTCGCCCTGCAGGTCGGCGTTAACTACGCGAACGACTACAGCGACGGCGTACGGGGCACCGACGAGCGCCGGATCGGCCCGGTCCGGCTGGTCGGCTCCGGGCTCGCCCAGCCCCGCCAGGTCCTCGCGGCCGCGGTTGGCTGCTTCGCCGCGGCCTGCGTGGCAGGACTCTTCCTGGCCGCCGTTACCTCGTGGTGGCTGATCCTGCTCGGGGGGTTGTGCGTCGCCGCCGCATGGTTCTATACCGGCGGCGGCCGGCCCTATGGCTACCGCGCGCTTGGCGAGGTCTCCGTTTTCCTGTTCTTCGGGCTTGCCGCCGTAGCCGGCACGGCCTACGTGCAGATGGACCGGGTGGCCTGGCTGGCCCTTGCGGCGGCGGTGCCGGTCGGGCTGCTCGCTTGCGCACTGCTGGTCATCAACAACCTGCGGGATATCCCGACCGATGCGGCGACCGGCAAGCGGACGCTGGCCGTGCTGGCTGGCGACCAGCGGACCCGCCTGTTGTACACGGGCTGCGCGCTGGTCCCGTTCGCGGTCGCCACGGCGATCGCGCCGGTGCGCCCACTGGCGCTGCTCGCTCTGGCCGCGATGCCGCTGGCGCTGGCCCCGATCCGGCTGGTGCGGGCCGGCGCGTCAGGCCCGCGGCTGATCGCTGCACTCGGGCAAACCGGCCGGCTGCAGCTTGCGTTCGGCGCGCTACTGACCGTCGGCCTGGCAATCCGCATCTGAGGCCGGGACCAGGCCGCGCGTACTGGCGCCGAAATATCCGTTACACCGTCTTATGCATGCACTGACCGGGCCGCGCACAGCGGCGAGGCTGGCCGGACGGGCCCGGCGGCCGGTCCTGCCGCTGCGCGCCCCTGGGCTAACCCGGCGGCGGCCCCGCGGCAGGCGATCCCGGCACTGGCGGCAGCGCATCGGGCGACCCGGCCGCGGGTGATTGCGCCTGGGCCGGTGCCGCGGGCTGCCCGGCAGCGGCCTGCGCCTCAGCGCTGACCGCCAGGGGCGGCTTCGCCGCGGGCAGCGGGCCGTTCGCCGGGGCGGGGCCGTTCGCCGGGACAGGCCGGGCGGCGGCGGTCGCCGGGGCACCAGGGGCAGCGCCAGCCGCGGCTCCGGAGCCGTCGAACGCGCTGGTCACCATCTTCAGCGCGCTGGTCACCTCGCTCGGTATCACCCAGACCGTGTTGCCCTCACCCTGCGCGATCTGCGGGAGCGTCTGCAAGTACTGGTAAGCGAGCAGCTTCGGATCCGGGTCGTTCTGGTGAATCGACTGGAACACCGTGCCAATCGGATCTGGCTCTGCTTCTCGCCTTCCGCGGTGAGGATCTTCGACTGCCGGACGCCCTCGGCGGTGAGGATCGCCGCGCGCTTCTCCCGCTCGGCCCGCATCTGCTTTTCCATCGCGTCGATGACGCTCTTCGGCGGGTCGATCGCCTTGATCTCCACCCTGGTGACCCGGAGCCCCCACTTGCCCGACGCGTCGTCAAGCACGCCGCGCAGCATGGTGTTGATCTTGTCGCGCGAGGTCAGGGTCTCCTCTAGGTCCATGTTCCCGATCACGCTGCGCAGCATGGTCGCGGTGATCTGCTCGATCGCCTGGATGTAATTGACGATCTCGTAGTCGGCCGCCCGCGGGTCGGTGACCTGGAAGAACAGCACGGTGTCGATGTGCACGACCAGGTTGTCCTCGGTGATCACCGGCTGCCCCTTGAAAGCCACCACCTGCTCCCGCAGGTCGATCAGCGGCTTGACCCGGTCGACGAACGGGATGATGAAGTTCATCCCCGGCTCCAGCGTCTTGCGGTACCGGCCGAATCGCTCGATGTTGCGTGCCCGCGCCTGGGGCACGATGCGGACCGTCTTCGTCACCAGCGCGACCATCAGGGCGATGATGACGACGGCAACGATCAGGACAGCCAGTTCCACTGCTACTCCCGGGGGTAAACGAGGGCCGTTGCGCCCTCAATCTGGAAAACGTCGACGGTGGAGCCCACCGGAATGGTGAGGGTCTCGTCGTACGGGCGGGATGACCAGAGCTCGCCGCCGATCCGTACCTGCCCGGCGTGCGCCGTCACCTCCTCGACGACGACCGCCGACCGGCCGACCAAGGCGGACGTCCCGCTTCTGAGTAGGGGCGGCTGCTTGATGTGCCGCATCGCGATCGGGCGCACTACCCCGAGTCCGGCAATGGACGCCACGATGAACGCGCCGAACTGCAGTGCCCCGTTCCCGCCGGCCGCGCCGACCCCGGCGGCGGCCACGGCGCCGACCGCGATCAGGCCGAGCGCCAGCGTCATCGTGACGAGCTCGGCCACCCCGAGCGCCGCGGCCACGATCAGCCAGACAATCCAGATCCCCATCACATCTCCGGCGGGGAAAACATCGATGCGTGTTTCTCTTGACAGTAACCCCGGCGCGGCCCCCGCTGCACCATCGCGGGCAGGCCGGCGCCGACGGAACTTCCCAGCACAAGCTGAAACGGGGACGATGGTGTGACTCGACTCCGGAGGATGCGCCATGTCCGGTGGACCCCAGCTGTCCTACAGCCACGGAACCTCAGCCTGCGCCCTGCTTGGCGAGACCATCGGGGAGAACCTGCGCAGGATCGCGACCACGTTCGGCGATTCCGACGCCGTGGTCGATGTCCCGTCCGGGCGCCGGTGGACCTACCGGCAGCTGGATGCCGACGTGGACGCCGTTGCCATCGGGCTGCTCGCGGGCGGGATCGAGGCCGGGGACAGGGTCGGCATCTGGGCGCCGAACTGCGCTGAATGGGTGCTGCTGCAGTACGCGACCGCCCGGATAGGCGCCATCCTGGTCAACATCAACCCGGCTTACCGGAGCCACGAACTCGGGTACGTGCTCCGGCAATCCGGGATCAGGCTGCTGATCAGCGCGGAAAGCTTCAAGACCAGCGACTACCGCGCGATGATCGGCGCGGTGCGCGGCGAGCTTGACGAGCTAGAGGAGCTAGAGCGGGTAATCTTCCTCGGCACCGCCGAGTGGGACGCGCTGCTCGCGGCCGGCGGCGCCGCGGCGGGGAGCGCCGCTGCGGGCGGCGCCGGGGCGGGCGGCGCCGGGGCGGGGAGCGCCGGGGCGGGGAGCGCCGACCTGGACCGGGGCGCCGTCGGCCGGGGCACCGGAGCGGCCCCGGCTGACCTGCTCGCGGCACGGTCCGCGAAGCTGTCCTTCGACGATGCGATCAACATCCAGTACACCAGCGGCACGACCGGATTCCCCAAGGGCGCGACGCTTTCGCACCACAACATACTCAACAACGGGTTCTTCATCGGCGAGATGTGCCGCTACACCGAGCGGGACCGGGTCTGCATCCCGGTGCCCTTCTATCACTGCTTCGGGATGGTGCTCGGCAACCTTGCCGCTGCGACGCACGGCGCCTGGCATCATGGCAGGCTCACCGTGCCCGGTCGAGGTGATGAAGCGCGTCGTCAGCGAGATGCACATGTCCGAGGTGACCATTGCGTACGGGATGACGGAGACCTCGCCGGTCTCGGCTCAGACCAGGGCCGACGACGACATGGACCGGCGGGTGTCGACGGTGGGGCGGGTGCACCCGCATGTCGAGGTCAAGGTGATCGATCCGGACAGCGGCCTGGTGCTGCCGCGCGGCCTGCCAGGGGAGATGTGCACCCGCGGGTACTCCGTGATGCTGGGCTACTGGAACGAGCCGGAGCAGACCGCGGACGTGATCGACGCGGCCCGCTGGATGCATACCGGTGACCTCGCCGTGATGGACGCGGGCGGGTATCTCAACATCGTCGGCCGGATCAAGGACATGGTTATCCGCGGCGGCGAGAACGTCTATCCCCGGGAGGTGGAGGAGTTCCTGTACGCCCACCCGCTGATCGAGGACGTGCAGGTCATCGGGGTGCCCGACGAGAAGTACGGGGAGGAGCTTTGCGCCTGGGTGCGGCTGCGGGCCGGCGCGGAGCTGACCGCGGCGGAAATCAGGGCCTACTGCACGGGCAAGATCGCGCACTACAAGATCCCGCGGTACGTGCGGTTCACCAGCGAATTCCCGATGACGGTCACCGGCAAGGTGCAGAAGTTCAGGATGCGCGAGGTATCGATCACCGAGCTCGGCCTGCAGGCCGCGAGCGAGACGCAGACGGCGTAGCCGACGGGCCGGGCGGCGCAGTCAGCCTGCCGTCCGGCAGCCGCCGCAGCACGGCTGCGGCTTCGTGCCGCGGCGGCGGCAACGCGGAACAGAGATCTCCGGGATCGTCAGGCCCGCGCGGACGCGCCCGAGGGCCGGACCTCGAGCTCGCCGAGCAGCACGCGGGTCGCGTCCGCAATAGCGTCCACCGCCTGGCCGAAGGCCTCGGCGTTGTGCCTGGCCGGGGCGCGGAACCCGCTCACTTTCCTGACGTACTGCAGGGCGGCGGCCCGCACGTCGTCGTCGGTCACGTTCTCGGCGTAGGGCTCACGCAAGGTCTTGATGCTGCGGCACATGAGTCGAACGTACCCGCCGCGGCCTGGCTGTGCGCCGACCCGGCGCGAGGGACGGCGCAGACCCCGGTGCCAGCGGGGTTCCGGTCAGCCTCCTTTCATGATCGCGGAGAGATTTGGGTGCGGTGACCCCCAATACCCTCCGTAGTCAAGGAACGGGCCGGGTGAGGACGGGGGGGTATGGGGGGTATGGGGGGTATGGGGAACGGGGGGATCATGCCGGGCAAGCGGCCATTTTGCGGAGCAATGTCAGGGAGGTGACGCGGCGGGACGAATAGGCCACGGCCCGGCGGGGAAGGGTGTGCCGGGTGACGGTGTGGCGGGCGCTCAGCAACATGCCGAGGCCAGTCGTCCCGCTCGTCGTCCGCCGGGCGGCCGCGGTGCTGGCCGTGGGTCTGCTCGGCTGCTGGCTTGGCCTGTACCTGGGCGGCCACGCCAGCGCGCAGATCGGCCCGGTCCGCACCGAGATGGGAATCCAGCCCGCGCTGGCCGGGCAAACCGTGATCAGCGTGCCGCCGCTCGGCGCCCTGCAGCTGGCGAGCCACCAGGGCCCGCTGCGGCTGAACGTGGACGTCCAGCAGCTCAGCGAGCAGGCCGTGAAGAAGCTGCTGAATGACCCGAACCAGCTCGCCGGGCTGCCCGATCAGGCCGCCCGCGACCTGCGGCACGGCGTGATTACGGTGGCCGTGCGGAGCCTGCTCGCGGTGACCGCCTGTGGCCTGCTGCTCGGCCTGCTGGTCTTCCGGCGGGCGGGGCTGGCCCTGCTGGCCGGGGGCGTCTCGGTTGCCGTGCTGGCCACGAGCGGCGGGATAGCCGCCGCGACCTGGAATCCGAGGTCCATCTTCGAGCCTCGCTACACCGGCTTGCTCACCGGCGCTCCCTCGCTGGTGGGCAACGTGCAGGAGATCGCGGTCAGGTTCGGCCTGTACCGGCAGGAACTCGCCGCCCTGGTCACCAACGTGACGCGGCTGTATGCGGCTACCTCGACGCTGCCGGTGTACCAGCCCGATCCCAGCACCATCCGGGTCCTGGACGTTTCCGACATCCACGACAATCCCGCCGCATGGAGCGTCATGCACTCCGTCTCGCACCAGTTCGCGGTGAACTTCATCATCGACTCGGGTGACCTCACCGATCACGGCAGCCCGCCAGAGAACGAGCTGGCCAGGGAGATACGCACCTTCCATATCCCTTACGTGTTCATCCGCGGCAACCACGACTCACTGGCCACCCAGCGGGCCGTCGCCCGGCAGCGCAACGCGATCGTGCTGACCGGCCAGATCGCCACCGTCGACGGCCTGCGGATCATCGGCCACGGCGACCCGCGATTCACCCCCAACCTGGACGTGAAGGTGGCCGGAGAGGAATCGGTCGCTGCCATGGGGCAGCGACTCGCCGCCGCCGCCCAGGCCGTGCGCCCGCCCCCGGACATCGCGGTCGTGCACGACCCGGTGGCCGCGGCGCCCTTCGCCGGCGTGGTCCCGCTTGTGCTCGCCGGGCACATCCACCGCCGGGTCACCTGGATGCTGTCGAAGGACACCCGGGTGTTCGTCCAGGGCTCGACTGGCGGCGCCGGCCTGCGCGCCCTGCAGTCCAATCCGCCCACCCCGATCGAGTGCTCGGTGCTCTACTTCGACCGCACCACCGGGCGGCTGCAGGCGTGGGACGACATCACCGTGGCCGGCCTCGGCGGCACGGCAGCTCAGATCCAGCGCCACCTGGCCAGTGACACGGCACCGATCGGCGGGCCGCCGCCGGCCATCACGCCGTCTGCCGCTCCGGCGGTCACCAGCTCGCCGTCCGCGTCCGGGATGAGCCCGAGATGAGCCGGCCTGCCGCCGGACGCCTCCGCGCGGCCGCCGGTGCAGGTCAGTCGAGACCCAGCAGCGGTTCCAGGCCGAACGTCAGCCCGGCGGGCAGCGACCCGACGCCCCGGATTCCGAGCAGGACTCCGGGCATGAACGAGGCCCGGTCCAGCGAGTCATGCCGCAGCGTCAGGATCTCGCCGTGCCCGCCGAGCAGCACCTCCTGGTGCGCGACCAGGCCGGACAGCCGGACGGAGTGCACGTGCACCCCGTCGAGCACGGCGCCCCGCGCGCCATCCGCCGCGGTGACCGTCGCGTCCGGGGACGGGCCGAGGCCCGCCGCCGACCTTGCCGCGGCGATCAGCGCGGCGGTCCTGGACGCGGTGCCGGACGGGGCATCGGCCTTGCCCGCGTGATGCAGCTCGATGACCTCTGCCGACTCGAAGAACCAGGCCGCCTGCTCGGCGAAGCGCATCATCAGCACCGCCCCGACCGAGAAGTTCGCCGCGATCAGCGCCCGGACGCCGGGTGACTTCGCGAGCCACTCCCCCGCCGCCGCCAGCCGGGCCTCGTCGAAGCCCGACGTACCGACGACGACGTTGCGCCCGTGGTCGATGCACCAGCGGAGGTTGTCCATGACAGCACCAGGGTGGGTGAAGTCCACCACCACGTCGCACTCGCCGAGCGGGTTACGTGCGTCGCCGACGTCGACCGCGGCAGCGACTTCCATGTCTGCCGCGGCGCCAGCCGCCCGGCACACCTCCGAGCCCATGCGCCCCTTGGCGCCGAGCACGCCGACCTTGATCATCGCGCTCCTCACGAGCGGTGCGGAACGGCCGTCCCCGCGGGCTGCCGCCGGGTCGATCCCCCAGGCTACAGCGCGCCGGCACCGTCGCCGCGATGGTGTCGCCCGATGCCGCGGTGGTGTCGCCCGTCGCCGCGGTGGCGTCGCCCGATGCCGCGGCGGCGTCGCGAGGACGGCCCGGCGGCGGGTCCCGGACGACACACCGGGGACGGCAAGACACCGCGGCGACCCGGTGCGCGATGCCCTGGCCCGAGGAATCCGCCGCTCCATGGCAACCATGGAGCTATGCGCAGCGTTCTATAGGTGACGAATTAGGCAGCAGCGCGATGCGCCACCCGATCGCGGTACAGGGTGTGAGAATGGCGAGATATCCATGGCAGGCTCTGCTGCCAGCACAGGCGCGAACCGCCGATCGCCAGGGCCGGACATTCACACTGAACTCACACGTAATTCCAGCGGTGCCCTGAGGTCCACCGACGATGATGGCGCCCGGCATATCATCCACCCGAGCCGTAAGGGTGACGAGATGAACGACAGCACTGGCGGCGCTGGCCGGGCAGCTGGCCCGCGGGCCAGGGCGGCGGCGTCCGAGGAGGCGGCGTCCGAGGAGGCGGCGGGCGCCCGCGGGGCCGGCCATTGCGCCGTCCGGCACCGCAGATCGCCGGCCAGCTCTGCGGACCGCAGTGGCCGAACTCCGCAGGCAGGCCGGCGGCCAGCGGGAGCGCCGTCACGGCGGGAGCGTGGCTGAGTGGACATTGGTGCCGGCGAGAGCGCCGGCTACGCACGGCCGCGCCGCGGCAGGATAATCCTGATCGCCGTCGTGATCGTCGCGGTGATCGGAGCGGTCGGCGGCCTGCTGATCTCGACGTCCATCAAGTCGCCCGCCGACCTCGCCGCGCAATCTCAGCCGCCGGGGCTGACCCAGCTGACCGCGACCGTGCGCCGGCAGGTCATCAGCAGCACTGTGCTGGCCCAGGGCGCGGTCAGCCAGCCCGCGGAGGTGTCCGGTCCGGCGGCTTCCGGCGGGGGCGGGGGCTCGGCCGGCGCGCAGCCGATCGTCACCCAGATCTTCCTGCACATCGGTACCGACGTGGTGCCGGGCAGCGTGATCCTCGAGGTCGCCGGCCGGCCAGTGTTCATGTTCGCCGGGACGATACCCGCCTACCGGAACCTCGTTCCCGGCGAAACTGGGGATGACGTGACCGAGCTCCAGGCGGCGCTGGAGTCGCTCGGGTTCGGGCTCGGCGCTGATACCAGCGGCGTCTACGGGCGGGGCACGGCAGCCGCCGTCGCCGCGTTCTACCAGAGCATCGGGTACTCGGCACCGATGATCTCCACGGGACCGAAGGCCGACAGGGGCGCGATGATGCCGCTCTCGGAGTTCATGTTCGTCCCCCGGTTCCCCGCGCACCTGGCCAGCATCGGGGCCAAGGTCGGCCACACAGCGAGCGGGGCACTGGTGACGCTGTCGATGGGCAATCCCGCCATCGCCGGCCAGCTCAACCCCAGCGACCGCGGCCTGGTGCGGCCGGGCATGAGGGTGCGGATCACGAACACGGTCACGGGCAAGTCCGTCCGTGGCAGGGTGACGTCGGTCAAGAGCAGGACCAAGACCAAGGGCAGCATCTCCGGTGGCATCTACCTGCCGATGCGGATCAAGCCGCGCAGGCCGCTGCCGAACTCGCTTATCGGCCAGAACGTCACCCTTACGATCACAGCGGCGCACAGCAGCGGGCCGGTGCTCGCGGTACCCGAGGCGGCGGTCTTCGCCAGCGTCGACGGCAGTACCTACGTCACCAAGGTGACAGCCGCCCACGCGCAGGTCAGGGTGCCGGTGCGGACCGGGATCACCGGCGACGGACTGGTCGAGATCACGCCGGTCAGCGGCGGGACGCTCACCGCCGGGGACACGGTGGTCACCGGCGAGAACTACGTGCGGCCGGTCTCCGGCTCTGGCCCGCGCCCGTCCGGCGGGAATCAGGGCCAGTTCCGCAGCAAGGTGCCGCCGGGATGACCACGGCCGCCGTAGCCCCGCCGGTGATCCGGCTGTCGGCGGTCGCCTTCACCTACGCGGGCCCGCCGCCGGTCCGGGCGCTGCATCCGATGGACCTGGTCATCCGGCGTGGCGAGCACGTTGCCATCACCGGGCCGTCCGGCTCGGGGAAATCCACCCTGCTGAACCTGCTTGGCCTGCTCGACAGGCCGACGGAGGGCACGCTCGAGATCGACGGCATCGACGTCGGCTCGGCGTCCGAGCGGGACCGCGCGGCCGTGCGCGCACACCGCATCGGGTTCGTCTTCCAGTCCTTCCACCTGCTGCCGCACCGGACATCCGCCGAGAACGTCATGCTGGCGCAGGTCTACGCAGACCTGCCGCGGCGGCGCCGACCGGGCGCGGCGATGGCCGCGCTCACCCAGGTCGGCCTTGAGCACCGGGCGCACGCGCTGCCCACGGCGCTGTCCGGGGGCGAGCGGCAGCGGGTCGCGATCGCCCGCGCCCTGGTCAACCACCCCTCGCTGCTGCTGTGCGACGAGCCGACCGGGAACCTGGACACGGCCACAACCAAGGAGCTGAACGACCTGCTCGGGTCGCTGCACGAGGGAGGCACGACGCTGGTCGTCATCACCCACAACCCGGCGGTGGCCGGGCATGCCGAGCGCAGGATCGCGATCCGCGACGGCCAGCTCGTCGAGCCGGAAAACGACATGCCCGCAGGGCGGGAGGGTGAGCGTGGCGCGCGCCCGGCGGGCTAGCCGGCGCCGGGTCGTCGCCGCTGCCTCCCGGCTGCGCCTGCGCGACCTGGGCAGCGAGGCACTGGCCGGGCTGCTGCAGCGGCCTGGCCGGTCGGCGCTGACCGTGCTCGGCACGGTGCTTGGCATCGGCAGCTTCGTCGCCATCGTGGGCCTGTCGGAGACGGCGACCGGGCAGATCGGCAAGCAGTTCAACGTGCTCGACGCCACGCAGGTGACGGTGAGCGACACCGGGGCGAACCAGGCGAGCAAGCCGACCCTGGACTTCCCGGCGGATGCGGACGCGGCGGTGGACCGGATCCACGGCGTGATCGCCGCTGGAGTGTGGTGGACCGTCCAGTTCAGCAACGCCGCGGTAAGCTCCCGGCCCGGGGCCGGCCAGGGCGACCAGCTCAGCCTCCCGGTGACGGCCGCGACCCCGGGCGCGCTGGCGGCCAGCGGCGCGAAGCTCGCCCGCGGCGTGCTGTTCAACCAGTTCCACCAGGCGCACGCGCAGAACGTCGCCATCATCGGCCAGACGACGGCCGCCGGCCTCGGGATCTCCAGCCTGCAGCAGCAGCCAGCCATCTTCATCGGCGGCCAGCCGTTCACCGTCATCGGCATCATCGCCAGCGACCCGCGGCTGCCGCAGCTGAATCTCGGCGTGACCGTTCCCGAGTCCACGGCACTGCGCCTGTGGGGAAAGCCGCAGGCCGGCCAGGGCGCCAGCATGCTGATCCACACCAGGCTCGGCGCGGCCCAGGTCGTGGCCGGGCAGGTGCCCATCGCGCTACGGCCCGACAACCCGAAGCTGCTGTCCGCCGCCGCGCCGCCCAACCCGACCCAGCTCCGGCACGCGGTAACCACGAGCCTCAACACCCTGTTCCTGGCGCTGGCCGGGATCGCGCTCGTCGTGGGGGCCATCGGGATCGCCAACACCACCCTGGTCGCGGTACTTGAGCGGGCCGGCGAGATCGGGCTGCGCCGCGCGCTCGGCGCGCGGCCCCGGCACATCGGAACCCAGTTCCTGGCCGAGTCCACCGCGCTCGGCCTGTTCGGCGGGCTGGTCGGCGCCAGCCTCGGCGTGCTCACGACGCTCGTGGTCACGATCTACCACCACTGGACCGCGCTGCTCGACCCGCGCGTGGTGCTGGCGGCGCCCGCCGTGGGCGGCATCGTCGGGCTGCTGGCCGGCCTCTACCCGGCGCTGCGGGCAAGCAACGTGGAGCCGGCCGAGGCCCTGCGCCGCTGACCGCGACCGGAAGGAGGACGGCATGGGACGGGCCCTGAGCGCCGCGCCCGCGCTGGTCCTGCGCTGTGCGGCCGGCCTCACCGCCGCCTGTGTGCTGGTCGCCTGCTCGGGCGGCGGCAGCAGCACGGCGGGTGGCAGCAGCACGGCGGGCGGCAGCAGGGCAGGCCGCACCAACGGCGGACAGCGCCTGCGGCTGCCGCCCGGAGCAATAAGCAGGAGCGTGGTCGTCGGCGGCCCGAGGTTCGCGATCATCGGCGGGGGCGGGGGCGGGCCGCGGGGCTTCATCGCGATCGGCGGGCTGCCGGGCGGCGGCAAGGGCGGCCGCCCGCAGATCTCCGTGCCGCCGATCCCGCCAGCCGGCTCGACCCGCCCGATCGCGATGCCGCTCGACAGCTACGAGCAGGTCGCGGGTAACGAGCAGGAGGTCCTGGCGGAGGCCAGCAGCCTGCTCACCCAGCGCTGCATGGCGTCGCGGGGGTTCAGCTACACCGAGGCGGCACAGCCCAGCATCGAGCTGAGCGCCCTGCTGGCGACCGAGAACAGTCCGGTCGGGCTCACCAGCCTCAGCCAGGCGCAGACCTACGGCTACGCCACGCCGAAGGGGGGCACCGGCGGCGGCGGGCCGATGTTCTTCGGCATCGTGAGCGGCCAGGTCTTCGGCCAGGCGATACGGGACAACGGACCCGCCTGGGTAACCGCCCTGCTCGGGTTTACCCCTGGTCCAGCGCAGCGGGGCCCGTCGGCTCACGAGGGCTGCGCCCAGCTGGTGACCACTGAGCTTTACGGGCCGAATGGCGGCAGCGCCAACCCCGACCCGGTACCGGGCATCGCCGCGGAGGCCCTGCAGTGGACGCAGAACGACCCCACGATCCTTGCCGTCGACAAGGCGTGGTCAAGCTGCATGGCGGCCCGCGGGTACGGCTACCGCAACCCGCAGCAGGCCGCGCAGAAGAACTGGCCGTCCACCCCGTCCCCGGTCGAGATCGCCACCGCCGTCGCCGACGTGACGTGCAAGACACAGACGAACCTGACGAACACCTGGCTGACCGTCGAGGCCGCTTACCAGCTCGCACTCATCAGTAAGAACCTGACCGCGCTATCCCAGCTGCAGTCCAGCTTCAAGGGCCTGCTACAGCGAGCCGAGGCACTCGTGGGCGCCGGCAGCCTGCCGGCCGGCCCGTAGCAGCAGCGGTCACCGTGGGCTCAGGCCACCGCGGCGGCGAAGGCATCCGCGTCGTCGAACGGGCCGACCACGGCAAGCGCCTTCGGCCGCGCCAGCACCTCGGCGGCGACCGCGCGTACCTCATCGTGCGTCACGGCCTCGATCGCGGTGAGGATCTCGTCGACTGGCTCCAGCCGGGGATAGACAAGCTCGGACTTGCCGAGCCTGCTCATCCGGGACGACGGATCCTCCAGGCCCAGCACGATCGAACCGCGCAGCTGGCCCTTGCCGCGGTCAAGTTCGCCGTCGGTCAGGCCGCCGGACACCACCTTGGCGATCTCCTCGGCGCAGATCGACAGCACCTCGTCCGCCTTGGCCGGCAGGCAGCCTGCGTAGACGCCCCACATCCCGGTGTCGGCGTGCTGCGAGCTGAAGCTGTACACCGAGTACGCCAGGCCGCGCTTCTCCCGTACCTCCTGGAACAGCCGGGAGGACATGCCGCCGCCGAGCGCGGCGTTCAGCACGCCAAGCGCGAACCTGCGATCGTCCGTCCTGGACAGTCCCGCACAGCCGAGCACCAGATTCGCCTGCTCGATGCCCCGGGAGACCAGCCGTATCCCGGTGCCTGGCTCGCCCAGCGGCGGCCCGCCCGTGGCCAGCCTCGGCGGCGCCGGCTCGGCCTGGCCGGCCGCCGCGGCGGCGAACGCACCGCGCACGAGGTCGACTACGTGCTCATGGTCAAGGCTGCCGGCGGCTGCGATCACCAGGTTGTCCGGGGTATACCTGGCCGTGTAGTGCTCGGCGATCTGCTCGCGGGTAATCGAGTTGATCGAGTCGACGCTGCCGAGGATCGGCCGCCCGAGCGGCGTGTCGCCGAACAGTTGCGCGGCGAACGCCTCGTGCACCGTGTCGGTGGGATCGTCCTCGTTCATGGCGATCTCTTCGAGGATCACGCCGCGCTCCGCGTCCACGTCCTTCGGCTCGATCAGCGAGCTGGTGACCATGTCGGAAAGCACGTCGATAGCCAGCGGCAGGTCGGCATCGAGCACCCGCGCGTAGTAGCACGTGTACTCCTTGCCGGTGAACGCGTTGAGCTCGCCGCCGACGGCGTCCATGGCCGCCGAGATGTCCAGCGCGGTGCGCCGCCGGGTCCCCTTGAAGAGCAGGTGCTCCAGGTAATGCGTCGCGCCGAAGTAAGCGCTGCCCTCATCCCGGGACCCGACGCCCGCCCAGATGCCGAACGCCGCAGACCTGACCGCAGGCAGCGACTCGGTGATCACGCGTAGCCCGCCGGGCAGGACGCTCCGGGTGACGGTGGGCTCGCCACCCGCCGGCCATGCGGTGTGGTTGCTCATGAGTTACGGGGCCCCCGGTGGCGCTCCCTGGTGCGATGGTGATCTCCGCCACGGTCGCCGCCGCGGTCACGGTCCCAGCCGCGATCCCGGTCACGGTCACCGCCGCGGGGCCGGCGGTCGTCATGGCCGCCGAGGTCCTCGCCGGCCGCCTCGCGCTCGACGACCTCGACCGGGACGAGCGACAGCTTGCCGCGGTCGTCGACCTCACGGATCTCGACCTGGATCTTCTCGCCGACCTTGATGACGTCGTCCACGTTGTCGATCCGCATCCCGCCATGCAGCTTGCGGATCTGCGTGATGTGCAGCAGCCCGTCCCGGCCCGGCAGCAGCGACACGAAGGCGCCGAACGCGGTCGTCTTCACCACCGTGCCGAGGAACCGCTCGCCGACCTCGGGGATGTGCGGGTTGGCGATCGCGTTGATCGCCGACCTGGCCGCCTCGGCC
>WNGQ01001528.1_pt1 | contig 25481 bp, 17 predicted proteins | sample 5407661 | NCBI WGS metagenome assembly WNGQ01 (sample SAMN13153382, study PRJNA577476) | soil metagenome | isolation source: 60 cm soil or saprolite under Garry oak tree replicate 2 | place: USA:California | collected 2016-06-15 | reverse complement strand
TGTAACCCGCTCAAACACAGGGTATTATGGCATAAGTATAGGATTCACCGGCACTTGCAGGTAATGGCGGAAATAGAATCCCTCCCTCTCCGCCAGATTTGTTCTAACCCCGCTCAAATGACTCCCTGCCGCGCAAGCCCGTAACATGATTGTCCCCCTGTGGCAAAAGAGTTGGGGTTGCTTACAAAGATAACGTAACTCTGGTCACGTTGCTGTAAAAGGTATGGTGTCACATACTTCCCTAGGACACTTCCGCCAACAGCTCTTGCAGGTTGCATTAAGGATTTCTGGATGTTGGATGGCAAACAACTTAAGACTCTGGGGCTGCGTTTTGCCCGTGCCCTGCACATGACCATCAAGACTGCGGTGATGTTTACCGTGGAGCATAAGAGCGTTGAGCGTCCCATCCAACAAAGCTTTCAACTTCTGAACCATCTGCTCAAGGAAGCCGGGCAATTTACCTTCGGCTTCGTCGACAACCAGATCATGCTCAATAATCTGCTGACGACCGATGCTTCCCTTCGGCACCTGGAAACAGAATTTCTCAAGCGCGGAGTTGCGGCTGTGACCTTCGAGCCGGGACTCACGCTCGGCCGATATAAGAAGGTCGTCGGCTTACTCTCGGTCCCCAGCAAGGTCATCGATGATGCGGGTGGGATTTTGGTGTTTCTCGATCAAAATGAAATCGAGGGAGCGCGTATTCTCCCTGCCGCCAAGAATCAGAAGAAGGACGAGCACGGAGATACGATCATCGAGACCGATTCCGAAGCCTACATCCTCTCCAAGCAGATGGCCGAGGAACAAGCTCCCCGGGACCTGATGGACTCTATCGATGCCTTATTGGAGTCGGCCTGGCTCGATCCCTCGACGCGGGCCGAGGTTCTCTCCGATTTTGCGGCCCGAGGAGTGGACGGATCTGGATACGGGGTTCCCGTTGAAACGCCCAATCTGGTGATTCTGAAACCAGGCGAGGTGGTCACATCGGCGCCCGCTGGAGCGGACGGCGCTCTAGTTGACACACAGCCAGCAACGGGTGGGTCCACTATATCTGGGCAAGGCAACGAAACGGCGGGGACAGGGGCTGCTGGCGGAGTATTCGGGGGAAATGCTGGAGGCAGTGGCGGCCCGTTTGGAACAACGTGGATCGGCCCGGGCGTTCCGACAAACCTTGGTTCTGCCGCTGGAGGAGACGGCCCATTGGGTTCGGGCGAAGCCAGCACGGGAAGCGGCGGAATGCCTGGACTTGGCAATGCTGCTGGACGCAGCCAAGGAGGCCCTTGGACCTCGGGCTCAGGCAGCTTCATGGATTTGGTGGAAGCATCCGTGCAGCGATCTCTTCTGGAAGAAAAGGGCAATCCACAAAAATCGTACACATCGCTGGCGCGCATCTTGCGAACTACGGGAGTGGACAAGATTCTCCAGTATTTTCCGGCCGATCGCCGCGAAGAACTTGCCAGCCTGCCGCCTGAGCAGTTGGCTGCTGAATACATCGAAGACACGGCCCTCCAACTAGCAGGCGCGAAACTCACGCGTCCTGGCGCGTAGCTTGCAAGCCACCCACATGGCGGACCGTTTGGCGCAAAAACTCGTCAAGTTTATTCACGATTTCGCTGTCCCGCCTCACGTTCAGGAGAAGATCCGCGAGGAACTACATTGGAGCTCTCTGAATAGCAGCAAGAAATTTGCCCGGCTGATGAACATTAAGAACTATTCGTCCACCGAGTTTCGGTGGCTGATGGATCTTTCGAAAGAGCTCGTGATGTTGCGGGACATGGATCGCACCTCTGCGCTAACCAGTCACTACTTCGACTTCCTCGATGAGGAGGGCGTGCAAATCGTCACTACGGAGTTGAGCCGGGCGCCCGAGTTAATTCGCACTGTTTCGCTCGCCTACGCGGGATTTGCCTCCAAAACAGCAGAACGGCTGGGTCGAGTTTTGCTGCGCGAAGATATCTCCGATTATGTTCACTTCCTGGCGGCAAGCGCATTGAGCGTCTTATCTCAAGCGATCGTTGCGTTCGAAGATTTCCAGGATGTCCTCGCAATCGGCGTTTCACTAGAGACTTCGCGGTACCGGGACCCTGAAAAACATGCGAAGTGTTGTGGTACGGGGCTTAATCGATTGCTCCCGGCCGCGGCCATCGAACGCATCGTTGAGTTATTTCTGCTGCAGAAAGGCGATCCTGCTTGGGGAAAGACTGCCGCAACCCTGCTTCGCCTGGCCACTCCCGCCAGTACTGAGATCGTTTTCAATCATCTGATCCGAGAGGCGGACACCAAGAACCGTCTGTCCCTTCTACGTCTCGTCGGAAAGCTCGACAAGGGAAGCGTCGACGTTGCGTATAAATACCTGGCAGACGAGCGATGGTACGTCGTGAGAAACATGTGTGGCGTGTTGGCGGAACTGAAGGACCCGGAGCTGGCCGACCATATCACACCCGCGCTGGAACATCCGGACGCTCGAGTCCAACAAGCTGCCCTCAAGGCGTTGGTCAATAGCCGGACAGTGCGTGCAGCACCGGTGTTGGCTGGCTCTCTCTCCAAGCTTGCGCCCAATGTACTCGATGAAGCGCTTAATGAGCTGACTTTCATGAGGCACCCGAAAACCATCGCGGGGCTGGAGGAATTCGTTGCCGCTGGCAGCGGCAGCCTGGCTGCCTCGAAAAAAGCGATTCAAGTGCTGGCTTGCATCGATGATGATGAGGCCCTGCAAGCCCTGGACAGACTATTCCGTAACGAAGAGTTGGATAGCAGAATTCAGCGAACCGTCTTAACCGCGATCTGCAAAAACGCGTCGCCAGTGGCGGTGCAGCTATTGCAGGAACTTGCTGCGACTCACAGCCCCTTCACTGAGGAAATACGCGCCGAACTCAACTTGCGCAGGTCCAGTTAAACCATTCGCCTGGTGCAAAATTACGCTTGAGTTCCTGCGGCTTGCATACCCTGCTTGCATTTGAAGTCCCGCAGCGACAGCTCAATCCCACCAAACTCGGGATGCTCATTGCGATCGAGAGTGAACGCGATATCGAGAAGATCGCCTGGCAGAAGCTTCTCCAGCGCTAACCGTTCCGCCAACCGCCACCCCACGGCGTTGTAGGTGAGCGACCGGCGCCAGTCTGACTGGCCATCGGCCGCTCCCGGCGCCAGCTTCAGGCGAACATGCTTCTCTTTCAGAATTCTTGCGGGAGCAACAAGCCGCGCAGCACTCGCGCAGAACACCGGCTCGGGATTTCCCGCTCCAAATGGCTCCAGCTTTCGCAAGGCCTCGAACAGTTCCGGAGTGACTGAATCCAACGGGAGTTCGGCGTCAACGTTCATCACCGGCTCGAAATCAGCAAGGCAAAGGCGCGATCGCGAATAGGCGTCCAGCTGCGCTCGCAATTCCGCCACGCGCGCAGACGGCAACGAGAATCCCACCGCGTGAGCATGTCCTCCATAACGCGTAAACAGAGCTCCGCAGGATTCGAGCGCATTCAGCAGGTGAAACGCCGGAATTGATCTGCCCGATCCATGCGCTTCCTCGCCATCGCGTGATACAACAAGCGCGGGGCGACCGTAGCGTTCTACTACGCGTGTGGCAGTGATACCGATGACCCCGCGGTGCCATCCATCGCCGTCAATCACCATGCAATAGGAGTCACGCAGGGCCGCGTCTTCGGTCAGGCGCAGCTCGATGGCGTCGACGATGCGCCGCTCTTCCTCCTGGCGCTCGCTGTTTAGCTTGTCGAGGCGAACGGCGATGTCGCGGGCGCGGGCCGCATCTTTCACGCTGAACAACTCAATGACATCCTTCGCGATATCCATGCGTCCGGCAGCGTTGATTCTCGGCGCAATCCGAAACGCTACCTCGCCTGAGCTCAAAGGCTTGCCGCCAAGCTGCGCCACTTCCAGCAACGCCTTCAGCCCGGGATTTACCGCCGAGCGTAAAGCATTCAGCCCCAAGCTGGCGATCACGCGGTTTTCTCCAATGAGTGGGACTGAATCCGCAATGGTCGCAATGCCAGCGACCCTCAAAAACGAGAGCAGTAGTTGCGACTGGTCGCGATGCGCAAGCCTCTTCTGCATGAGAGCTTGGGCGACCTTGAATGCGATGCCTGCCCCACATAGAGACTTGCAGGGATAATCACAGCCCGGCTGATTTGGATTAACCACCGCCAACGCATGCGGCAATCCGTCTGGCCCGGGCAGGTGATGGTCGGTAATGATGAGATCCACGCCTGCGCGCCGCGCACTCTCGGCCGCGGCAAACGCGCGAGTGCCCGAATCCACGCTGATCACCAGCCGGATGCCGGCGGCTGCGGCGCGCTCAATCACATCTCCGCGGAGGTCGTAACCCTCGCGCATGCGGTGCGGAACGTGGAAGTCCGCCGCACCCCCGCAGAGTTCGATGGCAGTCTTCAGAATCACGACGGCAGTCGTACCATCCACGTCGTAATCGCCGTAGACCAGAATGCCCTCGCGGCGCTCAATGGCGGAGTCAAGCCGGTCGATCGCAGCTCTCATCCCAGTCATCAAGTAAGGGGAATGCAGATGATCGAGTGACGGCGAGAGAAAAGGCCCGGCGGACGCAGGAGAATCAATTCCGCGCAAGAGCAGGAGCTTCGCCAGAATGGAACCAACAGCAGGACTCTTCTGGAAGAAGCCCAGCGACGAGATCTGCTCGGCCAATGCCTGGACGCGGTCGGGATGAGTTTGCTTGAGATTCCAGCGCACGGCTAGGGTTCGTCGTCCGCTCCGGACTCGTCAATGGCAAGACCGCCAAAGTCCTCGGCGACCTCGACCAGCCGCTGATAATGGTCGTACCATTCGGTCGAGCCTTCGTAGAGCATCATGACACCCTGAAAAGCAAAACCAAGCTGCACGAAGCCAGTCTTGCCAAGATAGGTTCGCAGCCAACGAGCGTCCTCAAGGTCTTCGTCGCTGGTGAATTCGGCGCTGCTCAGGCGCTGGATCATCCCTTCCAGCTCTTCCTTCTCAAGCTGCCAGGAATCCATAGTCAGAAAGGGAGAACCGGAGGCTTTCGCGAGTTCCACAAAATCTTTCCAACCCTCGCTGTCCTCGCCGGGCTTCCACATGACCGTTTGGACCTCTTCATGGTCGACATATCCAGGGAAACGGCGCATGCCATGGCCTTCGATGAAGGCCACCATGTCATCTTTCATGGTTGCGAGATCGTCGGGGAGGGAGGGCATCGCTCAAAGCATTGTATGCCAGTTGGCTCTCAGCCGTCAGCCATCAGCTATCAGGAATCTCGATTAGCTTTCGCACGGGTGCCTGAATTTTGGCGAGGCCGGTTTTCCTGATGGCTGATGGCTAACGGCTGAGAGCTGTTTTCGTGTGCTAAACTATTTTTTCACTCCAACTCCCAATCGACATGCTGCTTTCGAAAGAATATGTGGGCTATCTGGCCCGCGAAACCGTCAAAAGACTGGCTGCCTCTGAATTCATCGAAACTAAGTCCCTGCCAGTAGTTACAGAGAAGGTGCACGTGGCCATGCTGGAGGAACTCCAGCTTGAAGACCGCATTAATGATGAGGTGCGCGTGATCCTCGAAGCTTACTCTGACGAGATGCGCAATACCGGCGCGGACTACCAGGAAATGTTTCGCAAAGTAAAAAACGAGCTCGTCCGGAAATATAAGGCGGTACTGTGAGACTCAGCCATGACAAAGTGAACAAGGTTGCGCACGTCGTTACGGATACTCTGGCTTCTATCGATGAACTGGACTTTGTCGAAGACCGCAACACCATCCGCCTGGAAGTTCGTAAGGTTCTCGAAGATCTGCTGAACCAGGAAGCAAGAATCGATCAATCTGCCCGCCAGAAGATCGAAAGCCAGAAACGCACCATTCTTGAAGGCAGCCAGGAGTGGGATATCCTCTACCGGAAGTACTACAACGAGGAAGTAAAGAAACTCGGCGTGTAGGCTGCTACGATCTACCTGAAAACTCCGCACTTAGCATTTTGGCAGTTAGTCCTTTTGGCCTTTTCTGCTCAGATGGCCAAGTGCTAAATGCAAAGTGCCAAGTGCTGAATCTCCGCGAGATAATAAAGACTTGCACGAAGCGACTCGCATCTCGGAATTCATCAAGCAGTCCGCCGTAGAAGCCGGATTCGATTTAGCGGCTATTGCGCCCGTGCTCGACTTTCCCGAACTCTCGTACTTTCCCGATTGGATTGCCGCCGGTCATGCCGGAGAAATGAAATACCTCGAATCCCGCGACGATGCCGGCAACCTTCGGAGGGCTTCTCTCAAGACTGCATTCCCCTGGGCGCGCAGCGTGATCGTGTGCGCAATGAATTACAACACCGCGCACCCTTACTCAACGGACGTCAGCAATCCTTGCCAAGGATGGATTTCCCGCTACGCTTGGAGCCGCGAAGATTATCACGACTCCGTGTTCCGTCGATTGCGCGAAGTGGAAGTGAATCTCAAAGAAATCTGCGCCGGCACTCCGCTCGAAACCCGCTCCTACGTGGACACCGGGCCGATCGTCGAGCGTGTTTACGCAAAATACGCTGGAATCGGATGGCTCGGCAAAAACACTTGCCTTATCAACCACAACATCGGGTCATGGCTGTTTCTTGGCGTGATTGTTACGTCGCTTGAATTGTCTCCCGATCTGCCAGCCCCCGACCGCTGCGGAACTTGCACGCGATGTATCGATGCTTGCCCCACAAACGCGCTCATCGCGCCATATGAAATGGATTCCAACAAATGCATTGCGTATTTGACCATCGAAAAGCGCGGGGCCATCCCGGACGAGATGCGAGAGGGCATTGGGCATCAGGTTTTCGGTTGCGACATTTGCCAGGACGTGTGTCCTTGGAACCGAAAGGCCCCAGCCACCGACAAGCCAGAATTCCAGCCGCGCGAAGGGCTGGTAAATCCCGCGCTGGCATGGCTTGCGGAAATCAAGGAAGAAGAATTTCGCGAGAAGTTTCGCGGCTCCCCGATGAAGCGCGCCAAACGCTCCGGCCTGCGCAGAAATGCACTGATCGCAATCGGCAACAGCGGAGATGGAGCTCTTCTGCCGGTTGTTGAACGGGCGGCAAGTGATCCGGATCCCGCCGTGTCAGAAGCAGCGGAGTGGGCAAAGCGACAGCTGGAACAGATAACTCAGGAGAAAACCGGATAGTACTTCATGATTTCAGAAGCAGCTACCTCTCCATTTCAGACGCCCAGTTCAGAATGATCGATAATGGTGCCCCGTTGGGCTCGTCCACCTTGGTATTGATCAGAAATTTCTGGCCATCGGCGGTGACGTCATACGAAACCCGGTCAAGCACCGAAATTGGCTGTCGCAAATGTGCCTGAAACAGTGTCATCGGCGAACCAGCTTCGAAGTTGTCGCCTGTCCTGACTGACACGGCCATCATCTTTCCTTCCGTCGATAAGTAGAATAGCTCCTTCCCGTCTCGCCTCCATCGCGGCTCCTGTCCACCTCCCCTGGACACCTGCCATTTGCTGTCGCCATTTGGAAACGGTGAAACGTAGATTTCCGAGTTCCCAGTTTGGTTCGAAGAGTATGCCATCCATTTTCCGTCCGGCGAAAACTGCGCGTTCCGAACGGCCCAGTTTCCCTGCAGCAGCGGCTTCGGCTGCCGATCCGATATCGACAAATACCAAAGCTCCCCGGTCTTAAAGCTGAGCAGGTACTTACCGTCACGCGACCAGTCGCAAGGACCTTGTACGGAGGGGATCGGATCGCCAATCACCCGCTCTGAGCCAGATCCATCCGCTTTTTTATCAAGTAAGCCCCACGAGGACTTTCGCAGGCCTCCAAACACGACTTGTTTGCCATCGGGACTCCAGACGGGAAGTTCATTCAGCCCCGGACCGAAGGTGAGCCGTGCCACTCCATCGCTTGCCAACTCGTGGATCCAGATGTCCACGTGTCGCCCATCCCTGTCCGTTTGTTCAAAAGCCACACGCCGACCGTCTGGCGAGACCGCTGGATTCGCAAATAATCCCGGTGGTCCGACGGCAGCTACTTGTTTTCCGCTCCGGTCAAACCAAAGGAATTGGGACTTGTCCGCGCCTTTCCCAGTTTGCACGATCAGGGTCTGATTAGCGGCCGCACCGAAAAGAGCCAGTCAGTCTGCGGGAAGTATTGCACCTCGTCGCTGATAGTGCGCGGTTCGCCACTCAGCGTGTAGCTACGAGGGTCGAAGCGTTGTGCGACTAAAGCGTTGTCACGCACATACAGGAGGTAGCCGGGATCGGCATAAGCCGCATTCGAACTTGCGCTCACGACAAACCGCGTCTCCTGAGAATCCAAAGAGCCGACAAATACCGCATTTTTTTCGAATTCTCCTCCAAAGTTAGCAGCGAGATAGAGGAAGTGGCGTCCGTCCGGCAGGAAGCTGGGCCAGCGGTGGCTAGATACGGATGCGTCCGGCTTGGTTACCACCGTCGGCAAGCCGCCGGCCGAGGAAATACGGTAAACTCCTCCGTCCACGTGCGGTGAAAAGAGAATCACTCCGTCCTTATTCCAAGTGCCGCCACGACCGTTTGGGGCATCGCATAACACTTGTGGTGATCTTCCCGAAGAAACTGCTACCTTCTTGAGCTTTCCGTCTGCAAAAAATCCGATGGACCGGCCATCAGGTGACCAGAAGGGGTGCGATGCGCCTTCTGTTCCTTGCACAGTGTGCATCCCACGGCCACCGACTTCGTACGTCCAGAGAACGTACGTATTGGCCTGGTCCCAATAGCCGACAAGCGCCACAGTTCGTCCGTCTGGTGACAGTGCGATATCGTTCGCCGCAAAGGGCACGGGGCTGTTGAAGTACGTCGCTGGCGCCGTCTGGTGAGCACGAATCCACCAGCCAGCAACAGTCGCGACCAACGCAACTACGCCGGCGAGCAACCAGGCCAACCGCTCCCGGCCTAGGTGTCTCGCGGACATGTGGATCGGCACGCTAGTTTGGGAACCCGCCTGCGCAATCCACTGAAGCTGCACTTTGACGTCGTGCGCGCTCTGCAGGCGTTCATCCGGATCTTTCGCGAGACACTCTTTCACCACAGCTTCCAACGCGGGAGATGACATCGGTTTAATCGTCGAGATCGGTTGCGGCTCGCCGGCCAGGATCGCCGCGATGGTACTCGCCGTTGTTTTCCCCTCAAACGCACGCTTTCCGGTGATCATCTCGTAGAGCACGGCGCCCAGCGCGAAGATATCCGAGCGAACATCAGCTTCCTTTCCCTCCACCTGCTCCGGCGACATGTACTGGAAGGTCCCCACGATGGTGCCCTCCGTCGTCAGCGGACGCGACATGGTCGCCAGCGAAGCGGAACTCTCTCCAATCGGCACCATCGTTTTCGCCAGACCAAAGTCCATGAGCTTGGCGCCGGTCTTGGTCAGCATGATGTTGCTGGGCTTCAGGTCGCGATGAACCACCCCGCTGCGATGCGCTTTCTCCAAACCTTCGCAGATCTCTGCCCCTACCTTTAATACCTGCTCAAGCGGCAGCGGTACTTTGCGCAATCGATCAGCCAGCGTCTCCCCTTCCAGGTACTCCATGACCAGATAGCTGGCTCCGTCTTGCTGGCCGATGTCGTAGAGATGGCAAATGTTGGGATGACTTAACGAAGAGATGGCGCGAGCCTCGCGCTCGAAGCGTTCCTTGGCTTCAGGTTTTTGCGAGAGATGTTCGGGTAGGACCTTAATTGCGACATCCCGCTCGAGACGGGTGTCCCGCGCGCGATACACCTCGCCCATGCCGCCAGCCCCTAACGGCGACTGAATCTCGTAAGCCCCGAGTCTGCTGCCTGAGGTCAGTGCCATCCGTGCGCGACATTATAGCCCCAATGAGGCGACTGGGGCGTCGCTAGACCAGGGAGACCGGGCCGACGCCCTGTCCTTGCGTTTGGTAGTGCCGACAGCAAACCGACCTCTTTAATCTGACCTCTTTGTATTGACAACCGAGGTATAATGATGCCGCTCCCCAGATAATCCATCGCGGTGGGTAACGAGGTATGTCTGAGGCAGTTGTGCGCCTGGGGTCGTTGGCAGCCGCTCGCATTACTGTGTTCCGCTCATTTGTGAGCGGACATCACTGAATCCCGTAATGGCAATCCAGCGAAATTCCATCGACGCGCTTGCTGTGATCGCGGAGAAGTCATGGAAGTTGTGAAGGAGATGCATATGGTCAGCTCTGAGTTCGACGAGGAGAAGGGGTTGGCGCGCTGTTGCCGCTCCGCCGCGCGATTTGTTCTCTTTGCTGGGATCTGCTTGGCGGCGGTGAGTTGTTTTGCCGTGGATGGCGCTCTGCCCGGCATTTCCGTCAACGATAACCGAGTGCCTGCCGGTCACTTGGACTCTGGGGTCCTCACTTTGCATCTGGAACTGCGCGAAGGGCTTTGGCATCCCGAAGCCGATGACGGTCGCGCTATTGATGTCTATTCGTTCGCCGAAGAGGGGCACCCGCTGCAAACGCCGGGGCCAGTGATCCGCGCTCCGCAAGGCACTGAGCTTCGCGTTTCAGTTCACAATCTTCTGACCAAGGCGGCCTTTGTTCACGGCCTACATCAGCATCCGGGCAAGGCCGATGACGTCCTGCAGCTTGCGCCGGGAGAGACCAAGGAGGTGAAATTCGCTGCTGGCGAGCCCGGCACCTACTCCTACTGGGCATGCGCTTCCGCGGGGAGCATCGAAATGCGTCCGCTAGAGAAGGAAGGCCTGATGTCGGGTGCCTTTATCGTGGACCCTCCTGGAGACAAGGCCGATGACCGCATCTTTGTGATTCAAATCCAGGCGGAACACTTGTTCGATCCCCGATTCGACGGCGTGCTCTCCATCAACGGCAAGTCGTGGCCTTATACCGAGCGACTGCATGCGCGTTTGGGAAATCCCGAGCACTGGCGCATTGTGAACGCTACCCCGCTCGAGCACCCCATGCACCTTCACGGTTTCTACTTTCATGTGGATGCCACTGGGGATGGCGAAACCGCACATAACTTTACCGCGGCGGAACGGCGCATGGCTGTGACGGAGTTGGTTCCCCCGGGGCATACGTTCGATATGACATGGATGCCGGAACGGGCCGGGAACTGGGTCTTCCACTGCCACATCTTGGACCACATGATGAGTGACTACAAATCGCCAGTACTCTACGGGCCAGATGGCCCCCCGCCGATGGCGGCACAGCCAATGATGGCGCATGCCCATGGAGAGTACGAGAATGCAAACATGGGAATGGGCGAACTGGTGATGGGCATAACCGTGACTGACGACAACCCACGGTTAATCCCCGCTAAGGCGACCATCCCGCTGCCCGCCGTCGAGAAGCACCTGTTTGTTCGTGAACGTCCAGCCAGCGCATATGTGCCAGCAGGCCCCGGATTCTACCTGGAAGGAGTAAGCAAGGAGGTCGGCGCGGTTGGCCCGCCGCTAGTGGTCACGCGTGGCGAACGCACCGCTATCACGGTGCACAACGAATTGAGCGAAGCTACTGCGATTCATTGGCACGGGCTGGAGATCGAAAGCTACTACGATGGCGTACCCTTCTGGGACGGCACAACGCAACACTCAACTCCATTCATCGCGCCCGGCAGTTCATTTGTCGCGTATATGACCCCGCCGCGTGCCGGAACGTTCATCTACCACACGCACTGGAATGACGTAAGGCAATTGACGGGTGGAATGTATGGTGCGCTGCTGGTGTTGGAACCGGGACAGAAATACGATCCCGCAAGCGACAAGGTCTTCGTGCTCGGCCGAAGCGGCACCAATGAGATGCACGATCCTCTGGTGGTCAACGGCAGCCCCCAACCAGGATTAATGGTGCTGCTACCCGGCCAAACCTATCGCTTCAGGTTTGTCAACATCACCCCGAACGATGCGCTGGTGGCCACTTCGCTGACTACAGAGGGTCATCCAGCCACTTGGCGCGCTATTGCGAAAGATGGCGCAGCTCTGCCGTCACAACAAGCAACCGTGCGGGACGCGGTGCAGACCATCAGCGTAGGCGAAACCTACGATTTTGAGTTTGCCCCCAAAGAGCCTGGCGATTACGAGCTGCGGTTTTCTTCAGTGCTCGGGAGTGCGTTAACACAAGTGATCGCAGTCGTCCCACCTGATGCACCGTTCAGCGCTTACGCCGCAAAGCGCTGAGGCCACACTGTAGATAGGACGCCCCAACGCCATGCCCGGCGTGGGGCGTTCCTGCGGTGATTTCCCTCAAAGCTGAATGTAGAAGAATGCAAGTTCCGTGACTCTGCTTGTCACTTTCTTGTCATCTTCTCTCTCATCCAGGCACCGGTGCTCCGCCAAGTTATAATCGAAGTGACCCTGTAATTCTCATGCTCGAAGCAAAGAAAGAAAATGTAGGCTGACGAGGAGCATCCATGGCCCTGCAAAAAACTGACAAGATCTGGCACAACGGCAAACTCATCCGGTGGGAAGACGCGACCATCCATGTGATGGCGCATGTGGTTCACTACGGCTCTTCCGTATTTGAGGGAGTCCGCTGCTACGCTCCGCCCTCAGGGCCGGCGATTTTTCGCGCCGACGAGCATATGCAGCGTCTGCTCGATTCGGCGAAGGTATACCGGATGGATATTGCGTTCACCAAGCAGGAACTGGTCGCTGCCATGGTCGAAGTGGTGCGAACCAATGGGGTGTGGCCGTGCTACGTGCGTCCCATTGCATTTCGCGGTTATGGCGATGCAGGTGTGTCTCCCAACAAGTGCCCGGTCGAGGTTTACATTGTGAATTACCCCTGGGGCAAGTACTTGACGCAGGATGATTTGGGCGTAGATGTGTGCGTCTCCTCGTGGACTCGCATTGCCCCCAACACTCTGCCCGCATTGGCCAAGTCCGGCGCGAATTATATGAACTCGCAGTTGATCCGCATGGAAGCGACGATTAACGGTTACGTCGAAGGCATCGCGCTCGATGTTAACGGTTACGTGAGCGAAGGGTCAGGCGAAAATATATTCATCGTACGCAGTGGCGTGCTGCAGACTGCGCCGCTTGGGAACTCGGTGCTGCCCGGCATAACGCGCGACTCAATTCTGAAGCTGGCGCGTGAACTTGGGATTCCGGTCGTCGAGGCCGGTATTCCGCGCGAAATGCTATACATCGCCGATGAAGCATTCTTCACCGGGACCGCTGCCGAGGTTACGCCGATCCGCAGTGTGGACCGAATTTCCGTGGGTGACGGAAGTGTGGGCCCCATCACCAGGGCCCTGCAGCGAGAATTCTTCGGCATCGTGCGAGGCGAAAAAGCGGACCGCTTTAATTGGCTGACGCCGGTGCCGGTTCCGAGCAAGCAGCCGGTGGGAGTGTAAAGTCTCATTTCCTTTCGTCTTTCAAGGGCTTACTACTCCCCCGCCCAGGGGCTAACGCCCGGGGCTGCAATCTTATGCAGCTCCACGGCTCAAATTTGCATGCGCGGCCTGCCTCCTGCTGCTATACTCCCCTGCGCAAGTTCAACTCTGGAGGAACGCATGCGTATTACAGCTTGTTGTTGTCTGCTACTGGCAGTTCTGGTGCTGGGATCTACAGTCCAGCCCGCACGTGCTGACGATTCCAGCAAAATGGTATACGCAGCCAGTGCCACGGCTAAGTTCACAAATATGCCCGGCCTTCCCACTTGCAGCACGTTGTCTGTGCTGAATGGCGATCCGTCGAAGGGAGGCTCGGTAATACTGGTGAAGGCAGCCACAGGTTGCGTTGTCCCCTGGCACTGGCACACGCCGACCGAGCAACTAATGATGCTTTCAGGCCGAGGTAAGGGAGAGATGAAGAACGGCGCCCCGGTTGCTCTGCACGCGGGAGACTACTTGAGCCTGCCGAGCAAGGGAGTTCATCAGTTCACTTGCCTTTCGGCATGCACGTTTTTCCTCTCGAGCGATGGGGTATTTGACATTCATTATGTGGACGCCAGTGGCAAAGAAATTTCTCCGGATGAGGCTTTGAAGAGCAAAGCCAAGGCAAAAAAGGCCCCGGCAAAAAAAGAGATGAAAGACATGAAAATGTAACTGGTGTCCAACGTGGGGCCCGCGCTGTCGGGTCCCTGTTTCATTGCGTCTTCCAAGGAGGCTTACATGGAAGAGCGAATCCGTTTCATCACTCACGGAGGCAGGCAGATACTGCTGGTGGATGTTTCCAACTGCACATCTGCCGAAATGATCAAGCTTTCGCAGCTGCTCCCTACTCATCTTGCCGCCGAGCCGCGCGGCTCGGTCCTGCTGCTGGCCGATTTCAGCGGTTCGAAGTTCGATAAAGCAGCATTCGAGAGTCTGAAACAGGCGACGGTCTATGACCGCCCGCACCTGAAGCGCTCAGCCTGGGTGGGCACCGAGGCGCTGCCAAAGGTTTTCCACGACAACCTCAAGGCATTTTCGCAGCGCGACCTGCCGACCTTCAAGACGCGCGAAGAGGCGCTGGAGTGGCTGGTGGCTGAAGAGAAGATTGCCAGCGGGCAGTGAGCGGTTGTCGTTGCGCATCGTCGGCACACACTGACTAGGACCAGCTATCTGTAGAAATGGGCCGACGTTCGTTCGGGATTGGGTAAGTGGTTAATCGCCATCACAACATCTCACGCGCCGCTCGGGGTCAATCCCCAGAAAATAGTGGCCATGGTGCGCGATCTCAAGCGACTTGTCCCCGGAGAACGTCTATCGCTCTATCTGGGACGAAAATTGCCTTCCGTAGAGATCGTCAAAGGTACAATGTCTTTGGTATGCGCATGATCCTGGACATCTTCGCGCAAATCTTCCGCACTCTGTGGGCCCACAAGCTGCGCTCGTTCCTCACCATGTTCGGCGTTGCCTGGGGTGTGGGATCGCTACTGCTACTCGTCGGTCTGGGCGAAGGGTTCCGTTCGGGAAACAAGCGTGAGCTGTCCCAATTCGGGGAAGACATCATGTTTATCTTCCCCGGTCGCGCCCCTGTGGTCGCAGGCAGTATGAACTCCGCGCGCAAGTATCTGCTCACCTACCAGGACTATGAGAATATCCGCAGGGAAGCCCCCCACGTCCGCAATGCTTCGCCTGTCCTTTCCCGCGATGACGTACGTGCCGTTAGCGAATTCGCTAGCGCCAACGGCCAGATTGTCGGCGTGGAGCCTCAGTACAATGAGATCCGGTATCTTCCTCTCAAGCAGGGACGATGGTTCAATGACTTGGACGAAGGTGAGAAGCGGAGCCTGATCGTCCTCGGCGACGAACTGACCAGGAACCTCTTTCCCGGACGGCCCGCGGTTGGCGCTACCGTTCTCCTCAATGGCGTCAGGTTTGAGGTCATCGGCACCGTGAAGCGCATAGGCCGTGGTGACGAAAACCTCACCAACATGCGCGGCTACGTACCTTTCCAGGTGATGGCCACCCACTTCCGGCTCAAGGGCGAGAACCACCAAAACTCAATCTCCCTGATCAACTATCAGCCTCGTGTGCCCGCTGAGCACTTGCTGGCGAAGGAAGATGTCCACATGATCATTGCCCGAAATCATGGTTTCGACTACCGCAATGAAGACGCATTCGAAAACCTGGATACGGTTGAGCAGGCCGAGATGGTAGGCAAGATTTTCGATGCGATGAACATGTTCTTGGGCACTGTGGGAATAGTGACCCTGACCCTGGGCGCCATTGGTGTTATCAACATCATGCTGGTGGCCGTCAGTGAGCGCACCCGTGAGATCGGATTGCGCAAAGCTCTGGGTGCCACCAACCGCAGCATTCTGGTCCAGTTTTTTTTGGAAGGTCTTCTTCTTACCTTGTTTAGTGGACTCATCGGTATGGGGCTAGCCGGCGCCTTGATGGCGCTGCTCGGCACGCAACAAGGACCCGCAGGATTTGATCCTCCCAAGCTTGTGCCCGCCACAGCAATTCTGGCAATTGGTAGTTTGACGCTGGCGGGGGTGGTCGCCGGACTATATCCCGCGCGCAAAGCCGCCATGCTGCAGCCGGTGGAAGCACTGCGACAGGAGTAGAACCAGGACTAAGACGATGCTCCGTGATTTGCTCCACGAAGCCTACGGCGCTATGCAATACAACCGTCGCCGCACCGCCCTCACCATGCTCGGCATGGCTTGGGGTATAGCCACGGTGGTCTTGCTGCTTGCTTACGGCAATGGCTTCGGCCGGGCTTGTGCCAATATCTTCGCCAACTTCGGCACCAGGCTGATGATCATGGTTCCTGGCCGCACCTCAATGCAGGCTGGCGGCCAGAAGGCAGGTGTGCCCTTACGCTTTACCCTCGACGACGTGGACACGCTCACCACCAATATTCCTCAAATCACTCAGATCACCCCCGAAGCATCCAAGCAGGCGAACATCCAGTACGAGACGCGGACGTTCAACTTCAACGTTACCGGCAATTATCCCAACGTCATTTCCATCCGCGCGCTCAAACTGGCAGAGGGCCGCTTCTACAACGAGGAAGATGAAATGCAGCATGCCCGCGTCGCCGTGATTGGTTCCGAGGCCAAAGAGAAGCTTTTCTCCGGACGTAACGCGTTGGGCGAAAGAATCCACATCGATGGTCTTAGCGTTGAAGTCATCGGAATCGTAAGCCCCAAAATGCAGGCGGGTGATGACAATACTAACCGCGTGATCTACATCCCCTTTACGACCATGAGCGACCTTAAGGATACGCATTACCTCGACTCCATCTGGTTCAACTATGAGACCCCTGCGTACGAAGGGTTGGAACAGTCCGTGCGCGCGGTGATGGCCATAGACCACAAGTTCAACCCGACCGACCGCCGTGCCATGTTCGTTTTTAACCTCATGGAACAGGTCCACCAGTTCGAACTCATTACGCTCGGCCTAACGATTCTGTTGGGGTTCATCGGGACGCTGACGTTGGGCATCGGCGGGGTCGGCCTGATGAACATCATGCTGGTCTCGGTAACGCAGCGAACCCGCGAGATTGGTGTGGGAAAGGCGCTGGGTGCGCGCAGGAGGCATATCCTCTTGCAGTTCCTAGCCGAATCTCTCACCATTACTTTCATCGGTGGCGCGTTGGGAATCATTTTGGCCTATGGGGTCTCGCTTTCCGTCGGAAGGCTTACCCTATACAGCGCTATGGCGAAGAACGCGGAATCGGGCGACGTCCGCCTGATTATTGCTCCGAGTACTCTGATCGTGGCCACCCTCATCCTCAGCGCCGTCGGGCTGATCAGCGGCATGGTACCCGCCGTCCGTGCCTCCCGTCTCGATCCCATCGAGGCTCTGCGGTACGAATAGTTCGCCGGCCAACGCCAGAGTCAAGCCTATCGGCGTGGGTCGCTGTTGAAATATCGTCGTTACACCAGCAACCGTTGCACAGGCCACTGGTGACTGTCCCACTAATCACTAGCTCAACTCCTCCACTTCAGCGTCACCGGCCCGCTCATGGGATGTTTCATATCACCGCCGGTGCGCTTCGCCTCGAGGTGAGCGTCCTTCAATCCGAAATACCACTTCGCGGGACGGTCGGCATCGTCGATCAGCATCAGATGCGGATTGCCCCTCACTCCTTCGCTCTGCCGCTCCATAGTGCGGCGGTCTTGTTCCACGAATTTCGCGAAGACAAATTTGAGCAACGACGGCCCGAACGGAATCAGGCGGAAGATATTCCAGCATGCAACCACGTCAATCCGGCAATGGTCGCGAGTAATCGGAGTCACCGTGGTCAACGAAGAAAACCAATACTTCCCTGCTCGGATGGTTTCAAATCGCAGGTTCGGCAGCACAAAATCGATGGTCGTGGTAATGGAGTCAGCGTCAGCGTACAGCCGCAGCAATTTGTACGGGGCACTGTTGGAGCTGGGTGTGTGCGCGCTCATGCGGAAGCCGTTGGGAATCGGCTCAAACTGTTTCTGCTTTTCATGAATGCTGTGGCGGCTGCGCCACCACCATGCTTGATGAACAAACGGCCCATGCGCCGGATCCATCAGTCCGATGATTCCGTGGTCCACGTTGCAAGGCAAATCGGCGCTTAGGTATGCGGTCTTGTACTTGCTGCTGAAAGTAGGGACACGCGGAGCTGTGGAGCCCGGATCGTCGCGGCGGGTGAATCCTGCTCCCGGCGCACCAGGATCGGGCATGAATACCCAGACAAAACTGTCTTGCTCTTCGCAGGCGTAGTTGCCAGCGTAGATGCGATCTACTTTTAGGTTCTGGTCTGCGGTGAGCGACGGAATGAGTTGGCACTGTCCGCTGTGAGCGTCGAATCTCCAACCGTGATAACTGCATTCCACTTGTGCGCCGTCGAACCCTCCGTAGGAGAGCGGCATGCCGCGGTGAGGGCAAGCGTCCCGCAGCGCGAATGGACGGCCGCTCTTGTCCCGTCCATGCTTTTCTCGGCCAATGACAACCGGAGTCTCCAGCAGCATGCTCTTGTGCAACTGGCTGCGCCTTACTTGATCCGATGGCAGGGCGCGGTACCAGAATCCGGTGAGCATCAGGGAATCCGGCGCTTCGCGCTTGAGCGAGTCAGGGGTGGACATGGATGAAAGTCAGCGTAACACAGCGTCTAAACCCATATCATTTGCGAACGGGCGTCGAGCAGATCTGGGTGGAGCAGGTCTTGAAGGCCTGCATGAGAAGACAGACAACATGGGGATTTAGTTAGGCCCTGAGGTTAGCTCAATCGTGAGCAGGCCTGCCTGGAAGCCAGCAGCTAGGGGCTAGCCGACTCGGCAATGTATGCGACCTGATGCTTGAAGATAAACAGATTGGGCTGTCCCTCTCGAGTCAGACGCAACATATTGCGATCGTAGTATTCGATCCATCCTCGCACCGTCTCCCCGTCAGTGAGTTTGATTTCCACTGGCCTGTGGTTCTCAGTCAGCGACTTGAGGTAAGCAGCCTCTTCATTCGTGGAGTCCGGAGGCGGAGCTTTCGGCTTGCGCTGCGGCGAGGCGTCCGAGAAAGGCATTAAGAAATTGTACAAGAGCAAAAGCGCGACCTAAGGAAAAACCGTGACAATCGATACCCCAGGCCTTCCCCAGAAACTCAGAACGATATCTTTAGCCCCCACTCGAATGCGCGCGGCGCCCCAAGCGCATTCGTGCCTGACTGTAACGATGCTCGATTCGTCCGTCCGGTCACTGGGTCTGTAGCGCTGACTGACGTTCCGCCGACCGTATTCTGCGGTTGAAGGAGGGTCGCAAACGACGACAAGCTGCCGGCCCCGAAATTCAAGGCGCCGCTCTGAGTGTTGCCCGGCACGTCGAAGTTGGCGAAGTTCAAGGCATTAAACACACCAACGCTTGGCTCAATCGTAATCCGGTCTCTGAATTTGTAAACCCAACTGATCTTCAAATCGAGCGTCTTAAGCCAGCTCAGTCCCGCCTGGTTTTGAACTGTACCCGCCAGCGGCTGAAGTACTCCTCCCATGTTCTGGAGATCCTGCAAAGAAAACACGCCGCCAGTGAGCAGTGCATTCCCGGCCGGAGTAGCAACTCCAGCGCTGCTGGCATTGTACTTCTGGATGAAATTTGACAGTCCACTTGGACTGATGCTGCGCATGTAAGAACCGACACTGCTTCCCGGAATGATGTCCCCGGTCGTTCCATCGCCCGTCCAGTCGGTGACCAGCACTTCCGCAGCGCCTGCATTCTGCTGAAATGTAAGCGTTGCGGGCAGCGGGCTATAGAAGTGACCGATCAAACTCAGACGTAGCAGTGCGGGAAGGTCAAAAGAACCAGCCAACGAAAACTGGTGCTTGCGATCCAATGCGTTCGGCCCGGTGAAACGATCTGGATGAATGAAGTCAGAGGCCTGGTTCACGAAGTCCGAATCCTGAGTTTGACTGACATAGCTTGAGCGTGAATAAGATATCTGGAAGTCAGCGTGCTTTACCCCTCGCACCAAAAAGTTGGTCATTTGCTGCTTCAGGCTGAGGTCAAACCCGTGATAGACAGATCTTCCTTCGGGGAAGTTCATCACATTCACGCCCAGGTTCGGATTGATTCCGGGAAATGCGCAGGTCGGGCACGGCGCGCCTCCAGTAACCTGAGCGGGCCCGCCGATTCCAGCCTGCCCGTAAGCCGCTAGCGTTCCTGCAGAACCAAGTTTCGCAAACATGCAGCCGACCTGACCCGCACCTGGGAAACATCCGTTCGTGGTCTGGGCGAAGTCCCTGTCGTTGACCGCATTCGCGAGGTTGAATGTGCCGGCGTCTCCTCCGTGGTTCACGTCAACTCCAAGCAGAGTTCTGGTGCCAACGTTTCGTAAATAATCCGCGGTGAAGATCAAGCCTGGCCTGAATTCGTGTTGCAGTCCGACATTCATCTGCACCGATCGCGGCGTCTGGTAGTTCGGCGCCAGCAGACTGAGACCATTCTGGTTGGGCCCTGCAAAAGCCCCGGCGTTTCCTATGAAGCTCGGATTGGAAGAGGCGCCCGCGGCGGCAGTTGCAATCTGGTAAGCTGACTCCAACGCAACTGCCTGAGGCGCTGCCATCCCTATGGATTCCCCGCACCAAGTGGGTGACACAGTGCCGTTAGGATTGACGACAGCACCGGCAGCAGCCGGCGGCGGCGCGGCACCCGAAGGCCACTGAATTTCACCCGCCGCTCCTCCTACGCAAACCGCTGGAGTACTGAGGAACAGACCTTTCGGCAATCGAAGTGGACGATCGAAGAACACGTTGTTGAAAATGGCGTTGTCGTAGTAGATCCCGATTCCGCCGCGTATCGAAGTCTTGCCACTCGAGTTCGGATCCCAAGCCACTCCCAGCTGCGGCCCGAAGTTGGCGTTTGGCTGGCGAACCTTATTCCCCAGACCCGAACCCCAGGCATTCAGCTGAGGAATAGCCGCGAGATCGCTGTCGGTCCTACCCTGATTCCGCACCCATCGCACGCCATACGTCACCGCCAGGTTCGGCTTCACTTTCCAGGTATCGCCAATGTACGCGCCCAGCCGGTTGTCATGCCGTCCGCCGCCAGGCAGTCCGAACTGAGTGGTTTCGGTTGTGAAACCCTGGCCATTTCCAATGAATGACCACTCCACGGGGTAATTCAGAGGGTCCGTCGCGTCTCCGGTCGAACCCAGCACGCCCGCCGGAAGGACGGCGCTGCCGCCATCCGCTAGCGTCGGGGAAATGGAAAAGAACGAAGCGTATCCGCCGCCCAGAATATGGTTAAAGTTGACCTCGTAGCGGACAAGATGCGAGCGCCAAATATGGCTGCCATCATATTTGTATTGGTGGTCGGACTGGTAGGTCTGTTGCGGCGCCAGATAATTTGGTCCGGAGCAGAACAACGATCCGGAGGCGCACTGGAACGTCGCTCCGCCGCCAATGTCAATCGTAGTATTAGGAAGAGGGTTGCCTATGCCGAGAACATCGGCAGAACTATCCACAATCGAATTCCTGAAGTTTAGATACTCGAAACGAATCGCGTGGGTGAAGCTTCCCGTAGTGAAATCGACGCCAATAGCGTGCGCTGGAGTATTCGTCCGGCTCAAAAATGGCTGCATGCTAGGCCCGGACCCGAACGGGCGGACCTCGCGGTTCTGGTCATAGCTGAAGCGATAGAAAGCTCGGGCGGTTTCACTGAGTTGGTAATCAAGGCGGTTGGTTGTTTCCACTTCACGGAAAGGCTCTCTGATTCTGGTCGACCGTGGAAAAAACGGCCCCGCTGCGAGCACCGGATCCTGCAAATCCTGCCGGTTACGCTCTGCATCGACAAACCAGAACAGCTTGTCTTTGATGAGCGCTCCGCCAAGATTTCCTCCGAACTGCTGCCGTTCCCCACTTGGCTTACTCCCTGGCGTACTGAGGGAGGTCAAGTCGCCTCCCGGCAGACTAGCGCTGGCGTCACCATTGCGGTAGTAGCCAAACAGTTCACCATGCAGATCATTGGTCCCTGAGCGGGTGACAATGTTTACCGTTCCCGATGAGGTCAGGTCGGTCGAAAGATCTAGAGACGACTGGCTCAGCCGAAATTCCTGAATGGCGCTTGCCGGAACGTTCAGCGTTGTCGTACCGACGGTTTCATCGCTGACGTCTACTCCGTCAACTTCGACACGTGCGGAGCGGCCAAAACGTCCGCCAAAGGAAAGGGAAGAAAAACCATTCTTGGTTGGATCGAACGTGCTGCCTTCCTGAGTCTGCACACCGGGCTCGAGTTGCGCGAGTTCCAGGAAATTGCGCCCATTGATGGGCAGGTCTTCAATCTCCTCGGTTGTCCGTACTCCCTGCACCGTGACCTGCCCCGGATTGACCGGCACACCTGAAACTTTGAGGGTGAAGTCGCTCACGGCTTTAGCGTCTGCCTGGACCGCAACACTGACTTGCGAAGTCGCGAACCCCGCAGCTTCAATCTGGACGGTGTAATTGCCGGTCAGAAGCGCCCCTGAAGTGTCGGCGCCCGCTGAGGTAGTCAGGACAGACCGCACTTGTCCGGTCACCTTGTTCGTGATTGTGACCTTTGCGCCGCTCACCGCCCCACTTGGACCGGTTACGGTCCCGTTAATGCTTCCCGTCTTCTGCGCAAGCGCGGACGCGGCGAACATCGCCAAGACGCTCATCATCAATAACATCCGGCCCAGGGACCGCTTAACCCGGCTCACACTTCCTGACAGCATTCTCATGGACTAGCTTTCTTATTCATTTAACTTTTTTGAGATTGATCGAGTGACAATTGTCCATTTGCTGGCGCAAAATTGCAAACTGCTGGGAAGGATGGGTTTCCAGCTGCCCGGTTCTAGATTGGGTCTGGAAGCGCAGGCGAGGGCCTATGGGATTTAATAGCCATTGCGGTCACGCTTCCAGTTTTTCGTATGCTGCGACGCGCATTTTGGTTCCGTGTCTTCGTAATCCATTGAATTTAAATAAAATGTTAGCACTTTCCTTTTGGTGTAATAGTTGCAGCGTTAGAACAGGCCTAATCTGGGCGAACGAGCGCCCACCTCTCAGGAATACCGAAATTGATTTCATTCAGGTCAGGAGAAAACCGTATGAATCGCATCCTGTGGTTACTGATGTCTGCACTGCTGCTGTTGGTTGCCAGCGTGTTCGCCCAGGAGACGACGGGCGGTCTTCAAGGCACTGTGAAAGACCAGTCCGGTGCTGTCGTGGCGAAGGCCCGCGTAGTCGTCGCCGGCACCACACTGGTAGGCGACAAGCAAACGGAGACCGATGGCAGCGGATATTATCGCTTCGCCAACGTGCCGCCCGGCACCTACTCCATCACGGTGACGGCGAAGGGCTTCGCCACTAGCAGGAGGGACGGCCTGATTCTCGAAGTCGGCCATCTTCCGTCCGTCGATTTTACCCTCGCAGTTGGTCAAAGCACGACCGTGGTCGAAGTGAGCGGTGAAGCCCCCGTCATTGATGTGACGACGAACACGAACCAGACCAATGTCACTCAGGACGTGATCAATAATATTCCTCACGGCCTCTCGTTCCAATCCATGATCCAGTTCGCGCCGATGGCGCGCGACGAACCTCTTGCCAGTTTGTACACCGACGGCTCCCCGAATGGCGGTAACGGCGGCTCTTTGCCCGGCAGCAGCGGCAATGGTGGAGCGGTGGGCTACTCAATTGGCGGTGCCGCGGATTCCGAGAGCAGCTATCTTGTAGAAGGCCAGGACACGGAAAACATTTCCGGCGGCTATTCCAGCGCTAACGTACCTTTCGAGTTCATCCAGGAAGTTCAAGTGAAGACTTCCGGCATTGAGGCCGAGCATGGCGGTGCTCTGGGCGGAGTGATCAACGTCATCATGAAGAAAGGCAGCAATGGCTACCATGGCAGCGGTTTTCTCACCTATGAATCAGACGCGTTGAACGGTTCTCCGAATGAAAGGCTTCGCTATGATCCTTTGAGCGCCCCCACCGGGACAGCTGACCAAGCCTCGCAGATCTACTCGCCGAAAAAGGATACGTTCTCGCACTGGCAACCTGGATTCACCCTTGGTGGTCCGATCAAGAGGGATCGCCTTTGGTTCTTCTTGGGTTTTGCGCCGTACGGCGGCACTCGCTCCAGAACGGTGAACTTCGGCCCATCCATCTGTAACTCAATCGGTGGTTGCCCAAATCAGGTCGTCGGAAACCAAACTTTTAAGCAAACGAACTGGTGGTACTACAGTACTGCCCGGCTTGACGCCACCTTGACGCAGAAAGTTCGCTTATTCGGTTCCTGGCTGTATCAACACGAGCGAGTGACAGGAGCCTCTTTGCCGTTAGCGGATCCCATTTCGGTGGAGAATAGTACTCTCCTTAACGACTCGATTTTCACTCCCTTGTCGCAGTTTTCACATCGCTATGGCTGGTCTCAACCCAACGCGACTTACAACGTCGGTGCGGACCTCACCCTAACTCCGAAGGTCGTTGCTACAACCCGTTTCGGGTACTTCTTTACCAACTATCACGATTTCGGGTGGCCGACCACGGGTGCGGACCTCTCATGGAGTGTCGGTGGCATCGGCGCAAATGATAACAACGGTAGTCCTCTTCCGGCTGCCTTGCAGCAGCCCGGCGGAGCCACCACTACGGCCTATGATCAAAGCTACACTCTGTTTAATGCCAGCAAGCACTACCAGTTCAATCAGGATGTTGCCTTTTTCAAGAGCGGCTGGGGGGGGACCCATAACTTCAAGTTCGGCTACCAGCTCAACCGTCTGTCCAACGTAATTAATCAGAACGGGAATGTCCCGTTTATCTCTCTGAACGTTGGACAGAATCAGAGTTATACGGCGGCAACAGCACCCGGCGGAACACAGTGCCTCGCGCTCCAAAGCAATCCGTGGGGAACATGCGCTGGCCAGTATGGCTACGCCACGGTGACGGACTTTGCGACGATCCTGCCCAAACAAGCTGTCGATTGGAACCACGCGCTGTTTGTCCAGGATGCCTGGACCGTTGGTCATGGTCTCACCCTTAATCTCGGTCTCCGCGTCGAGAAAGAGAGGCTGCCGGTTCCTGCTGGACTTCAGCAACCCGGCGTAGTCAAGCCTAATTCCATCGATTTCCCGTGGAGTGACAAAATCGAGCCGCGGTTAGGAGCTGCGTGGGGCCCGGCGAGCGGGAAGATGAAGATCTTCGGCAGCTACGGTGTTGTCAACGACGTCATGAAACTGCTGCTTGCGCAGACTTCTTGGGGAGCGCAAGTGTTCGAGAACTGTGTCTACCCGCTTGGCCCGGATGCGAACGGCACGTTCACTAATGCAGATATTGACGCGATCTTCGTTAACAACCGCGCTTGCCCGAATGGTGGGCCAACCGTGCCAGCTAACTTCGCCAGCGGCGCAACACCTGCGTCTCTGACCGATGCAGGTACTAACGTTTCGCTGATTGAAAACGTCAACTTCCGTCCGTGGGAACCGGTCGCAAAGGGCGTAAAACCGTATCGCCAGCACGAGTTCGTTGTCGGCTTCGATTACCAGATCGCAAAAGACTGGGCGTTCGAAGGCCGTTATGACCGTCGCCGCCTCGACCATGTGATTGAGGATGCGTCTTTGGCCGACCCGACCAACTTCGAGATGTACACGATCGTCAATCCTGGCCAGGGTGTGAACCAAACCATTGACGGCTATGC
>WNGQ01002681.1_pt1 | contig 25497 bp, 22 predicted proteins | sample 5407661 | NCBI WGS metagenome assembly WNGQ01 (sample SAMN13153382, study PRJNA577476) | soil metagenome | isolation source: 60 cm soil or saprolite under Garry oak tree replicate 2 | place: USA:California | collected 2016-06-15 | reverse complement strand
CCGGCTTCCCGCATGCGCGCGACGATGTCCTTGACCAGCGGCACGTGCGAGCCGGAGAGGATCGACAGCCCAACCACGTGCACGCCCTCCTCGAGCGCGGCGTTGACGATCTCGGCCGGGGTGAGCCGGATGCCTTCGTAGACCACCTCCATGCCGGCGTCGCGGGCGCGCACCGCGATCTGCTCGGCGCCGTTGGAATGGCCGTCGAGTCCCGGCTTGCCCACCAGAAATTTGATGCGGCGGCCGAGCTTGCGCGAGACGCGCTCGACCTCGGCACGCACGCGGTCGAGGCCCTCGCCCGGATGCGCGGCGGCGCCCGCCACACCGGTCGGCGCCCGGTATTCGCCGAACACTTCGCGCAGTGCCGCGCTCCATTCGCCGGTCGTGACCCCGGTCTTGGCGCATTCGATCGAGGGCGGCATGATGTTGCGGCCGTCTTGCGCCGCGGCCCTGAGGTCGTCGAGCGCGGATGCAGCCGCGCGCGCATCGCGGCTTTCCCGCCAAGCTTTTAGGCGCGCGACCTGCTCGGTCTCGACTTCCTTCGCAACCTTGAGGATCGCCTCGGTGCCGGCGGCGAGCGGCGAGGGCTCGGTCCCGACGAATTTGTTGACCCCGACCACGACCTGCTCGCCGCGCTCGATGGCCTCCAGCCGCTGCGCATTGGATTCGACGAGCTTCTGCTTCATGTAGCTCGTCTCGACCGCCGCGACCGCGCCACCCATGGCGTCGATCCGCGCCAGCTCGGCCTTGGCCTCCCGCTTGAGGTCCGCGACTTTTGCGGCGATCGCGGTCGAGCCGTCGAAAATATCCCCATGGTCGAGCAGGTCGGTCTCATAGGCGAGCACCTGCTGCAGGCGGAGCGACCATTGCTGGTCCCACGGCCGCGGCAGGCCGAGCGCCTCGTTCCAGGCCGGAAGCTGCACCGCGCGCGCACGCGCGCGCTTCGACAGCGTCACCGCCAGTGTCTCGAGCAGAATGCGATAGACGTTGTTCTCCGGTTGCTGCTCGGTGAGCCCGAGCGAGTTGACCTGCACGCCGTAGCGGAACAGCCGCTGCTTCGGATCGCTCACGCCGTAACGCTCGGCCGTGATCTCTTCCCACAGCTCGGCGAACGCCCGCATCTTGCAGAGCTCGGTGATGAATTTGAGCCCGGCGTTGACGAAGAACGAGATGCGGCCGACCACGTTGCCGAACGCGTGCGCATCGACCTCGCCGGCGGCCTTCACGGTATCGAGCACCGCGATCGCGGTGGCCAGCGCGAACGCCAGCTCCTGCACCGGCGTCGCGCCCGCCTCCTGCAGATGATAGGAGCACACGTTCATCGGATTCCACTTCGGCAGCGCCGCGGTCGTGAACAGGATCACGTCCTTGGTCAGCCGCATGGAAGGCGCCGGCGGAAACACGTAGGTGCCGCGCGAGAGATATTCCTTGATGATGTCGTTCTGGGTGGTGCCCTGCAGCGCGCGCCGGTCCGCCCCCTGCTCGTCGGCCGCCGCGATATAGAGCGCCAGCAGCCAGGCGGCCGTGGCGTTGATCGTCATCGAGGTGTTCATCTCGGCGAGCGGGATGCCGTCGAACAGCGTGCGCATGTCGCCGAGATGCGAGATCGCGACGCCCACCTTTCCGACCTCGCCGTTGGCGAGAACGTGGTCGGAATCGTAGCCGGTCTGCGTCGGCAGATCGAAGGCGACCGAGAGCCCGGTCTGGCCCTTGGCGAGATTCCTGCGATAGAGCGCATTCGACTCGGCCGCGTTCGAATGGCCCGCGTAGGTGCGAAAGATCCAGGGCTTGTCTTTCATGTCTTGCGTCGATGCTCCGCTACAGGCGCCGGACCAGCCGGACCAGAGCCAACAGGATCACCGCGCCGAGGGTTGCATCGATGATCTGCCGAACGATGCCGGTGCCCAGCCGGACGCCCAGCTTCGGCAACAGCCAGGCGGCGAGGAACGCGCCGAGGATGCCCACCACGAGATCGCCGATGATGCCGAGACCGCCGCCGGTCACGATCTTCGCCGCCAGCCAGCCGGCGATCAGCCCGACGAGCAGGATGACGATCAAGCTTTGGCCCGACATCGGCATGACCAGCTCCCCGAGGCGCCTCGGGCGCCCCGCTCTGTTGCGCTGCAACGAACCATCATAGCCGCAGCGGCGTCTTCTGTCAGTGCCGCAAGCAAAAGCCCCGATGGCGGCGTTTTCCACGAAACCGCGAGCCCGTCGGCGGCGTTGGTGTTGCATCGCAGCATGGTTTACGCCAGACTGCCGGGCATCACCTTCACGGCAAGGCCCACTCTTCCAGGAGAACGGGCATGACGGCTGTTGCAAGAATGAAGACGCCGCTCGCGGCGGCGCGGAGCCTCTACGAGATCGGCGAGATCCCGCCGCTCGGCCACGTCCCGGAGCGCATGTATGCCTGGGTGATCCGCAAGGAGCGCCACGGCCCGCCGGAAAGCTCGATGCAGGTCGAGGTGGTGCCGACCTGGCCGATCGGCGAGGACGAGGTGCTGCTGTTCGTCATGGCGGGCGGCGTCAACTACAACGGCGTCTGGGCCGGCCTCGGCCAGCCGATCTCGCCGCTCGATGTCCACAAGAATCCGTTCCACGTGGCGGGCTCCGACGCGTCGGGGGTGGTCTGGGCAATCGGCGACAAGGTGCGGCGCTGGAAGGTCGGGGACGAGGTCATCGTCCACTGCAATCAGGACGATGGCGACGACGAGGAGTGCAATGGCGGGGATCCGCTGCTCTCGCCCTCGCAGCGCATCTGGGGCTACGAGACGCCGGACGGGTCGTTCGCCCAGTTCTGCCGGGTGCAGTCGCGGCAATTGATGCCCAAGCCCCCGCACCTGACCTGGGAGGAATCCGCAAGCTATACGCTCACGCTGGCGACCGCCTACCGCATGCTGTTCGGCCATCCGCCGCATGCGCTGAAACCCGGCGACAACGTGCTGGTGTGGGGCTCTTCCGGCGGGCTCGGCGTGTTCGGGGTGCAGCTCGCGGCTGCGTCCGGCGCCAACGCCATCGGCATCGTGTCCGATGAAAGCAAGCGCGATTACGTCATGCAGCTCGGCGCCAAGGGCGTCATCAACCGCAAGAACTTCAATTGCTGGGGCCAGCTGCCCAAGGTGAACTCGCCCGAATACGACGCCTGGGTGCGGGAGGCACGCAAGTTCGGCAAGGCGATCTGGGACATCACCGGCAAGCGCGACGTCGACATCGTGTTCGAGCATCCGGGCGAGCAGACGTTCCCGGTCTCCACCCTGGTGGTCAAGCGCGGCGGCATGGTGGTGTTCTGCGCCGGCACCAGCGGCTACAACATCACGTTCGACGCGCGCTATGTGTGGATGCGGCAGAAGCGCATCCAGGGCTCGCATTTCGCGCATCTCAAGCAGGCGAGCGCCGCCAACCAGTTCGTGATCGACCAGCGCATCGATCCGTGCACGAGCGACGTGTTCCCGTGGCAGCAGATCCCGCTCGCGCACACCAAGATGTGGAAGAACCAGCACAAGCCCGGCAATATGGCGGTGCTGGTCAACGCGCCGCGCACGGGACTGCGCAATTTCGAGGACGTGCTGGAGGCAACGGGGGGGTAGAAGAACCCCGACTCCTACGCACGGATCTTTGATTGTCTCGCTTCTCCTGCCGTCAGTGGATCGGATTGATCCATCGCAGTCCGGGAAATCGCGCGAAATCGCCGTCCGTCGAGCAAAGCGTCAGCCCGTGCTCGACTGCCAAGGCGGCCAAGTGAGCGTCCGGGACCAAGTTGCCATGAACACCGGGCAGCTCGAGAAATTCGCCGAGGATCTCCCGATGACGCTCGGTCGGCCCAGGAGTCCAGACCGGTTCGCAGGCTAGCCAAGCCTGCACTTGCCGCCACGCGTCGGCCGGCGGTAGGGGCCGATCGGATATCCGGGGATTAGTGACGATCCTCAGGAAAGCGACGAGGGTGATCCAGGCCAAACCGACGGGAGGGGCCCCATTCAACTGGTCATCGAGCCAATCTCGAGCGACCTGATGTTGGGAAAACGAGCTTACCTGGGCGTAGATCAGGAGGTTGGCGTCCACCAAGATCACTTGAAGGCCTCACCCTCCGCGATCGCCAGAACCTCCGCGACATTGTCAATTCCGGAAATCCGCAGCCGGCCCAGGTCGACCGACGCGGTGCGAAAGCGTTCCGCCCGTTTCGGCCGCGCATTCATGTCTCGTAACCCGCGCCGGAGGGCCTCGTTGACGAGCTCTTTGAGCTTGGCGTGTCGCGCCTTACGCAGACGCGCCAGCGCTGCGGATACATCGTCGTCCAAGGTGAGAGTAGTGCGCATGACATCAAGGCATATAGCATTTGATGTCTTGATGTCAAGAACTGTGGCCGGTCGCAAGGTCGGATTCGGCCGCCCAACGCTTGCCTCAATTTTTATTCCACGAAACTCTGAGGCTGGCTCGAAGGGTAGTTTCCATGTGCTTGTAATCTGCGGTCTGAAAAAACCAGAGCGAGCGCGCTGTCCTGCAGTTGCTGCTTGATAAACCAGGTTATTCAGGCGGCAGTTTGTTTCTTGCCCACCTTTGAAGCAATTCTTCGGCGAGATGTTTCCGTAACCATTGTTGAATCTAGATGAGAGATTTGTGCACTCCCCAACATAGCGGATCTCATCGTTGCTTGTGACAAGATAAACCCCGCTCAGCTGGTATCGTGATGAGATTCTAAACTTGCAGAAAGGGCCGGCGCCATAGCTGTTGAGGCCCAAGCCACGCCGATTCTGATAACGACTTTGAGGCATCATGGTCAGCAACAAGCCGTCTGCATCCCGCGCGGGTTCGATGTCACTGACGTACTGGAAGTGATATCCGTCAATATTCATCTTCATCTCGCGGCTCAATTCCTGCCATGATCTCAGAGCGTGCCCGACATCAGCAAAGACGACTGGTTACGGCAAGCTGCAATGGCGACCAAGGATGCCCTGATCGAAGCCAGAGGCTATTTCTCCGGCATGGTCTCGCCGAACTGGCGATGGCGCCGCAGCACGGCATTGAGCTCGCCGCCGTAAAGGAAAATGCAGGCGGAGTAATACAGAAATACCAGCGCGATCATCGCCGAGGCCAGGCCCGCGTAATAGGTCACATAGGTCTCGGCGAACTCGGCCAGATAGCGGCCGAACAACGCGCCGCCGGCAAGCCACAGCAGCAGCGTCGCCACCACGCCGGGAGCGATCTCCAGCAACCGTCGCCGGCCCGCCGGCAGCCACAGATGGATCAGCACGAGCGTGATGATCAGAACCAGGCTCGCTGCGCCGAGCCGGGCGAAGGTCACGATGTTTTCGAACGGAGCAATCCAGGGAGCATAGCGCATGACCCTGTTGAAAATCAGCGGTCCCAGGATGACGAAGAAGGACAACGCGATCAGCGCCACGGCGCCGATCAGCACGTAGGCGATCGATTCGAGACGAAGCAGCCACCAGCTGCGCGACTCCTTGATGCCATAGGCGCGGTTGAGCCCGATGCGCAGGCTTTCGACGCCGCTCGAGGAGAAATACACCGCCAGCGCCACGCCGATGGTGACGACGCCGCTATGGGCCTCGGTCAGCACGCTGTTGATCTCGCTGGTGATCGGGCCGGCGACTTCCTTGGGCCAGGCTTCCAGCAGGATTTCCGCCGCGGTGTCGGCCAGTCCTTGCGAACCGACCACTCCCGCGAACGCGGTGAGCACGATCAGAAACGGGAATAGCGCCATCAGCGCGGAGAGCGCGATGTGGCTCGCGATCGCCCAGCCGTCGTCGTCGAGAAAGAGCCAGAAGGCGTCGATCAGGACGCGGTAGATGTGGCGCAGGAACCCCACGGAAAACCCTCGGCCGGGCAAGACCCCTCCAATCGCCAATCGGCGCGCGCTTGGCAAGGGCCGCGTCTCGGGCCGGATCCGGCACCAATAGGCAGTGAAAGGGTTTGCTTTGGTGCGGTGCACGCGTAGTTTGGCGTGGCGTACACTCCCGTGCCGCCGCGGCGCCGCCAATTCCGACGGAAGTACGATGTCTCTACCCGATGCGCGCACCGATACCGCCGCCGATCTGGTGGAAATGGCCCGTGATGCGACGGCGGCGCTCGAGGCGCTGCTCGCCGACGCCACGCTGGCGGTGCGCGCGAGGGTGTCGCCGGGCGGGCACGTGTCGAGCCGGATCCTGGACCGCGAGCAGCGCGCCACCCACGGCCTCGCCTGGCTTGCCACCTATGTCGAGGCGGTGCGCCAGCTCGCAGCCTACGCGGAGCGCATGCGCGATGCCAGACGATTGGGCGAGCTGGAGGCCCTGGCGGTCCGCGTGGGCGTCGGCGAGTACCTCGCGCAGGCCATCGGCGGCATCCCGATCAGCCAGGGCGAGATCGTCAGGCCGGCCGATCTCGGGTTGAAGGCCGCACAAGTGGCGGCGCGCGTGACGCCGAGGATCGAGCTGTTGCTCGCGGACGCCAACAACCCGCGCAACCGCGCGCACCTCGTCGAGCTGATGCGGGGCGGCGGTTCGCTCGTGCTCGATCATGGGCTCGACGACACGCTCGAAGCGATCCGCGAGGAAATGCGGAAGTTCACCGAGAGCGAGGTCGTGCCCCATGCCCACGCCTGGCACTTGTCGAACCGCTATATCCCCCTCGAAATCATCGCCCACATGGCAGAGCTCGGCGTGTTCGGGCTGACCATTCCGGAGGAATACGGCGGGATGGGGCTCGGCAAGGAGTCGATGTGCGTGGTCTCCGAGGAATTGTCGCGGGGCTATATCGGCGTGGGCTCGCTCGGCACGCGGTCCGAAATCGCGGCGGAACTCATTCTCGGCGGCGGCACCGAGGAGCAGAAGCGCAAGTGGCTGCCGAAGATCGCCTCGGGCGAAGTGCTGCCGACCGCGGTCTTCACCGAGCCCAACGTCGGGTCCGACCTTGCTTCGCTCAAGACGCGCGCGGTGCGGGCGGGGGCCGTCTACAAGGTCCACGGCAGCAAGACCTGGATCACGCACCCGGTGCGCGCGGATCTGATGACGCTCCTGGTGCGCACCAATCCCGACGAGCCGGGCTATCGCGGGCTCTCCATGCTGCTGGCGGAAAAGCCCCGCGGCAGCGACGAAGATCCGTTTCCGGCGCCGGGAATGTCGGGCACCGAGATCGAGGTCATCGGCTATCGCGGCATGAAGGAATACGAGATCGGCTTCGACGGCTTCGAAGTCGAAGCCGAAAATCTGCTGGGCGGCGTCGAGGGCGAGGGGTTCAAGCAGCTGATGCAGACCTTCGAATCGGCGCGCATCCAGACGGCGGCGCGCGCGGTCGGAGTGGCGCAATCGGCGATGGAGCTTGCGCTGCGCTACGCCGAGGAACGGGCGCAGTTCGGCGAGCCGCTGATCCGGTTTCCGCGCGTGGCCGACAAGCTCGCCATGATGGCGGCCGAGCTGATGCTGGCCCGTCAGATCACCTATTACGCGGCACGCCAGAAGGATTCCGGCCGGCGCTGCGATCTCGAGGCCGGCATGGCGAAGCTGCTCGCCGCGCGCGTCGCCTGGGCGGCCGCCGACAACGCGGTGCAGATCCACGGCGGCAACGGCTTCGCGCTGGAATATCCGGTCTCGCGCGTGCTGTGCGACGCGCGCATCCTCAACATCTTCGAAGGCGCGGCGGAAATCCAGGCGCAGGTGATCGCGCGCCGGCTGCTCGATCGCGGGAATTGAGGTGCACGTGCGGAGCCGCTTGCGCGCTTTACCTCCTCCGGAAAGGAGGAGGTCGGCAAGCGTCGTCGCGAGCCGGGAGGGGTCGCGATCCCCTGGAGCGCCCGAGCTCGCGTGATGGCCACTGCGGCGCCGCGGTGCTAAGAGGCATGCATGTCCGACCTGCTCTCGCATCTCATTGTGCCGATCGCGATCGGCGCGGTTGCCGTCGTGCTCCTCCTGGGGCTTTGGAACACGATGCAGGGCGGCTCGCCGCACAAGTCGCAGCGGCTGATGCGCTGGCGCGTGCTGCTGCAGGCGATCGCTATCTTGATCATCATGGTGACGATATGGGCGCTGGGCCGTTGAACCTCGGCAAGGCGCCGGCGAGGACGATATGGTCGTCCTGAACCGCATCTATACGCGAACCGGCGACGACGGCACCACCGCGCTCGGCAGCGGCGAGCGGCGGCGCAAATACGATCTGCGGGTCACGGCCTACGGCACCGTCGACGAGCTCAACGCGGTGATCGGCCTCGCCCGCCTCCGCACCGGCACGGATGCGGAAATCGACGCCATGCTGGGGCGGATCCAGAACGACTTGTTCGATCTCGGCGCGGATCTCAGCACGCCGGACGTGGGCAAGGGTCCGGGCGGCGCGCGCCTCGCCATCGTCGACGCCCAGAGCGAGCGGCTCGAGCGCGAGATCGATCGGCTCAACGCCGAGCTAAAGCCGCTGCGCTCGTTCGTGCTCCCCGGCGGTGATGCGGCCGCAGCCTACCTGCATCTCGCACGCACGGTCGCTCGCCGCGCCGAACGGCTGATCGTCGAGCTCGCCGATCAGCCCGGTGAAAGCGTCTCCGCGGCGGTGCGCAAATATATCAATCGGCTGTCCGATCTGTTGTTCGTGGCCAGCCGTTATTGCAACGACAAGGGAGCGCGCGACGTGCTCTGGGTGCCGGGCCAGAACCGCTAGGCCTGCGAAACCCAGGCGGGCGGCGGAAAGTTGACACTTTCAGGCGGCGGCCTTTAGGGTGCCCCGCCTTTGAGCGATCAACAGAATTTCAGGCCTTTGCCGGTGCCAGTCGAGCGGATGTTCATGAAGCTCCTCGTCCCAGTAAAACGCGTCGTCGATTTCAACGTGAAGGTCCGGGTCAAGGCGGACGGCTCGGGGGTCGAGCTCGCCAACGTCAAGATGTCGATGAACCCGTTCGACGAGATCGCCGTCGAGGAGGCGATCCGGCTCAAGGAACAGGGCAAGGCAACCGAGATCGTCTGCGTCTCGATCGGCCCGCAGCAGGCCGCCGAGACCATTCGGACCGCGCTTGCCATGGGGGCCGACCGCGGCATCCTGGTCAAGACCGAAACCAGCCCGGAGCCGCTCGCGGTCGCCAAGATCCTCAAGGGGATCGTGGACGAGGAAAAACCCGACCTGGTGATCCTGGGTAAGCAGGCGATCGACGACGATTGCAACCAGACCGGACAAATGCTCGCCGCTTTGCTCGGCTGGCCGCAAGGCACCTTCGCGTCCAAACTGGTGATCGAAGGCTCCGAGTTGCTGGTGACCAGGGAGGTCGACGGTGGGCTGCAGACCGTGAAGCTCAAATCGCCGGCGATCGTCACCACCGATCTCAGGCTCAACGAGCCGCGCTACGCGAGCCTTCCCAACATCATGAAGGCCAAGAAGAAGCCGATCGCCGACAAGACGCCCGACGCCTACGGCGTCGATGTCAAGCCGCGGCTGGAAGTCGTGAAAACGTCGGAGCCGCCCGGCCGCAAGGGCGGCATCAAAGTCGGTTCGGTCGCCGAGCTGGTCGGCAAGCTCAAGAACGAAGCCGGCGTGCTGTGAGGCCGTCGGACGGAGACGCGCGATGAAGACGCTGCTTCTCGCCAAGCACGACAACAAGCGGCTGTTCGACGCTACGCAAAAAGCGCTGACGGCCGCGCGGGAGCTGGGCGGAGAGATCGACGTTCTCGTCGCCGGCAAGGATTGCCGCAGCGTTGCCGAGCAGGCAGCGAAACTCGCCGGGATCGCCAAAGTGCTGCTGGCGGAGGACGCCAGTCTCGAGCATCGGCTCGCCGAGCCGACCGCGGCGCTGATCGTGTCGCTTGCCGGTCCCTACGATGCGATCGTCGCGCCCGCGACCACCACCGGCAAGAACGTGATGCCGCGGGTCGCCGCGCTGCTCGACGTGATGCAAATCTCCGACGTCATCAAAGTGGTGGCGCCGGACACGTTCGAACGGCCGATCTACGCCGGCAACGCCATCCAGACGGTGCGCTCGCGCGAGGCCAAGAAGGTGCTCACGGTGCGAACCGCCGCGTTCCAGGCGACCGCGACGGACGGATCGGTGCCGATCGAAACGGTTGCCGTGCCCGCCAACCCCGCGATCTCCAGCTTCGTCGGCGAGGAATTGTCGAAATCGGATCGCCCGGAATTGACCGGAGCGAAGATCGTGATCTCCGGCGGCCGCGCCATGCAGAGCCGCGAGAATTTCACCAAATACATCGAGCCCGTGGCCGACAAGCTCGGCGCTGCGATCGGCGCCTCGCGGGCTGCGGTGGATGCCGGCTACGCTCCCAACGATTGGCAGGTGGGCCAGACCGGCAAGGTGGTCGCGCCCGAGCTCTACATCGCGGTCGGCATCTCCGGCGCGATCCAGCATCTCGCCGGAATGAAGGATTCCAAGGTGATCGTCGCCATCAACAAGGACGAAGAGGCCCCGATCTTTCAGGTCGCGGATTACGGCCTGGTCGCCGATCTGTTCAAGGTGCTGCCGGAGCTCGCCGAGGAACTCGGCAAGCGAAGCACGTGAGCCACCGCTGTGGTGTCCAGGCGCGGATCGTCGTAGAGAGAGGCGGATCGTCGTAAAGAGAGACGCCAGAATCCGAAGATGGCCAGGATGGACGCTCGCCCGCCGGAATCGACCAGGACCAACGTAATGCAGCTCGATATTCGCAAGGTCGGCGTGATCGGTGCCGGTCAGATGGGCAATGGCATTGCCCATGTGTGCGCACTATCGGGTTTTTCGGTGCTGCTGAACGACATTTCGCCGGACCGGGTCAAGTCGAGCCTGGCCACGATCAACGGCAACATGGCGCGGCAGGTCGGCAAGAACCTGATCAGCGAGGAGGATCGCAAGGCCGCGCTGGGGCGGATCACCCCGGCGGAGAAGCTCGACGCGCTCGGCGATTGCGATCTGGTGATCGAGACCGCCGCGGAGAAGGAGGACGTCAAGGTCAGGATCTTCGCCGAGCTCTGCCCCTCGCTCAAGCCGGAGGCGATTCTCGGCAGCAATACCTCCTCGATCTCGATCACCCGGCTTGCCTCCACCACCGACCGGCCGGAAAAGTTCATCGGCATCCATTTCATGAACCCGGTGCCGCTGATGGAGCTGGTCGAGCTGGTGCGCGGCATCGCTACCGCCGACACCACGTTCGAGACCACGAAGGCGTTCGTGATGAAGCTCGGCAAGATCCCGGCGGTCGCCGAGGACTTTCCGGCGTTCATCGTCAACCGCATCCTGCTGCCGATGATCAACGAGGCGATCTATACGCTGTACGAAGGCGTGGGCACGGTCGAGGCGATCGACACCGCGATGCGGCTGGGCGCTCATCATCCCATGGGCCCGCTGCAGCTCGCGGACTTCATCGGCCTCGATACCTGTCTCGCGGTGATGCAGGTGCTGCACGAGGGCCTTGCCGATTCCAAGTACCGGCCCTGCCCGCTGCTGGTGAAATACGTCGAGGCCGGCTGGCTCGGCCGCAAGACGCAGCGCGGGTTCTACGATTATCGCGGCGAAAAGCCGGTGCCGACCCGGTAGGTCCGTCGCCGTTCCTGGCCAAATCCCTAGCCCGGATGCAGCGAAGCGAAATCCGGGGTCCCGAGATAATCCGATCCCGGATTGCGCGCCCGCTCCGCGGGCACTTGATCCGGGCTACCCCGCGATTATCGCGCTCACCAGCTTCAGGGCGTCCTCGCTCGACCATTCGGCCGGGCCGGCAAGCATGCCGAGCTCGCAACCCTGCGGGTCGACGAGGAGCGTGGTCGGCATGCCGAATGCCCAGCCCACGGCTTTGAGATCCTGGAACACCTTGGCGCTCGGGTCGGCGTAATAGGCCAGATGCTCGACGCCGGTCTCGCGCAGCCAGGCTTTGGGCTTCTCCGCGTCGCGCGTGTCGATGTTGATCGCGACGACCTGGAAGCCCGGGCCGCCGAGCCGTACCTGCAAGCCGTCGAGCGCCGGCATCTCCTTGCGGCAGGGCACGCACCAAGTGGCCCACAGGTTGAGCAGCACCGCCCGGCCGCGCCATTCGCCGAGCGTCTTCTGGTTTCCCGAGCCGTCGAAGAACGCCAGATCCGGAACACGGCGCGGCTCTCGCGCGACCGCGACCGCGGCGACTTCGCCGCGCGCCAGCGGCGCGATGCGCCGCACCGTCTCCAGCGCCGGGCGGCAGGCCGCCTCGACGTCATTGCGCCCAAAGCCGCCCATCCCGTATACCGCCGCGAGCCCGGCCGCGGCCGCCGCGGCGAGCGCCACGAGAGACAGCCGAGGGAGGCGCGCGGGCCGTTCTTCATCGCGTCGATCGGTCATCGGCACAGCCTATAAATGGACGAGCCATGAGCAACAAGATGTGGGGCGGCCGGTTCGGCTCGGAGCCCGATGCTATCATGGAAGAAATCAACGCTTCGATCGGCGTCGACCGCGTGCTCTATGCCCAGGACATCGCGGCGTCCAAGGCGCACGCCGAAATGCTGGCGCAGCAAGGCATCCTCTCCGGCGAAGATGCCGGCAAGATCGCGCAAGGCCTCGACACGATCCTGGCGGAGATCGAGAGCGGCAAGTTCTGCTTCGAGCGCGCGCTGGAGGACATTCATACCCACGTCGAAGCGCGGCTCGAGGAGCTGATCGGGCCGGCGGCGGGCAGGCTGCACGCCGCGCGCTCGCGCAACGACCAGATCGCAACCGATTTCAAGCTCTGGGTCCGCGAAGCGATCGGGCGATTGGACGCCGCGCTCGCCGACTACCAGCGGGCACTCGCGACCAAAGCGCTCGACCACGCCGGCACCCTGATGCCGGGGTTGACCCACATGCAGACGGCGCAGCCGGTGACCTTCGGCCATTATCTGCTCGCCTATGTGGAAATGGCGGGCCGCGACCGCGGCCGGTTCGCAGACGCGCGCACGAGGCTCAACGAGTGCCCGCTCGGCGCGGCGGCGCTCGCCGGCACCTCGCTTCCGATCGACCGCGACATGACCGCGGCCGCGCTGGGCTTCGATCGACCGACGGCGAATTCCATCGATGCCGTTGCCGACCGCGACTTCGTGCTGGAAACCCTGGCGGCGGCGGCGATCGCGGCCGTGCACCTGTCGCGCCTCGCCGAGGAGATCGTGATCTTCACTTCACCGCTGACGGGATTGCTCGCGCTGTCGGACAAGTTCACCACCGGGTCCTCGATCATGCCGCAGAAGCGCAATCCCGACGCGGCGGAGCTGGTGCGAGCCAAGGCCGGGCGGATCATCGGGGCGCTTACCGCGCTGCTCGCGATCATGAAGGGCCTGCCGCTCGCGTATCAGAAGGATATGCAGGAGGATAAGGCAGCCACGATCGATGCGCTCGCCGCGCTCGAGCTCTCGGTTGCCGCCATGGCCGGAATGGTGCGCGACATGGAGCCCGACCCCGCTCGCATGAAGAAGGCCGCAGCCGCCGGCTATTCGACTGCGACCGATCTCGCCGATTGGCTGGTGCGCAAGGGACTGCCGTTCCGGGAAGCGCACCATGTCACCGGCCGGATCGTGGCAGCGGCGGAAAGCGGCGGGGTGCCGCTCCACCGCTTTCCGCTGGCCTCGATGCAGGCCATCGAACCGCGCATCGAAGAGGATGCCTTGGCGCTGCTCACGGCGGAGCGCTCGGTCAAGAGCCGCACGAGCTTTGGCGGCACGGCGCCCGTCAACGTGCGGCGGGAAGCGCGGAAATGGCTCAAGAAGCTCGATAAAGAGCGGGCATGACCGCCACCGAAAAGCCAAAGGGCTCGCGTATGGCAGGCCGATTCTGCTATGTTGCGCCGCGTCGAGGGGAGCGCTCGTGATCCGGTCCGTTCGCAGCTTGCCGCTTGTGGTGCTGGGCATTCTCGTGCTCGGGCTCTCCGGCTGCGGGCGCAAGGGACCGCTCGATCTGCCGCCCAGCGCCGCGATCAATCAGCCGCCAGGGGCCGCGGCCGCCGCCGCCGAGGCTCCGGAGGTCGGGCCCGATGGCCGCCCGGTCGCCCCTCCGGGCAAGAAGAAACGGCTTCCGATCGACGCGCTGCTCGACTGAACCCGAGATGCACCATTTCGCCTATCGCGACGGCGTGCTCCACGCCGAGGGGGTGAGCATCGCCGCCTTGGCCGAGGCGGTCGGCACGCCGTTCTATTGCTATTCGACCGCGACGATCGAGCGCCATTACCGGGTGTTCGCCGGCGCATTCGCGGGCGTGCCATCGCTGATCTGCTACGCCATGAAAGCGAATTCGAACCAGGCCGTCGTCGCCACGCTGGCGCGGCTGGGCGCGGGCGCCGACGTCGTGTCCGAAGGCGAGCTCAAGCGGGCGCGGCTTGCGGGCATTCCGCCCGACCGCATCATGTTCTCCGGGGTCGGCAAGAGTGCGCGAGAGCTCGCGCTTGCGGTCGAGCAAGGCATCCTGTGCGTCAATGTCGAATCCGAGCCCGAGCTCACCCTGCTTGCCGAAATTGCCGCGGCGAAACGCCGAACCATCGCCATCTCGATCCGCGTCAATCCCGATATCGACCCGCGTACCCATGCCAAGATTTCGACCGGCAGGGCCGAGAACCAGTTCGGGATTCCGATCAGCCGCGCGCGCGAGGTGTATGCGCTCGCCGCCAAGCTGCCCGGCGTGCGCGTGGCGGGCGTCGACATGCACATCGGCAGCCAGATCACCGCGCTCGAGCCGTTCGCGCAGGCGTTCGCGCTGCTGTCGGATTTCGTGCGCATGCTGCGCGCCGACGGCCACCGCATCGATCACATCGACGTCGGCGGCGGGCTCGGCATTCCATATCGCGAGGACAACGAGCCGCCGCCGCATCCCGACGCCTATGCGGACGTGGTCAAGCACGCGATCCGCGGGCTCGACTGCCGGCTGATCCTGGAGCCGGGACGGCTGTTGGTCGGCAACGCCGGAATCCTGGCGACGCGGGTGCTCTACGTGAAGCGCGGCGAGACCAAGACCTTCGTGGTGGTCGACGCGGGCATGAACGATCTCGTGCGTCCGACGCTCTATGAGGCGCATCACGACGTGCGCTCCGTGGCCGAGCGCAATTCCGGCACGCGCATCCTCGCCGACGTGGTCGGCCCGTTGTGCGAATCCGGCGACTTCCTCGCGCGCCGGCGCGAGCTTGCGGAGCCTAGCGCCGGCGATCTTCTCGCGCTGATGTCGACGGGCGCCTATGGGGCGGTGCAAGCAGGAACCTACAACACGCGCCCGCTCGTCCCCGAAGTGCTGGTTCGCGGCGAGCAATGGGCGCTCGTTCGCCCGCGGCTCGAGGTCGAGCTATTGATCGCGCTCGACCGCCTGCCGCCCTGGCTTGCGGCCAATGGATCCGGGTGAAGACCCCGTCGTCGCGCCGCGCCGGATTGTCATTTCCGGCCAAGCGCTTGCGGTTCCCGGATTTTGGCCGGAACCGGGGAACCGGGGCGCATCAAAGTCACTTTACCGGCTGTTGCCGCGAGAAAATTGCCGGCATGAATGCTAAAGTCTAGATTCGCGTGATCCGCCCGGAGGACCTTTGGCGCCCGAGAAACCATCGATGCCTCGCCCCGACGAAAGGGTCGCAGCTCCCGGCGGCGATGCGGCGGCGCGAGGCATGCTCAAGCGCGCCTTGTCGCGCGCGTATTGGGCGATCCTGTGGGAGCGGTTGTGGCCGGCGCTCGCATCGGTCCTGACTGCCGTCGGCTTCTTCATCGCGGTGTCCTGGACCGGGGCGTGGCTGATCCTGCCGCCGCTCGCGCGCGCAATCATTCTGTTCGGCCTGCTGCTCCTCATCGCGATTTCCGCCGTGCCGCTGTTCCGATTCCGGCTGCCTCGCGACGCGGACGGGCTGCGGCGCTTGGATCGGGTGAGCGGGCTCGCCCATCGGCCGGCAACCGCCGTTGCCGACGAGCTCGCGACCGACCAGAACGACCATGTCGCGCAGGCGCTGTGGCAGGCGCACGTCGAGCGCGCGCGGCGGGCGGTGCGCGCCTTCAGGGCGGGCCTGCCGACGCCCGGACTTGCCGCGCAGGATCCGATCGCGTTACGGGCGCTGGTCGCCGTGCTGCTGGTTGCCACCTTCTTCGCGGCAGGCAGCGAGCGCGGCAAACGCTTCCTCGCCGCGTTCGATTGGGCCGGCGTGGTGCCGCACGCCAATTTCCGCATCGATGCCTGGGTCACCCCGCCCGCCTATACGGCAAGGCCGCCGCTGATCCTGCCGGGCGTTCGCGGCGGCGAGCCGGTGCAGGCCGCCGGTGCCCTCGAGGTGCCGGCCGGCAGCGTGCTGGTGGTGCGCGCGACGAGCTCGGCCGGATTGGAAGTGTCGACCGGCGGCGGGCTCGCCGAGGGGGGCGGCGACGCCAAGGCGCGAGTGCCGGCCGGCACCGACGAGCGGCGGTTCACGATCAAGGACAGCGGCACCGCGACCGTGCACGGGGCGCTCAGCGAGGATATCACCTGGACGTTCCGGGCCGTTCCCGACCGCCAGCCGACGATCGCGCTCGTCAAGGACCCCGAGGCCCAGGCGCGCGGCGGATTGCATCTCGTCTATCGGCTGGAGGACGACTACGGCGTGGTGTCGGCGCTCGCCACCTTCGCGCCCAAGCAAGCCAATGATGCGCGGCAGCGCGGGCGTGCGCTGTTCGGTCCGCCGGATTTCGCCCTGTCGCTGCCGCAGGCGCGGACGCGCAACGGTGTCGGCCAGACCACGAAGGAGCTTGCCGACCACCCGTGGGCCGGAACCGATGCCGTCATGATTCTGACCGCGCGCGACGAGGCCGGCAACGAGGGCAGCAGCGCGCCGCGCGAGCTGCGGCTGCCGGAGCGCACCTTCTTCAAGCCGCTGGCCAAGGCCCTGGTCGAGCAGCGGCGCAATCTCGCGCTCGACGCCGATGCGCGGCAGCGCGTGCTGCGTGCGATCGACGCGCTCAGCATCGCGCCGGAACGTTTCATTCCGGAGTCCGGCGTCTATCTCGGGCTGCGCGCGATCTATTGGCAGCTCGAGCACGCCCGCACCGACGACGCGCTTCGCGACGTCGTGGGGCGGCTGTGGGCGATGGCGACCGCGATCGAGGACGGCAATATCTCGGAAGCCGAGCAGGCGCTGCGCGCCGCCCAGGACGCGCTGCGCCAGGCGCTCGAGCGCGGCGCCAACGACGAGGAGCTCAAGAAGCTGACCGAGGAGCTGCGCGCGGCGCTCGACAAGTTCCTGCAGGCGATGGCCGAGCAGCTCAAGAACAATCCGCAGCAGCTCGCGCGTCCGCTCGATCCCAACACGCGCGTGCTCCGGCCCCAGGATCTCAAGAACCTGCTCGACCGGATCGAGAATCTGGCGCGCTCCGGCGCCAAGGACGCCGCGCGCCAGCTGCTGCAGGAGCTCCAATCCATGCTCGAGAACCTGCAGATGGCGCAGCCTGGCGGCCAGGACGACGACATGTCGGCGCTCGACGAGCTCGGCGACATGATCCGCCAGCAGCAGCAATTGCGCGACCGCACGTTCCGGCAAGGCCAGGAGTCGCGCCGCGGCGAGCGCCAGCCACGCGGCCGGCGCGGGCAGCAGGGCGAGCAGAAGGAGCAGGGCCAGCAGGGCGACCAGAAGCCGGGCAACGAGTTCGGCGATTTGCAGAAGAATCAGCAGGCGCTGCGCGGACAGCTCAAGAAGCTGCTCGACGAGCTGCGCCGGCGCGGCGAGCTCGGTCAGCAAGGCCAGCAGGGTCAGCAAGGCCAACAAGGTCAGCAGGGCCAGGGCATGGACGATGCGCTCGGACGGGCGGAAGAAGCCATGCGGGATGCCGAGGGCGCGCTCGGCGAGGAGAATGCCGACGGCGCGGTGGATTCCCAGGGCCGCGCGCTCGAAGCCTTGCGCAAGGGCGCGCAAGGCATGGCCCAGCAGATGCAGCAGGGGCAAGGCCGCGGTCCCGGACAGGCCGGCCGCAACGGCCCGGCGCGCGCGCAGCAAGACACCGACCCGCTCGGCCGGCCGATGCGCGGCCACGATCTCGGCGACGATTTCAGCGTGAAGGTTCCGGGCGAGATCGACGTGCAGCGGGCGCGCCGCATCCTCGAGGAGCTGCGCCGGCGCTTCGCGGACCCGGAGCGGCCGAAGCTCGAGAGTTCTGACCGCCGGCACCGCAGTACCTTCCCGCGTTCATCAAACAAGGAAGCGAAACCAAAGGTTTAGGGCAGTTCATTTCGCCAGAAAACATCCTTCGATTGCGCAAACTTTTTCGTTTAAAACTTACACTGGTGCGCGCGATCTAATCCCAGGAAAGCCGATTTTTCGGAAGCCGGTCGCTCGGGTCGAAGACCCTGACCTGATGCGGCCGGGCGGCGCTGCAATGCCACAAAACGAGAACCTGATCCTCCGGAGTTGCTGTGAGCGCAAAACTGGGCACCAGGATGCCGGCCCGACCGTTGGCAATGAGCCGTCGAGCAACATCGCAGGACGGCGGGTCCCTGCCATCCGCGAGATCGGCGGCCCAGGGACAGCTCAGGTCCGCGAGAGTAACGCCATGCCGGGTCCGGCTGGCATCCGTCCGCAAGTCCGCGATGTCGTCGCAGTCGACGTCGTAGCAGCAAAGGACGCAGGGATTGATCTTGAACGCAAATCCCTGGTTGGTCTCCCTGATTGCGCACTCGATCGTCAAACCGAGATAAAGCGCTTCCATCCCCTTCGGGTTGAAGCGCCCGCCGTCGGTGGCGGCACCTTCGCCGGACATCGGCTTGAAGGACCACTCCGGATTTCACCAGGGCTTCCGCAGTGCGGCCGCCGAAGGCGGGAATTCGGTGTGCGCGATACCAGGCCATCGCCTGGTCCTTGCCGCCGGCCCACTCCGAGATCAGGCTGATGATCTCCAGCATCTCCTTCACGCGGCTTTGCGTCTTCGGCGCGCGGATGCGGCTGGGCTTGTATAGTGCTTGGCCCTTTAGTCCGACGGTCTCCGCAAGCTGGACCTTCGACATTCCAAAGCTTTTGGCCACACGCTCGACGGCAACCGTTCCGACCGGGTCGATAAGGGTAGCAACGAGCGGCGCGTTCTGTCGCAGTCCACGCGTGGCGGCGTAGCTTCTCGCCGGGGCTCCCTTGTTCCGTCGCGTCGCATCGGGAGAGCGCGGCTTCGGCTCTCGAAGCGTCCGTCGTTTTGCCTTGCGGGAGCGTCTCGCCATGTCAGTTCCTTTGCCCTATTTCACGGGCATAATATGTGCCTATTCGGGCTGCTGGCAAACGGCTTCGTGCGAGAAACTGGTAACTCAGTAAGAGATCCAGGCGATCGCAGTTATCTCGAGCGCTTGAGCTCGACCTCGACGAATACGATCTCGCGGCCGGTCTCGTTCTTCACGTCGTGCTCGACGCCGGCCTTGCGGAAATAGGCTTGGCCGGCCGCGATGCGCGCCTGGCTGGTTCCGGCCGCGGCCACGATCGTCAATTCGCCGTCGGTCATCGGCACCACGACGTAATCGTATTCGTGGCGGTGGTGCCCGGTGGCGCTGCCGGGCGGCAGCCGCCATTGCGTGATCCGCACTTCGGGCTCGTCGATTTGCACGGTGGGGACGGCGGACTTCGGCATGCGCGCTCCCGCTCCGCCGCTCACCATCGCGCCGGCAGCTTGGCGAGCCCGCGCAGGGTGATCGTCGGCCGCCAGGTCGGATGCTCGACATCCTCCAGCGTCAGTTTCGGCAACCGCTCTGCCAGGCGGCGGAACGCGATCTCGCCCTCGATCCGCGCCAGTTGCGCGCCCAGGCAATGGTGGATGCCGCCGCCGAACGAGAGCGGGCGCACGCCGGTGCGGGTGATGTCGAGTTTTTCCGGATCGGCATAGACCTCCGGATCGCGATTGGCGGCGCCGAGCAGGCACATGACGCTCTCGCCGCGCCGCACGAGGGTCCCGTCGGCGAGGGTCACGTCCTCGAACGCCTTGCGGGAGGTCAGCTGCACCGAGGAATCGAACCGCAACAGCTCCTCGACCGCATTGGCGGCGAGCGCGGGCTCGCTCACGAGTTTCTGCCATTGCTCCGGGTTGCGATGCAGCGCCAGCAGCCCGTTGCCGATCAGATGGGTGGTGGTCTCGTGGCCGGCGCCGAACAGGAGCCCGATGTTGGCGGCGAGCTCGTCGTGGGTCAGCCGGCCGTCGTGCTCGTCGCGCACGTGCAGGAGCGCGCTGATCAAATCGTCGCCGTCGGCGCCGCGGCGGCGCGCGAACAGCTCCTCGAAATAGCCGCGGTTGCGCACCGCGACGGCGTTGACCTCGTCGAGCTCCTCGCGCGTCATCGGGGTCGGGTCGAGCGCGCGCCCGGAGACGCGGTAGCCGGTGAGAAACCGCGGCCGGTCGGCTTCGGGAATGCCGAGCAGCTCGCAGATCACCAGCACCGGGAGCGGGCGGGCGAAATCGCCGATCACGTCCATGGCGCCGCGCGGCTCGACCGCATCGAGCAGCGTCTCGACCAGCGCCGCGATCTTCGGCCGCATTTCTTCGAGCCGCCGCGCGGTGAAGGCTTTGGCGACCAGCCCGCGCAGCCGCGTGTGGTCGGGCGGGTCGCGCACCAGCATGGATAGGCGCAGGCCCTGGAACACCGGCTCCTCGAGCAATTCGCTGCGCTCGCGCGGATCGGACAGTTTTCCTTCGAAATCGTGGCCGAAGCGCGGGTCTTTCGACACCGCCGCGACGTCGGCATAACGGGTGAGCACCCACAGCCCGGTCGGCGAGCGCCACACCGGCGCGCGCTCGCGCAGCAGGCGATAGGCCGGATAGGGGTCGGCGAGGAATTTCGGATCGGCGAGGTCGAGCAAGGGCCTGTCCGCGATGGTTTGGGCCATTGCCATGTCACCCTCCGGGTCGGCGGCGGAAAAAATGGACCCGCATCCTAGTGCGGCCGGGAAGGAATTGTTAGGGGCTGCTTATGCGGCCGGCTCGGTGACCTTTGACAAAGGTCCGCGCGCGGCCGCCAAGCGACGGCCGGAAAGGAAACAGCCGTCCGAGTTAGGCGCACGATGGGCCGCCAGTAATCGTCTCGGCAAAGCCGCGCCATTCAGAAACGGGCGCCTCGCTCTTGTCATTTCGCGCCGAGCGTCCCGTCGCCGATGCATTGGCCCAGAGTGGTACGTTCGAACCTTGCATGACACATTAGAGCGACAGAGGCGAAACGGTCCACCGCAATGAATCGTGACGCTCCCCAAGCTCAGCCAAATAGAGCAGCAGTTTCCTAGGCCGAAGATCCAGGTTCGAGCCCTGTGGGAAACCGCCCTTTCGATTTCACGTTGTTGCTGGGAAAAGCCAAGGCGCGGTTGCGTTTTTCACAACCTGTGGTAACTTATAATAGACTCTGGTGGGGAGGCACTCTAATGTCCGCAGGCAAAGTTGCTGGTATTGCAGCCGTATTGGCCTTCTTTACTTCGCTGTTTGCGGGCTTGCACATTGATTTTACTGTTCGGCGAGTGACAACGGTCGATGATTTTCTGTCTGTCATCAGGGCACATTTTGATGTCGCGCGCGCTGAAAATTGGCGCGGGTTCTGAGAAATTGGACCTTACGGCGTTTGGTCTGTCACAAAGGGTAATCGGAAGCGCACTCGATCCTGCAAATCCTCCAGCGTGGTATGTGACGGGATACAGCAAATCAAATATGAAGGTATTTTCGTACGCCGGTGACGATGTGGGCGCCGGCTTCTACGCCCTAGAAGCAGCTTTCGATCCACAAGTGCCGGACACCTATTTCCGAGGTTATCGGTTTGCAACGTGGTGGGACAAAGATAAACAGCTGCGGATGGTACGTTGTCCTTATATCTTAATCAGGGAGACGGCTGTAGCCGCCAAAAATCTCACCAAAGATACGGTTCAACCATTATTGCCGGCGCCCGGTGGGCATTGTGATCTGGTTCGTTTTCCGGATATGTCGTTATCTAATCAGCCGCGAACTAGCAATGTGCAGTAGATGGCAAATGGGAGTTAATATGGGTCGTCGTCGTAATAAGATACGGTTCGGCCATTACTAAAGCGAATGTTACAGGTTGGAGTCCTGTCGGGTCGGGACCGCCATGAATATGGGTAAAAGAAATTCGCGTTGCGCTTCCCGAAACCGCCAACCTGGTACACGCTATCCGCACCGGTGATCCGGTAGGAATTGAAGGCTATTGGCATCGTCGTTTCGCGGATCATCGAGCCAACGGAGAAATGGTTCCAGCTGACTGCCTTAGACGTTGCGGCGTTCAAGCGGCGAAAATACCAATAGATGAAGCCGCGCGAATGCGGTGCTGCGGAACGACTATAGGCATGCCAAGGGCAACCGCTCCTTGTGAGTCATAAAGTGCTAACGAGGGCGGGCAGGGTCCACCGCCTCTGCGGCGCCCGCCGACGCGGCGCACGGCGCAGCGGTTGCCGTCAGCGGATAATGGCACGCCACGAACCGGCCCGGCGCGATCTCGCGCAGCAATGGCTCCTCGGCGGCGCAGCGCGCATCGGCGCGGGGGCAGCGGGTGCGGAACCGGCAGCCGGACGGCGGCGCGATCGGGGAGGGCGGCTCGCCCACCGGAATATTCTCGGGCGGCACGATGCTCGGATCGGGCAGCGGGATCGATTGCAGCAGCACCGACGTATAGGGATGCGCCGGGGCGCGGAACAGCGCCTGCGTCGCGCCGATCTCGACGATTTTCCCGAGATACATCACCGCGATCCGGTCGCTCACCGCTTTGACCACTGCAAGATCGTGCGCGATGAACAACAGCGTGAGTCCGTAGCGCGCCTTCATGACCTCCAGCAGATTGAGGATCTGCGCGCGGATCAGCACGTCGAGCGCCGAGACCGGCTCGTCGCAGATCAGAAGCTGCGGCTCGAGCACGAGCGCGCGGGCGATCGAGATGCGCTGGCACTGCCCGCCCGAGAACTCGTGCGGCAGCCGGCCCATGGTCAGGTCCGGATCGAGCCCGACCGCGCCGAGCACTTCGCGCACGCGGCGCTCGCGCTCGGCCTTGTTGGAAACGCCCGCGATGATGAGCGGCTCGGCGACGATGTCGCCGATGCGCCGGCGGGGATTGAGCGAGGCGATCGGGTCCTGAAAAATGAGCTGCAGCCGACGGCGCAGCAGCCGCAGCGGCTCGCCGCGCATTTGCGTGAGATCCTCGCCCTCGAACAGCACGCGGCCCGAGGTCGGCCGGACCAATTGCAGCACCGCGCGCCCCAACGTCGACTTGCCGCAGCCGGATTCGCCGACGAGCCCGAGCGTCTCGCCCGGCAGGATGTCGAAGCTCACGCCGGACACCGCGTGCACGGTCTGGCCGTGCACGTGATATTCGACCACGAGCCGCTCGACCCGCAGCAGCGCTTCGCGCTCGCGCAGCGGCGCGGCGGCGGCGGGAACGGGCACGGCGGGGGCAGCGAGACTCATGTCATACCGACGTTAGTTTCTTTTGCTTTTTATTTCATACCGACGTTAGTTTCTTTTGCTTTTTATTCCGGCTCACAATGAAGCGCTGGATCTCGCCGCTCGCGCGCTTTCCCTCTCCCCTTGCGGGAGAGGGTGGCGAGCACCGCGCTTGCGAGGTGCGAGCCGGGTGAGGGGTGCTTCGCATTCTTTCAAAGGTACCCCTCACCCGGCGCCTCCCCCGGATCAAGTCCGGGGTCGGCGCCACCCTCTCCCACAAGGGGAGAGGGGAAACGAGTACGCGGCGCACGCAAACCCGGGAGCGGCAGCCAGCAGGCATAGCGATGATCGCCGTCCGGCCCGGCGAGCGGCGGGGCCTCGAAACGGCAATGCTCCACCGCGTATTTGCAGCGCGGCGCGAACGCGCAGCCCGCAATGCGGCGCGTCGGGTCGGGCGGCCGGCCGGCCACCGTCAACAGCGGCGTGTGCGGCGGCGCGTCGAGTTTCGGGATCGCCGCCAGCAGCGCCTCCGTGTAGGGCATGCGCATATGCGCGAACAGCAGCGGCGTGGGCGCGCGCTCGACCACGCGGCCGGCGTACATCACCGCGACCTCGTCGGTGCGTCCGGCCAGCACGCCGAGGTCATGGGTGATGAGGATCATCGCCATGTGGCGGCGGCGCTGCTCGCGCGCCAACAGGTCGAGAATCTGCGCCTGGATGGTGACGTCGAGCGCGGTCGTCGGCTCGTCGGCAATCAGGAGCTTGGGCTCGCACGAGAGCGCCATGGCGATCACGGCGCGCTGGCGCATGCCGCCGGAGAGCTGGTGCGGATATTGCCGCAGCCGCTGCTCCGGCTCGGCGATGCCGACGGCGGCGAGGAGTTCGACGGCGCGGCTTCGGGCGGCCGCGCCGGCCATGCCGAGATGCTCCTGCAGGGTCTCGGTGATCTGCCGGCCGATCGTGAGCACCGGGTTGAGCGAGGTCATCGGATCCTGGAACACGACCGCGAGCGCGCGCCCGCGCAATTTTCGCAGCGCCCGCGGATCGAGTTTCGTGAGATCCGCGCCGTCGAAGCGCACCCGTCCGTCGAGCCGCGCGCGGGGAGGCAGCAGGCCCAGGATCGCGCGCGACAGCATGGTCTTGCCGCTGCCGGACTCGCCGGCGATGCCAAGCGTGCGGCCCGCCATCAGCGTGAGATCGACGTTCTCGACCGCGCGCAGCAGGCCGCGCCGGGTCGGCAGATCGACCGAGACACCCTCGACCGCAAGCAACGGCTCGGCGCTCACAGCGTGTTCTCGCGCGGATCGGTGATCGCGCGCAGCGCGTCTCCGACGAGATTGAACGACAGCACGGTCGCGAACAGCACGCCGGCGGGCAGGAACGCGAGCCAGGGCGCGATGTCGAGGCTCTCGCGGCCCTCGCCGATCATGCTGCCCCAGCTCGGCCGCGGCGGCGGCACCCCGAGCCCCAAAAAGCTCAGCGCGCCTTCGACCACGATGGTCACGGCGACCGCGAGCAGGAAAAACGCAAGCAGCGGCAGCAGCACGTTGGGCAAAAGCTCGCGCAGCAGGATGCGGGCGTGGGTGGCGCCGAGCGCGCGCGCCGCCGTCACGAATTCGCGCTCGGCGAGCGTGAGCGTCGCCGCCCGCGCCACCCGCGCGAACGGCGGAATGCTCAAAAACCCGATCGTCATCGCGAGATTGAGCACCGACTGGCCGAGATAGGCGGTGATGGCGAGGATGAGCACCAGTGGCGGGAACGCGAGCAGCACGTCCATGCCGCCCATCGCCAGCGCCTCGAACTTTCCGCGGAAATAGCCCGCCAGCATGCCGAGCCCGGCGCCGAAGCCGAGACCGATCAACGGTGAGAGGAACCCCACCGTGAGCGAGGTTCGCGCGCCGAACACGAGCCGGGAAAGCATGTCGCGGCCGAGCCCGTCGGTCCCGAGCCAATGCTGCGCGTCCGGGGGCATGCGGCGGGCAAGCATGTCCATCTCGTTGGGGCTCGGGATCGGCAAGAAATCCGCCGATGCGGCGGCGACGACCACGACGCAGATCCAGGCCGCCGCCGCCCAGAACACAAGGCTCAGACGCCGGCGCCGGCGCGGCGCGACCGCAACGTCGACCGCCGTGTCAAGCACGGCCATGGCGAATCCTCGGGTCGAGCACGGCGTAAAGCATGTCGACCGCGAAATTGAGCAGCACGAAGCCGACGGCGACGAACAGCACCACGCCCTG
>WNGQ01003375.1_pt1 | contig 25508 bp, 28 predicted proteins | sample 5407661 | NCBI WGS metagenome assembly WNGQ01 (sample SAMN13153382, study PRJNA577476) | soil metagenome | isolation source: 60 cm soil or saprolite under Garry oak tree replicate 2 | place: USA:California | collected 2016-06-15 | reverse complement strand
CATGTCCCGCTGATGACGCAAATTGTGACGGGCGAAATCATCGCGCGCAAAGATGGCCGCGATTATTTCCTGGCGGTGGGCGAGGGATTCGTGGAAGTGACCGGCGAGCGGGTGGCCATCATGACCGATATGGCCATTCGCGCAGAGAATATTGACGAAGCCAAAGCCGAAGAAGCCCGCCAGCGGGCCGAGGCGCGTCTGGCTGAGAAACTCGACGATACGGAAGCCGCCATGGTCAGCGCCGCGCTGGCGCATTCACTGGCGCAGCTCAAAGTCAAGCGCCGGCAGCACCGCTGAGCCCGTCAGGTGCAGAGCTCCGGCTCTGAATGTTACTGCTCGGTTCGCGTGTGATGGCGTTTGCTGAAGCGGCGATTCCCGCGACATACTGGAAGTCATCCTTTGAAAAGAATCAGTCCTCCCGTAGGTTAGTCTGGTGATTGAGTTTGAGCGCGTATTGCAGCAGGGGCGAGCGGCGCAGCGCCATTTTCAGGATTTGGGACTTGTGGCGGTTGGGGGAACGGCCGTGGCGGCACATTGCGGGCATCGAAGTTCGCTGGACGTGGATTTGGTCACGCCCCACCTGCGCGATCGCTACGAGGAAATTGCAGCCAGATTAGAGAATTGGGAAGGCTGGACGACGGCCAGGCTGAACCGGCCTGTGCTCATCCTCGGGCGACGCGGCGGAGTGGACCTGGGCTTGAGGCAACGGCGCCGCGCCGAACCACTGCGCACGGTCGAATTGCATGGATTGCTCGTGCCGACTGGCGCGGAGATGCTGCGGGTTAAGGCTTTCTTGCTGGCGGAGCGGCGTGCGACCCGTGACTATGTTGATGTTGCGGCCATGGCGCGGCTGCTGGGTGATACTGCTGCGCTGAAAGCTTTGGGTTATTTGAACCTGGTTTATCCTGCCACCGGCTCCCAGAGCGTGGTGTGCCGTTTCGCTGAGGCGTGCGAAGCGCAGCCGCTGGATCTGGTCGAAACGCCACTGGACGCTTATAAAGGCCTGAAAGCGCCCTTTACGGATTGGGCCTATGTGGCCGAGACCTGCCGCCGCCTGGCTCGCCCTCTGGCGAAGTTGGAACTGAATAACTCCCTGCCGCAGGCACTGGATGAAGGCTTTTACCAGGACTCGAACCGATGAGCCAGTCCCGAATTACCAAGGTCGTTTCTGCGCTGACTTATTTGGATTGGATTCAGCGTGGAAGCACGGAGGACTGGCGCAGACTTTACAAGCTGTGCAAAGACCCGAAGGTGGCGCAGCAGGTTGCCGCTGTGCTTCCCCTGCGAGACCCAGACCTTTTGCCGTCAGCGCTGCTTTGGAAATTTCTCCTCGAAGATCTTCATCCCGAACTGGGTTTGGCGATTGACTTAAGGCCAGAGAAAAAGGCAATTGGCGTATAGCGGGTGGGTGAACTACATGTCACGAACACGGTGGCAGTCCAGCCTTCTCAATGAACCCGCTTAGCTCTCGATAACATTAATCTCGACTGGCTCAACGCTCACACCCAGTTTTACCAGCCATTTGATCGCGGCTTTGATCGCGGCGCGTTTCCCGTCCAGCTCCAGACTCACAATTCCGATCTCGTCGGTCACGCTGGCCTGCCGGATATTGGTAATGACGGGGAACTTTTGGCCCAGCTTCCAGACTAGCGGCTCCTTGATTAACCGAGGCGGAAACATCAGCCAAAGGCGTGTCTGCTCCCGACCGTCGGAATGAGTAGCTCGCTTGTCTCTTTTGGGTGCGCGCGTCATGGTCTTGAGAAGGTCTCAGGGTTACAGCGTTACGTGAACTTGGATGTTACCAGGCATCGACATGACCGTGTAACCATTAACCATTCAGCCCCCGGCGATGGCTGGAATAATGCTAACCTCGTCACCATCTTTGATCGGTGTCTGCTGGTTCTGCAGAAAGCGGATGTCTTCCTCGTTGACGTAAACGTTCACGAAGCGGCGCACTTCGCCTCTGTCATCCACCAGGCGTTCCTTGATGCCCGGAAAACGCGTTTGTAGTTCCACGATCGCGTCCCCGATCGTGCCGGCTTTGATCTCAACAATTTCTTCGTTGTTCGTCAGTTTGCGGAGCGGAGTGGGTATTCGTACTTTTTTTGACATAAATCATACTGATGCCGCCCTGTCCCTATGATGCGAGAGATCTGGGATGCGGGCCAGCCAGTGCTTGTCGTCTAACCATTTAAACCAGTCAACTCATTTGACCTTTTCACGATTCCACGCGTTCTCTTCCTTCCCGATGAGCGCCTCAAACTCGCGCAAGCTCGGTTTGATCTCGCGGGGAAGACCCAAGTGACCGTTCATGGCGTCCATCGTCTTCAATCCATTGCCCGTGATGCAGAGCACGGCGGAATCATTGGAGGGAATCTTCCCGGAAGCAATCAGTTTCCTGGCCACGCCGACCGTCACCCCGCCAGCGGTCTCGGCAAAAATGCCCTCGCACTCAGCCAGCAAACGAATCGCCTCGCGAATTTCGTCGTCGGTCACGTCTTCGGCCGAACCGCCGGTTTCCTTCATCGTCTTGAGCGCGTAAAAACCGTCAGCGGGCGTGCCAATCGCCAGCGATTTGGCAATCGTGTTCGGCTTGACCGGCTTGAAGAAGTCCAGCCCTGCCTTTTGGGCCGTCGAAATCGGCGCACAACCCGTGGCTTGCGCGCCGTGAATTTTGTACTCACTTTCAGGCGCCAGGCCCAGCTTGATGAATTCCTGGTAGCTCTTTTGAATCTTGGTCAGCAGCGAACCGGAGGCCATGCAAACGACCGTGTGCCCGGGAATGCGCCAGCCCAGTTGCTCGATGATTTCGTAACCCATAGTCTTTGAGCCTTCGGCATAGTATGGGCGCATATTCACGTTCACAAACGCCCAGGCGTATCTGCCCGCAATCTCCGCGCAGAGCCGATTCACTTCGTCGTAGTGCCCTTTGATGCCAATGACGTTGGCCCCGTAAATGAGTGAGTTCAGAATTTTTCCCTGCTCCAAATCCGAGGGAATGAACACGTAGGCACGCAAGCCGGCGGAGGCGGCGTTGGCGGCGACTGAGTTGGCCAGATTGCCCGTCGAAGCGCAAGCCACAGTGGTGAAACCCAATTCTTTGGCGCGGCTCAAGGCGACGCTCACCACGCGGTCTTTGAAGGAAAGGCTCGGATAATTGACCGTATCGTTTTTGATCCACAACTCGCGAATCCCCAGACGTTTCGCCAACCGGTCCGCTTTAATGAGTGGCGTGAAACCAACTTGCACGCCCACGGTCGGGTCGTCCGCCACCGGCAACAACTCGCGGAAACGCCACATGCTCTTGGGGCGCGATTGGATGGTGGCCCGCGTCAGTGACTCCTGGATGCGCTCGTAATCATAGACTACTTCGAGGGGGCCGAAGTCGAATTCGCAAACGTGCGTCGCGGTGAGCGGATATTCCCGGCCACATTCGCGGCACTTCAACGCTCGCATAAAACCTTCGTGTGTTTCCATAGTCACTTCTCGGATGTTTTCGGGGCCCGTTGCCCTGGCGTCTGCGATCCAGACCCTCAGCCACTCTGTATGAGACCTTTATATCAACGGATGCGGATAGATTGATACATGGCTGAAGCGATGTCAACAATGTTCTGCGCCGCTCAAGAGCATCCGGAGTGAGGATTCAACAAATCCTGCATCACACGCGATTGCAGGTTGTTCAGTGGGTCAATCTGAACCAGCATGTCGCGGAGTTCACCACGCTGTCTAAAGGAAGGACCGACAGAATCATGGCCGGACAGAATCATAAATCCGATGCAACCAGGGAGCCGGTCCCTGCGCGGCCCCGGGACATAAGGTCTTCCACAGGCGTCATATAAATGATTCTGTCCTGCCATGATTCTGTCCTGTAGCCATCCATCCATGTCGCCCCTTCGTTGAGAATTAAGTTAACGCTTATGGGCGCACATTAACCGGTGCGCCGATTACGCCAGACAGTAAGCCACGGCTCAGGACGCGGCCTGCTACGCCCTGAGCCACCCTATACGCACCAGGGCCAGTTCAAGAACGCCCCAAAAAGCTGTAGCAGTCGACGTAAGGAGGCTCATTACGGAAAATGACTTGATCAGAGCCTCCTTACGTCGGCTGCTACACCATCTTGAACCAGCCCTGCTATACGCACGCGGCCAGCAAATTCGGGCTTGCGTTTTGGCCGCCCGACCGGGACATTGCACGCTCTGTATGGGATCTGATGCCACGGAAGCCCTGAGCCTTTACCAGCTTTGGGCCTGGGTCGAGACGAACAAAAAGCAAGTGGCTTGGGGGGCAGTCGCCTTGGCCGCCGCCACTTTTATCGCTTGGTTTTTTTTCGTGCACCAAGACGCAAAAGAGATTGCTGCGAGCGAGGCGTTATCCGCCGCTGCGGCTCCCCAGGTGGGCTTGCCTGGAGCCGGCGCCGCCTCCGCAGAAGCCTATTTGAGAGTCGCCGCGACGTATCCCAATTCCAGCGCCGCTGCTCGCGCGGTGTTGTTGGGGGCGGCCAGCCTGTTCGTCGAAGGGAAATATGACCAGGCGAAGCTGCAGTTTGAGAGATTCACTCGCGAACATCGCGATAGCCCGTTCATGGGCCAGGCCCTGCTGGGCATCGCCGCTTGTCAGGATGCGTTGGAGAAAACCAACGAGGCCACCGTCGCTTACAAGAACCTGGTCGAACGCCACGCAGGCGAGAACGTCGCGCCACAGGCCAGGTTCGCTTTGGCCCGGTTGTACGAGGAGCAGAACAAGCCCGAACAGGCCCTCCAACTCTTCGAGGAAGTCAATCGAAGCAGCCTGGGCAGCTCAATTGGCTCGGAGGCCGGCATGCGCGTGGAGGAATTGAGGTTGAAATATCCCAGCCCGGCGCCGGCGCCGACGCCGACGGCGGCGCCGACCAATCCCGCGCCATTGGAATTGCAGAAGCCCTGAGGTTGCAATCCGGCTCCACAAAGGACAGGCCTCCGGCCCAACCATGAATCAACCGTTACTCAAACAATGCGTCGCGGAATTCGTCGGCACCTTCGCGCTGATCTTCATCGGTATCGGCGTGATCTACAACAACCTGCCGGGAGCGGGAGTGGGCTTGCTCGGCGTGGCGCTGGCGCACGGCTTGACCATCGCCGTGATGGTTTCCGCGACCATGGCCATTTCCGGCGGCCAACTGAACCCAGCGGTCACCTTCGGCCTGCTGGTGGGCGGCCAGATGAACTTGAAAAAATCGGTCGCTTACTGGATCGCCCAACTTGCGGGCGGCGCAGCGGCGGCTGGTTTGATCGCCGAGCTTTGGGCCGGCGGCTCTGGAACAGACATCGTGGCTGCCGGCACGCCAGACATTCCGACTGAGAACGGCCTGCCCAAGGTAAGCCCGGCGCAAGCGATCGTGATCGAAGCCGTGCTCACGTTTTTCCTGGTCTTCGTGGTCTATGGTTCAGCGGTGGATTCGCGCGCGCCGAAGATTGGGGGTTTGGCCATCGGGCTGACCGTTGCCCTGGACATCCTCTTTGGCGGTCCTTTCACCGGTGCCTCCATGAACCCGGCGCGCACTTTCGGTCCGGCCCTAGCCAGCGGACACTGGAACCATCACGTCGTCTATTGGGCCGGTCCTCTGCTCGGCGGCGGCTTGGCGGGTTTGGTTTATGGCCGCTTCTTGATTAAGGATTCGAGTTCGACGCGTTGACAGTCAAAGAGCTGAACTAAATTGCTATGGGTCGGAGTCGGACATTTTCGCCAACGTTCTTGGGTAGGGATGCGTTCCATCGAGTCGCCGATCTTTTCGCAGAGAATGTGACGCGGCAGAACGCGTCGCTACCGGATTCGGTTGTGGTTGTGGCGCGCTAAGGATTATGAAACTGACACTCATCGGCACCGGCTACGTCGGTTTGGTTACAGGCACTTGCTTTGCCGAGGTTGGCCATCAGGTCATCTGCGTTGATAGCGACGCGGCCAAAGTGAAAACCTTGCAGCAAGGAGGCATTCCGATTTACGAGCCGGGCCTTGAAGAGTTGGTGAAGAAAAACGTCGCGGCAGGCCGCTTGAACTTTACCACCAGCACGGCCGAGGGCGTCGAAAAATCGGACGTCATCTTCATCGCCGTGCCCACCCCGCCTTTGGCCGATGGTTCGGTGGATTTGAGCTTTATCGAAAAGGTCGCCCGCGAAATCGCCGCCGTCCTGACCAGCTACAAGATCGTTGTGGACAAAAGCACCGTGCCGGTGCAGACCGGCGATAAGGTGGCCGAGACCATCAAGCGTTACAGCAAAGCGCGCGTGGATTTCGACGTGATCAGCAACCCGGAGTTTCTGCGCGAAGGCTTTGCCGTCGAAGATCTGATGAAACCGGACCGCATCGTCATCGGCGTTCGCTCCCAGCGGCCAGTGCCGGCGATGAAGGAAATCTTCGCCCCGTTCAACGCGCCGATCATCGTCACCGATATAAACTCGGCAGAGCTGATCAAGCACGCTTCCAACTCGTTCCTGGCCCTCAAAATCTCTTACATCAACGCCATCTCCGTCTTGTGCGAGGCCACCGGTGCCAACGTGCAGGAAGTAGCCATCGGCATGGGCATGGACGATCGCATTGGCCGGCGCTTCTTGAATCCGTCGCTTGGCTTTGGCGGCAGTTGTTTTCCCAAGGACCTCAGCGCTTTTATCAAAATCGCCGATCAAGTCGGCTATGACTTCGGCCTGCTTAAGGAAGTCGAAAAAATCAACGCTGCGCAGATGGAGCGGTTCGTCAAAAAGATTATTGATACCCTCTGGGTGATCAAAGACAAGAAAATCGGCGTGCTCGGCCTGGCGTTCAAGCAGAACACCGATGACGTGCGCATGTCGCCGGCCATCGAGTTATGCCAGCGCCTGCAAAAAGAAGGCGCCAGCCTGCGCGTTCATGATCCCAAGGCCATGGACAAGGCCAGAGCAATGCTCAATGGCGTCACCTTCGTAGCAGACATGAACGAGGTGGCCGAAGGTTGCGATGCGCTGGTCGTTGCCACCGAATGGGACGTATTCAAGAAGCTCGACCTCGAACGCGCCCGCAAAGCGCTGAGCCACCCCATCGTGTTCGATGGCCGCAACCTGTTCGACCCGGCGGAAATGGAGCGGCTTGGGTTCATTTACAAGAGCATTGGAAGATGAACCAGACGGAGTAGCCAGGTGGCGGAGTGGTGCGTAGATGGGAGAAAAACGCCTGCATCCAACACTCCAGGTTGAGGAGGTGGCCGCCGCCCTGATTTTCCACACCGGCAAACTTCTCATCACCCGGCGCCACGCCAACGCCCACCTCGGCGGCCTTTGGGAATTTCCGGGCGGCAAACGCGAGCCGGACGAAACCTTCGAAGAATGCCTGGCGCGCGAACTCCGAGAAGAACTGGGCATCGAAGTCATCGTCGGCGAATTGGTGGAAAGCCTGACGCACGAATACCCGGAGAAAACCGTCCATTTGCGGTTCTTCCGCTGCCACTGGATGAAGCACGAGCCACAGGCCCTGGGCTGTTCGGCTTTCAAATGGGTCACTCCCGGCGATTTGAAAGCATATCCTTTCCCTTCTGCTGACGCCCGACTCCTGGAGAGGTTGAAGAACAGCGATCTCTGGCAGCAGCATTGAAGGGTACTTTTGAACGGACAACCACCCTTGACACTCCGTTATCGCGGCGCATAATGGTGCAAGCTAAAGCGGACGCAAAAGCAATTCTCCCTGAACCGCGCAGCGTCAAAAAGGCGGTGCTCTCAATTCAATTTTATGAAAACCAAACTCAAGCTGTTCCACACCCGGCTCTTTTGCGCCGTGGCGCTGGGAATTGGCTCCTCTTTCAGTCTGGCCGCGGCGGCTGGGGGGGAAGTGGGGAGCGTGGAGCGTGGAGCGTCGGAAGACGTGGAGCGTGGGAGCCTGGAGCGTGGAGCGTTGGTTCGACGCTCCGACGCTCTGACGCTCTACGCTCCACGCCTTCCGTGGTCGCAGCTCGGCGCCAAGGCAGGCGCGGATTACCAGGGCGACGGGCTGGCTGTCAGTTCCACCGCCGATGGCGCGCGGTTGCGCTGCGTGTTCCAGCGGCTCCAAGGCGAGGTCACGCGGGAAGGCTTGTGGCTGACTTCGACCGTCACCAACGCGGTGAACGACCGTTTCCGCATCGTCGCCGCGGCGGTAGGGCGGGATGGGGACGTGAAGCGTGAGAGCGTGGAGCGTCAGAGCGTGGAGCGTGGGAGCGTGGAACGTGGAGCGTTGGTGCGAGGCTCCGACGCTCTGACGCTCCACGCTTCACGCTCCCACGCTCTACGCTCTCGCGCTCTTGCCAACTCGGGCACGGTGGCCATTGACGGCCAGACCGTGCGCTTCACCCGGCCCGGGCTGGTGGAGGAATACAGCGTGAGCATGGACGGTGTGCGGCAGGATTTCGTCATTGAGCAAAGGCCCGCCGCCGCAGGCCAGTTGCGCGTGGAACTGACCGTGATGGGCGCGAAGGTGGAGCCGCTGGCGGACGGCGCACAGTTGGTGCTGGAAAACTCCGGGCGCAAGATTGCCTACAGCCGGCTGCGCGTGACCGATGCGACGGGCAAAGAGTTGAGCGCGCGGATGGAAGTTTCGGACGGTAGGGATGCGTTCCACCGCGTCCCCATTGTTCCGGGAGATGATCGGAGACGCGGTGGAACGCATCCCTACCTGGTAGTTGTGGTGAATGATGCGGAGGCGGTCTACCCCGTGCGCATTGACCCGACCTTCAGCGATGCCAACTGGATGAGCATGGGCGGCATTCCCGGGGCGGACGGTTACGTTTTCGCGGCAGTGGTGGATGGCGCGGGTAATCTTTACATTGGCGGCAGCTTCGGCGTCGTCGGCGATGTGATTGCTAATAACATTGCCAGATGGGACGGGAGCAGTTGGACGGCGCTGGGTTTGGGGATGAACAGCAATGTGTATGCGCTGGCGGTATCGGGGAGCGAAGTGTATGCGGGGGGCACTTTCACGACAGCGGGCGGCAGCGCGGCCAATTACATCGCCAAATGGAACGGGAACAGTTGGTCGGCTCTGGGTTCGGGGATGAACGGCCAGGTGCGAGCGCTGGCGGTGTCGGGGGGCGACCTGTATGCGGGCGGGTATTTCAGGGCGGCGGGCGGCATCGCGGCCTACTACATCGCCAAATGGGACGGGAGCAGTTGGTCGGCTCTGGGTTCGGGGATGGGCTACGATGTGCTTGCGCTGGCGGTGTCGGGCAGCGACCTGTATGCGGGGGGCGAGTTCTCGACGGCAGGTGGCAGTACGGCCTATAACATCGCCAAATGGAACGGGAGTAGTTGGTCGGCGCTCGGTTCGGGGTTGGACAGCTCTGTGGATGCGCTGGTGGTATCGGGCAGCGACGTGTATGCGGGGGGCTATTTCACGGCGGCGGGCGCCAGCGCAGCCAACTACATCGCCAAATGGAACGGGAGTGTCGGGCAGCAACGTGTATGTGGGGGGCTATTTCGGGACGGCGGGCGGCAGCACGGCCAACGGCATCGCCAAATGGGACGGGAGCAGTTGGTCGGCTCTGGGTTCGGGGATGGGCAGCGCTGTGTGGGCCCTGGCGGTGTCGGGCAGCGACGTGTATGCGGGGGGCGAATTCACCACGGCGGGCGGGAGCGCGGCCAATCACATTGCCGAATGGAACGCGAACAGTTGGACGGCGCTGGCAGTGGGTTCGGGGGTGAACTTCACTGTATATGCGCTGGCGGTGTCGGGCAGCGACCTGTATGCGGGAGGCTATTTCACAACGGCGGGCGGCAGCGCGGCCAATTACATTGCCAAATGGGACGGGAGCAGTTGGTCGGCGCTGGGTTCGGGGATGGGCGGAGGAGGAGGTTTCACGCCGCTGGTGCAGGCGCTGGCAGTGTCGGGCAGTGACGTGTATGCGGGGGGCGCTTTCACTACGGCGGGCGGCAACGCCGCCAATTACATCGCTAAATGGAACGGGAGCAGTTGGTCGGCGCTGGGTTCGGGGATGAACGACTGGGTGTATGCGCTGGCGGTATCGGGCAGCGACGTCTATGCAGGGGGCCAATTCGGGACGGCGGGCGGCAACGCGGTCTATCGGATTGCCAAATGGGACGGGAGCAATTGGTCGGCGCTGGGTTCGGGGATGAACTACCCTGCTGTGTACGCGCTGGCGGTGTCGGACAGCGAACTGTATGCGGGGGGCGAATTCACGACGGCGGGCGGCAGCGCGGCCAATTACATCGCCAAGTGGGACGGGAGCAGTTGGATGGCGCTGGGTTCGGGGATGAACGGCACTGTGTATGCGCTGGTGGCGTCAGGCAGCGACTTGTATGCGGGAGGCACGTTCTCGACGGCGGGCGGCACTTGGGCCAATTCCATCGCCAAGTGGGACGGGAGCAGTTGGACGGCGCTGGGTTCGGGGATGAACAACACCGCGAATGCGCTGGCGGTTTCGGGCAGCGACCTGTATGCGGGGGGCTATTTCACGACGGCGGGTGGGAAGGTGTCCGCATACATTGCACGTGCATACCTGCCGGCTCTTCCCACGCTTTCGGTGCGTCGCTCCGGCACGGATGTAATGGTTTCCTGGCCATCAATTGACACGGCTACTTTCGCGCTGGAACAGGCCGGCACACTAGCAGCCCCGGTAAACTGGGTCACCAATTCCGCCAGCGTCACCGATGACGGCAGCAACAAGTCGGTGACCCTTCCGGCCACGAACAGCGCGCAGTTCTTCCGCCTGCGCAGGCCGTGAGGCGTCGAATTGAGATGCTGCCATTCCTTGAGATAAGGCGGCAATAGATTGCCGCTCGAGCACCGATCCCGGCAACGTCACCTGCTCGACTGATGCCCGTTGCCTTCGTCGTAATAAACCACCCCATTGACTTCGGTGAAGTTCAGATACTGATGCCAGGCGACTCCTTCCTGTTCGCAGGTCGTTTCAATGTGGCGGGGCTCGAATGACTTTATCCGAGGCCCAGCGATCGTCAGGGCCTCCGTGAGCACTCGTCCATCCATTGGCTTGGGTGGCTTGAGGCCGAGAATCCACAGCACTGTAGGCGCGACGTCCACGTTGCCGCTCGCCAGGGTGTCCACTACCCCAGAACGAAAATCCGGCCCCGCAGCAACCAGCGTGTTGTGCAGGTCGAAAGGGCTGAGGCTGACGTGCGCTCCCTGTCCTGCAGCAAGACCGGGGACATCGGCCGCAACCATCCCCGGCGTCCCGGCCTGGTTCTTTTCGGTGGTCCAACGCAACGAAACAACCACATCCGGAGCGGCAGCGGAGTCCAGATGCACTTGACTCAGCGCGAACGTCCCGGGCATTGGCTGCCGAGTAAAGATCACCCCGGTGAATTCCCATCCGCGAAGAAAACGGACCACCTGCGCAATCACTCCTTCGTCGTGGCCGACCACATAAATCAGGCTCGATCCGCCGTTGCTCACCACGAGGATGTCGCCCCGGCCCGGTTTGGTCTTGAACTCGCGGGACGCTTTGAGGCCGGCCTTGCCAAGCGACTCCGCCAAATCAACTGCGGCGAAGATGGTGGAAAACCCATGATCGGAAACCACGATGATGTCGGTTGCATTCCGCGCTCCTTTGGCTTCGAGCGCCCACAACACCCTTGCCAGATTCGCATCCGCATTGCGGATCGCGGCCAGGCTCTGCGTGGAACCGATACCGGTCCGATGCTGGGAAAGGTCCGGCTCGTTCATCCATAACAATGAAAACGCCGCAACGCCCTCTGCCCACAATGGGTCGATCAAGCCCGACGTGGTCCAATCATTGCGCGTTGGGTTGGTCCCGTTATCGGCAGGAAATTCGCCATAACGATTGGTGATAACTTCCAGCAGATTTCCAGGCAGGGTTGAGCCGGCGAACACATTGGCGCCGGCAGCCCAAGACGTCCGTGGTGCGCGGTCGGCCAGCAGAACCACCGGTTTGGCGCCGGCGACCACAGCCTTTCTGCCGGCGTGACGCACAATCTCTGCGACCGTTGGCAGGCCCACGTAATGACCGCCGGTCAACTCGTCCCCTTTCCGTGCCGCTGCCAGACTCTGCGTATCGAGGACCTTCAACGGATCGATCTCAGGCCGATATTCACGGTTGCCGATAATACCGTTATGGGCGGGATAGGCGCCCGTAAAGAGGGTCGTTCCGTTCACCTCGGTGGAACTCAGGTAAACCGAGTGATGGTTGGCGAAGGTGACTCCTCGTCGGGCCAGTTGATAGAGCGTGGGCGCGATTTGTTCCGTTACAAAGTCCGGGCGCATCCCGTCCCAAACGATCACTACTACCTGGCGGTGATTGGTAATTGATGCTTGGCGGTCGGAGTGCGCCGCTTCTGAACGGGAATTCCCTGCTGCAAAGGTGGCCGACGAACAGAGGCCGCCGGCCAGGACCATCAGTATTGTTCTGGCAATCCGCATCGCCTGAGGACCGTGCCCCCACCACCCTCACCCTGGCCCTCTCCCATCGGATGGGAGAGGGAGGTGGCCTACGGGATGGGAGAGGGAGGTCGCCTACGCCTTGCCGTAAAACTCCTCCACCACCTGCCGAAAGATGTTCTCGCCTACGTTCACGATGCCCATTTCGCGCTGGGCGTTCTCTTCCGAGTCGCTGGCATGGGCGGCGTTGACCATGATGGTCTGGCCGAATTCGCGCCGGATCGACCCGGGTGGGGCCTTGGACGGGTCGGTCGGCCCTAGCACGTCGCGGATTTTGCGGACGGCCTCGACCCCTTCGTAAATCAGCGCGATGCATTTTTCAGGACCCGGTTTGTTCAGTTCGCTGGGCGGACATTCCGAGGGCGCATGGCCGGACATGAAGCGGACGATGTTGTCGAATTGATTGTCGCCAAAGATGGGGCCAAGAATATTCCCAAGTTGTTGTTCCTGCTCCTGCCCCAGCTTGAAGCCCAACTCCTTTTCGATCGCCGCTCTGGCCTTGGAGGCGACGGTGTCCTTGAGCCGGGTGCGCAAGGTCTCGCGCACCGGCGCGTAGAATTCCGTCGCCTGGGCCACGCTCATGCGGTGGACTTTGACGGCCACGATATAAAGGCCGGTGCGCGAGAAGAAATCAATCATGTTGCCGGGCCGGCCAGTAGGGAAACGGAAGTTCTCAGGCTTGAGCAGCACCAGGGTTCGCTGCGGTTTTTCACCCGACTGATAGGCGATGACATTATCCAAGAGGCCGCCATCGGTGTCAGAATAGCTCGCCCAAAGTTTGAGTTTGGATTCGGCCTCTTCCGGCGTCGGCGCAGCCAGCACCGCCGGCTCGAAATAACGCACCTGGTCGTTCTCGTCAATAACCAGGTCGCCGTAAGTATCACGGATGGTCTCGCCGCCACGGCGCTCGGCGGTGATGTTGCCGATGACCGAGCGGGTCTTGCGAACTGCGTCCTGGCCGCGGAACAACAGCATCATGACCCGGCGGCGACGGCCAGTCTTGGGGTCGGGAGAAAGGTTTTGGAGAATGTAGGTATAAATGTGCTCCTGGATGCGCCGATCCTGAGGGTCATTGGTCGAGATAATCGCTTCCGAGTACTTCCGCACCAACTCAGTGCTGGGGGCGAACATGCGCCCCCCGGCCAGTTCAAGCCCGGTGCGCGAGAGCAGCCGGCTCAAAATGCCCCCGGTGCGGGATTTGTGCAGCGAATACGGCGTGATAATGACGTAAGCAAGCTGTTCGGCCATAGCTTAGGTCGTCGAAGGCGGCTTGGCCGGTTCGGGTACCGGTGCTACGGGTGGTGGCGTCGTCGCTTTGCCCCCCAAAATCTTAAACATCACGGTGCCGCAGGTCGGGCACTTGCCTTTGATGGCCCTGCGCCCGTTTTTCATGGTTTCTTCAACTCCGCCGACGATTTCCTTCTTGGCTTTGCATTTGACGCAGTATCCTTCGGGCATAGAAAAATGGCTGCCTCGACGCGTCATGCGCCGCTGCAGTTATGCGAATACCTTATGGGGCGGCTGTCCCCAGCGTCAACAGGGAAAAGGCCGGTCCAGATCCCTCTTCCACAGCTCGCAGCTTTTCATTGTAAGTTGCAGAGCCGTAGTAACTTGCGCCAAAATGTGACGGCTCTGACCGCCAACCCAAAAGCCGATGACATCAAAGAAATCACGTAGTATTTGAGGTAGCCACAAGGATTGAGGCTGGCTTGTAGCGCAGACTGGGAGTCTGCTGTTTCGCCGAATGGTATTCGGCATGTGCGCGGATTGCCAATCCGCGACACAGCAGACTTCCAGTCTGCGCTACGGTGGCAGTGCCAAGATGCGCCCAGTCGCGTCCAACTCCAAATCTGCAGTTCCGTCAATGGCCTGGCATTTCTTGCGTGGGAACTTGGGGGGGTCTGGAGGCTCTCTGCGTTCTCTGCGTTCTCTGCGGTTAGCATTTCTTGCCTGGGAGCTTGGGGGGTCTGGAGGCTGCTACTCCGTAACCGGCATTGTCCTGAGCGAGGTCTTTAGAATCTTGCCGGTGGCGTTCCGGGGCAGGGCCGGCAAAACGACGACTTTCCGCGGGACTTTGTAATCGGCCAGTTTCCGCCGCACAAACTGCTGCATGGCCCTTTCCTCGAGCACAGCGCCATCATTAGCCGCCACGAACGCAACCGGCTGTTCGCCCTTGCGCGAGTCCGGTTTGCCGATCACCGCCGCCTCTTTGACGCCCGGGAATTGGTAAAGAATCTCTTCGATTTCGCGAGGATAAACGTTGAGCCCGTTCACCAGCAACATGTCCTTCTTGCGGTCGGTAATGAAATAATAGCCGTCGGAGTCGCGATAGCCGATATCGCCGGTCAACAGCCAGCCATCGCGGATGGCTTTGGCGGTTTCCTCCGGTTGGTTCCAGTAGCCCAGCATCACGTTGCCGCCGCGCACACACAACTCTCCCCTCTCGTTCACATCCAAATGGCGTCCGGCTTCGTCCTGAATGCTCACCTCGACGTTCGGGATAGGCAGGCCGATAGACCCCGGTTTGCGGGTGCGGTCGAGCGGGTTCTTGGTCACCACCGGACTGGCCTCGCTCAACCCGTAGCCTTCGATGAGCGGGATGTGGAACTTGGCCTCAAACTCACGCAACACCTGCGCAGGCAAGGGCGCCGCGCCGCTGATGCACAGCCGCAAGGGCAATGGCGCTTCGACCGCCGCGTTGACCATGCTCCGGTAGAACTGGGGAATCGCAGGGAGAATGGTGGCCTGCCGTTGAAAAATCTCCTGCAAAATGTTGCGCGCCGGGTGCAGGGATTTGACCAGCACCAGCGAACCGCCCACCAGCAGCGGCAAGAGTATGCCCACTGTAAGCATGTAACTGTGAAACATGGGCAGCAACACCGCAAAACGGTCCGCCTCGACAGTCCGCAGCACGATGCGGCAGCTCTCGATGTTGTGCAAAAGGTTGCCGTGGGAAAGCATCGCGCCTTTGGGCCGGCCAGTGGTGCCGGAAGTGTAAATGATAACGGCGAGGTCGGTGCTTGGGGATTGGTGATCGGTGACTGACGACTGGTGACTGGTGATTGCTGGTCCTGAAACTTGCCTGTTGCCTGTTGCGTGTTCCGTCCTCGACATCCGCCCCTCGACAAACGACACAATCTCTGGATTGCCCTCGGCCAATTCCTCGACGTTGAAGAGTTTCAGATCTGGCCGGGCAGTTGTGAACGCGTGGAAATGCGCGCCCAGTTCCGCATCAGTGATGAGCACATCAATGCCGCCATCGCCCAGAATGTAACTCACCTCGTCGGGCTTGAAGAAGTTGTTGATCGGCACCACTGCGGCGCCTGTGTGCAGGACGCCGAAAAGAGCGGGAACAAACTCCGGACAATTCTTGAGCCACACGCCCACGCGGTCGCCGGCCTTGACTCCGAACCGCCCCTGGAGTTGGCCGGCAACAAACAGAGACTGTGCCCAAAGCTCCGCATAAGAATACTCGCGCTCGCCCCAATACAAGGCGGTCTTCTGCTGGTGCTTTTGCACTGACGCCGCGAAGGCGCTGGCCAGGTTCATGCTACTTCGTTCCTTCGACCGTCAACAGGTTCTTAATGTGCCCGTCCGCGTAAAGATAATTGACGCCTTTCACCGCGCTGCGGGCAGCGTGGAAAGCTTCTTTGTCAAACATGACCGGGATTTGATGCGGGTTGAATTGCAAGCCGAGGACTTGCAGGTGATCAGCATCCTGGCCATTGAGCAGGCTGTTCCAGGAGTAGCTTGAGCGGGTTTGTTCATAGACCTGCCGGTTGTCGGAGGGACAACGGAGCACTCGCACATTGCCCAATTCGTTTGAAAGCACCAGATCCACGCTCGGCAGCGGGTTGGGAACCGAGTTGGTGCCCGCAGAGCGGTCGCGCATCACTGGCAAACGGTTTTGATTGTCCTGCACGTAGAGTTGAAGGGCCAAACCGATTTGCCGCAGGTTGCTGATGCAGACTGCCGACCGGCCCGATTCTCTGGCGCGGCCCAGGACCGGCAGCAACATCGCCGCCAGCGCCGCGATGATGGCCATCACCACGAGCAATTCGACCAGCGTGAAAGCGATCGTCGCGCTTCCGCCCCTCGCCTCTCGTCCTTCGCCATTGGTCAAGCTGCTCATCTTCCGCGGAAAGGCCGTCCGCTTTCCATCACGCGCTGCAACTCCTCCAGCACCGGGGCCAGCTCGGCTTTGGTCTGCGCCGAACTTTGGCTGTAAAATGTTTTCAGCCCGATGGTCTTGACTTTGGTTTGCAGCTCTTCACTCAGCGGCGCAACGCCGTTCGTGCTCCCCTGATTCTCCGCTGCCCCTGCGGGTTGCATCTGGTTCTGCCCCTGCGCCTCCTTGAGCCGTCGCAAGGCGTCATCAACCGCCCGACGCCGCTTCTCTTCGGGCATTTGTTCGAAGGCATTCAGCATCTGCTTGAACCCGCTTGGCATCGTCGCCTCGATGAAGGTCCCTTTTTCCTCTTCGGTCATTTCTTCGAACCAGCGCCCGGCCGCGCGTTCCATTCGCGCCCGCCGCCGTTCTTCTACCGACAGGCTGTTGAGCATGTCCGCCAATTTCTGAATCGCTTTGGCGCGCGCGGCGCCGGACAAGGTCCTCAAGTCCACCGACTCGGCATAACGGCGGACCTTTTCGGCGGTGACTCTTGAGTTCTTGGCCATCGTATAACCGGTGATGGCAATGACCCAAACCGCCAGCAGTGCCAGCACGAAGAACCACACTGGTCGCCAACGTTGACTGAACATGTCTGAATTCTATCGTGGAAAACCAGGTGCGCCACGAAAAATTTTGCCGGTTGGCGGGAAGCGCAAGGCGGGAAGCGGGAAGCGGGAAGCGCAAGGCGATAGGCGCGAAGCGCCTCGCGCTCTGCGCAGTAGTCCTGTAGTCCCGTAGTCCTGTGGTCCCGTAGTCCCGTAGTCTCCCCGTGCCATCCCTGAAATCCGTCGGTGCGCGCGTGGCTGCGGATGATGTTGACCAAGGCCCGGCCCTGGCATTTACTCTGCTGTCTTCGGCGCGCGTAGCGCATGGGAAGAAAGGTATGATTGACACGGAACAAAAGCTGGCCGCTTTCCTTCCGAAGCTTCAAGCGGCCACTTGGGTGGCCGTGGATACCGAGGCAGACAGCTTGCACGCCTACCCGGAAAAGGTGTGTGTGATTCAAATCAGCACGCTCGCCGGTGACGAACTCATCGATCCGCTGGCCGGAGTCAATCTCGACACGCTGCTCGATGGCCTGTCCGGTCACGAACTGATTATGCACGGCGCCGATTATGATCTTCGGCTGCTGCTCAAGCACCACGAGTTCGTCCCAGGCGCCATCTTCGATACCATGCTGGCGGCGCGGCTGCTCGGCCTCCGCCAGTTCAGCCTGTGCCACCTGGTGGCTGAATATCTGGGTGTGAAGCTGGAAAAAGGGGCCCAAAAGGCCAACTGGGCGTTGCGCCCGCTGACCGAACGAATGGCACGCTATGCGCGCGACGACACCCATTATCTCAAACCGCTTGCCGATCGCCTCAAACCGGAATTGCAAGCCAAGGGTCGCCTGGCTTGGCACCAGGAGTCTTGCGCCCGGCTAATCACCGATTCGGCCAGGCAACGCCCCACGGACATGGACTCGGTGTGGCGCCTCAAGGGCAGCCATCTGCTGGGCCGACCAGCGCTGGCCATCTTGCGAGAGTTGTGGCGGTGGCGCGAAACCGAAGCCGTCGCCGCCAACAAACCTCCCTACTTCGTGATGAGCCACGAAGCGCTGGTGGAAATCGCCGCCGCGGCCGCGGCTGCCCGCCCGATAGAGCCGTTCCTCCCCCGCCGGTTGTCGGACCGCCGTCGCAGCGGCCTCACGAAAGCCCTCGCGCAGGGACGCCGGCTTTCGGCCGAGCATCACCCGAAAGTTCTGCGCCCGATTGGCCGGCGTCCGAGCGATTCGGAGCGACGCCGATTCATGGAGTTGCAAAAGCGCCGCGACTCCAACGCTATCCAACTGGGCATTGACCCGACCCTCATCGCCAGCCGCGCCACGCTCTCGGAACTGGCGCACGACTGGGAAAAACACGCCTGCGACCTGATGAGTTGGCAGCGGCAACTGCTGACCTGAAAGGGTTGCCGGTCGTATCGGGTCAGTGAAGGCGGGCGCAAATCGCGGAGCGCGGACTTTCGAGTCCGCAGCATTGTTCGAACGCCGACCACGTACCCGATTCGCAGCCCGGTCTGACGAGAGGAGCTTGCTGCGGACTGGAAAGTCCGCGCTCCGTCGACCGTCACCTGACCACTTCGAACGCAAAGCCTTTCAAATACTCCGTTTCTGGTATCATCGGAATGATTGGATGGTCGGGTGATTGGGAGTAGATGGCCACCCGCCGCAAAATGCGCCGAGCATCATAAGCGGCGGCCAGCACCGTATCCTGGAACAGTCCTGCGTTCACATGATGCGAGCAGCAGAACGTTGCCAGTGTCCCGCCGGGTTTGAGAAGTTTCAGGGCGCGCAGATGAATCTCCTTGTAGCCGCGTAAAGCATCGGGCACCGCGGCGCGATTGCGCGTGAAGGATGGCGGGTCGAGCACCACCAAATCGAATCGCCCAATCACTTTCTCGTGCGGTTTCGTCAGCGTCAGCGCCTTCAGCCAGTCGAATACGTTGAACGCTTCGAACGAACATTTGTCCGCCAGGCCATTCGCGGCGGCGTTGCGCCCGGCCACAGCGATGGCTTCTGCGCTTTGATCCAGGAAATGAACGTGCGCGGCGCCGGCCCTGGCGGCGTGCAGCCCGAAGCCGCCCAGGAAACAGAAACCATCCAGGACCTGGGCGCCGTTCGCCAGCTTGGCGACGTGTTCGTAGTTGATCTGTTGATCGAGATACAAACCCGTCTTATGTCCCGCCAGCAAGTCGGTTTCAAACTTCAATCCGTTCAGCTCCGCTGTAACCGGACCGCTCAGTTCGCCTGCCAGCATCCCGTTTGCATCCGGCAGGCCCTCGAACTTGCGGGAGTGAGCCTCATTGCGTTCCACAATGGCGCGCGGCGAGAAAATCGCTTCCAGCGCGGCCAGAATCGTCGGTTTCCTTTGGTCCATGCCTAAGGACGAGGTTTGCATCACCAGCACGTCCTCGTACTTGTCCACGATCAGCCCGCTGAGGAAATCGCTCTCGGCGTTGACGACGCGGAAGGAAGTGGCTTTGGGAAGATGTTTGGCGCGCACCGCCAGCGCGGCGCGAATCCGATCCTCGAAGAAGCCCTGGTCCACCTCGACGCGTTCAGGGGAAAGCACGCGGACGTTGATCTTGGATTTTGAGTTGTAGAACCCCACCCCGAGCAAGCGCTGGCGATGGTCCTTAATCTGAACTAACTCGCCATCGGCAGTGGGCTGAGTGAGCCGGAGGACTGAGCCGTGATAAACCCAGGGATGGCCCGCCACAATGCGGTCAGCCTCCCCCGGTCTTAGTAAAACTGTGGGCAATGTGTGCATCATTTTATGGTAACTGTTTAGGTAGCCACACCGGCTGACCCGCGATGGCGTAGCCGCCGAACGTCAGTCGCCGCTGATCAGACTCCCGATGAACAATGGCGTCGGTTGATATCGGCGGCTACCCAAACCGCACATTCCGCAACGCGGCCAGCCGCAACCAAGACTGACAGAATCATGGCAGGACAGAATCATAATCTTGTACAGCGTTATGTGCTGATGATTCTGTCCTGGCATGATTCTGTGGGCCTGCTGCGTTTGCAAAAGAATTCCTCGCAACCTGCGAGCGAATTGGGATACTGCAGTCCAGTGCGGCAATGTTGGCAATGCCGCAGCCAAGAGGCTTTTCAAGAAAGAAGAAGTTGACAGAGAATGGTATACCTGAGCGATTCATCTCATTAACACCGTGGCTTCAGCCCGGTGGATTGGGACCACGACGCAGGCCGAGCCGTTTCAACGGTTTTCTTGCAAGGTTGCAAACTGTTGAAACCAGTTAATCGCAGCGCCCGGCCCCGCTTCCCAATAACTGGTGCAACACTTCGGCTGAAGGTCTTGACTCTCCATGGTCCGCCGCCGAAATTGGTCCAGGAACTCTTGACCCGGAACACGCGTAATATCAAGCTCGCAAGTCAAAGCAACATGTTAATCAAAGGTTAGGCATCACCACGTTATGATTGCATTTGAGGTATTCATCAACGGGCAGAGGCGATTCACCGCAGGCGGTGCGGATTATCAGGCGCTCAACGCCTTGCTTGGTCTCATCCGATTGCCGCTGCCCAAGCCCGACGACACGGCCGTTACATTCTCGGCATCTGCCATGACTCCAGAGCCAGTTCGTGTTGCGCTTTGGCCGACTGCAGATTTGGCGGTTGGAGACCGTGTTGAAATTCGAGTCGTGGACGTTGCAACTGTTGATGCACCTGAGTCGGTTCAGACACCGGAGAGAAGTGATGACGATGATGCCTAACGAATCGCCGGAGCCGACCGCCGATGGCGCATTCAGTTCCGCTGTCGCGGTTCACGCCGCGAGCCAGCGGTGGCTCAGCTTTTTTCGTTCAGCGGCCTGGCTATGAGCAGTTTCTTACACCACTTTTTCTGCCGCGACCCCGGGCCTGCGCCTGCCCCCGACTTGGTGGATGAGCCTTCCATTGCCGGACAGAAAATCATAGAGACGCTTTATTCCGATTCCAAGCAGCGGCGCGCCATTATCACTCGTGACCGTTCAGGGATCTTCCGTATTCACATTCAGTTCTGGGACACCAGCGATTGGATTGCTGGCTACGGAGCGCGCTGGTTCGGTGGCGGCAATAGCAGCTTCACCGATACCATTGAGTCGGTACGCACACTTGCACGCGAAGCGTTGGCCGAATTACCAGGGAGGCCCAAATGAGCTCGCCGAACGAGCGGCCTGCAGTGGATGCCGGGATTACACCCTGTTGGCAATTGAACACGCCTCGGTCCGGCACCACTGAGGCCAAGCGTTCGGCAACATGATCTGACATTTCCATGACACTTCCCAAGAGCCTCTATAATTGTTCAACACTCCACATGAGACCTGCTGCATGGGCGGCAATATGTTCCGTTCTGCCACTTTTGACCGGCTGTATTACTTGGAACGCCCTCAGAGCAGTCAATGAACCGACCACGCATACGCTATACGATCGAGTTGACCACATCGAGAAGGTGGTTTTGAAAGAAGACACGCTATTGATGTTTCTAGATGGTCGTCTTACGAACTCACCTGCAAGGACCGAGTTCACGCTAACTGTGCCATTGCCACACATGCAGACTGTGCCTTTGACACACATGGAGAATTATCAGGCGATTCGTGGCTTCCCCGAGTATAGCACACTGAAAGTATCGCGCGACGCCATTCATGCAGGTTGGAAGCCGGAAATACTGCCAGTTGATAATTACATAACGATCCCAGTTGGCTCCCCGATCCAGCAAGATGCCTATCCAGATGACTATCCTTGGGAGCGGCCTGTTGCCTATGCCAAAAGTGCTAGGCTGCTCCCGAACACGACGCAGACGGTTTATCCTCTGTCTCAATATAACGCAAGCGGCAGTCTGGCGATGGAGTTTATATACATTGATGCGAGCGCAAGGCAGGCATACACGGTCATCTATGTTGATCAAGTCAGGGTTACGAAAACCACGCACAGGGGGTATTATTGTTTACTGCCGCTGACCGTGCCCGCCGATATTGCAACCTCACCTCTTCAGCTTTTGGGTTATGTCTATTTGTTCGCCTTCGTCCGTCACATGTAGAGCGCTTATTATGTTGCCGAACCCGGCGGCTGCAGCGGACGCGCCGATTGCGTTTCTGTTTGCAATCGTGCGTCAGCGGCGGCGCACCGTTGAGCAGCATCGTTAGGCCGCGTAGCGCACGTGCATGCAAGCACCGCGTCATTATGAAATTTCCACCGACCGCAGCCGTTTGGATGTCGCGTTGATTCACGATTTCTTGCGCTCATCCTACTGGGCGCAAGGCATCCCGCGAGCTGTGGTCGAGAGGTCTATCCAGCATTCGCTTTGCTTTGGTGCGTTTCTCGGCGGGCGACAGGTTGGCTTTGCCAGAGTTATTTCGGATTTCGCCTCCATCGCCTACGTGGCGGATGTTTTTGTCGTGCCAGAGCATCGCGGTCGCGGGATCTCGAAGCTGCTCATGCGTGCTATCATTGAGCATCCAGATTTGCATGGGTTGAGGCGGATTTTATTGGCTACGCGAGATGCTCACGGACTCTATGCGCAGTTCGGCTTTGAGCCGTTGGCGCATCCAGAGCATTTTATGACGCTTCACAGGCCTGACGTATATCGCGATGGAAAGGCTGCCTGACAAGAGCGCCGCAGCGAACAGCCGCCGCGCTTTCCGTTTGAGAGCCGCGGGTAATTTGTGCATCATCGTCCCGCTCCACCGGCGCTGTCCGGCGGCTGTCGCTGAGCTTGGTCGTTAAGCGGTAGCGCCCACATGAGCGACACTCTCACAACTATCCTCCTTGCCCCTGTAGCTGTCGTGCTTTATGGGAGCGGGTTGCTCTTCTGGCCAATCCGGCGCTGGCTTCGCCGCAAAAAGCTGCGAGGGAAGTCTCTCGGGTTTGTTTTCCTCGCTCAGCTCGTTTCGTATGTTGTCGTGGCATGCTGTTCGGCTTTCATCCGGCTCGAGCATTTTTATTATTGGTTCATTTTCGCGATCGAACTCAACGTCGTGTTCACGATTGCGGCCGTGGCTGCTTTGCTTCGCGATACTCGCTACGAGCGCACTCAGGAGGCCAATCATGCCGATCAACCCGGCTGCTCCAGGGTGGGATCGATTCCCCGGAGCGGCGTTCCCGGTTGACAGCCCGCCACGGCCGATTACTCTATGCGCATGACACTGACGGCAGTTCTGACCCCCGACCCGGAGGGGGGCTACGTTGCGCTTAATCCCGAAACGGGCAGCACCACGCAGGGAGAGACCGTGTCGGAGGCGCTCGATAACCTCCGGGAGGCCACCGAGCTTTTTCTGGAGGAATTTCCTCTTGCCTCGAGCGCGAGCGGCAGACCCTTGCTGACGACATTCGAGGTCGCGCATGCCTAAGCTTCCAAGAATCAGTGGAAGCGATTGCATATCGGTGCTCAAGCGTTTGGGCTTCGCTCAGGTGCGGCAACGTGGAAGCCATGATTCTCCGTCGCGGCCAGCAGGGATGCGTGGTCCCGATGCATCGCGAGATGAAAGTAGGGACGCTGGCGGGAGTACTGAGGCAAGCCGGAGTAGGTGCTGACGAATTCCTTAAGGCGTGGCAGGGCTAACCCGGGTGCAGCGGACGGCGGGATTCCGTTTCTGCGTGCATCCAAACGCGCTCGGCCCGCTGCCACTGACCCGCGTCGTTAATCGCATGCGTAGAGTCCTTGCCAGTGGTATGGCCCTTATCTTGGTCGGCTTGCTGGTGGTGCTAATCTGGCCTGCCCACACAGAGCGACGCCCCCCTGTGCTGCACCTGGTGAGCATGGAGCCCGCTGCCATGTTCGACGACATCGGGGAAATGTGGTTGGTAACGTTGAGCATAAGCAATCCGGACAATGCGCCCCGGCCTGAAAATACTCTCTTCGTCAAGGACACCGGCAGAGCAATCGAGGCCCAAGTCGGCAACCGCTGGATCGGGGTGGAGGGAACGCTCGCTTGCTATCTGCCCGTAGGCCAAAAACATGAAACACATGAAACACTGCTCCTGATGCCGGCAGGTACGCACTCCTGCCGACTCTCTTTGCAATATACGGGCAGCTCCGCTTCCTTCAGGGGGCGACCCGTCAAGGGGCGATTGCTGTGGCTGGCTGAACGGCTGCCACAGTTCATTCGTTTTCGGCTATCCTACAAGGTTTGGAGGTGGCTGGGCTTCAATCGTTATGAGCCAAGATCGGACTGGCGGCAGATCATCGTGGAGTTACCGCTCCGACCAGCACCGTTTCGACCGGGCGGCGCTTCCACCGGGGCGCATAACCCGATTACTGCACCGGACGCCGGAAAGGCACTCTGTTCCCATTTCCAACGTCAAGGCCCCGGCGCCACTGAGTTTCTCCGTTAGGCCGCTCGCCGCGCATGTACTATATGGATCATCTCCTCACTCTCCTTACCATCGAGAAGGCACGGGAGTTGCAATTTCGTGCGGGCAGCCCGCCCGTCATCGTGTTAGAAGACGAGCAGCACTCGCTTCAAGGCCCGCCGATTACGCGTGAGGACGTGATGCGGCTGTTACGAAGCATGGCCACCTCAAGACAGATGAGAGACCTCAGAGACCACGGTACGGTGCAGTTCATCTACACATTACCAGAAGGTCACCTTTTCTGGTTCGAGCCACGATGGAGGGCGAAAACGTTGTGTTTGATGTTTCGTAAGAAGTGGCCTAACGAACAATAGCATTGAGCGGAGCGCGCCACTGAGGATGGAATGCAAACAAGATGTCAACGCGCGGAGGCCTCATTTCTATCAGGGGTTGGACGACCCCGGCGACCTTGCAGCGGGTTCAAAAAAATCCCCGTTAAACCTACTGCCCTTCGGAAATTCCGGAGCGGTCTGTCCCGAAGGGACAAATGAAAATAGCCCGGCGTTTCAACGTTTGTCATTACCCACAACGCTTGCGTTTGAACTCAACGGTTTCTAATTCTCGTAAATCGAATTTCAGAACGCCAACTGGAAAGCTCCGTCAGGAGCGCCATGTTTATAGTATGTGCCATTGAGAGGCCATCAAGCTCCGTAGGAGCGGCATTTTTCTTGATCGCACAGGGCCGTTCGGTCCGCCCTCATCAGTCCAAAGATGCCGCTCCTACGGAGCTTGGCTGGACTCTGGGGTTGTGCTTGCTATAGACATGGCGCTCCTACCGGAGCTTGAGGCGCCTTCGGCTGCGCAGGGGTTTTGAGCCGATTTATTTCTCCTCCAGCGGTTTGAATATGTAGCGCTCGTCGTGCTCTATCTCGAACTTCTTGAGAAACTGGAGATATTCCTGGCGGAACGTTCTGCGCGCATGGTGTCTTACCTGGTCCCGGATGTAGTTGCTCACGCCCTTCAATTGAGAATGGCCATACGAAAATGCGCCGAAACCCTCCTGCCAACAGAAGCGTCCCACCACCCACCGGTTCTCGTTGATATGGT
>WNGQ01001665.1_pt1 | contig 25509 bp, 26 predicted proteins | sample 5407661 | NCBI WGS metagenome assembly WNGQ01 (sample SAMN13153382, study PRJNA577476) | soil metagenome | isolation source: 60 cm soil or saprolite under Garry oak tree replicate 2 | place: USA:California | collected 2016-06-15 | reverse complement strand
ACCGACAAAGCACGCAGTGTCGACGACGCAAAACCGATCTTAAGAGCGATACCGGTCGAACCGGAGTCGGAAGAGACGCCGGTGGAGATCCGCCGGGCAGTTCCGGTTGGGCCGATGGATGAGGTCGAAGAGGGAGCGTTGTTGAAAGCGGCTACTCCATCCCCATCTAAATCAGACGATCAATAGAATGGCGTCAACCGACGCAACTGATTTTCAGCTCAGCGTCCTCAATCCAGGCGGACGGGATCTCGAGCAATATTTTGACGAACCGGTCGGTCCCGGTGCGAACGGCCATCCGCCGGTCAACCTTCACGCGTTCGCCGCTTGCACCGGCGGTTCGTTTCATCGGACGACAAAAAATGCGATCGAAGAAAAACGCCCGATTCTTCTCTTGCTCCGCGGCAATTTTCGAGCAACCGAACGCGCCCTGGCTGAATGCCAAAAGGAGAAACGAACTGTCGCGGTCGCGTTAAAAGAAACTGGCCTGCATCAAATTGCCGAACAATTATGCGATCCGCGAAAGCTTGCGCGATTTATGCGAATTGCAGCGCAGGCTGACGGATGCGTTGCTACAACCCCGGAAGCCGCTGAGATTTTTCGCCGCGTCCGACCCGAACGCGATCTTAGCACGGTCGCTTTCATCCCAACGCCTTATCCGCTCGAAGACGAGCAATGGAAATTCACCGTTCCGCCTGTTGAGCAACGCGGCATCTTCGTTGGCACCCGCGAATGGGACGTCTCGTCGCGCAGCCATCTTGCGACGCTGTTGCTCGCCCGAGAAATTTGCCAGAACAGCTTCGAGCCGGTGACCGTCTTCAATCTCGACGGCCGAAAAGGTGAAAAACTTTTGGCCGAGTTGAATTTTCCGCCCGGGAAATTGCGCGTCCGTGACAGGCGCGAATCGTACCCCGATTACCTGCGCGAGATCGCACGGCACAAGATCGTCCTCCAACTCGATCGCAGCCGCGTGCCCGGACAAGTGGCGGGCGACGCGCTCCTGTGCCGAACGATTTGCGTCGGCGGCGACGGCGCGATTGAGCGGCTCGTATTTGCCAATTTCTGCGGAGAAGGACGGACCACCGCGCAACTCAAAACCATCGCCTTGGAATTGCTAAAAAACACCGCCGGACGCGCGACCGCGATCGTCGAAACCCAACGGCGCGCTGCCGAACGCATTTCGTTTCGAGCCGTGCAAAGACAGCTCGCGAGTTTTTTCGAGCGGATTGAGAAAGGCGTGGTTGATCTTCAACCGACTCTGCCAATCATACCCAGATAAATTTCTTCGAGCCGGCGAATTTGATTCCGTTGATCGAATTTCTCCGCCACCGCAGCAGCGCCGTTTCGAGCCAGTCGCGCCAGAAGATGTCGATCCTGCACCGCTTCAAGCAAGGCGTATGAGAGCGCCTCATGATCGCGCTCGGGGACCAGGATTCCGCTCACGCCATTTTCGATCGCTTCCGGAATTCCGCCATGATCGGTCGCGAAAACTGGAAGCCCGCTCGCCATAGCTTCCAACATTGAATTGGGAATGCCTTCTTGATTTCCGTCGCTGCCGGTTTCGCTAGGATGCAGGAAAATGTGCGACGCATAATAAATCTCGCGCAATCTCTCCGGCTCCACGAAGCCAGGGAGAACCACGCGATTGTCGATCTTGAGTTTGCGCGTCAATTCCTGGACCTCGTGCAACATAGGTCCTTCGCCGGCAATCGTCAGCGTTGCGCGCGGATAGTGCGCCAGAAAAGCGGTAAATGCATGAAGGGTCGTCGCCAGACCTTTCTTTTCAATCAGGCGGCTGGCTTGCACGAAACGCCATTCGCCATTGGCGGGAAACTCGCGTTCGCGGGATGGAAATTCATCAAGCGGAATGCCGGTGCAGACGATGTCGATCTTGTCTTCGTCGCATCCGAGCTCGACCACTGCGCGGCGCAATGAAGCGGAGCGCACAAAAACTCGCGTCACGCGGTCGAGCATTTCCTTGGTCGCGTTCCGATAAGCAGGCTTTTCCATGTCCACCGAAACGTCCGCGCCGTGGAAGGAAACGATGCTTGGCTTCGGCCACGCCTGAATCAGCGGCAAAAGATGAACGACAATGTGCCCGAAGAAAGTATGTAGAAGCTGCGCTTTCTCGCGATTCAGAACGCCAATCAAAGCGCGGAGTTCTTTCGATGAGATCTGCCACGGCTTGTTTCGAACCTGTCGAAACCAGAAACGCCGCAAAAAATGGGTCGCCGGTTTTGCGACGATGTCGATCTTATCGAACGGAAACTTGTCCGGATTCTCGCGCTTTTGGGCAATGACGATTGACTGAACCCGGCGAAGGCCGGTGATTTGCCGGTAGATGTGCAGCATCTCCGGCTTGAGAAACGTCGCGCAATAAAAGGCGACAACCGGTCTTGGATCAGGCGAGTCGTTCAATGTTTGAAATCAAACATCGAACGGCAAAATCAAAAATTAATTGTGAAGAGCTTGATCCCTTTCCACTTTCCGGTGTCGGGATCGAGCACAACGCTGTCTTCGGCTCTTCCGTATTGGGGCGGAGCCTTCGGATTCAACATCTGAAATGGATTTCCCTTCGGATTCAACATCTGAAATGGATTTCCCCCACGGGCAGCGCGCGGAAGAACGCCGTCCGTATTTTCTTTCTTAATCGGTGGCGGCGTCGGCGCGGGACGAGCTTTCACACGAGCAGTGAAAGTTTTCTTTTGCGGTTGCGCCATGGCCAGGCCCGCGATTGTCATCAGAATTCCAACCACCACGAGCTTCTTCATTCCTTTTTCTCCGGTTAAGGCCTCGCAAGTTCTTGCCGGTTAGACTCCTCCGGCGCAGAATTGTCAAGAGAAATGGATTATCTCGAAAAAGCCAGGCGCGTCTTCGACGTTGAAATTCTCGAGCTCCAGCGGCTTCGCCAGCGGCTGGGCGATGATTTCTCCCGCGCGGTCGCTTTGATCAAAGACGCGGTGGATGCGCGCGGCAAAGTAGTCGTCGTTGGCGTCGGTAAATCCGGGCATATCGGAGGCAAGATCGCGTCGACATTGACCAGCACGGGATCGCCCGCGGTGGTTTTGGATTCGCTCAACGCGTTGCATGGCGACCTCGGCATGGTGGCCGACGGCGACGTCGTCCTGGCATTGAGCGCGAGCGGTGAAACCGAAGAGCTCGTGCGCATTTTGCCGGCGATCGCGCGGTTTCAGGTCAAGATCATTGCCATCTGCGGCGACGCCGACTCCACTCTCGCCAAAAACGCGCACGTCGTTCTCGATGTGAACGTCGAGCAGGAAGCGTGTCCGTTGAATCTGGCGCCCACTTCGAGCACGACTGCCATGCTCGCTCTGGGTGATGCGATCGCGATGGTTTTGCTGGAGGCGCGTGGATTCAAAAAAGAGGATTTCGCGAAATTTCATCCCGGCGGGAAAATTGGACGCAGTCTGCTTATTCGCGTGCATCAGTTGATGCGGCCGCGCGAATCAATGGCGGTGGTTTTGCCAACTGCAACTGTGCGCGACGTTCTCAAAGCGATGACGAGCGTTCGCGCCGGCGCAGCGGTGGTGGCGGGCGAAGATCGGCAACTCCTCGGGATCTTCACCCACGGCGATTTCGCGCGGCATTTTCAATCCGATCCTAAAGTAGGCGAACGGCTCGTTGCCGATTTGATGACTTTGAATCCGGTGACGGTGCACAAAGACAAACTCGCAGTCGAAGTTCTCAAGTTGCTCGAGACGCACCGCATCGACGATCTCGTCGTTGTTGATGACGACAAAGTCCCGGTCGGTGTGGTGGATTCGCAAGACCTCACCCGCTTGAAGTTGCTCTGAGCGGGTGTAACGTCCGCGCTCCCTTCTCTCAACTCTCAACTGTCTGTTATGGCCGCAGCAAACGATCTCCGCCGGGGAATGGCAATAAAATACAATGGCAACGCCGCCATTGTCCTCGAAGTGCATCATCGCACGCCCGGAAATTTACGCGCCTTTGTCCAGGCGATCATCCGCTACATCAATACCGGCAAAAGTGCCGACGTCCGTTTTGGTTCCACCGACAAAGTGGAGCTGGTCGATATCGAGCGAAAACAACTTGAGTTCAGTTACAAAGACCACAACGGCTACCATTTCATGGACCCGGAGACCTACGACACGATGACCTTGCAGGAGAACCTGATCGGGGAAGGACGCGATTATCTCGTCGAAAATCTCGCAGTTCAGGTGCTTTACGCCGAAGGCAAACCGGTTCAGATCGAAATGCCGGCGTCGGTGAGCCTGAAAGTTGTCGAATCAGCGGAAGGTTTGCGCGGCGACACCGCCAGCAACGTGACCAAACCAGCCAAAGTCGAGACCGGGAAAACAATCAACGTCCCGCTCTTCATCAAGGAAGGCGAGATAATCAAGATCGACACCCGCACCGGCGCCTACATGGGCCGGGCCTAGCATTCTTCCTCTTCCGCTTCGTTCTTCGTCTTACTAAAGTTCGATTCTGAAACAATAAGAGATTCCTCGACTTCGCTCGGAATGACAGGAAACGTAACCGAGCATCGGTCAATTCATGAGTCGAAGATCGAGACCTATAAAAGCGCGCCGCGTTTACGTCGCGGCTTCGCGCCGCCTAGCAGGCTCGCCGCCGCTGATGATTCCGACGCGCTGGGTGAAATTTCTTTTCGCAATCTTTCTGCTGCCGGTGTGCGCAATTTTGACCCAAACGTTTTTTACTGTGTTCGCTCGCGCAACGATCACGCAACGTTTGTGGGCCGGACAGGAATTCTGGTTTTTTTCGTTAGGTGCGGTGCTCTGGTTGATCGCGTTTATCGGGCTGCCGCGACCGATCTTGCTTTACGTGTTTGGTCACGAGCTCACGCACGCAGTCTGGATTTGGTTAATGGGCGGCCGCGTCAGTCGTTTCCGCGTCGGACGGGACGGCGGCCACGTCGTCACCAACCGCACCAACTTCTGGATCGCGCTCGCGCCATATTTCTTCCCCCTCTACAGCATCCTCGCGATCGCGATTTATGGTGTGCTCAGCGTTTTTTACAACGTCCAGCCCTACGGCCGATTGCTTTACGCAGTCATTGGCGCGACCTGGGCGTTCCATCTCACCTTCACTTGTTGGATGATCCCAAAAAACCAGACCGACCTGCGCGACCACGGGACGTTTTTTTCGGTGGCTGTGATTTACCTCATGAATCTCGGATTGCTCAGTGCGATGCTGATCGTGGCGTCACCGCACATCACGTTTGTGAGTTTCGGTGCGGACCTGGCGAAGAATCTTGGTAACTTTTCTCAATGGGTCGGCGATTTGAGCGACAAGTTCGTTCAAGGCGCACATCATTGATTCGTCACCATCGCGAACGGCAAACCCGACAGCGCCTCGGCCACACGAATTTGCCGATTCTGAATCGACAACTCGCGGCCGGTAAAAATTTCGCGCCCGCGTTCGAGCAACAAGTTTTCAGGAACGTCGATCACCGTGTCTTTCCAACGTTCACCGATCGGTGGAAAACCAATTCGCGATGAAAGGCGCGGCACGATGACGATTGCCCAGTCGCGATCCAGTTGGCGCACGAAACTGATGGAGCAATCGGCAAATGCGCCGGTCGCGTGCAGCGGCAGATAATTTCCACGCTGAAAGAGATCGACCTGCTCGTTGCGAAACTGGAGCGCGCGCTGGGTGAGGAACATTTTGATGCGACCGTCCGGCCAATTTTGCAGAAGCTCTTCCGGAGTCTTGCTCGATAAACATGAAAGCATCTCGGCGCGAAGTCTGTAATCAACCGCGCGCCGATTGTCTGGATCTACCAGAGAGAAATCCCAGGTTTCGTTTCCCTGATAAATGTCCGGCACGCCCGGCGAAGTCAGTTTGAGCAAAGTCTGAGCAAGTGAATTGATTGCGCCGAATCGCGCAATCTCTTCCGTAATTGGGAGAAAAGCCGGCAAAAACTTGTTCTTTGGAGTCGGATCCAAAACTTTCGCGACAAAATCGCGCGTCGCTGCGAGCCACTCTTCGTTCGGTTGGATCCAGCTCGTGTTTAGTTTGGCTTCATTCAGCGCCTTCATCATGTAAGTCTGAATGCGCTGGGTGTATTCAGGGGCGACGTTTTGTTCCGGCGCGCCATTGCCCGCGATCGGCCAGGTCCCGAGCAACGTCTGGTAGAGCAGATATTCCTCGTTCGGAGCGGGCGTCTCCGCTTCGTTCACTATTTTTTTCCAGCGCCGATTTGCGGTCCGCCAGCGTTGCAAAGAGCGCCTCCACAATTCCGGAATTTCAGAAATCGCAACCATTCTCGCGCGTACGTCTTCGCTTCGCTTGGTGTCGTGCGTTGAAGTCGCGAGCAACGTTGCAGGCCAAGTGCGATGTTGATCCAGGTTGCGTTCGTGAAATGCGTCGACACTCAGGCCGAATTGTTGCGGCTCGCCGCCCACTTCGTTGAGCGCGGCCAGACGGTTGTAAATGTAGAACACCGTGTCTTCGAGTCCCTTCGCCATGATCGGCCCGGTGAACTGCTGGAATTTGAGCACGAAATGCATGTGCTCTTCGCGTGCCTGCGCATCCAGGTTTTCCGGAAACCGGAAAAGCAGAATGTCGCGCAGAAAATTGAAGATCGATTCCTCCATCGCTGGATTGCGACGTTTGGCCGAGGCGATCGCGCGCTCGATCACTTGTCGATCTTCGTCGCTCACCGGTTGGCCGGGCGCGAGATAGGTTCGATACACCGGGAAGCAGGCAATCGTTTCCCGCACCGCCCGCGCGAGCGCTTCAAATGTAAAATCGCGATACCAGCGGTTCTTTTCCGACAACCGGTCAAGCATGTTGCCGAGGACTTCGACCTCGTTGGCCAGCGCTAGTCGCATCACCAGGCGCTTCTTCGCGTAAACGAGATGCCCGAAGTGCATGGTGTGTCCGATGAACCGATGAAAAGTCCTGGTCGCGTCAGCTTCGGCCGATGCGTCGACCAAAACACCGGCGACTTGATTGGCAAAATCGTAACCGGTCGTTCCGTGCAGCGGCCAATCTGCACGAAGCTTTTCCGCGCCGGTCAGAATTTTTTCCGCGATCATGTAGACGGCGCGCCCGTCTTTCGGCAACGGAATGCCCAGCATCTTGGCGCAACGCCGCTGCAGCGCGTCCAAATATTCTCTCGGCAAATACAAGCCGTCGGGATGATCGATCCGCAGTCCGGTCACCGCTCCCATTCGGACAAGATCGACAACCAGCTGGTGCGCGGCGTCGAACACTTCGGGCAGTTCCATCCGGATTGCCGCCAAATCATTCACATCGAAAAAACGGCGATAATTAATTTCCTCGGCCGCGACGCGCCAAAACGCCAAGCGATACGACTGCGCGTTAAGAAGCTGATCCAACCAATCGAAGCTCCGGGGATCGCCTGGGCGACCGTTAATTTTGGCCAGCGCTTTTTCAATCGCGCGCTGAACTTGGGGTGCTTCCTGACAACGCCGCTCCAAACGGCGCTTCACGATTTCCTTTTCCCGCGCGCGCTCGGCGATCTTTTCCGGATCGGTCTCAGTCCGTCGCGGCAAATACTCCAGCGCAGTCAGAATGCTTTGAAACTCGGCGTAAAACTCTTCGTCTTTGTATTCCGCGAGATTTTCCAGCGCCATCTCGAGCACGAAACGATAAGTGCCGGGCGCAATCGGCAATTTTTGATTTCGATAAGCCAAATAGAAGGCGCCCTCTTCGAAATGCACTTGCAGTTCGGCGCGCTCAAGCACGCGACCGTATTGATCGGTCAGAATCGGGAGCAGAACTTTATCGCGCAGATCGGATTTGAGCGGGCGCCAATCGATGTCGAAATACGGCGCATACATTGAGCTCGGCCCGTTCTCGAGCACGTCCGCCCACCACTTGTTGCCGGCCTCGGCGATCCCCATGTGATTCGGCACGAAGTCGAGCACCTGTCCCATCCCGTGCGCGTGCAACTCCGCGATCCACGCATCGTAGTCGGCCTGCGAACCGATCGCCACGTTCAGCTTGTTGTTATCGGTAATGTCGTAGCCGTGCAAGCTGTTCGCGCCGGCTTGAAAATAAGGCGATGCGTAAACGTCGCTGACACCGAGCGACCGCAAATACGCCACGATCTCGCGCGCCTGCGCGAATGTGAACCAACGGTTAAACTGCAACCGGTAAGTGCAAGTCGGTATGCGTGGATGCTGTTGCTTTGTCATGTCGAGCCAAGCCGAGACGCGTTTTGAATGACGAAATCCGCAGGACGAAGGGTGAAGGAATGATGAAACTCAAATGACAAATGTTGCGTGGACGACCTATCTCGGGCTTCGGGCTTCGTCATTATCGTCACATTTTCTCCGGCACTTTGATGCCTAGCAAATCGAGGCCGCGCTGCAGAATCCGCCCAGTCAGATCGCATAGCGCGAGGCGCGAGCCGCGCACCGGTTCGTCCGACCTCAGGACCGGACAGGCCTCATAGAACGCGTGGAAGCCGTCGGCCAACTCAAATAAATAATTAGCGAGAATGTTCGGCCGAAAATCGTTGAGCACTTGCGGCACAATCTCGGCAAACTGGCAAAGGCGCTTGGCCAAAGTGATTTCAGCAGATTCGTTCAGAACGAACTTGTCGATCTTCGGCGCGCTCTCGCCCGCCTTGCGAAAGATCGAGCGGACCCGGACGTAGGCGTTCTGCAAATACGGGGCGGTGTTGCCTTGCAACGCCAGCATTTTGTCCCACGAAAAAATGTAATCGGTCATTCGATATTGGGAGAGGTCGGCATACTTGACCGCGCCAATCCCGATCGTCCTCGCGATGTCGATCTTCTCGGCATCCGTTAAGCCCGGATTCTTCTCTTCGACAATCTTGCGCGCGCGGATGCACGCTTCTTCCAATAATTGTCGCAACGGCACATTTTCGCCGGAGCGCGTCTTCATCAGTTTCCGGTCTTCGCCGAGCACATTGCCAAACGGAATGTGACGAAAATCGGCTTTGTAGCCTTCCCGGCGCGCGATCTCGAATATCTGCCTGAAGTGCAAGGTTTGGGGCGCGCCCACCACATACCAAACCGTATCGCGCGTTAATTCGTTGATTCGATACTCAACCGTGGCGATGTCGCTCGTCGCGTAATTGAAGCCGCCGTCGCTTTTTCGAATGATGCACGGCTTGTCCGCCAGCTCGGGAACGCCGCGAAAGAAAACCACGACCGCGCCTTCGCTCACTTCCGCGATTTTCGATTTGAGTAATCGATCGACGACGCCGGCCAAGCGATCGTCGTAAAAACTTTCGCCGCATTGGATGTCGTAGTGAACGTCGAGCAGCTCGTAAACGTGTTCGAAATCCTGCATTGAGAGCGCAACGCACTCGTTCCAGATACCGGTGTTCTCTTTATCACCGGATTGGAGCTTGACCAGTTCCTGACGACACGCTTCGCGCACCGCCGGATCGGATGTCGATCTTGCATTCGTCTCTTTATAAATACGAACGATCTCCGCGAGCGGATCGCGCTGGAGCGCCTCTCGATCCAACAAATTTTTCCAACCCCAGATCACCATCCCGAACTGGGTGCCCCAATCGCCGATGTGGTTGTCCCGGATCACGTCGTGCCCGATAAAGGTCGCGATTCGGGCGAGCGCGTCGCCGAGCGCAGTACTGCGAATGTGACCGACGTGCATCGGCTTGGCCACATTCGGCGAACCGAAATCGATCACGATTTTTTTTGGCGATGTCGACCTTGCAACGCCTAATCGCTCGTCGGCAAAGAGCTCCGCTGCTTTCTTGGCGACCGCGTCGGCGCGCAGCGTGAAATTGATAAAGCCTGCGCCCGCGACAGTTGGCGATTCGGACAAATCGGAAACATCGAGTCGCTCCAAAATCTTTGCGCCAACGTCTCGCGGATTTTCGCCGCGCTGTTTTCCGAGTATCAGCGCCGCATTCGTTTGATAATCGCCAAAGCGAGAATCAGTCGCCTGCGTCAGCTCGCCGACGTTTGGGAACCCAGCCTTCGCCAGTGCGTCGACCAATCTCTTCGCGAGAAGTGTTTGGAATGTCTCCATTGCTGGTGATCAAACTGTAGCCGCTTGGTTGGGCGAAGCGAGAAGGTGGATCGGGCCACCGCAGACCGCGGCTACAATTTATTTTTGTGCTGAATCGCGAAAGATCGACAAGATTTCTTCAGTCGATTTCGCGGCGGCAAGTTTTTCCCGCGTGGCGCGGTCGTTTAGAAATTTCGCGATCGAGGCGAGGGTGCGGAGATGGGTTTGAAACTGGTTCTTCGGAACAATGAAAAGGACCACGAATTTCACCGGCGCGTTATCGAGCGCGTCGAATTCGATGCCGGTTGTCGATCTCCCAAAAGCTGCCACTACGTCATCAATCCGATCGGACGAGCAATGCGGGATCGCAATGCCGAAACCGATCCCGGTGCTCATCGTTTCTTCGCGCTGTTTGAGTGAGGCGAGGATGCTGTCCCGGTCGTCCGGTTTGATTCTGGCCAGACGCACGAGCAGGTCGATCAGCTCGACGATGGCCGGCCAACGCTCGGTCGCCTTCATCTCGGGGATGATTTGCTCGGCGGAAAGTAAATTGCCCAACGACATGCAGAAGCGCGATTCGGGAGCGCAAGCTTAGCGGTGACACTTACGTTGACAAGCGCATTTCAGTCTCAGGAACCGCGGATCTTATAATTCAAACGGCGCGAGAGCAGCCAGCGGACACCAACCATGTCGACGGTGGCGAGCAGCGCGCGACTTCCGAAACCGTATTTGGTCTGGCCGAACCGGCGCGGCCGATGGTTCACCGGAATTTCAACCAGTCGATAGCCCGCGCCTCTAATGAGAGCCGGAATGAATCGATGCATCCCCTTAAATGGAACCAGCGCGTCAACACATTCACGGCGCATCGCTTTGAGCGTGCACCCGGTGTCGCGCACGTAATCCTTCGTAAACCGGCTCCGGACAAAATTTGCGATCCGACTGGTCAGACGCTTCGTCATCGTGTCCTTGCGTTTTGCGCGATATCCGCAAACCAGATCGGTGCCGCGCGAGATTTCTTCGAGCAGCCGCGGGATATCAGCCGGATCATTTTGCAGATCGCTATCGATCATCACAATCGTCTGCCCGCGCGCGGCCCGAACACCGGCATATAGTGCGGCACTTTGGCCGGTATTCTTTTCAAATCGAAGAACTCGCACGTTCGGCGCGGGTTCGATTTTCTCGGCGCTGCGATCGGTCGAGCCGTCGTCGACAAAAACGATTTCGTAATCCAAACCCGCGAGCGCGGCTCGCAATTCCGGTTGCAAGATCGACATATTCTCTTCTTCGTTGAAGACGGGAACCACCACAGAAACAGCGGGCGATGCGATTGCCTCGTTCATAACGGCAGCGTGCGATAATGGCGGCAAAGAAAAATCTGCCAGTAGCGCACGTGTTGGCCAAAACGCCGCAACTGGATTGTGCCCACAAGTTCGGTAGATTCAAACGCGGCACGGATGTTGTGCGGCGGATTCTTCGCGTAATTACGAATAAGCAGCGCGCTGCGTCCCACAAAGAGGTTTTCTCCTTTTTGCTCGGTGAAGGTTTCATCCGGCGATTGACCCGGCTTTGCCGGCTGTTCGACAAACTGATCGTAGCGCGGCCAAAACGAAAACTGGTTTATCAGGTCCTGCGATTCGACAATATAGACAGGCGGATGACCCGGACCTTCGACACGTTTGTCGCGCAGATAGAACGAGATCTCAGAAGCGCGATGGCGTTCGTCGGCAATCAAAAACAACTTCTCACCGAGCTTTGTTTCGAGGTCGTTGCGAATTCGCTCCACTTCGGCGGTCATCGATTTCCAGCCGCGGAGCCGATCGCTGGGATCACTTCGCCGAAACCGGAAACCGGCGCTGCGCAGCAAGTCGGAGTCGAGTGCAAAAAGGCTCACGATGAATCCGAGAAGAATGGCGGCAGTAGCGAAGATTTTTACGCCGCGCGTCTCGACCCGTTCGCACCAATAATGGACCGCGAGCAATCCGAGGCTGAGGAACGACACGGCGTCCCAGTTCGGCGTCGGCACGTGGTTCATTGAGAGCAGGAAATAAAAAGCGAACACCGGCAATCCAAACCAGAATAGAAACAGAATCTTGAATTGTTTATTCACGCGGCGCCAGCTGCCGATTACCCCCCAGACCAAAGCGGCAAAAAGCAGCGGCGAGTAAAACAGGAAATGTTCGCCAAGAAATTTGAATGCCTCGAGCGGTCGAAAGCCAACGTCTTCGCTCAAACTCCCGCGCGTCCGCAGATGAATCAGTGTGATCCACGCATGTTGAGCGTTCCACACGATTGGCGGGATCGTGCAAACGACGAAAAGCCCGACCAGCCAATACAAACCAGGTCGTTTGAATTCCTGGCGGAGTCGCGGAGCAAAAGCGAGAACGAGCAAGACACACACGATTTCGAAGGCGTTGATCCATCGGCTCAGAAATCCAAGGCCGATAAGCAATCCAGTCAGAGGCCAGTAAAACGAAAACTGCGGACTCTTTTCAACCGCGAGCCAAAACGTGAACGTCGCCGCCATCCAAAAAAAGATCGACAACGCGTCCGTCGTCATGACAAACGCGCCCACGTTGAAAATGGGTATGACATTAAACGCGATCGCCGTCCAGAAACCGACGTTTTCGCTGAACAAACGGCGCCCGAAATAAAAGAGGAACAAACTCGTGCCGGCGGCAAGAATCGGGCTCCAAAAACGGACGCCGAATTCAGTGGCGCCGAAAATCGCGGTGCTGGCGCGAATCGCGAATGCGATTCCCGGGCCTTTGCTGAAATAACCGGGGGCCAGCCGCTCCGACCACATCCAGTAATGCGCTTCGTCAAATTCGAGATCAGTCGATCCCAGCATCGACAAGCGAATCAGCGTCAGCCCTCCGATGAACAACCAAACCGCTCGTGTTTTGCTCATTCGACTGGATTAACTACCAAACTCGGATGCCGCTCAAAAATTCGCGGCGCCCATCTCTTGGCTGCCCAACGCCAGATCAACTCCAATGCCGCCAGAATAAAAAATGTTTCCGCCGCGGCCAAGAACACCGTGCCGATCACGTCGCTCGGCCAGTGCGCGCCCAAATAAATTCGTGAATAGCCGACGAGCGCAGCGAAAATCCAGTAAAGCCAGCCGCGCCGGTAAAACAGCGTCAAACAGATTGCCGCGATCGTATTGTTAGTCATGTGCCCAGACGGAAAGGAAGCATCACCGCGCCTCCGGTCGGACTCGTCCGAACGGCGCACCACCGGTTTTTTGAAGATCGACATAAGCTCCGGCCGCCCTTTCTCCAGTCGGACCATGCGGACGGAAGCCACGTGCTTTGGTCGTTTTCGATTGATCGCCGACTTCAATGTGTTCGTGATCGGCTGAGCAATGAAGATCGTGATCAGTAAACAAAAAATGCAGGCCCGCGCCCTAAATCCGCCAAAGACGAGAGCGGCAAAAAGGACGATGAGGAGGAGCGGCTTCCAAACGTCGGCATCGCTGATCGCGGCCGTGAACAAATCCAGGGCCGGGCTCGTCCATCGCTCGTTGATGAGATGAAAAAGCTGCTGATCCATTTGGCAGGGTTAAAGATAGGTGATTCGTTGAGACCTTGAAAAGGTCAAGCGCGATGCGTGTTACGGTTGTTGTTTTCACTTTCGTTGTGGCTGTTTTGTCCGCGGCGCCGCCGCCTTCGGCCAAGGAAATTCTCGATTCCGTCCGGATGCTCGAGGCGCGACAGCAAATCGATCTCGAGGGCCAGCTGCGCGAGGACGAAAAGGTGATTCCGTTTCACCTCACCCAAACTGGGCCGTTGATTCGTTATTCATTCGCCGACCCCGAGGAAGTGTTGCAATTGCGCCTCGGTGAAAACGGGTCGCGCCTCGATCTTGTCACCGCTGCGGGCTCGGAAAAATTTCCGGCGGAGAAGTTGAATGAGAAAATTCGCGGCACCGGCATTAGCTACGAGGAGCTCGCCCTTAAATTTCTTTACTGGCCTAATCCGCGCGTGCTCGGCGACGAAACGGTGCGGACGCGCAGCTGCTGGAAATTGCAATCAGTCGCGCCTTCCCGGGATTCGCAGTATTGGAACGTCGTTATTTGGGTCGACAAGGCGAGCGGCGCCCTGATGCGAATGGAAGGTTACGATTGGAACGGAAAACTCGCGAAACGCTTTGAAGTCATTTCCGCGCAAAAGATCGACGATCGCTGGTTCCTAAAACAGATGCGCGTGGAAGAATTGCAGCCTGGCACGAACAAAGTGCGAGCCCGTACTTATCTCGAGATCAAACGGTAATTACTTTTCGTCGCGCGCGGCTTTGACGATTTGGGCGAAGGTGCGCGGATCGAGGCTGGCGCCGCCAACAAGCGCGCCGTCGATGTCCGGCCGCGTCATCAGATCGCGGGCGTTCTCCGGTTTCACGCTTCCGCCGTACTGAATGCGAATGCGATCCGCCGTCGCTTCGTCGGATATTTCGCGAAGCGTGTGGCGGATGAACGCGTGCGCTTCCTGCGCCTGCTGAGATGTCGCGTTCCGGCCGGTGCCGATTGCCCATACCGGCTCATAGGCGATCACTGTTTCCTGAAGTTCCTTTTCGTTGAGGTCCTGTAAGCTTCCACGCAGTTGGATCGACAATATTTTTTCTACGTTGCCCTTGTCGCGCTGCTCCAATGTCTCGCCGACGCAAACGATCGGCCGCAAGGTCGCTTCGTGCGCCGCGCGCACTTTGCGATTCACAATTTCGTCGGTCTCGCCAAACAACATGCGACGTTCGCTGTGGCCGAGGACGACGTAACGCACCAGCAAATCACGGAGCAACGCCGCGCTGATTTCTCCGGTGAATGGGCCGTTTGGTTCCCAATGCATGTTCTGCGCTCCCACTTTGATGCTCTGCGAAGCACCCAGCGCTTCCATCACCTTCGCGATCGCGGTGAACGGCGGAACGATAACAACCTCCACATCCGTAATATCCCCCAGATCGAGCAACAACGACTGAACAAAACGCTCCGACTCCGCTTGCGTCATGTTCATCTTCCAATTCGCCGCGACAATTTTCTTACGCATCTACAAAATTGGTTTCGAGCAAAAAGCCATTCTGATCATTTTGTCAATTCTGTCTAAGTCTTATCAGTTAGCGCCGCCACCCCAGGCAGCTCCTTGCCTTCGAGTAATTCGAGCGAGGCACCGCCGCCGGTCGAAATAAAAGTCATTTTGTCGGCCAGGCCAGCTTGTTTCACGGCCGTGACCGAATCGCCGCCGCCGATGACCGTAGTCGCGCCTGATTTTGCAAGCGCTTCCCCGATCGCGATTGTGCCTTCGGCAAAATCCGGAATTTCAAAAATCCCGACTGGCCCATTCCACAAAATCGTCTTCGCCTTGGCAATTTCCTCCTCAAACAACGCAATGGTCGCGTTTCCGATATCGACCGCCTGCCAGCCGGCGGTGATTCCGTGCTCGCGGGAAAGGCGGCTTGTGTTTCGGGTCGGCGCGCCCGCGCGAATTTCCCGGGCTTCGACGACATCGATCGGGAGAAGCAATTTAACGCCGCGCTCCTTCGAAAGATCGAGAAGCTCGTTTGCCAGATTTGTTTTGTCGGCCTCAACCCGACTCGCGCCAATCGGAATTCCCTGCGCTTTGAAAAACGTGTTGGCCATTGCGCCGCCGATCAGGATTGTGTCGGCCTTTTTCATCAGCGCCTTGAGCACGCCGATTTTATCCGACACTTTCGCCCCGCCCATGATGACGACGAACGGCTTCGCCGGATTGTCCAAGTCCTGATGCAGATATTTCAATTCCTTCTCCATCAAAAAACCCATCGCGCGCTTCTCGAAGAACATGGTAACGCCGACGGTCGAGGCGTGCGCGCGATGCGCGGCCCCGAAGGCATCATTGACATAGACGTCGCCGAATTCCGCGAGAGCACTGGCGAACTTTGGGTCGTTCGCTTCCTCCCCGGGATGAAAACGCAGATTTTGCAGGAGCGCGACGTCGCCATCCTTCATCGCGGCGACGATCTTTTCCGGCACCTCGCCAATTACGTCGTGACTGAAGATGACCGGCTGATCGATCAGGTTGTGCAAATGGTCGCCCACTGGTCGGAGCGTGTACTTCTGGACGCGTTTTCCCTTCGGCCGGCCGAAGTGCGACATCAAAATCGTTTTCGCCTTTTGCTGGCGCAGATAATTGATTGTCGGCAACGCTTCCCTAATTCGTGTGTCGTCGGTGATTTCAATTTCGTCGCCGCGCTCTTTGATCGGCACATTGAAATCAACGCGCGTCAAAACGCGCTTCCCGCGAACATCGACATCTCGGACCGAAAGTTTCGCCATTACTCCCCGAGCATTTCGAGCATTTCGACGCAGCGATTGCTGTAGCCCCATTCGTTGTCGTACCAACCGACCACTTTCACGAAACGGTTTCCGAGCATGATGGTGAGCTTGCTGTCGAAAATACACGAATGCGGATTGCCGACAATGTCTCGCGACACGAGCGGCTCGTCACTGTATTCGACCACGCCTTTGTAGCTCTTATCGGACGCTGCTTCTTTGAATGCCGCGTTCACCGCATCGACCGTTGCGTCTTTTTCCAATACCGCGCTGAAATCCGTTACCGAACCATCCGGCGTGGGCACGCGGAAGGCGCCGCCGTTTAATTTTCCTTTCAAATCCGGGATCACTTCGCCAATCGCTTTGGCCGCGCCGGTGCTTGAAGGAATGATGCTGATCGCCGCCGCCCGTGCGCGCCGCAAATCTTCATGAGGAAAATCGAGAATGCGCTGGTCGTTCGTGTAACTGTGGATCGTGCTCATGAAGCCGTGCGCGATACCAAATTTGTCGTGCAACACTTTTGCCAGAGGCGCGAGACAGTTGGTGGTGCAGCTCGCGTTGGAAACGATGGTGTGCTTCGCCGGATCATAAACGTTGTCATTGATCCCGATGCAAAGCGTCGCGTCGGGATTTTTCGCCGGCGCGCTGATCAACACCCGCTTCGCCCCGGCTTTGCTGATGTGCAGTTCGGCCTTGTCGCGCGCCGTGAAAAAGCCGGTCGATTCCAAGACAACATCGACATCCAACTTCCTCCACGGGAGATTTCCGGGGTCGCGTTCCTTGAAGATCTTAATCTTATGGCCGCGAACGATGATGTTCTCCTCGTCGAAGCCTATTTCGCCGTCGAATTTGCCGTGGACCGAGTCCCATTTCAGTAAATGCGCGAGCGTTTTGGTGTCGGTAAGATCGTTGATTGCGCGAACGCGCTCGACTTGTTGCTGCGTCATCGCGCGCAAGACGTTGCGACCGATGCGCCCGAAGCCGTTGATTCCGTAATTAGCCATAAACAAGAAGGATCAAATTTGGAAGGGTTTACACCCTAACGTTCAGCGTCCAACATTCAATGTTAGGTTGGATTTTTCGTTGATCGGATTATGAGGGTGATCGGTGTGGCAGTCGTTAGTCTCGCTCTTATCTCTCTTGCACAATCCGTAGACGCGGCGTCACGCGATTCTTCACCGATGAAACGAATCCTCATTCTCGGCGACAGCTTGTCGGCAGGATTCGCCCTGAGACCGAACCAGGCTTATCCGGCGTTGTTGACTGAAAAGTTGCGCGCCGCGAATCTGAGCTTTGAAATCATCAACGCCAGTCAAAGCGGCGGAACAACCGAGGGCGGATTGCACCGACTGCCCGCGCATCTTCCGCCTAAGGCGGACAAGATCGACATCTTCATTCTCGAACTCGGGATTAACGACGCCTTTCGCGGCGTACCCATCGTGGAAATCCGAAGTAATCTGCAAGCGATCGTCGACCAGGTGAAAGCGCGCAATCCGAACGTGCGCATTATCATCGCCGGAATGCAGCTGCCAAATTACGCATCTGACGATTACGTTTTTGCTTTCGGACAGATGTACGCGGACCTCGCCGCGAAAAATAACGCCGCGCTGATTCCCTATTTGCTCGAAGGCGTTAGCGGCGATCCGCTCTTAAATCAGCCAGACCGCGTGCATCCGAACGCGGCCGGCCAGAAAATTCTCGTCGAAAACGTCTGGCGCGTGCTCGAACCGATCGCGCGCGAGACAGCCACCCGGCCGTCGGCCCGCGTTCAATAAGTGATGGGCCCAGCCCGACCAAACGATCCCGAACCGAGCGATCCGTTCAATCCCGAGCGCGCCGACCACGCGATTGTCGAAACGATCGAAATCGCAACCGAAGGCGAAGATTGCGACGAATGTGTGCGGAAACTGCGGCCGGTCTTAATGAAAATCCGCGGCGTCCAGGATGTGACCGTCGATCTGCAACGCGAACGGGTCATCGTTAAATTCGATGCGCGCAAAACGCACGCGCCCGACCTCCATGACGCGATTTTGAAAAGCGGCTACAAACCAGCGCCGGAAGCGGATTAAATCGCCGGCTGCTGCTGGGTCAGGCAATGAAATGTCCCGAGACCCCAGATTAATTCGCGGCAATCGATTCCGATCACTTTGCGCGAAGGAAAACAGTCGCGCAAGATCGAGAGGGCCATTTCGTCCGCGGGATCGGCGAATGTCGGAACGAGCAGGCAACTGTTTGCGATGTAAAAGTTGGCGTAGCTCGCAGGCAGTCGGAGATCTTCGCGGACAACCTTTTTCGGCATCGGCAAGATGACGATGTCGAGTCCGAAGCCGGACAGGCGGTTTAGATTGTCTTGAAGAGGCAGGTAATTTGCGTCGTCGCGATTCCCTTCGACCACGGTGACAACTTTTGTTTCCGAAACGAAACGCGCCAGATCATCGATGTGCCCGTCGGTGTCGTCGCCCTCGATGCCATCGCCAAGCCAGAGAATCTCACGGACCCCGAGAAAATCGCGCAGCCTTTTCTCGATCTCCTCACGCGAGAGATTTGGATTTCGGTTCTTATTAAGAAGACACGATTCGCTGGAGAGGAGCGCGCCCGCGCCGTTCACTTCGATCGAGCCGCCTTCCAAAATCATTCCCGGATAAAAGACCGGGACTTTCAAAATCTCGGCGACGCGAGTCGGCACGAGTTCATCCAAATTGAACGGCGGATATTTGTTTCCCCACGCGTTGTAGTCCCAATCAACGATCGCCAGCTTCGGATCGGCGTTCCGCGTCAAAAAAATCGGGCCGTGATCGCGGCACCAGGGCTCGTTCGTCGGGATTTCGTAATAGGTGATGCCCTCCTGCGGCAGGACATCCAGAACAGCACGCGCTTCGGCTTCATGCGCGCCGTTAATGACATTGATGCAGACCGGCTCAGATTCGATCAGCGCGGCGACCATCTCGCGAAGTGTTGGCAAGACATCATCGAACGAATCCGGAAAACTGATTCCTTCACGCCGCGGCCATGACAACCAGGTCGCAGCGTGCGGTTCCCATTCCGCCGGCGTGCGATAGCCAAGCTGCGCGGGAGTTTGCGTTGAGGACATCGGAGCAAACGTTGAACGCTCTACGTTAAACGTTCAATGGCCTACCTTTTACGGAGGAGCATTTCTTTAACTGAGCTTGTCGATTGAGCGACTGTCTCCGCGGCAATCGGCGCGTGATAAGTGTGACAAGTGATCCAGTTCGCTTTCGCCCGCATGAGCACATCCGAAGTTTCGCGGCTTTGCGTCGCCTGATGGCAAACGCTGCACTCGAGCGGTTTTTGCGTTGCCGGGTCGACTTGGTGTTTGGCGTGATTGAAATTCGGCTGCGGCACCAGCGATCGACTAAAATCGGTTTTGTTAATTGCGGGTGGGCCATTGGCGGCGCGCGACCGCGTTGGAAGCAATTTCCCCCGCGGCAAACGGATCACGATGTCGATCTTGCGATTACGCTGCGCTTGTCGAAGACGGTTTGTAGATAGCTCCGACGATCGCGCCGGCGATTCCGAACTCGAGCACATCCCCGATGCCACCCATGAGAAGAATCTTGGGCGTCAGCGGTTCGACCGCAAACCGGATGAAATACAGCCCGACGCAAATCAGCCCAACCAGAATGCCGAGGCACACGCCTGAGCCGACACCGCCGCCGCCATGACGGACGTAAAGCATCGTCAGAAAAAATGCCATGACGACCTGGCCGAGAATAAGTGAAGGCCAGATCATGTCGTCGTGCGCGCGATAATGGCTGGCGATTTCCATGTAAGCCGACTTCATGAGAAGACCGTGCCAGACAAACCCGAAGAAAAAGATGAAAACGAACGCGGCGATAAAGGCGATGAAGAATTTGGTCCAGTTCATGGACGCGGTTCTACGGCAGCTCGTCCAACGTGTCGATCCAAAAGACGGCGGCTGAAAACCAGTCAATCCTGTAACCCGGGAATGTGACCGTAGCCGATGAAAGTCGGCCGCAATTTGCCTTCTCCGTTTGTTTCCCGCCGTTGAATCTTGAAATCGAAAACGCTGACACCGAATCGCGACTCGCCTTGATAAACGCGACCGTCGCTTGCGCCGACCATCACCCGGTTCCCGGTTTTCTTTTCGCGGCCAAGATAAATCATCGCGTGCGTAATCGGCGGATCGCGCTCGATGGAATAAGTTCCGGTCCAGAAAAGCAGGTCGCCCGGCTTCAAATCTTTCAGTTCGAATGAGTCGTCCTTTTGACTGAGGACCGCCTCGAATCTTCGGGCACGCCGCAGCCAAACGTATTGCTGGCTCGAATCGCGCGGCACATCTTCCACACCGTTTTGTTTGAGCACAAAATAAACAAAACCGGAACAATCCATGCCGCCGCTCATGGGATCGGCCGAGCCGTACTTGTAATCGAGATTGCGCGTCGTCAATTCGAGGGCGCTGACGAGAAGCTTCTGCACGTTCGCCGGATAATTTTCGAATCCTTTGATTTGTTCCGGGGACAAGGAGGCGTTTGGCGCGCCATGTTTTGCTGATGGCGACGGCGTGGGAGCTTGTGGTGTTGGCGTGGGCAACTCCGCTGACGTTGGGCTGGGTGATGGTGACTCAAACGGCTCCGGCGTCAGCGAAGTCCTTTTCTTCCGGCGCGGCGAAGCGGTTGGTGAAGGCGTTGGTGAAACTCTTGTTTTTTTGCGTGAAACTGATGGCGATTCTTCTTTTGCTGGCGTCGCGGATTTCTTTGCCGTGGGAGTCGGCGAATCGGTTGGCTTTGCAGTTGGGCTCGGAGTCGGCGACTTCTTCGCTGGGTGATGCGAACTCTTTTTCTTATGCGGCGTCGGTGTCGGCGTTGCGAAAATTTTCTTGACCGTGTCGGCCAGCGATCGCTCCGCCGCTTCGTTTACCGGGGCGGTGACGATGATGCACGTGAGGAAAATTAAAATTCGCAGAACCATAAGGTAACTATTTGGACGGAGAATGTTAACGATTCCTTGAATCAGAATTCGCCGCTCATGCTAATCTCTGCGGTATGAGAACGATTGGATCCGTCATTCTCCCTCTACTCGTTTGTCACCTCGCTTCCGCGCAAATCGATCGTATCACGGGAAAAAATTTTGCGACGCGCTCGGAAGTCTTGGCGCGGCACGGAATGGTTTGCACGAGCGTGCCGGCGGCGACCCAAGTCGGGATCGATATTTTGAAAAAGGGAGGCAGCGCGGTGGACGCAGCGATCGCCGCGAACGCAATGCTCGGTTTGATGGAGCCGGTGTCGAACGGAGTCGGCGGCGACCTCTTTGCGATCGTTTACAGCGCAAAGGACAATAAACTTTACGGAATCAACGGCAGCGGACGTTCGCCGCTCGGTTTGAGTTACGAGCAAATGAAAGCCGAGCTCGACAAACTGAATCGCAAAACGATTCCACCGCAGGGAATGCTGCCGATCAGCATGCCCGGTTGCGTCGACGCCTGGGCGGAGCTTCATAAAAAATTCGGGAAGCTGAAACTTAGCGACGATCTCGCGCCGGCGATTCGTTATGCTGAGGAAGGTTTTCCAGTCACGGAACTGATCGCGTATTACTGGGCGTTCGGTCCTCGACTCTATAAAGGACTTCCCGGCGCGTTCTTCGAAACTTACACGCTCGACGGTAAAGGCCGGACGCCGGCCAAAGGCGAAATTTTCAAAAATCCAGCGCTGGCGAGAACGTTGCGATTGATCGGCGAGAAAGGTCGCGATGCTTTTTACAAAGGCGAGATCGCGGACAAGATCGACAACTTCATGCAACAGAACGGCGGTTTCTTGCGCAAAGTGGATTTCGAGAAACACACCAGCGCGTGGGTCGATCCCGTTTCGACGAACTATCGTGGCTACGACGTTTTCGAATTACCACCGAACGGACAAGGGATCGCGACACTCCAGATTCTGAACATTCTCGAAGGATTCGATCTCCGTGCGATGGGGCGCAATTCGCCCGACACACTGCACACGATGGTTGAGGCCAAGAAAATCGTTTGGGCCGACCGCGCGAAGTATTACGCCGATCCCGCGTTCGCGAAAATCCCGCTGACGAAATTGATCTCGAAAGATTACGCGGCCGAGCGTCGGAAGTTGATCGATCCGAGTCGCGCGGCGAAAACTGTCGCCGCCGGTAAGATCGACAACGGCGACACGATTTACATGTGCACGGCCGACGATGAAGGCAGCATGGTCTCGCTCATTCAAAGCAATTATCGCGGGATGGGAAGCGGCATCGTAGTGCCGGGACTCGGATTCATGTTTCATGATCGCGGCGAACTTTTCTCGATGGAACCGGGCCACGCGAATGTGTACGCGCCGGGAAAGCGGCCATTTCACACCATCATTCCGGGATTCGTGATGAAGAATGGAAAACCGTGGGAAGCATTCGGCGTGATGGGCGGCGGCATGCAGCCACAAGGTCACGTCCAGGTGCTGACGAACCAGATCGATTTTGATTTGAACGTACAGGAAGCCGGCGACGCGTCGCGCTGGCAACATGAAGGCGATAACGAACCAACCGGCGAGAAGATGGAGAACGGCGGCTACGTGAATCTCGAAAGCGGAATTCCCGCTGAAACGCAGCGCGAATTAAAGAAACACGGGCACGATGTGCGCGTCGATGTTGGCGGTTACGGCGGTTATCAAGCAATCAAGGTTGAGATGCATGACGGGCAGCGCGTTTACGTCGGCGCAAGCGAATCGCGTAAAGACGGACAAGCAGCCGGTTACTGATCGGTGACTTAATTTTTCTGCGACTTGAGCTCGGCAAGTTTTTGTTCGGCGCGGGCAACGTCGGATTTCCTGGCGCTGCCAAGAGCGAGAAGTTTTTCCTGGCGACGGACATTGGCTTCAGCCGCATCGAGCTCAGCTTGCTCGCGTTTGACGGTCGCGGCATGCGCTGCTTCAATCGCGAGCGCTAGACCCGCCTCCGTCTGCGCGATCTCCGCCTTTGCGATTTCGCCCGCGGTCAGCTGTTTTTCTTTCTCCAACATTTCTTCCTTGGCACAGACCAACCGCGCATTCGCGAGATCAAATTCAAGGTGAACGAGACGGAGCGCGCGTTGCTCAGCTTCAAGTTTGGAAAGGGCGCCCATTTTGCACAGCCGTTCGATGCCGGCCGCGCTTCTTTTTGCACGCTCCAATTCTTTTTCCAGCCTGGCAAGATCGACATCTCGCCCGAGAGACGGCGCGGCCTTGGTATTGGGCGGAAGCTCGCTGTCGCGGTTTGGAATCAGCAGCGGCGGCTCGATATCAAACGAATCGGGATCCTTGTTCGGCTCTTGCGCCAACAGAGTTGTGGCGACAAGCCCAAAAAGAAGCGCGGCTCCGCGCAGCATGCCGAAATAATATCACCTTCTCCCGTTCAACGAAGCGCCTTTAGTGATATCCTAGGCCGAGACCGCCTAGTCCGCCGAGACCACCGAGTTCACCAACGCCGCCGGGCACGGCACCCACGCCGCCAACAGCCGCAGCAACTAGCGCAAGCGATGACCAAAAGGTCTTGAGAAAGTGACTTTTTTCTTTGCAAACGCAATTCTTATGGCATAGGACACGCTCCGAAATCGGCTTGTGTATCCCCTGAGCCCTAGAATTCTAATTGTGCGCGGCTGTTTTGGCCATAATCGTGTCATCCGCGAACGCGAATATTTTCCCGTCGTCCGGTCCAACTGTGCCTGGAACGCGTGCCCGCCTTCGCTTCGGCCAGGCGGCTGCGCCGGAAGGTGCGCCGCTCGCGGTAAAGCACGCCATCTGGGCCGCGAATCAGCTCCACCGCAAGCCGTACGTTTTCTGCGGCGGCCACAAATTGTTCGCTGACCGCGGCTACGATTGTTCGGGCACCGTTTCCTACGCCCTCGGCGCAGCCGGTTTGCTCAGGTCGCCCATTAGCTCAACGGAGTTTCGCAAGTTCGGCGAACGCGGTCGCGGCAAATGGATCACGATTTATGCGCGCAACGGCCACACTTACGCCATCATCGCGGGCTTGCGCCTGGACACCACGCCTTATCTGACCGCGCACGACCGATGGGCGCTGGGGTGGCAGGCAACCGAACGCGCCCTTGCCGGCGGTTTCGAAGCGCGCCACCCGATCGGGTTGTAAATCTCCGCGCGCCGGCGCAAGATCGATCCGCCAAAGGAGGGATTCGCCGTGGCGAACAATACAAGACCGACATCCAGACGCCGCGATTTTGGATTTACGGCGTCAGAGTTGCGCAAATTCCGCGCACTGAAAACGCCTGCCGGCGTGCAGGGCTTCCTGGACGGGCTGCTTTATAATCTTAGTTACACCGCGCGTTCGCCGAAACGTGTTTTGCATGACTGCACGGCATCTTGTCTCGAAGGCGGAATTTTTGCGGCGGCCGCACTTCGCGTCCTGGGCTTTTCACCGCTTATTTTCGATTTAGAAGCGGAGCAAGACACTGATCACGTAGTTGCGATCTTTAAGCGGCGCGGACATTGGGGCGCAGTCGCGAAATCCAACTTTGCCGGCTGTCGTTATCGCGAGCCGGTCTATCGGAGCCTGCGTGAGCTCGCGATGAGCTACTTCAATACTTATTTTAATCTGCGATTCGAGCGCACGTTACGTCGCTACTCGCGTCCAGTGAACCTGGCGCGCTTCGACCGTTTCAATTGGATGACAACCGAGAAACCGGTCTGGTTTATCGCCGAACATCTTTGCGAGATCCCACACATTTCGTTGCTCACACCGAGCATGAAAAGAAATCTGACCCGGCTTGATCCACGCAGTGTCCGCGGCGAAATGATCGGCCACAGAAAAAAGTAAGCGGCTATCCTGTTATTTGGTGCGCATAAGACGCGCGCCCGGTGCATCTTGCGCAGTGGTCAATAGTTCCGATCAGGCAGAACAAACTCGCGCAGCGGTCGCGACTGCTTCCAGTTCCAAAGGCGCATTCTGATAGCCGACGGTCGCACATTGGAAAATGTAGGTCTGGAGAAATGGGAGGATTCCGCCAAGTCTTTGAAACTGCGCGGTGTGCACCAATTCGTGAGCAATGAGCGCGCGATCGCGCCAGTGATCAGCGCGAATAAAAATTCCGTAGTCCAAAGCCAAACCGCGCGGCGCGGCAGTTAAAAAATTAATTGAAGCCGCCGCAGCCCGTAGCATTGGATGCACCGGAATCGGAACCGCGTCGACCCGCAGCAAACGAACTCGCTCCGGATTGCGCACACCGATAGCTTTAGCGTCGGCCAGTTCGATTT
>WNGQ01001351.1_pt1 | contig 25510 bp, 20 predicted proteins | sample 5407661 | NCBI WGS metagenome assembly WNGQ01 (sample SAMN13153382, study PRJNA577476) | soil metagenome | isolation source: 60 cm soil or saprolite under Garry oak tree replicate 2 | place: USA:California | collected 2016-06-15 | reverse complement strand
CGCCCCAGCCGCGAAAGATTTGCCTCAATTTGAGTGAGCTGATCCAGCGCAGCCTGCAACTTCACGAATATTCCTTGCGCTCGAATGGCATCACGGTAGATTTTTCGGCTCCGCCCGATCTTCCTCTCATCCTCGGCGACACCAGTCAACTCACTCAAGTTTTTCTCAACCTGATCGCCAACGCCGAGCAGGCCATTCGAGAGATTCGCGATCACGGAACCCTCCGCATCCGCGTCAGCGGCGTCGCCGACCGCGTCGTGGCCACTTTTCAGGATGATGGCCCGGGGATTCGGCGTGACATTCTTCCCAAGATTTTTGATCCGTTCTTCACCACGAAGCGCCCCGGCCGCGGCACGGGCTTGGGCCTGAGCATTTGCCTGGCCATTCTTCGCGAACACAACGGCGAGATCGAAGCCCAGCCGCTGCCCCCGGGCGGCTCGTTATTCACGATATGGCTGCCCATCGCGCGGGGTACCGCTTTGTTCTTGGCGGAACCGAGGGAGGGAGCGGCAGCCTCAAATTCAAAGGAACTTTCAAAAGAAGCTGCTGCAGGCTACTCGGTTCTTGTCGTGGATGATGAAGAGAGTATCCGGGAAATGATTCGAGAAGGCCTTTCCGCCCGTGGTTTTCACGTGCAAACGGCGGCCAGCGGGGAGGAGGCTCTTTCGTTGCTAGAACGGCGCACCTTCCATGCCATCCTCTGCGATTTGAATTTGCGGGCTGGCGGCGGTGCGGAAACTTCAGGTCTCGGTCTTTACGCGGCGGTCACGAACGTGACGCGCGGCGGCAAGCGCAAGCCCTTCTTCCTGTTCATGAGCGGAGAATTGGCGCCCGCGGCGGTCACCGAGCAGTTGGCTCAGGCCGGCGCCAGAACCATCCAGAAGCCTTTTCGCATTTCCGATTTGATCGCCATCCTGACCGATGCCCTCGGGAAGTCCTCCTCTGGCACTGCGGAACTTTCCCGCGTTAATTAGCTCCACACATCGTCTCCGCCAACTCACCGCGTTGGCGTTGGCGTCCCGCTCGCAGCAGCCTTTGGATTCCCTGGCAAGTCAACGCCGAAGGTCCAGACGTACATGCTCTGCCCTTCCGCTGGAGTCGTTTCGATGATGGCGTATTCCCCGGATTCGAGAGGCTGGTCCACTGTGAAACGATAAAGACCTCGGGCTGCATCCCACTGCAGCAGCGAAACTTCGCGATCTTTGAACTTTTGCTGCCCCACAATATTGGTAGTGATGACTTCGAGCGCGCGTTTCTCGCCCTTCACTCCCGCACGCAGGAGTCTGAGCTGCGGCTCGCGCTTATCCGCGGTCCGGAAATAGAACTCCGCATCACCGGTGTGAATGCGCAGCTTGGCCTGCTTTCCTGGAATCTCCACATCTTGCTTCCCCGAAATCAATGGCATGCCCGTAATGATCTTTTCCAGTGCTCGCCCCTTTTCAGTGTGTATCTCGGCTTTTTCCTGCTGCATGACGGCGATTTTGCTGCCGTCGAGGACATAAAATCCGGTGTCATCGGGAAGAAAGATGCCGGGACGCACTTCGAAACTTGTATCTACGTCCAGATCGGCGAAACGCGCGGCTCTTTCGCTCTCTGCGATTTGCTTGGCCAATTCCTTCTGCTGTGCGTCCTGCTCAGCTTCGGCTTTTTGTGTTGCGGTCCAGTCCACCAACTCTGCGGGGATTTCCTCCCACGCCGAGCGCTCCACGCTGTAATAACGTACCCGGTCGCCTTCACGACGATATTCGCGCACAACCTGGAAGGTGCCGTCCCTGAGAATCAGCTTCTTGCCTTTAGGAAGTGGAACGGCAATGCCGGGCTGCTGAGCACCACGCTGGTCGTTTGACTGCGACGCCTGTTCCTGACGGCCAAACCACGATGCGCTCGCCTTCTGCGCGGTAAGCATGACGGCGAGAAATGCCATTGCCACAAAGCAAGCGGTCAATACAAAGCTCGATCTCTTGGGATGCTTACCAAGGCCATCCTTTGCTGGCACGATCATGGACACGCCACGCATGCTTTCCCAGCATAGCGCCGTCGGAGTGCTGCTGCAATCGAGTCGGAACTTGATAGAGCTGACGATTGGAATAAATCCGGCTTGAATCAGTTTGGCAGGAATCCGAATGCGGGTTTAACGAAAAATTCTCGCGAGCGCGATTAGTGCTCACAGCGACGGCAAACCAGCGTGAGGACCATCAAATCTGAGAGCGTATAAAACCATTTCTCCGCGGTCCCGGCCGCTTCCGCAGCCGCTTCGGCGGCTCGGCCCAAATGCTTGTCGCGCGTAAGATTGCGGAGATGCTCGAGGCAAATTCCCGTAAGCCCGGAGACTTCCTGCTCTGTAAAGGTCTTCTGGCTCGACCGGATTGTGAGGGTGCCCATGCCAGACCCCATCCTTGAACGGTTGATATCCTACGTTCAGAAATTGATTCCTAGCAATAGCTCTTCCGTTCCATTACGTCTGAGTTTTTGATGCCTGAACGAGGCAAGCTGGCATCAGAAAAAGACTTGGAGGACGCTTGCGAAGCCCTAGTTTGAGGACCGCGGCCGATGGGGGATCACACCATTGAAACAAGTGTGCGTAAAAGTGGAAATTTTGATCCCAAACGAGGCCGTAGCAGCCTGGATCGGTCGGCAACGCAACGCGGGTTAGACGTGTGCTCCCCCGGCTGTCTCAAAGGCGTGTGCGAGCTGCAAGACTCGCGCCTCTCCAAAGGCCGGACCGAAAATCTGCAAGCCTACGGGCAGTCCTTCTGTGGTCTTTCCACACGGCACAGAGATACCCGGCACGCCGGCCAGTGATCCCGTAACCGTATATATATCAGCCAGATACATCGCTAGTGGGTCGGAAGTCCTTTCGCCCAGTCGAAAGGGGGGAACGGGCGAAGTCGGTGTCACGATTGCATCGACTTGCCCGAAAGCCGCCGCAAAATCTTGGGCGATCAAGGCGCGCACTTTTTGCGCTTTCAGGTAGTAGGCATCGTAGTACCCGGCTGACAGCGCATACGTTCCCAGCATGATCCGCCGTTTGACCTCTGCCCCAAACCCGCCACCGCGCGTCTTCCGATACATTTCGATCAGAGTTCCTCCCGGCACACGCACACCGTAGCGCACCCCATCGTAACGCGCCAGATTCGAGCTCGCCTCAGCCGTAGCGATGAGATAGTACGTGGCCACCGCATATTCGGTGTGCGGCATGCGCAACGGTGTGCGCCGGCAGCCCAGTCGCTCGAGTAAACTAATTCCGGCTTCCACCTTTTCGCGCACCGCGGAATCAAGTCCCTCGGCGAAGTAGTCGGTCGGCACGCCAATCCTCAGGCCCTTCACCGGCGCATCAAGACCCTGCGGATAGTCCGGAACCGAAACAGCGGCGGCAGTCGAATCCATCGGATCGCCGCCGGCAATGACGGCCATGATCTCGGAGAGATCGCGGACGTTCCGCGCGAAAGGGCCGACGCGGTCGAGGGAAGAGGCGAACGCGATCAACCCATAACGCGAAACGCGGCCATAAGTAGGCATCATCGCAGGAATGCCGCAGAACGAGCCGGGCTGGCGAACCGAACCGCCGGTGTCGGTACCCAGGGCTGCCACGGCTATTCCGGCCGCCACGGCTGCTGCCGATCCTCCGCTCGATCCGCCAGGAACGCGATCCATGGCCCGTGGATTTCGCACCGGGCCATAAGCGGAGTTTTCGTTCGATCCACCCATGGCAAATTCGTCGCAATTGGTCTTGCCCAGCAGAAGCGCGCCGGCATGCTCCAGCCGTTCGACTACGGTGGCATCGAATGGTGGCCGGTAGCCTTCGAGGATGCGCGAGCCACAGGTAGTTACAACGCCTTTTGTGCTGAGGACGTCCTTTACCGCGAGCGGCAGGCCCGCGAGGGCTGGCAGAGGCTCGCCGCGCGCGATAAGTCCATCGAGATAGTCGGCTTGCCGATAAGCGCGTTCGGGACAAAGCGCCAAGTAGGCATTGAGCTCCGGATTGCGCTGCTCGATGCGCCGGCAGAACTCCGCGGTCATTTCGCGCGCGGAAATGCGCTTGGCTGCAAGTGCTTCCCGGACGGAGTCGATGGTCCAGTCGCGGCCATTGCTGGTTGGATTTGCGATCATGGCATGGTGTTAAACAACAACAAAGATTATAGGATGCGATTTTCGCTGTAGCTACAGCAGATCGCCATGTTCAATGCCCTTGAGGCTGCCCGTCAGCAATCGCAAAGACGCCAAAGAAAAAGGGTGTTGAATGCGGCACGCGATCCACGCTATGGGGTGGGGTAGCGCCCCATCAAGGCATTCCAGCGGACGCGGAGTAAATCCAGGAACATGCGAAGGCTATCGCGAAACATGTTCACCTTTGTCGCGGGATGGTGCGCCCAACGAACCGGAACCTCAGCGATACGCAATCCTTGCTGCTGCGCGAGGAACAAAATCTCCGGATCGAATCCGAATCCCTCCGTGCGCTGCTGCTCAAATATGACACGAGCTCCCTCGCGACGAAACGCTTTGAAACCGCATTGCGTGTCCCGGAAACGAAGACCTATGATCCAACGCACAAGACGATTGAAGAAGATGCCCGCTCGTTCCCGAAGGGCCGGTTGATGGATCTCGATTAGGCTGCGGTCCACCGCCCGAGAGCCAATGGCCACGTCGTACGTGCCGTCGCGCAGCACCGCGAGCAATTTATCCGCCTCCTCGATGGGCGTCGACAAATCTGCGTCTGTAAAGAGCGCGATCTCTCCGCCGGCCTCCAGCATGCCGTGGCGAACGCTGAAACCTTTGCCATGATTGCGGCCGTTAGGGATCAAACGTAGTTCTGGGAAGCCGGTTCGCGAAAGCTCCACGACCTTTGCCGTGGCGTCGGTGGACCCGTCATCAACTACGAGCACTTCGGCTTGCAGAGAGCGGGATTTCAGATAGGCGCGAATGCTTTGGAGAGTTTTTGGTAAGCGTTGCTCCTCATTGAAGGCGGGAACCACAATGGAGAGTTCCAGGGGCCCCCGGCGCGCGCTGCTTTCGCGCGTGCTGGGGTCGAAGGGCGGAGAGGTCATCTGCGCTCGGCGTGACGGAGACCTTCGGCGTCAGGCCCTCCCAGGCGCATATTGTATCTCCATGCCCTGGATTCGTCGATGCGGATCGCTTGCTCGAATCTGTACATTCGCGTGACGCCATGGCCCCCGCAAACGGTCACCTTGAAAGGCGATACAATGCTAGGGAAAGCGAATCACCGTTGGATCGCAGGGCAAAGAGGGTAGTGTGAGCACGACGCAGGTAGAGACTTCACTGGAGAGCGGATCGAAGACGGTCCTGGAAATTCTGGTGGTGATCAGCTTTTGTCACCTGCTAAACGACATGATCTCCTCTTTGTTGCCGGCGATTTACCCCTTACTTAAGGAGTCCTACCACCTCAATTTCTTTGAAGTCGGTGTCATTACGCTCACCTATCAGTGTACGGCATCGCTTCTGCAACCTCTGGTAGGGCTTCACACAGATCGCCGGCCGATGCCGTATTCCCTGCCTGCCGGCATGGGATTTACGGTCATCGGCCTGATCATATTGGCGGTGGCTCGCTCGTTTAGCACGATCCTGTTCGCCGCGGCGCTGGTCGGCACAGGCGCGTCGGTTTTTCATCCCGAATCGTCCCGAGTGGCCCGCTTGGCTTCAGGAGGGCAGCACGGTCTGGCGCAGTCGCTCTTTCAACTCGGGGGCAATGCCGGACTCGCTTTGGGGCCTTTGCTCGCGGCCGTGATTGTGCTGCCAAGGGGCCAATCCAGCGTCGCCTGGTTCTCCCTTGCGGCTCTGCTCGCGATCGTTTTGCTTTCTTGGGTGAGCCGATGGACCAAAAGACACATGTCGAATCTACGCGCATCTCTCCAAAGCCATAAAGAGCAGCAGGCGGTCTCCGGCAAGAGAGTGGTGCGGTCGATTGCGGTTTTGTTGGCACTTCTCTTTTCAAAATTTTTCTATCTTGCGAGCATCACGAGTTATTACACGTTTTATTTGATCGGCAAATTTCACATCTCCGTGCGCAGTGCACAGCTCCACCTGTTCGTATTCCTCGGCGCAGTTGCGCTCGGAACGATTGCCGGCGGGCCCATCGGGGATCGCATCGGCCGTAAACGCGTCATCTGGTGCTCGATTCTCGGTGTTCTCCCGTTCACTTTGGCCTTGCCGTACGCCAATCTCTTTTGGACCGAGATTCTCAGCGTACTCATAGGTTTGATTCTGGCCTCTGCTTTCCCGGCCATTGTGGTCTATGGACAGGAATTGGTCCCCGGAAGGGTGGGAATGGTTTCGGGACTCTTCTTTGGATTCGCCTTTGGCATGGCGGGATTGGGTGCGGCTGTTCTCGGTGAACTGGCGGATTTGACCAGCATTCGATTTGTCTATTTGGTCTGCTCATTCTTGCCGGCCGTCGGCCTGCTGGCCGCATTCCTGCCGAATCTGGAACGGTTCCCGATCCGTACCGTGCGGCAAACCGTGGATGCGGCGTAGAGTTTCTCTCGGCTGTCTCTTTACGGTCATGTGGTTTTCTTCGTCGGGGATAATCAAAATCCGCGAGAGTTCCGGAGAGTTTTATGCCTATCGTTAAAAGAGCGCTCGTCGTCATTGTTGCGATCTCGGTGGTGGCCCAAGCCGCATATTCGCAGCAGTTTCGTTTTCATCTCCAGGAGGCGACTATAGACGATGTTCATCGTGCCATCCGGGAAGGCCGGATCACTTGCCGGGGATTGGTGCAGCTGTACATCAATCGCGCCAAGGCCTATAACGGCGTCAGCGATGAGCTGGTGACAAAAGATGGAGCGCCCGTCCCGGCTGCGCCCGGCGTAGTTCGAGTCGGTTCGCCGCTCAAGTTCCCGACCGCCACGGTCGCGATCTCGACCCTGCTACCCGATTTTGATCAGTACGCCGGGCCGCCGATTGAACTCGGCAGGATGGAGCCGACTGCGTCTGATCCAAGCGTGCAGCAGCAATACGGCATGACCATCGGCATGGCCAACGCCGGCCAGCTTAACGCGCTCGGCACACTCAATCTTCGGGGCGAGCGCTCCGTGACGTGCAAAGGCGATCGTGACCGCCGCCCCTCGGACGGGCCTCTGCCGAAGGGCTCGCCTGCCGTGTGCGAGGAATTCCGCAAGCAACCCGATGCCCTCGAGCGCGCGGCTGAACTCGACGCGCAATACGGCAGGAATCCCGGCCTGCAGAAGATGCCCATGTACTGCGTCGTTTTCACCTTCAAGGATTCGTACGACACCAAAGACATGCGTAGCACCGGGGGCGCGGATGCCAACTACGATATTGATTTCCCGGCCCGGGACCACACGCTCGCGTCACAGCTTCGGGAAAAAGGCGCCATCATTTATGCCAAAGCGGTGAACACGGAGTACAACGGGCGTCCCGTGCCGGCCATTCGCGGCGACGACTCCTCGGAATCGCGAGGCTCAAACAGGCCCACAAAAGTTTTTGTTTCGACCCAGGGATATCAGCGCAGTAGCTGGGCGGGAAATCCGAGCGATGTCTACGACACCACGCGGGCGGCCTCTTTGGGCTCGAGCTCCGGCTCGGGCGTCTCCGTCAGCGCAAATCTTGCCATGTGCAGTCTTTGCGAAGAGACCAGCATGTCCTGCCGCGGGCCCTCGAATCACAATGCCGTGTCGCTGATCTTGCCTCACAAATCGCTCATTTCCTTTCTCGGAGGCGCGATCGGCGCAGATATCTACAATGATCGGGCAGGCATTATGTGTCGCACGGTTCGCGACGCGGCAAAAGTATTGGATGCGCTCAAAGATCCAGCCAGCGGATACTACGACCCACGCGACATCTTCACAACCGTTCCGAGATCGAGTGTTCTGGATAAAGGCTACGCCGCCAGCGCCGCTTCGCCGGGTGCGCGCGGCTCGCTGCGCGGGTTACGCATCGGAATTATCCGTGAATCCATGCTGACGTTCCCGGGCGTGAAAGCTGATGAACCGATTGCTCAAGCAGCGGCCAAAGAGATCAAGACGATCCTTGGCGATTATCTGGGCGCCACTCTGGTCGAATCTGTCGATCCGCTCTGGCCGGATGATCCCGCCATCGAAAACATGAAGCCCTCCTATACGGACGCTTTAGCGCAGCTCGTTCCGGTATTTTTCCCTGATATTCTTTACCGGCTTACGCGCGACGGCCAGCCTCAGTTTCCCGAGTTCGCGGCGAAGATCAAACCGACGGAGTTTGCTCCCGGAAAAGTTTTGGGCTCCGGCGCGATGAAGCCCATCGATTATTTCCTCAATTTGGCGGAAGGACGCGAGCCCATTCCCAGAAACTTGAATATCCGCGCCATTGAGGAGGAGGTGGAATCGAACGCGTTCACGTTTCACTTCAATCAATATGCCATGCGCCGGGCGGCCGATTGGAAAGAGCGCGGATTCATGGAGACGCTGATCAATTTCCCCGCACTGAATGCCCGGTCCAAGTTTTGGGGCGATGATCAGCGCGCGGCCTTCAAGAATTGGGAAGAGATGGAGGACATGCGCCAAACGCTGGGCGAACGGCAGGGGATCGATGAGCACATTATGATGCGAGAGCTGCTGCGGCGCGCGGAAATGAAAGTCATCTCTGAAAACCACCTCGACGCCCTCGTGCGTCTGCACTACTCGCTTCCGCCCGGAAAGATAGGCTTGGCCCCTCAACCCGAGCCACGGAACGATATGCGCGGTGAGCTGCGCATGGGGCCCTTTGCCGGCCTCACCGAAGTCCTCATTCCTGCCGGTTACGTGACCACGGTTTACGATCCGGTCTTCGTCTTGAGTGCCGATAAAAAACGATATATTCCGACCAACAACAACACGCCGGCCACTTTGCCTTCGCCGGGTCTTCCTTTCTCGCTGGTGTTTAGGGCAGATCCAGGCAAGGAGGATGTAATTCTCAGGGTCGCTTCTGCATATCAGGCGGCCTCCAAACGGCGTGTTCCTCCGCCAAGCTTTGGACCGCTTCCAGGCGAACCGTAAAATTCCGCTGCCCACGAAAAACTGGGGCAAAGCCGCGCGGCGGACTCGCTGGCATTCCCGCACGGTCAAGAATCGAGATTATTGATTGATCCGATAAATTCAATGAGTTGGATTCTCTTGCCAAAATCCTGTAGCTTCATCTTGACTCGCCATCTCTAAGAAGGAAGAAGGAAGAGCCATGCTCTCACATTGTGCCAACCCGGATTGTGGGGCTCCTTTCGATCACGGGCATGGTCGGTTCTTCCGTTTCCGCCAGAATTCGCCGCGGTCGAGCTCGGCGCCAAATTCGCATTCCGTTCAGCATCACTGGCTGTGTGATTCCTGCTCGAAAACCTACACGCTCGATTATCGCGAGGCCATTGGAGTATTGCTCTCACTTCGCTTGAGAATGCCGGATGATGGCTATATACCCCTGCTGATCGCCGAAGCGTGAGGCTGCGAATCTTCAGGCCTTAAAGTGCTGGGACGGGACCCCATGGAGCAAAGTTCTAAGACAACGGGCAAGTTGGCAGATTCTTACTCAGGCGAAGCGGCATTCGAGCAGTTGCTCCGTCTGGCTTCCTCCTATGCTTCATCGCGAACTGCTGCAGCGCAGGGCGGGTCTCACAGCGCGGTACGGAAAAGCCCAATGACCGACGACATCGAGCGTCGCGCCTATCATCTCTATCTTGGGCGCGGCGCTACCCACGGGCATGACGTGGACGATTGGCTGGAAGCGGAACGACAAGTGCTGGAAGCGATCAAGAAAAATAAAGCCAGCCTGCGTCTGGCACTGGCCTTCGGTCTTTTGAAAGAGCCCGCCAACAGATAGCCGCTTGGTTCAGAGGTGCCCTCCTCGTCCTGATGCGAACCAAGCTTTCGCTGACCACCAGGAATCGTAACGGAGTCAGGAATCGACCGTTGAGAGCAACAGCGGTGAGCCGATCCTGCCGGCATAGTGTGGCCGGTAGCGCGAAAGGTTATACATACGGGGCACGTCAATCCTGCGGGCCCCGAGATTCGCATCGGGAAGCGGTACGTGCGTGTATTTGCCGTCACGTACGGCGGTAAGCCGCCCGCGAGCACCCTCGCGGATCAAATCCACCGCCACATTCGCAAACGTGATGGCCACGATCTGATCCAGAGCATCGGGATCACCGCTGCGCAGATCGTACGTGAGATCGCTGACCATGGTCTCTTCGCCGGTGCGTTGCCGAATCTCCTCGCCGAGCGCGTGACCGATATCCACCTTTTTCTTGTGCCCGTAGGCATCGGCCTCGCCGTATTCGGCGACTGCGTGGCCCCGCCACACCGCGCCTTCCGAGGCGATTACGAACGAGTATCGGCTCGGATTATTGCGTTTATCCTCGAGCAGAATTTCGATCAGGCGGTCGAGCTCAAATTCCACTTCGGGTATAACGCACCTGCCCGAAGTCACGTAAGCCGTGTATAAGGCCGTGAATCCCGAATCGCGTCCGAAGATGCGGAAAATGCCGATGCGCTCGTGCGATCCCAGCGTGGTGCGTTGCCGCGTGATGGCTTCTTTGGCGCGGCTGATCGCCGTGGAGAATCCGATGCAGTACTCCGTGCCCTGGACATCATTGTCCATGGTTTTCGGAATGCCAATGACGCGCACTCCCTTGCAGTCGAGCTTCTTTGCAAAACTGAGCGTGTCATCACCGCCGATGACGATGAGATACTCCAGACCAAGATGGGCGATATTGTCGAGTACAACGGGGGTGAGGTCATAACCCTGTTCGGTGACGCGCAGCGATTCAGCCTTCTCAGGAGCCAAATGCTTCGGCAGACCCGAGCGGCGTATCTGCGCGGGATTGGTACGCGACGTATGCAAAATAGTTCCGCCGGTGCGGTCGATTCCTCGCGTATTGTTTCGATCCAGCAGGCGGACGTAATCGGAATCGAGTGCCTGGCCCTGCCGGAGATGCGTGAGCCCTTCCCAGCCGCGGCGGATTCCCAGCACCTCATAATCCATGTCCGTGGTCTGATAGACGACGCTCTTAATGACCGCATTCAGCCCCGGAACGTCTCCTCCGCCTGTTAAAATGCCGATGCGCTGCATGGGTGCCAAGGGGTCGATTCTAACATTCCGAAAAAAACGTCCCGGCAAAATAAACAGGGTGTTGTGTCCGGAGAAACTCGTCGTTCGATGTGAGTGCGAGGCTGATGCCTTACAGTTGTCGGGGCATCCATCGCGGCCGCGAACCAGATCAGCAGCAGCGGTTGGGCCGCGAATATTTCCTTTGAATGTCGTCGAGGTAGAACTCTTCTGCGGTCAGAGGTTTCGTGCTCCGTTTATTGGCGTGCTGCAGATAAGCATCGTAGGCATGGGTACCTGAAGCTCCGCGCCACCATTCCCGTAGCGCGGCCAGTGCTTGCCGGATTCGTTTTGCGATTTGCCTGTCGTGCTGGTCCATGGGTCGCCTCGGTAGCCGGCTAGTTGCAGCCGCAGCCGCCCATGCCGCAACAAGATCCTGAAGGCATGCTGGAGCCGTTTGCGGACACCTCCGATGAGCCGTTCTTAGCTGGCGCGCTAAAAACAGAGAGCTGCAGGGTGTGCCGCTCGCTCGCGCACTTCGGGCAAGCGATTTTCGTGCCCCTGGAAAGCACGATTTGTTCGTAGTGCGCGCCGCAATCGTCGCAAAGGTATTCGTATATGGGCATGTTCGATATCCAGCTCCTTATCTGCAGATATTGTAAGAATATATTGGGGCGCCTAGCAAGTGCACAGGACGCTGCGTTATGAGGCTGTAAAAAAACTACAGCCCCCGAAAAATCGGAGGCTGTAGCACTTGAAAACGTGGCTTAGGGCCTAGTCGCCGGCGGGAGCAGCGACCTCCTCTACTTCCTTAACTGCATCCTTCGCGCCGGCATTCGCGATGCTAGTGAGGGCTGGGCCGGTGGCCGATTTGATTTCTTGAACGGAACCGATCTGCACGACGGACGGCTGGGTTTTCTTCAAGACCATCTCTTCGTAGATGGCCCGGACCTTGGCCGCCTCTTCTAGCGCTTTACGGCGGCGTAGCCTGTCCTCCTCCGCCGCGGTCATCGGGATGTCATGCTCCTTGGGACGAACCCGCGCTGCGTCATCGGCATCAATCACCAGCGAGTGTTCGTAGTTCTCCAGATCCACGGTGCGGCCCTTGGCGTAAATCTGATGTTTGCCGTGTGCGCGGTACCACTGCGCAACCGTGGCATTCTTGTACATGTTCTCGATGATCTTCCGCCAGCCGATACCCGTGTTATACGCGCAGAAGGAGATTTCCCCCTGTTGGGTGGCATAGGGGATGATGCACATTTCCGTGCGGCGGAAGTCATAGTTGAATAGGTCCTGGAACCACATGCCCGCAATAAACAGGAAATTCCAAGGATCCTCCTCGCGGCGCTTCTTCGTGTCTTCGAAGGTGCGGTCGGGACCGGAATTCCCGTACTTTTTCACGTGGTTTGGCGTCAAACCCCAGGACTTATCGAACTTGCGCCACAGATCAATGAGCGCCAGGCTGGGCGGCGCCTCGAACGGACGATAATTCTTCAGCAGCGCCAAGCCCATCATCAGGTTGGAAAAACTCTTGCCCCTTGCTGCGTCCGTGATCTTCTTCACGTCCTCCACTAAATGCGGCACATCCAGAAAACGCGGCACGGGGGCCCACTCTTTCGTCTGCTTGTTGATCATCAGAGCCGTGCCTACGCCGCAGTTCGGATGACAGCCGCAGCTTACGGTTCCCCAGTGCGATTCCGGACCGTGCGCCAAGTCGGCAAAGGCCGAAAAGGCGCTGATTAAGGAGATCGGGAACCAATCTCGGGTCGGTTCCACTCGGCCCACTTGGCTGCTTACGTCCTTGGCGAGGTGTGACAACGTATAGCGCTGCCTGAGCCGCCGTTCCGGTGTGATGTCCTCGTCCCGGCCGGTAAAGGAGACCGGCTGGAAAGCCACGAACGAAATTTTCTTGGGATTGTCCATCGCAAACTTCACTACCGCGCCAACTTGATCGTTGTTGACGTTGTTTACGATCGTGACGACCAGAATGATCTCGATGCCCGCCTCGTGCATGTTTTCGATGGCGCGCAGCTTCACGTCAAACAAATTGCCGACCTGCCGGTGACTATTCGCGTCGTTCCCGATGCCATCGAATTGCAAGTAGGCATAGCGTAGGCCGGCCTCGAATGCTTTCCTGCAGAACTCCTTGTTCTTGGCAAATTCGATCCCGTTGGTGGCCGCCTGCACGCTGTTGTACCCGAGCTTCCGAGCGTAGCGGATGGCGTCGAGGAAATACGGGTGCATCGTTGGCTCGCCGCCCGAAAACTGCACCGAGAGCTGCCGCCGCGGCTTTATTTTTACCGCATTGTCCAAAACCTCCTGAATCTCGTCCCAGGTCAGCTCGTGAACGTAGCCCACCTGGTTTGCGTCCATAAAGCACGGATCGCACATCATGTTGCAACGATTGGTGAGATCGACAGTCAAAACCGCGCCCCGCCCATATCGAACCGTGCTCGACCCATGCTTATGCAGGCCCTCATCGTTATGTGCCGGAATATCGCGGCCGGGGAAGTTTTTCTCGATCCAGGCCAGGAAGCGCGAATCAATGGCCATGAGATCTTCGCAAGTGCCGTGGATGGGACACTCTTTCACCATCCACACCTGGCCGTCGCGTTCAATAATCTGCGCCTTGATTTCACCGACTTTCTCGTACATCAGATCGCGCCAGTCCTTCTTCCCATTGAAAATGGCCTCGCGCGCCTCTTTGACACACCCCGGGCAGAGCGAATCGGTCTGCCGCGGCCACCCCAGCGTTGGCTTCGTCTTCTCCCAGGACTTCAACAACGGTTTCTCTGACCAATTTGGCGTGAACGAAGGATTCGGGTTGAACTTGTTGAAAAATTGCAGCGTATCGAAAGCCACGCCGGCGGTCTTGCTCATCGCCAAATCGACTAGCTTCCAGGCTCGCGAACTCACGCCTGCTTTTCTAGGCATATAAAGTGCCTCGCTTTCCTGCTACGGTACGAATGCGTGAAGGAAGATGTACCCCAATCTTCAATATCTGCCGCTCACGAACTGCCACTCACGAAGCCGCGCCCCATGCGCGAAACATCTACGGCACACCTGCCCCCGCGCGCAAAGTGCCTCGCTATCATTAGTTTCGCCGCGGGATGAGGAACCGTCCAGCCGGATACGCCCAAGCGCGAAAAAAAGGGGTCGAATGGCACCGCCCGAACGGCAAACGGGTGGACGAAAGGGAGCTTTCGCACCCGTCAAAAGTTATCGATAAGTCACACGGCTAAAGCGACTTGAGGGGCCTTTGTGAATCTTCACTCGTTGACCACGGGTCGCAGCACTGCTATAGCGAAATGCGCAAGCTCGACCGCTCCCTCATCGAGCTGCAGCCAGCGGACGGTGCAGTGCTCCTTGATATAATGTGTCACCCGAGACTCGGCGATACCCAAGTTCTCGGCCAAGCGCTCTTTCAGCCGCGGCATATCCTTGGCGCCACGGCCGCCCCGGACGAGATTGGCGATGGCAATTCGCAGGGTCTGACACGACTCGACATAATAGTGCGTTACCTGGTCTGAGTCCGAAAGCAACAACACCCCAGGACCAGCGGGTGCCGATTCTGCCTGATCCACTTTTGCATGCGGACATGCAAGTAAGCGCCGAAGTTGAGACTCCAAGTGCACCATTCGAGAAGCGAGTGCTGGTTCGCCTGCACGGCTTGGTGCACGCCAAGCCGCAGCTGGGGGTGCCCCAGCGCTTGTTGGCGCACCTACGGACGCGTTCAATTCAGGGACAGATTCTGCCGGCAGGCGACGGCTTCCTGCCGGTTTCTCGGAAGGCGCTTGGACGTGACCCTTTTCCGCTTCTGCGTGGGAAGCCTCGGGCGCGGCCCCGGAAGTAGTCCGCTTGGTGGTGCTGGTGCGGCGCCTGTTTCGACCGCCCCGGCGCCCTCGGCGTCGAGGCCCTTTGCGAACTGGCTCAGCGCTTTGCTCCGCTGCACCGGCGGTTTGTCTGACCGACGTGTCTTCATCCTTAGCACGCTGATCTAATTCACCGGCAACTTCGGGCCGCATGACCTCGATATCCGTGCCGATTTCGGGTGCACGTTGGGCTTTGGCCATATCGGACCGCGCACCGCGCGCATGGAACTTGGCGGGTACTTCAGACGGAGCGGCGTCACCAAATGCCGAACTTGCCTCACGCGGCGCATCCTGAGGTGCCTTTGAAGTTTCGAGCGGCTCGGCGCCTGTCGGCGCGCGCAGACGGGCCAATGCTGCTTGAGCTTTGCTTTTCCATTGCGACCGGCGAAATCGTTCTGCCGCGGCGGTATACCAGCGCGCCGCTTCTGCGTGCTCGCCGGCTTTCTCCTGCCAGCGCGCTAGTTCGAATGCCACCATCGCATCGCGGGTGTGCTCGTAAAGTTCGGCGAGCTTTGCCGCTGCGTCCGCGCTTGCTTTAGCCTTGCGGATGCGTGCCTGGATCTGCCGCCAGTCTGCCATTGTCCAGCATTGTAGCAGCGACTGGCACGGGCAGCCAAAACCCGAATGCCGCACGATCCGCCTTTCTGAGAAGCGGCGATTGCGGCAAAATTGATATATGCACGGCGCGGCAGAGAGCGAGTGGATCATCGCCAAAGCCAGCGAGCTTGGTTTTGACCTCTGCGGAATTGCGGCTGTAGACGGACCAGCCGATGCCGAACATCTAAAGGAGTGGCTCGAGCGCGGCTACGCCGGTCGCATGCAATACCTGCATGATCCGCGTCGCGCAGACGTCATGCAGGTGCTTCCGGACGCTCGAAGCATCATTGTCTGCGCTCTCAATTACAACACAGCCAGTCCTGCTTCGACCGAAGTTGCCGCTCAGCCTGCACACAGCGAGCCGCGCGGCTGGATTTCGCGTTACGCCTGGGGCGATGACTACCACCTGGTCCTCGGCAAAAAAGTTGAAGAACTGCTCGCGGCCATGCGCGCCCATTTCAGTGGTCCATGGCAAGCGCGTGGGTACGTAGATACTGGCCCCGTGGATGAACGGCTTGCGGCTCAGCAGGCGGGACTGGGATGGCAGGCGAAAAACACATGCCTCATCAACGAGAAATTGGGATCGTGGCTCTTTCTGGGCGTCATCCTCACTTCGCTCGAGCTGACGCCTTCGAATGGAGCGACTGGCGCGCCGGCGACCGATCTCTGTGGGAATTGCCGGCTGTGTCTCGATGCCTGTCCCACCGGTGCACTCGTCGAACCCTACGTCATGGATGCGCGCCGCTGCATCTCCTATCTCACTATTGAGCTTCGCGAATCGATTCCCGAGGAACTACGCGGCCCAATGGGTCGGCAAGTGTTCGGCTGCGATATTTGCCAGGATGTCTGCCCGTGGAATCGCAAAGCGCCCTGCACTTCATCTCCACCTTTTCAGGCGCGCGAGAAGCTGCTTGCGCCCGAACTTGGTTGGCTTCTGTCACTGACGGAAGCGGAGTTCAACAGCATTTTCTCCAGGAGCGCTGTTCGCAGAGCCAAGTGGCGGGGTTTGATTCGCAACGCCTGCACCGTTGCAGGCAATCTTGCCGACAAATACGCTGCCAGCACGCCTGAATGGTCGCAGCTCTGCCGGCGTTTGAGCGAATTGGCGGCGTCGGCTGATCCTCTGGTGGCCGAGCACGCCGCTTGGGCCCTGGCGCGCTTTACGGGCCGCGAATGATTTTCTGCTTCTGGCCGGCACAGTTGTGCTGCCCTTACAGGCGGCGCTAAGATTAGCCGGTGCCCGGAAGCGCCCGGCCTACATCCAAATCTATAGTTTCACAGACTAAATCTCGTAGGAGGCGAATTTATGGCACAGGAAGCTACCTCACCGAAGGAGGGTCACGTGGCCCACGTTCTTCCTCCGCTTCCCTATCCAGCGGATGCGCTCGAGCCTTACATCGACAAGATGACCATGGAAATTCATCACGATAAGCATCACGGCGCCTACGTTACCAATCTGAATAAGGCCCTCGAAGCTCACGCCAATCTCCAGGGACTCTCGATCGAAGAATTGCTCAATAACCTGGACCGTGTGCCGGAGAATATCCGCACAACCGTGCGGAATAATGGCGGCGGTCACATGAATCATTCCATGTTCTGGAAGATCATGAAGAAAGGCGGCGGCGGGGAACCCAAAGGGAAACTGGGGGAAGCAATGCGGTCCGCATTTGGATCCTTTGCGGACTTCAAAACGAAGTTCAACCAGGCCGCAACCACGAGGTTTGGGTCTGGATGGGCTTGGCTCTTCAGCAAAGATGGAAAGTTAGCCATCGACTCGACACCCAATCAGGATAATCCCGTGATGAGCGGGGGCAAACCGGTGCTGGGGCTCGACGTGTGGGAGCATGCCTATTATTTGAAGTATCAAAACCGCCGGCCCGAATATATCGAGGCCTGGTGGAACGTGGTGAACTGGGAAGAGATCGAGAAGAATTTCGGATCACTGAGATAGGCCGGCCTCGAATTATCTTCGGCGCTTCCTTGCTCTGAAAAAGACTCGGCCCGCTGAGTTGCTCGAATCGAAGCAAATCGGCGGGCCAAGCTGTGGCGGAATGCGGTGTGCGAAGTTCCCGTGCGCTGCGGCACGGTGGTCTTCGTCACCCAACCCGCGCATTCCGCGGCATCCGGAGCACCCGCTCGCCTGCCGAAGCTGCTGCGGGCGCGCTTTGCGCGACCGTAGGTTGCGCCGGCACGGGAAAACCGAAGAGCGTGTCTACAGAAGATGTGAAGGGCGAAGAGCGCAGGCCGCTCGTTGCCTCGCGCATCAGACTCACGCGGTCGCGGACGTTGAACTTCGCCAGCAGGGCCGAAACGTGATACTTGACGGTGCGCTCGGAGACATTCAGCCGGCCGCCGATCTCCTTGTTTGAAAGATTTCGCAGCACGCACTCGAGCACCTCGCGCTCACGCGGGCTCAAGGGGACTTCTGAGCCAATCGCTCGCCCGGCATCCAACAATTCTTGTGCACGCCGCCCGACCGAGTCGAGAAGGCTTGCGCGAGGCACAACCAGAACTGTGTAATCGGAAGGTGCCTGGCCCCGAACCAGGCAATGCATGGCGAGCAGACTGGCCGCTTCTTCGATCGGCATTGTGCCCTCAGGGGCTGCCTCAACTTCAAATCGCGCCGCCCCGGAGGCTCGGTCGCAAAAAACGAAGGCGCCTGGCTGCAGCGCGTGTGCTTTTGCGGGAATAGGATTGACTACCGGATTGGTCCGTGTCTTATTCAGGGCGACCTCGCGTTCTCCGAATCCCACGCTGCGGATTCGTGGACAGGTTGTGGATTTACAGTGACTGGGCCTACTTTTGGCTGAGGGCGCCGCCGGGCGGATCGGATGTATAGGTCTCCCCTGAGGATGCCCTAAAATGCGCTCGCAAGCCCCTGCGGTATTCCTCGCAAGGAGCATGCCATTTTCTAAGGTCTTTCCCCTATCGCAGAATCAGCACTTTGCCGGATTGCGCGCCGCGGCCTGGGCGCCATGGGCGTGCATTGTTTTCATCAGGGTGCAGAATTTGCAGTATTTACGGGTTAAAACGGCGCCGAAGGGTAGGTAAGAGGTAGGGAAACCAGCTTAACGCGCAATAATCCTGGTCCGAAACGGCGAAACCAGCTCGTAACGCACACCGCGCCACGTGATTTTACGGGTAAACACCGCCGCCAGCGAATTATAAACGTACACAAAGGGGACCAGTGGGGCGAGCAATACCCACACCCAGCCTTCATTAAGCAACTGCTCCCGCAGATCTGGAAGCAGTTCCAACGCCGCTACGAGACGCAGAACGCCCCTTACGGCCGCAAAAATCGGAGGGATCGAAGCAAGCACGAGAAATTGCACGCTGGGCAACCCGGTCATGGAGCTCATGACCCAGGATACAATGCCGGTCAGGATCGTCGCGCAATAGAATAGGTGGCTAATCAGGGCAGTACGCCATAACCTTGGCGCATAAATGCGCGTGATCACGAGCTGCCGGTTCGTAAATTCAAGGAAACTTTTCACCTCGAAGCTGCAAAGTGAGGGCACCAGGCATTCGGGAACAAACGCAATGAACAGCCCGTAATTTTGAAGAGCTCGGGTAATCACGAAATCGTCACTGACTGCTCCCCGCCAGGAATCCAGAATGCGAAGTTCGTCGAAGCGCTGCCGCTTTATAGCGGTTCCGCCGCCCCAGCAGAAGTTGCGCCTGTGTTCCCCGAGGTACGTGGCAGCAGATGCGCTCCAGGCGGCTGCCAAAGCACTCCAGAAACCTCGCCCTTTGGGGAAAAGCCATCGGAACGTCGTGGCGGCGCCGACATTATCCTCGGCAAGCGGCGCCACCAGCCGGGCTAACCAATGGCGCGGCGGCCGGCCATCAGAATCGGCAAACACCAGGACCTCGAACTGCTCGTCCACTTGCCCAATCGCCGCTGTCAGATTGTGGACCTTGTCACTGCAATCCAATGCGCGTCCTGCACGAACGATGTGCACGGGACGTTTGCTTGCCGAAGCCACTCGCTCGAGCACTCCATAGGCAGGATCCTCCGCAGTGGCGATCGCGAAAAAAATTTCGTACTGCGGGTAATCAAAATAAGTCAGTGCAAGGAGATTTGATTCCAGGTCCTCTTCTATTCCTTTTACCGGGCAGATCAGGGCTACCCGCGGCGCATAGAGGCCGGCTCGGGCGCTCAAACGCCGCCGAGCCATTTTCAGCCATTCCAGCCCCTGCCAGAGACTATAGAAGCCCTGCAGGATCTGCTCGAGCACTAAGAAATAGAAAACTGTGAACACCGTAGGAGGATATCAAAAGCAATACGCCGTGGAGCGCCCTACTTTGGGCCTTGTGGCGCGATGAGAAACCCACGAAAACACAAGCATGACGTCCCCGGTGTGTACCGGTGCAAAACCTTTGCTCATTGATCATCATCCCGCCAAGCAGTTCATCAACGCCGGCGCCGCAGGCGATGGGCTTTCTTCGCGGGCTTGCGCGCGGAGTGCACCTCCTTATTTCCATGGCGCGCTGGGCCCCGGTCGCGGGTAGCGTTTCGGACGCTCGTCCCGGGTGAAAGCCTCTGCTGCGGAGGGCGGCGTCCCAGCTGCCCAAAGATACGCATCCCCAGGCCCAAAAGATCAGACTGAAATTCCTCCGCAGCGCGCCGAGCCTGCTCCATCATGGCGGCGTCGAGCAAAATCGCGCAGCGATCGGGGAATGGGCTGTCATCTCCGGATGCTCTGCTGGGCACCGGTAGTGTGGAATTGCGTTCGCGCCATCTCGCATAGATCTCCAGGTCTCTGCGGAAGGCTCCCGCCTCGGATTCGGCCACGGGCCACTCCAAGGCGCGGCCCAGGGCATCCAGGAACTCGTTATAGAAAAGATCGCATAGCGCCCGATCTTCAGCACCTGGGTTACGGGGCAACGCGAAAGCTCGCGGCAAAAGCCGGCGCACCTCGGCGGCAATGAGCAGCAATGCTTCCCGGCTGATCGTGGATTCTATCTCCCGAAACCGCTCCGCATTCGCCACAACTTTGCGCCGGTCATGCCGCTCTGCATAGCCGCGCACGAATTCCATGGCCATACCATCGCGCGCGATGGCACTTACGAGATGATGCGCTAGCTCTGCCGCATGAATAAGGAAGAGTTTTCGCCGGGCCGCCATGGCGCTCAACGTGAGGCATGAGGCCGCCTAGCGCAAGCAAAATCTGCAAAAAAGAAGAGGGCCTGGCTGATCTCTGCCAGGCCCTCTCAGTTGCGAATTTAGTACCGCGCCGCGGCTGCTTAGTGCACCGCCGGAGAAGTCGGCGATGGTCCCTGCGGGGGCCTCGGGGCCACGTCTAGCGAAAAGCCCGCCAGGGCTGGCCCTAGCGCGAGGTCAAGTGCCTGTTCGGCTGTGCGAACATAGTGGATCTGTATCCCTTCCAACGCTTCCGGAAAGTCCTCCGCCACGTTCAGCTCATTTTCCGCCGGCAGGATCACCTCGCGGATACCGGCGCGCTTGGCGCCAAGCACCTTCTCCTTAATCCCGCCGACGGGCAGCACGAATCCAGAGAGCGATATCTCTCCCGTCATCGCCACCCTGGGCCGCACGGGCCTTCCGCTCAGGAGGCTCACCAAGGCGGTGACCATGGCGATGCCCGCCGATGGCCCATCCTTGGGCACCGCGCCGGACGGGACGTGGATGTGGATATCCTGTTTGCGGAAGAAGTCGGAATCGATGCCGTAGCGCTCGGAATTGGCACGCACCCACGAGAGCGCCGCGGTCATGGACTCCTGCATGACTTCGCCCAGATGCCCGGTCATGGTGAATTGCTTGCCGCCGCGCATGCGAGTGGCCTCAATGAAGACGATATCGCCACCGGCTGGCGTCCACACCAGACCCACGGAAACGCCCGGCTGTTTGACGCGATCCTCCACTTCGCGTTCGGCACGGAATCGCGGAACTCCCAGCGTCTCGCGAACCACCTCGGGCGTCACCGTCATGCGGTCGGTCTTGCCTTCCGCCAGACGCCGGGCCTGTTTTCTCGTGATCGTGGCGATTTCGCGCTCCAGATTGCGCACGCCGGCCTCTCGCGTGTAGCTATGGATCACCTCGCGCAAGCCGTCGTCGGTGAACTCGATCTGCTCTCCCACCTTCAAACCGTGTTCGGTGGCTTGTTTCGGAATCAGGTACTTGTTCGCAATGTGAAGCTTCTCGACCTCGGTGTAGCCCGCGAGCTCGATAATCTCCATGCGGTCGCGTAAAGGCTCTGGAATGGGGTCAATCCAGTTGGCTGTGGCGATGAAGAGCACTTTCGAAAGATCAAACTGTACGTCCAGATAGTGATCCCGGAAGGCCGAATTCTGTTCCGGATCAAGAACCTCCATCAGCGCCGAAGAAGGGTCGCCTCGGAAGTCGCGGCCCAGCTTATCGACTTCGTCGAGCATGAAAACGGGGTCGTTTGTCTCCGCGCGACGCAGTCCTTGAATGATCTGCCCGGGCAAAGCGCCGATATAGGTCCGGCGATGACCGCGGATTTCCGCCTCGTCGTGCATTCCGCCCAGCGAAATGCGTACGAACTTGCGTCCAAGGGCTCGCGCGATCGATTTCCCGAGTGAGGTTTTGCCCACTCCTGGAGGCCCAAGGAAGCACAGGATCGGACCTTTCATTCCCGGCTGGAGCTTCTTGACCGCCAGGTAATCGAGTATGCGCTGTTTCACCTTTTCCAGGTCGTAGTGGTCTTCGTCCAGGATTTTCTGACCATTGGCAATGTCGATTTCCGGCGCTCCGGACGATTTGGTCCACGGCAGAGCGGTCATCCATTCCAGATAGGTGCGTGCCACCATGTACTCGGCCGAAGCCGGAGTCATCTTCTGCAGGCGCTTCAATTCACGGTCACACTCTTTGCGCGCCTCGGCAGACATGCCGGATTCATCCAGCTTGGCGCGCAGCTCATCGATCTCCGCCTGGCTGTCATCCGACTCGCCCAGTTCCTTCTGAATCGCCTTCATTTGCTCGCGGAGCAGATATTCGCGCTGGCTCTGACTTACCTGCTCCTGCACCTGCTCCTGAATCTTATTGCGCAAATCCAAGACCTCGATCTCCTTGGATAATTCGCGCACCAGCGTTTCGAGCCTTCTGCGCACGTCGGCCGTCTCCAGCAGTTCTTGCCGTAGCAGAGTAGTCAGCGAAGGAAGATTAGCGGCGATGAAATCCGCCAGCCGCACGGGATCCTCAATGTTCAAAGCTACGGTCTGCAGGTCGTCCGAGAGCTGCGGCGATCGCGCCACAACGTCTCGGAAAAGCTCCCGCGCATTCCGCTCGAGCGCCGAGAGCTCGGTATCCCGCGCACCAATCAGGTTTGCAACAGGCTCAACGTTAGCCTGCAAGAATGGCTTCAGCGTCACTACGGATAGAATGCGAATGCGTTCCAAGCCTTCCACAAACACGACCAGATTGCCATTGGGCATTTTGACCGTCTTGTGGAGCTTGGCCATCGTGCCGACCCGGTGGAGATCGACCTCGCTGGGATCCTCCACGCGAGGATCAAGTTGCGCTACCACAGCCAAGAGGCGGTCCTCACCTTGGAGAGAACTGAGCAGAGCCAGGGAACTCTCGCGCCCTACGGTGAGGGGCAAGACCCCGCCTGGGAACAGAACCGTATCGCGGACGGGCAATACCGCTAATTCTGGCGGAACAACGATTTTCTCAGTTTTGTCGGCCATAATACCCCCTGACGATATACCGGCTCTAGAGCAGGTAAGTCGTCATGTCGCGTTAGATGAGGCGATTCGACGAATGGGTGCAACCAATCGCCAATCCCGCACTAAATGAATCTTAGTCTATTACACTAAACAATTCTGTTACGCTAAACAATGCCATTATAACAGACCCTGTACGCCGGCACAAATCCGCCCTAACAAATTGATAAACAGTAGCTTGCATTTTCCGAAGCTCACCTCGCGTGTTGATATTCGCGGCGCACAAAATCTACAGCATCCTCGCGTCTCGTAAGGCGTCCTTCAAGCTGCCCCTCCTCGACGGCCTGTAAAATTTCCTTGAACAGCGGTCCCGGTCTGAACCCCATAGCCTTCAGATCCTCTCCCGTAAGCAGCCGGGGTGGGCGGACTTCCTCCGGCGGCGTCTCCCGCAAAAAACGCCTGACAAATTCATAAGCATCTAGATTCCCATGGCTCGCCAGGCAATCCAGGCGGTGGAGCTCGAGATGTTCCTCCTCGAACCTTGGCAGCCGCACAAAGCGCTTGAGCGTCGCCGGCCTCATTTGAAAGACGTCTTTGAAGCGAAGATGGTTAGCAACCAGTGCTTCGATCTGTTCGGTGTCATAGAGTGAGAAACGAAGCCGGCGGCAGATGGCCACGGCCATGCGAGCGCCGATCTCAGCATGACCATCGAAGCGAATCCGGTCGCCGGTTTCTTCCGAGGACTTGAATGTAGGTGGTTTACCCACATCGTGCAGCAGAACAGCCCACGCCAGAGTGGCTGGCGATCCTGGAGGCAGCCGCTCGAGCATCATGAGCGTGTGCACCCATACATCCCCTTCTGGATGAAATTCCGGCGGCTGGGCGACTCCTTTCATGGCCGCGATCTCCGGTAAGCAGGCTTTCAGCAAACTGGTTTCGTCCAGAAGTTCAAAAGCGCGCCGCGCTGCTCCCTCGTTCAGAAGTTTGCTGATTTCGTCGCGCAGCCGTTCAGCCGAGACCTCGGTGATATGTGGCGCAGCCGCAACAATGGCTTGGAACGTCGCAGGCTCGATAACGTATCCAAAACGCGCCGCAAAACGCACCGCCCGCACCATGCGCAAGCGATCTTCACGGAAGCGCAGTTCCGGCGCGCCGATGGCACGCACGATTCCTTGCCGCAGGTCCTCCCGCCCGCCCACGAAATCAAGGACTTGCTGCGTTTCCATGTCCAGCATCAGGCCGTTTATGGTGAAATCGCGCCGGCGCACATCTTCCTCGGGCAAACTCGAATACTCAACGCGATCGGGGTGGCGGCCGTCGGAATAGCCGACGTCGGAACGGAAGGTAGCAACCTCAACCTGCGCCCCATCTCCCGCGACAAGAATGACCCCGAAGCGCGCGCCCACATCGACACTCGATGGAAACAGTTCCTGCACGCGAGCGGGATGCGCATCCGTGGCGACGTCGTAATCCTCCGGCTCGCGACCGAGTACTAAGTCCCGCACGCAGCCACCTACCAGGTAGGCCTTGAATCCGGAAGACTGCAGTGTACGGCAGATATCCGCAGCAAGTTCGCGCGCAGTCATGCAGCGATTATGCCCCCGCGTAATGCCACGGCCAAGAAAATCGGCATGAAGATAGCGGGCAGGTCCTTGCACACGGTGTCATTCCGAGGAGCGCAGCGCGGGTTTTCCTTCTCGCGCACTTGCCGCGCGACGAGGTCCGGTCTCGGGACTCCGGTGGAGTGCCGCGGTTTCTTCCGGCATTCCGGGAATGCGGGACCGGAGAATCTGCTTTTTCCGGATCCCTAGCGCAGACTAATGATCTTTCTCGCTGCCCAGCGATCCGCCGAACTGGACCTTCGCAAACCCGAAGCGGTCGCGGAGCTGGTCGGCCGCGCGAGCCAGGCGCTCGAGCTTCTCGCGCCACTCCGGATCAAACAGGCCGATCTGGTTTGCGCCGTGGGAGAGGTTTTCAAATTCGATTCCGATCAGCCGCACCGGCCGGTGATCCCAATGCTGGTCGAAGAGCCGCCGCAAGGTCGCCAGGAGCGTGGGATCAAGGTGCGTCGGTTCCGGCAGAGTCTGAGAGCGCGCCACGGTTTGAAATCCTGTGTACCGAATTCTGAGAGTGACGGTGCGCGCGTTGAGGCCTGCATCGCGCAAGCGCTTGGCGCCTTTTTGGCATAGGCGGCTCAGCATGGATTCGAGTCCCCGCCGGTCATTCGTGTCGGAACCAAAAGTGTGGCTGTGAGAAACCGATTTCGGCTCGGCATCGATGACGAACTCGTAGGAATCTTCTCCGCGCGCTTTGCGGTAGAGCGCCGTGCCCCATCGGCCAAAGAATTCTTGCAGTCGTTCCTCTGGAATGGCTGC
>WNGQ01002824.1_pt1 | contig 25537 bp, 24 predicted proteins | sample 5407661 | NCBI WGS metagenome assembly WNGQ01 (sample SAMN13153382, study PRJNA577476) | soil metagenome | isolation source: 60 cm soil or saprolite under Garry oak tree replicate 2 | place: USA:California | collected 2016-06-15 | reverse complement strand
GGCGCCAACGATGCAAAGATCGGGTCGAGGCGATCGACCACGGTTTTGTCTCCGCCGATCATCATGCAATAGCCGCGGTCGATGCCCCAGACGCCGCCTGACGTGCCGACGTCGACGTAGTGAATGCCGCGCTCCTTCAGCGCCTTGCCACGGCGGACGTCGTCCTGCCAGAATGTATTGCCGCCGTCGATGATGACGTCGCCGGCCTGCATCAGCTTTGATAGCGCATCGATGGTCGCTTCGGTGATCTTGCCGGCTGGCAGCATCACCCAGACGGTTCGCGGTTTCTCGAGCTTATTGACCAACTCTTCCAGCGCGGCCGAACCCGCCGCGCCGTCGCCCGCGAGCGCCGCGACAGCTTTCGGATCCCTGTCATAGACGACCGCGGAGTGACCGTGCTTCATCAGCCGGCGGACGATATTGCCACCCATCCGCCCCAAGCCGATCATGCCGAGTTGCATTTTTGTTTTCCTTCGACTTCGGTACAGATTACTCGTGAAGTTTCAGTGTTTCGGCGATGGAGGTGAACTCCCTCTCCCATCGGGAGAGGTCGCCGAACCGCGATTTTTCGAGTCCGCTGTCACGGCCTAGTTCAGGGCGTCATGAATAGCGGCATCGAGCATCTTCAGTCCTGACTTGAGATTGCCCTTGAGATGCACGCGCAGCGCACGGCGGCCGCGTTCGGTCAGCACGTCGAAATCGCCACGGGCCTGTGCCGCCTTGATCACCCCGAAACTGGCTTTTTGACCGGGCACCGCGAGATCCTTGTCGTCATCGGCGGTGATCTGCAGGAACACTCCGCTGTCGGGACCGCCTTTGTAGGCCTGTCCGGTGGAATGCAGGAAACGCGGGCCGAATTCGGCGCAGGTCGCGACATGGCGCTTGTCGCGCACCGCAAGCCGCATGTGCTGCAGGCGGTCGATATGCGCGCGATCGCGTTCGACATAGGCAAGCAGCGCGACATAATCCCCGCTGCCAGCGCGGGCCAGATGGGCTTTCAGCCACGAGGCAAAATCGCCGTCGGCGCCGGCCTTGCGCAGGTCGCTCGCATTGCTGTCGTCGGTGTAGATATCGGCTTCCGCGCTGGACATCACGGGCTTTTCCGGCGGCAGCGCGCCGGATTTCTCGAACGCCGCGGTCAACTCACGGGTCTTGATCTTGGCGTCTTCGACGTCAGGCTGGTTGAACGGATTGATGCCGAGCACCGCCCCGGCCACCGCGGTCGCCATCTCGAACCGGAAGAACTCCTGACCGAGATGGTCGATCGATTCCATGACAATGCGGACCACCGGATGTCCGGCCTTTTCCAGTGCGGTCAATTTGTCGTCATGCGCGGCATCGCTTTCGCCGTCGGTACGGATATCGATGAAGAAGCGGTCGTCGCCGTAGAGCGACACGTCGTCCAGGGGCTCGCCATCGATCGGGATCAGCCCCTTGCCGTCCTTGCCGGTGGATTCCGCAATCAGCTGTTCGGCCCAGGCGCCGAAGTCGGAAATTTTTTCCGAAGAAAGGATCGTTACCTTGTCGCGGCCCTCGAGCCCGGCAAGGCCCATGGCGAGACCCAACTGCACACCGGGGTTTTCGTGCGGCGGCACATCGGGTCCGCAGGAGCGCACCATCGCCAGCGCGTGCTTCAGCAGCGTGCGGACGTCGATGCCTGCCGCCGCGGCCGGCACCAGCCCGAACGGCGACAGCACGGAATAGCGTCCGCCGATCGCCGGGTCGCCATGGAAGGTCCGCGCAAAGCCTTGCTTGGTCGCGACCTTCTCAAGCGACGAGCCGGGATCGGTCACCGCGATGAAACGCTGCCCGGCCTTGTCGGCGCCGATCGCCTCGGAGACGCGCGCGAAGAAGTAATCCTTCATCACGTTCGGCTCGGTGGTGCCGCCGGACTTGCTGGAGACGATAAAGAGTGTGTTGGCGAGGTTGATCGAGGCCTGCATGCTGCGGACCTGCGCGGGATCGGTCGAATCGAGCACATGCAGTTTCGGAAAGCCGGGCTGCTTCGCAAACGTCTCGGCGAGCACTTCCGGCCCGAGGCTCGATCCGCCCATGCCAAGCACGACGGCATCGGTGAAGTTCTGCCCCTTCACGCGGTGCGCGAAGTCCTCGTAATCCGCGACATCGGCCGCGCTGGCGCTGTTCAGCCAGCCCAGCCATTTGTGTTCGTCGGTCCCCGTCCAGACCGATTTGTCGCGCTGCCAGAGCCTTCGGATCTTGCCGGACGCGCGCCATTCCTCAGTGCTCGCTTCAATCGCCTTGGCCAGGCTCCTTCCGACCGCCAGCTCCTGGCGGTCGATACCGGCCCCGAGCACGACTGCGCGCTTATGCGCGACCGCGCCGTAAAGCTTGTCGGCGGCATCCGCGAACAAGTTAACGCCGTCCTTGACCAGATCGGCCGTGATGTCGTCGAGCGAGATACCGGATTTTTCGAGCTCTTCGAGCACGCGCCTCGCATCCTCGACATTTTCCTCGAGGCTGTCGCGCGGCGTGCCGTGGTCGCGAAAAGCGTCGAGCGTGGCCGGCGGCACGGTGTTGATGGTGTTGGGGCCGATCAGCTCCTCGACATAAAGCACGTCGCTGTAATCTTTATTCTTGGTGCCGGTCGAGGCCCACAATAACCGCTGTGGTTTGGCGCCCTTGGCCTCGAGTTTTTCCCAGCGCTCGCCTGAAAACAGCCGCTTGTAATCCTGGTAGGCGAGCTTGGCGTTGGCGATGGCGACCTTGCCCTTCAGCGCGCGCAGGCGCTCCTTCTCGGTCGGATCATTGGCCTTGGCGATCTTCGCGTCGAGCTGTTTGTCCACCGCGCTGTCGATCCGGCTGACAAAGAAGCTGGCGACACTGGCGACGTGGGAGGGATCGCGGCCTTTTGCGACATATTTCTCCAGGCCCGCGAGATAGGCTTCGGCGACCTGCATGTAGACTTTCTGCGAGACCAACAATGTGATGTTGATGCTGATGCCTTCGCCGATCAGCTGCTGGATCGCGGGCAGGCCCTCCGGCGTCGCCGGTACCTTGACCATCAAATTCTTGCGCTTGACGTTCTTCCAGAGCCGCTTGGCCTCGGCGACCGTACCCTTGGTGTCCATCGCAAGATACGGCGACACTTCGAGGCTGACAAAACCGTCGTCCCCCTTCAATTCATCATAGACCGGGCGCAACACGTCGGCGGCGTGCTGGATGTCCTCGATGGCGAGATGCTCGAACAGTTCAGCCACCGGACAGTCGCCGCCTTTCAACGCCTTGCCGATGGCGCCGTCATATTCGTCCGAACTGCCGATCGCCTTTTCGAAGATCGACGGGTTCGATGTGATGCCCTTGACGCCGTCGGTGTCGATCAGGTTTTTCAGGTCGCCCTTGGCGACGAAGCCGCGGGCCAGGAAATCCAGCCAGACCGCCTGGCCGTGACTTTCGAGTGCTTTGACGGGATTCATGATGCCTGTTTCTGTTCGAGCGGATGTTCTAGGGCCTCCGGCACCTTACTCTGGCGGAAAGCCAAATTGTCAACAAGTCCTTGGGAGGTGCTGACGTGCGGGACGTGCGTATCCCGATAACATAACGCTATTCGCGACATATCGATCCCCAAGGGGCGATTTCGATCCTGGTGAGGCGGCTGTTTGACGGCGATGTCGGCACGATTTTGTGCCGTCAGAAGGGGCCGCTCAGGGCCGCAGGTACAGGTATCCCTGGGATTGCAGTTCCGCGATCCGGACCACGCCGCCCTGGTCGGCGCTGGCAAAACCCGGCAGCAAATCCTTCAGTTCAACTTTCTGCGATTTCATGGTGTTGCCGCAGGCGGCGAGTTGCAGGCCGGCCTTGGAAAACTGTCCGACGCGCCGGGTGAGATCCGGGTTCGCGGAGGTTGTGTGAAATGCCCGCAGCGCCTGGCCGTGTACTACCAGCGCGATGGTGACATTGTCAGGACCGCCGACGCCGTCGAAATGGTTCTGGATGTTGCCGAGCACGAAATTGACCTTGTCGAGGTCGCTGAGATGATAGACGACTTTTAGCTTCTCCTGCGGCCTGGCCTGCGGTGCGGCGTCGCTGGCGGCGTTGGCGCGAGAGGTCGCGAGTGCGGCGCCGAGCGTTGAACCAAGCGCGGACAACGCACCCCACAAAATGCTGCGTCGATGCATGGCATGCTCCCTATGCTGGACGATTGCGGAAATCGTCGCTTCCTGCCGAAACCCGGTCACTTGTGCCGGATCGCGGCGAGTTCCTTGCGGTCGGTCACCAGCGACGCACATTCACGCGTGTCGATGCGGTCGAGTCGAAAAATCTTGTCGTCGGCACCGGCCACCAGCGAATCGCCGGCTTCCTCGTCGGGCTTGTTGTTCTGCCAGATGCGAACCCGCTCCAGCCGGATGATCGCCGACTTGTCGTCTTTCGACAAGGCCACCCCGATGCCGCCGCCGTCGCAATCGACCCCGCAGCCGAACCGGATTTCATTGCCGGCGTCTTCGGCGATGACGTGACCGCAACCGCCGCTGGAATCGAAATCGCCGGACCGGTGGTGATATTTGACGCCAAGCCGGAATGAATAACTGGTGGTGTTCTCGTCCGGCGGGATTTCCACCGTCATCAATAGCTTTATCGCGCTGACTTTCTGCTTGGGATGCCGCGCCAGATGATCGGCATCGTAGCGGCGCACAAAGCAGGCACAGGATTTCTTGCCGGGCGGCTTGGCGAATATCCTGACGTCGAATGCATCGGCCTTTGCCTTGTCGATGCCTTCCCCCTCGGCGTGGCCGGCAGCGGCCGAGACAGCCACGATGGCGGCGGCTGCCGACATCGCGATCCAGCTACGCTTCATGAGATCCCCTGCAATTCGCGGACATATCCATCGATCGTTAGTCGCGGAAAACGGCGCGAACGTTCAACCGCCCCTGGCGTGTTCAGGCGCGAGCTCAAATGGCCGGTCCGGATGCATGCGAAATGCAAGTCCGGCGCCGAGCAACAACAGACAGATTGAGCCGGCGAATGGCAAGGTCCAGCTTCCGGTCCGATCGATCAGGTAGCCAAACACCAACGGCGAAATGATGCCGGCAATGCCGAAGCCGAAATTCATCATGCCGCTCGCGGATCCCGAATATTTCGGTGCAATATCCATCGGGACCGCCCAGATCGGGGCCACCACCAGTTCGACGAAGAAGAATGCCGCGGCGAGCGAGATCGCCGCAACGTTGACATCGTGGACCAGCATCACCGGAATCAGGAACACAAAGCCGCCGAGCATGCCGGCCACGATGACGTTACGCCGTGCGGCTGCCCGGTCGCCGGTGCGCTGCAGGATCCGGTCGCTCACCACGCCGCCCAAGGTGTCGCCGATCACGCCGGCCAGGAAGACGCCGGCGGAATAGAACGCCGATTGCGTCAGGTTCTGCTGATAGTTCTGGTAGAAGAACGACGGTATCCAGCTCAGAAACAGCCACAGCGTCCAGCCGTAGCAAAAATCCACTGCGGTCACCGGCAGCATGCGGCGAAACAGTTTCAGCCACGGCACCCGTTCGGCCGCATCGCCTCGGTTGCGCGCGGGAAGCGTTGCGAGTTCTTCTGCGGTCAGCGGCGGCGCTGTCGGCACATCACGGAAGTAACGCAGCCAGACCAGTACCCAGAACAGGCTCAGAAGGGCGAGAACTACGAACGCACCGCGCCACGACACCAGGGAGACCAGCAACGCAATCAGAGGCGGCGTCACTGCGTTTCCGATCCGCGCCGACGAATGGGTGATGCCCTGGGCGAAACCCCAATTCCGTTCCGGCACCCACGCCGCCATCGCCCGCGTCGCGGTCGGAAAGGTCGCGCCTTCGCCAATCCCAAGAGCAAGCCTTGCTGCGAACAGGCTCGCCAAGCCGCCGACGGCGCCGGTTGCTGCCGTCGCCGCGCATACGATCAGGCCGCTCACGAAGAGCGTCAGACGTGCACCGAACCTGTCGCCGAAGTAGCCACCGATCAGCTGGAACAGCGCATAGGGATAGGCGAATGCGGAAAAAGCCAGGCCGAGTTGCGTGTTGCTCAAGCCCAGGTCCGCCTTGATCAGCGGCGCGGCCGTCGAAATGTTGACCCGATCCACATAGAGGATCAGGTACATGAGACAGATGATCAGCAGGACCGTGTTGGAAACGCTGAGTCTGCGCATCAGGCCGGCGCCGCGCTGCCCTTGATCTGCGTTCGGTGCATGATGCGGCGCGCCGAGGCGTCGAACGGGTCGCGCCGATGCATGGTGCAGCGGTTATCCCACAGCACGAGGTCGCCGACCCGCCAGACATGCTCCCAGGCGTATTCCGGGCGCGCGACGAAATCCCAGAGTTCGTCGAGCAGCGCCTCGGAGTCCGCAAGTTCGAGCCCGACGAGATACGCATTGCGTCGGCGCCCAAGATAAAGCATGCGCCGCCCGGTGTCGGGGTGGGTACAGACCAGCGGGTGCACGGCGCCCGGTGACGTCCTTGGATCGTCGGTCGCGGCGATGCCCTGGCGCAGATAGCCGCCGCTGTTGTAGGTACCGTCGTGCTTGATCTTAAGGTCCGCGATTCGCTGCTTCAACTTGTCCGGCAGTGCCTCGTAGACAGCGTACATGCTGCAAAACGAGGTGTTGCCGCCCGCGGGTGGCACCTCGAGAGCGTAAAGCATGCTCGCCATTGGCGGGACATCGAGATACGACATGTCGGTATGCCATACGGCTTCGCCGGCACCGAGGCTGCCGATCGGCTGACCGTTCACGGTCACGTTCGAAACGATGTAGATTTCAGGCAGCCCCTCGACGAAGCGCCGGCCGGTTTCCTGTACGGGTGCCCAGTCGAGATCGCCGAAGCGGCGGCTGAACGCGATCAGGTCAGCGTCGCTGAGCGTCTGGCCGCGCACCAAAATGACCTGATGGTCGTGCCAGGCGCGCTCGAGCGCCGCGAACTGCGATCCATTGAGAGCTTTGAGATCGAGACCACGCACCTCGGCGCCCAGCGCAGCTTTGGTCGAAACCACATCGATCGGCTCAACGCGGTCTTTGCGTGCAACTCCATTCTCGACGCCTAAAACCATCGGAACTCTCCAACTGCAGGGCCAACCCGGACGTATTATCATCACGCTGTGGGCGAGGGAAGATTACGGCACAACTACGCGAACGCAACTATGGATTTTTGCGGACCTGGGTTTCCGAACAAGCGCTTTGGCCAGGCTGCGTTGATCTTGTCAGGCATGGCGGAGCCGCAACACATGAGTTCGCTACCTGATCGATGGTGTAACGGCCACAATCAAGTTATGCTTTTTGCGGCAGAAGTCACGTCGTTGCGGTACGTGCCGCTTATCGAAGGTCGGTGCGGAATGTCCGAAGGCGATTGATGCGCTCCAGATGACTATAAGCCCAGGCAACAGTGTTGGCGACAGCTTCGCGAATGAAGCGCACGGCGCAACAGCCGCGCCGGAGCAGCGGGATCGCGCACGCTGGGCGCCATTTTTCACCACCGATATTTCGAGGAGCTTGACCGGCTGCGCGAGGCCTATTTTTACTTCGACCCGGAGCTCGATCCAAAGGCTTGCGACTCCGCGAACGATCTCGAAGCGGCCTATCGCATCTTAAGCGAAGAATTTGTTCGTGTGCTCACGGAGGCCAACTTCATTGAAATCCCGCACCATGAGATCAGCCGCGCCTTTGCCGAGCACGCTTTGGTGCGCGTCAAGATCAAGGCGCCGGTCGAGGATTATCGCGATGTCCGCATGTTTCGCCGTGGGCGCCACAAGGAGACCATCGATGTGCCGGTCTGGTTTGGCTTGCGCCGGCGTTCACTCGAGATCGAGGTCTATGACGATGTGGCGATGATGGTCGCGACCAGGCCGGACGGCATGACGCCTGCCGAGCCCCTTCCGATTCCGGATCGACGTACAGGAGCCCGGTGACGATCTGGCCCTTGGCGGCGTGCCGATCCTGCTCAAGCTCGCCTCGACCATGACGGTCTTGTTTGTCGTCGCCGGCTTCTATCTCGGTCTCAACGGCACCATGCGCGACAACGACACGGAGCAGGCGCTGGCCGCGCTCAGCGGCCTGTTCGCGCTGGGCGCCTTTGTGCTGCGACAATGGGGAAACTTCCATCGCCAGTCGCTGATCCATCAGAAGCAGCTCACCGACAATATCTATTATCGCAACATCAATAATAATTCCGGCATCTTCAACTACCTCATCGGCGAGGCGGAGGAGCAGGATTGGAAGGAAACGCTGCTCGTCTATTACGGCCTGCTGACAGCGCCGGCGCCGCTCACCCGCGAGGCCCTCGGTGCGCGCATCGAAGGGCTGCTGACGCAGACATTCGGCGTCTCGGCTGCCTTCGAGATCGACGATGCGCTGGCGCGGATGAGGCGCCTCGAGCTCGTGAGCGAAAGCGACGGCGGTCTCTCGGTGCCGCCGCTTCCGGACGCGCTCGCACGCCTCGAGAAGGACTGGGAGCGGCTTTTGCGACCTAACGCAAGCTGGCGTTGATCTTGTCCAGCGTGGCGGAGCCGGGGCACAGTGCTTTTTCGCCGAGCCGGTTGAGCGGTGTCTCCACCGTGTCGAGGTGGCTGTGCAGGTCTTCCGATTCCGGATCGACGTACAGGAGCCCGGTGACGATCTGGCCCTTGGCGGCGTGCCTTTGCAGGAACGACATCGCCCCGACCCGATCATGCGGGTCATATTCGGCGTCGATCTTGCGCAGCGCTATTCTGGTGCCATCGTGCTGTTCGACCTCCTGCACGGTGCCTGGCGCGTAGTCGACCGTGATCGGATCGCGGCCGCTGATCACGTCCAGCCGGTTCACCGCGTCATTGTGCTCGCGCACAAAGTCGAAACTCTTGGTCGAGCCGGCATGGTTGTTGAAGGCGACGCAGGGGCTGATGACGTCGATGAAGGCTGCGCCCTTGTGTTGGATCGCGGCGGCGATCAACGGCACAAGTTGGGTCTTGTCGCCGGAAAAGCTCCGCCCCACGAAGCTCGCGCCGAGCTGCAGCGCGATCGCCACCAGGTCGATGGCGTTGTCATTGTTCATCAGGCCGCGCTTGTTCTTCGAGCCGCGGTCGGCGGTGGCCGAGAACTGGCCCTTGGTGAGGCCGTAGACGCCGTTGTTCTCGACGACATAGGTCATGTTGACGCCGCGCCGGATCGAATGCGCGAATTGGCCGAAGCCGATCGAGGCCGAGTCGCCGTCGCCGGACACGCCGAGATAGATCAGGTCGCGGTTGGCGAGGTTGGCGCCGGTCAGCACCGACGGCATCCGGCCATGGACCGAATTGAAGCCGTGCGAATTGCCGAGGAAATAGTCGGGGGTTTTCGAGGAACAGCCGATGCCTGAAATCTTGGCGACGCGATGCGGCTCGATCGAAAGCTCAAAGCAGGCCTCGATGATCGATGCGGTAATCGAATCGTGGCCGCAGCCGGCGCACAGCGTGGAGATCTTGCCCTCGTAATCGCGGTGGGTGAAACCGAGATCGTTCTTCGGAAGGCCGGGATGGTGGAACTTCGGCTTGGCGATATAGGTCATGATTTCACCTTGCGGAGCGGGGTCAGCTTCAGCTGATCCTGATGGTTGCCGATGGCGCCAGCGATGAAACGCGCGGTGATCGGCGTGCCGTCATAGTGCAGGATCGGAATCAGCCGGACCGGGTCGATACCGTTCTCGTTGACAATCAGGGAACGAAGCTGCGCATCGCGATTCTGCTCCACCACGTAGACGAAGTCGTGGTCGGCGATGAAACTTGCGACGCTGGAATGGAACGGGAAGGCGCGGATACGAAGCCGGTCGAGCGCGTGGCCGCGCGCCTCCAACAGACCGATCGCTTCGTCCATCGCGGGTGCGGTCGAGCCAAAATAGATCACGCCATATTTGGTGGGTTTGGCGGCGTTGGCCTGCAAGGGCCGCGGCACCATGTCCTGGGCGGTCTCGAACTTGCGCACCAGACGCTGCATATTGTCGGCGTAAACCGGGCCTTCTTCGGAATAGACCGCGTAGCGGTTGCGCGAGGTGCCGCGCGTGAAGAACGAGCCCTTGGTGGGATGGGTGCCCGGATAGGTGCGGTAGGGGATGCCGTCGCCGTCGACGTCGAGATAGCGTCCGAACTCGCGGCCGTCATCGAGCATCTCGGCCGTCATCACCTTGCCGCGGTCGTATTGCCTTGCGTCATCCCACTTCAGCGGCCGGCAGAGCCTGTGATTCATGCCGATATCGAGATCGAGCATCACGAAGATCGTGGTCTGCAGGCGTTCGGCGAGATCGAAGGCCTGGGCTGCGAATTCGAAGGCTTCGGCGGGATCTTCCGGGAACAGCAGCACATGCTTGGTGTCGCCGTGCGAGGCATAGGCGCAGGCCAGGATGTCGCATTGCTGGGTGCGTGTCGGCATGCCGGTCGACGGACCGGCGCGCTGCACGTTCATGATCACGGCCGGAATCTCGGCAAAGTACGAAAGGCCGATGAACTCCTGCATCAGCGAAATGCCGGGGCCGGAAGTGGCGGTGAAGGCGCGCGCGCCGTTCCAGGATGCGCCAATCACGATGCCGATCGAGGCCAGTTCGTCCTCGCCCTGCACGATGGCGTATTTGGCCTTGCCGGTTTCCGGGTCGTGCCGCAGCTTCTTGCAATGGCTGGTGAAGGCGTCGGCGAGCGACGAGGACGGCGTGATCGGATACCAGGCGCACACGGTGGCGCCGCCATAGACCGCACCGAGCGCCGCAGCGCTGTTGCCTTCGATGAAAATGCGGTCGCCGACCTTGTCGGCTTTCCTGACGCGCAGTCCGATCGGGCATTTCAGGTTTTGCAATGCCCAGTCGCGGCCGAGATGCAGCGCATGGACGTTCGAGGACAACAGCTTTTCCTTGCCCTTGTATTGCTCGCTGATCAGTTGTTCGACGAGCTTCGGGTCCATGTCGAGCAGGGCGCACAGCGAACCGAGATAGATGATGTTCTTGAAAAGCTGACGCTGGCGCGGATCGGTGTAGGTCGAATTGGTGATGGCGGTGAGCGGCACACCGAGGACGGTGATGTCGGTGCGGAATTTCGACGCCGGCATGGGCTTGGTCGAATCGTAGAACAGATAGCCGCCCGGCTCGATCGAGGCGAGGTCTTTGTCCCAGGTCTGCGGGTTCATCGCCACCATCATGTCGACGCCGCCGCGCGCGCCGAGATGGCCGTTCTCGGTCACCCGCACTTCGTACCAGGTCGGAAGACCCTGGATGTTGGAGGGAAAGACGTTGCGCGGCGACACCGGCACGCCATGGCGCAGGATCGAACGCGCGAACAGTTCGTTGGCGCTCGCCGAGCCCGAGCCGTTGACGTTGGCGAACCGGACGACGAAATCGTTTACGCTGCTGATCGGGCCTTGGACTGGCATGATGTTCCCGCGTGAGTCATGTCGATGAGATATTTCTGCATGTCCCACGCGCCGGTGGGACAGCGTTCGGCGCACAGGCCGCAGTGCAGGCAGACGTCTTCGTCCTTTACCATCACTCGCCCGGTCTTGAGGCCATCGGCGACATAGAGGTCCTGGTCGGGATGTGGCGACGGCGCCTTCAGCCGCTGCCGCAGATCGGATTCCTCGCCGTTCTCCGTGAAGGTGATGCAGTCCATCGGGCAGATATCGACGCAGGCGTCGCACTCGATGCACAAGGGCGCGGTGAACACTGTCTGGATGTCGCAGTTCAGACAGCGTTGCGCCTCACCGAGCGCGAGCTTGAGGTCGTAGCCGAGTTCGACTTCCGCGCGGATGTCCTTTAGCGCGATCACCTTGTCGCGATGCGGCACCTTATAGCGCTTGTCGCTGGAGACGTCGTTGTCGTAGCTCTACTCGTGGATGCCCATCTTCTGCGACGAGATCTGCACCTCGGGAAGCGGGCGTTCGGTGATGTCTTCACCGGAGAGAAGCTTGTGGATCGACAGCGCGGCGTCGTGACCATGTGCGACCGCCCAGATGATGTTCTTCGGGCCGAACGCGGCGTCGCCGCCGAAGAACACTTTCGGGTTGGTCGAACCCATGGTCTTGGTGTCGACCTTGGGCATGTCCCATTTGTCGAATTCGATGCCGCAGTCGCGCTCGATCCACGGAAAAGCATTCTCCTGGCCGACGGCCACCAGCACGTCGTCGCAGGCGATGGTCTGGTCCGGCTCGCCCGAGGGCACCAAATTGCGCTGGCCCTTGGCGTCGTATTCGGCCTTCACTTTCTGGAAGGTAACGCCGGTGAGCTTGCCGTTCTCGTGCGTGAACGCCTTCGGCACCATAAAATTGAGGATCGGAATGTCCTCGTGCAGGGCATCCTCTTTTTCCCAAGGCGACGCCTTCATCTCCTCGAAGCCGGAACGCACGATCACCCTGACGTCCTCGCCGCCAAGACGGCGCGCGGTGCGGCAGCAATCCATCGCGGTATTGCCGCCGCCGAGCACGATCACGCGCTTGCCAATCTTCTCGACATGGCCGAACGACACGCTGGAGAGCCAGTCGATGCCGATGTGGATATTGGCCGCGGCCTCCTTGCGGCCGGGAATGTCGAGTTCGCGGCCGCGCGGCGCGCCGGAGCCGACAAAGATCGCATCGTAGTTCTCGCCGAGCAGCTTCTTCAGGCTGTCGATGCGGTGGCCGCCCTTGAAGTCGATACCGAGATTGAGGATGTAATCGGTTTCCTCGTCGATCACCGAATCCGGCAGCCGGAATTTCGGAATCTGCGTCCGCATCATGCCGCCCGCCTTCGGGTCGGAATCGAACACGGTGCAGTGATAGCCGAGCGGCGCCAGGTCGCGGGCAACCGTGAGCGAGGCGGGACCGCCGCCGACGATCGCGATGTGCTTGTCGTTCTTTGCTGACGGCCTGGGCATGCGGCCTTTGACGTCATCCTTGAAGTCGGCGGCGACGCGCTTCAGCCGGCAGATCGCGACCGGAGTCTCCTCGACGCGGCCACGACGGCACGCGGGCTCGCACGGACGATCGCAGGTGCGCCCCAAAATTCCGGGAAACACGTTCGACCTCCAATTGATCATGTAGGCGTCGCCGTAGCGCCCTTCAGCAATCAACCGGATGTATTCGGGAACTGGAGTGTGAGCGGGACAGGCCCACTGGCAGTCAACAACTTTGTGAAAGTAGTCGGGTGCCGAGATATCAGTCGGTTTCATTCCTACCATGTCCGCGCCAGGATGAAGGACGACGCGGCCTTACCTTTGCCTGCGAACGCTCAGCTGGCGTTCTTATGGTTTTTGAATGGGGATCATACGCTTATCTTATTAGAGCCATTCAAGATGATGCACAAAGGCATTTTTTAGTTGATCGCCAGCTTTCATAGGTCGCATGCCATAACGTTAATGTCATCAACGCCATGGTGTCTTATGCGGCAGTGCAGCATGCCCTTGGCGCGCGTGAGAGACCGGGCTCAAACGGCCGCAAGATCGCTCTTGGCCAAGTCCCACATCAGATTGTAGACGCCGGTTGAAATCACGGCGGATTTGAACGCGGCATTATTGGCAATGTGGACGGCAAGGACAGCCGATACCGCGTTCACATCGGTCCCGTCGATCAGGACAAACCAGTCGGCGGCGCCAGGATCGGAAACCGGGGGATCGTCGGTGATCGGCCTGGAAAGCACCGGATCACTCTCGATCAGGTGCATCGAGATGATGCCGTCGCGCGGGCCCGGATCCAATGCATTCTGCAGTGCGGAACGTAATTTGTCCTGGCCGCCGGCGAGAGGCCGCAGCCGGGCAATGCCAAGGGCTGCGCCGCGGCCCTGTCCGCGGCTGAGCGTGATGCGCGCGACCGCGCGTATCATGTTCTTGAAACGCGCGATATTGACCTTCGACCAATCGGTCTGATTGGCAAGTGCTGTGCGATAGGCCGCGCTGTCGAGAACGTCGAATGTTTCGGTGGAGTAGAGGCTAAGATATTTCGGGGAGCCTTCGTGCGCGACGTAGCGCCGGGCTTCGAGGAAGCCCGCAATCGCGACGCGTTCTTCGAGATGTTCGCGGTCGTACCATCGGTTGAATTCGGCCTCGTCTTTGGGGGCGATGTCCATCGATGTCAGCAGCATCCCTTTTCCGGCCAGCGGCATGTGTGACAGTCCCTTATCCGGTTATTTCCGAGGCCAGATCCGCGATCGCCTTCATCACCGCGTCCCTGACGCCGGGATCGTACAGCGAATGCCCGGCACCCTCGACAAACCGAACTTCCGATCCGGGCCACACCGCGCTCAGCGCATGCGAGGTTGCCGGCGGACAGAGCAGATCATAGCGGCCTTGCACGATGATGCCGGGGATTTTTTCGAGGCGGCGGGCTTCCGCCAGAAGCTGATCTGGTCTCATGAAGCACTCGTTGTGGAAGTAATGCGCCTCCATTGCTGGCGTCGAGGGCAGGGCGCGCGACGAATTCAATGCATGCAGGTCGAGCCGGGTACGTCCTGCCGTGTGTTCCGACAATATCCGCTCGGTATCATGCCAGGCGCGCGCGGCCGGGCCGTGCACGGCCGGATCGGGATCGAGGATGCGGCGCCAGTAGGCATCGAGCGGCTGCGCGCGTTCTGCATGTGGCAACACTTGAAGGAAATCTTCGCTGAGGCTGGGATAGAAGCGCGGAAGAGCCTCGAGAAATGCGCCTTGCAGCTCGGCGCGGGTGCCGAGAAACGTCGCGCGCAGCACGATGCCGCTGACTCGATCCGGATGCGCCTGCGCATAGGCCAAAGCCAGCGTCGCGCCCCAGGATCCGCCGACAATCATCCAGCGTGAGATGCCGAATGTCTCGCGGATCATCTCCATGTCCGCGATCAAATGAGGCAGCGTGTTGTCTTCGCGGCGGCCCTTCGGGCGACTTCTGCCGGCACCGCGCTGATCGAACAAAACAGTGTGAAAGCGTTCCGGATCGAACAGCCGGCGGTGATCGGATTGGCAGCCGCTGCCAGGCCCGCCATGCAGATAGACGGCGGGGATGCCGTCTACCCGGCCGACGGTTTCGACGTAAATCTCGTGGCCGTCGCCGACGGCGAGCAATTGCGATGTCAGTGGTGCGAACGGGTCGGCGCGTTGGCCGGTGGATTTACCCGCGTCGGCGTCAGGCGGCATCGTCGCCGCCCGTCTCCAGCGTGCCACCGGCGAAGTTGCGATAGATGAAACGGTTGTTGTCGGCCGCGGCCTCGGTCTCCGCCAGCTTGAAGATCTGCTCATGCATCGGCGACAGCGTGCAGGCCGGGTCGGTATTGCCGGCATCGCCGGTCAGCGCGAAGGCCTGGCAGCGGCAGCCGCCGAAATCGATCTCCTTGAACTCGCAGCTTCGGCACGGCTCTGGCATCCAGCCGGTGCCGCGATAGCGATTGAAAGCTTCGGAATTCTGCCAGATCCAGGCGATCGAATGATTCGATCGCACCGACAGGAATTCGAGCCCGGTGATGGTCTCGGCGGCATGGCAGGGCAGAATCTTGCCGGCCGGCGAAATGTTAAAGAACTGCCGGCCCCAGCCGCCCATGCATTTTTTCGGCCGCAGCGCGTAATAATCCGGCACCACATAGTCGATGGCGAGCGTACCTTTCAGCCGCGCTTGCGCTTCCTCGACGATGCGGCTGGTCTCCTCGATCTGCTCAATGGTCGGCATTAACGCCGCGCGGTTTTTCAGCGCCCAGCCGTAATATTGCACATTGGCGACCTCCAGCCGGTCGGCGTCGAGATCGACCGCCATCTGGATGATGTCCGAAAGCTGATGCAGGTTTTGACGATGCATGACCGCGTTGACCGTCAGCGGCAAATCCAGTTCGCGCGTCCATTTCGCGACTTCGATTTTCTTTTCATGCGAATTTTTCAGCCCGGCGACGCGATCGGCGATGCCGGGCTCGTTGCCCTGAAAACTGATCTGCACATGACACAGGCCGGCATCGGCCAGCGCCGAGAGCTTCTCGCGGGTCAGCAGCACGGCCGAGGTGATGAGATTGGAGTATAGTCCGACATCGCTGGCGTGCCGGACGAGTTCGACCAGGTCCTTGCGCGCGGTGGGCTCTCCGCCGGAGAAGTGGATCTGCAGCACGCCGATTTCGGCCAACTCAGAGAGGACCTTCTTCCATTCCTCGGTCGTCAGCTCGCTGCCGCCCCGCTCCAACTCAACCGGGTTTGAGCAATAAGGGCATTGCAGCGGACAGCGATGCGTCAGCTCGGCGAGCACCGCAAGCGGGATGCCGAACGTTTCCGCGGTCGAGCCGCGGCGCTCCAGTACGGCGATCCCGTCGGAGGGATCGCTGGCGGCGACGCCCGCATCTGTCAGTGTTGGGCTCATGATGTCTTCTCGCGTGCTTCGGTGAGGAAGCCCTTGTCGGCAAGATCCTGCAGCATGGCGATGACGTCGGTTGAGATCGCGTCCCGATCGGCGGCGTATTTCGCGGCAAGCTGATCGATCATCTGCGCGACGTTGCGGGCGCCGTCGCAGAGCTGCAGCACTTCCACCGCGATCTCGTCCGGCGCCAACACGCGCTCCGGCGCCAAGATGACCCAGACCTGCCGCGTCTCATCGAATTTCAGCTTGGCATGCCGCGGCAGTACCGGCCGGCTCGCTTCGCTGACGCTGATATTACGGCCGCGTGAGCCTGTCATCGCTTGCCTCTCAACCGGCTTTGGGAACAAACGCTCCCGGCGGCACATGGCCCTCGACATAGGCATGATACAGCGCGTCGAGCTGAACCCAAAGCACATTGGTCTTGAAGAGCAGCGCATTGCAAACCGCTTCGCGTTCCGCGGGCGTCTTGGCGTGTTCCCTCACGAACTTGAGCGCGAAGTTGGCATCGCGGGGCGCCTGCTTCAGGCGCCGGCTGAAATAGCTCATGATGTCGGGATTGACAAAATCGTAATGCGCCAGCATTCCCGAAATGCGCTCTTCATGCAGGTTCGGCGCAAACAATTCCGTCAGCGAGGAAGCGATGGCCTCAAGCGGTGTCTTGTCGCGGCAGAAATGGACGTAGGCTTCGACCGCAAAGCGCGTCGCGGGAAGAATGCCCTCGGTCGATTCGACATAAGCGCTGTCGAGGCCAAGCCCTTCGGTCAGCTTCAGCCAGCGCTCGATGCCGCCTTCGGTGCCGAGGTCGCCGTCATGATCCTCGATCCGGTGCCGCCATTCGAGCCGGATACCGCGATCGCGAAAACGCGAGATCACCACCGCGTCCTTGATCGGTATCGTGCTCTGGTAATAATAGCGGTTCAGCGCCCAGGCCTGCACCTGACCCTTGTTGAGCTTGCCGCCGTGCAGCAGCCGGTGAAACGGATGCAAATTGTGATAGCGGGTCGCGCCGATGTGGCGCAGCGCTGCTTCCAGTTCCTCGGCATTGTTGAGGGGTACGCCCTGACCGAGCGAAAAGGCCGTCATTGCGTTCGGTGTTATGGCGTTCACAGCGTCATCTCCGTTCCATCGGCGGGAATTTGCCAGCCGGCGCCCTCGACCGTCTTGCGCTCGGGGGAGGAGTGCAGCAGCGCTGGATTGGAATTGTTGATATGCAGAAATACCTTCCTGTCGATATCAAGACCGGCAAGGCTCTCGATCGCGCCGCTGTCACCTGACATTGCAATATGTCCCATGCCTTGCCCTGTCTTGTTGCCGAGGCCGGCTACGATCAACTCGTCGTCGCGCCACACCGTGCCGTCGAAGAAGACCAGCGAGGCGCCGGCAAGCCGGTCCTTGAGATCATCGGTGACGCCGGCGCAGGCGGCGAGAAAATAGCAATATTTCCCGGTCGCCTTGTCGCGGATGCGAAGTCCCAGCGTATCGCCGGCGTCGTCGCCTCCGCCGGGGTGAACCTTGCCTTCCAGATACCACGCGCCTTTGCCGGGAACGGCAAATGGCAGGATCTCTATTCCGGACTTCCCGCCGTCCGGCAAGGTCGGCTCGAACGCCTCATTGAGCTCAATTGGCCGGCGCTGCACATTCTTCTCGTTCAACACGTTGAAGATGCTGTTGTCGCTGAGGATCGAGAGCACCCTCGCGTGCGCATAGATCGTAAATGGCCAGCCTTCGCGCATCGACAAGAGGCCTGCGACCGCATCGACTTCGCCGTTGGTCAGGATGACGCCCGATATCGGACTGTGACGAAGCTCGCCCGCCTTGGGATGAAGCTGTGGCGTCGCGATCAATTGCTGGCGCAGATCGGGAGACGCGTTGATCAGGAACCAGTGATCGCCGTCGGCGCTGACCGCAATCGAAGCCTGGGTGCTCCGGAGTTCGGGATGCTCCGTACGCGCTTTCCGGCAAACCGGACATCCGCAATTCCACTGCGGAACACCACCACCTGCCGCGGCGCCCAGGACGACGACGCGAAGCATGATCCGTCTCCTGGAGATTCAAAGGCCTTGATACTGAAAGCCGTGATACTCAAAGCTTCATATTCAAAGCCGCAATCATATTAAAGGCCGCAAGGTGGACACCAGCAATGACACGGTCCCGCGTGCGGAAACGCGTCACATCTGAAGGTCCACCTGCGTTACGACGTTAGGCTATCGCGATCGCTTATTTGCGGGCCGCGCACGCATACATATTGATTTCCATGCCGACCGGCACTTCGACGATCTTTGGGGTCTTCCAGGCCATTTTGGCTCTCCTTGCAAACCGGACGAACTCCGCCCTCCAGCCAAAGTAATGCCGCCAGCAAAGTTCGCCAGTTAAATCTTTGCCTAGGTTTTTATGCTGCAGCGCAAGAGGAATTCAACTATTTGTGCGGCCTGTGGCCAAAACAAAGACGGATCAATGGGTTCCGAGTTAACCGCAAAACCGGGATGCAGATCTCGGCTCGACGCGGCATGGTGAATTCCGGATAAAGACCAGATGAGACGTCGTCCCGGTTCCAACTCGGCCCCCAATGGAAGTGATTTCGACCCATGCCACGATATTTTTTCAACACGCATGTCGGCGACGAACTGATCTCCGATCCCGAAGGCGAGGAGCTGCGCGATCTCGATCGCGCCTGGGAAGTGGCGCGGGCGATGATCCGCGAGCTTCTGAAAACCGAAGGCGCCGAGCGCGGACTCTTGAGCGCGGTTCTCGAAGTGACGGACGATGAGGGCGAGGTGGTGCTGGAGTTTCCGTTCGCCGAGGCAATCCTCGATATGTCGGACGTGCCGGACACCCGGCACTGACGGCAGACGGTTCTGACACGGTTTCCGATTGCATCGGCGCGGAAATATTGGAGACTGTCCCTTTAGGAAGCCACCGGCGCGGCGCTTGTTCGCGCAACATAAGGCTTCCACATTGGGGAGGAAGTCATGATGATCTGCTCGTCCGCGCCGCGCAGTCTTTTGCTCGCCGGCGCTTTTATCGGTGTATGCACGTTCAATGCTGCCGCGCAGCAGCCGGCCACTCCGCCGGCAGCGGCGGCTGCGCCGGCGCTGCCGGCGGGTTCTCCCTTGCTCGGACGGCCGGACAACGAAGCCGCGGCCAAGCTGGCGCCGGTGGCGCCGCCTCCGATTCCGGCGGCATTGGACAAATTGCCGATCGCCAAGCTCAAGGTACCGGCCGGCTTCAATATCGAAGTCTACGCCGGCGGCATGGCGAACGCGCGTTCATTGGCCGAAGGCGACAAGGGCACGGTGTTTGTCGGCAGCCGCCTGGTCGACAAGGTCTATGCCGTCGCCAACAAGGACGGCAAGCGAGCGGTCAAGATTCTTGCGTCAGGTCTCTATCGCCCCAACGGCGTCGCGTTCAAGAACGGCACGCTTTACATCGCCGAACTCTCGAAAGTCTCGAAGATCGAAAAGGTCGAAGATGTCATCGACAGTCCGCCGAAGCCGACGGTGATCTACGACAACCTGCCCAAGGACGAAGCCCATGGCTGGAAGTTCATCGGCATCGGACCCGATAACAAGCTTTACGTTCCAGTCGGCCAGCCCGGTAATAACGTGTTGCACGACGATGCGCATGGCCAGATCAGGCGGATCAATCTCGATGGCACCGGTGCCGAAGTGGTCGCGCTCGGCGTTCGCAACACCGTCGGCTTCGACTGGAATCCGGAAACCAAACAGCTCTATTTCACCGACAATGGGCGTGACTGGATGTCGGAAGACGTTCCCCAGGACGAACTCAATCGCGTCACCAAGATCGGCGAAGATTTCGGCGCGCCCTATTGCTACCAGGGCAATATTTCGGATCCCGAATTCGGCTGGGGCCATTCCTGCAGCGATTTCACACCGCCGGTCGGCTTGATGGGTCCGCACTCGGCCTCGCTCGGCATGCGGTTCTACGCCGGAAGCATGTTCCCGAAGAGCTACAGGAACGCCATCTTCGTGGCCCGGCACGGTTCGTGGAACAGGTCGAAGAAAGTGGGCGGCGATGTCGTCGTGGTCAAACTGGACAAGAACGGCAAGGTCAAATCGATGGAGCCGTTCATCACGGGCTTCCTGGAAGACAATAAATACATCGGCCGGCCGGTCGATGTGCTCCCGATGAAGGATGGTTCGCTCTTGGTGTCCGACGATTGGAACGGCGCGGTCTATCGCATCACCTACGGCAAGCCAAAGGTGGCATCGAAGTAGAGTCAGGCTCGTCATTGCGAGCCAACGGGTCGGCGCAAGCGCCGCCCGACGACAAGCTCCGCGAAGCAATCCATAACCGTCAAAAGGTGGATTGCTTCGTCGCTTCCGCCTTCGCTCGTTGAGCTACGGCGGACAAGTCGCTGCTCGCAATGACGAAAGTTACGTCCAGTTCTATTGGCCTCAATTCCATCTTGAACAGTCGCCAGAGTCAGTAAATGCGTAGAACAATTGCGGCCTTGGCGTTTGCCTGTATCGCAGCGTCGGTAAATGCCGAGACCACCCAGGAGCGTGCCGCTCCCTGCCTCGCCTGTCATGGCGGAAAGGGGCAATCGGAAACCGACAATACCCCATCGCTCGGCGCGCAGCAGGCGCCGTATGCGCTGATCCAGCTCTTCATGTTTCGCGAGAAGCTGCGTGTGTTCGAGCCGATGAACGAGATGGTGAAGGCGCTCAGCGACGACGACCTTCGGGTGTTTTCCGATTTCCTGGCAAATTTGCCCAAACCTGCACCGCCGGCCGATGCCGGTGATCCGGCGCGGATGCAGCGCGCCCAGGCACTGGCGCAGCAGTACCACTGCAATTCCTGCCACAAGGCCGACTTCTCCGGCGGCGACAATGTCCCGCGCATTGCCAATCAGCGCGAGGACTATCTCGCCAAGACCTTGAGGGAATACAAGGACAACAGCCGTCATGGCTATGACGGGACCATGGCGGAAGCGCTGCAGCCGGTGACCCCGGAGCAGATCGCCGATCTCGCCTATTTTCTGGCCCGTGTTCGCTGAGCTTTGATGCACCAATGCCGCCGTTTCCCGGTGGCGCTGCGGTATGAGCAGCGCTACAAGCGGGCGGTCAAACGGAGTTGGCAATGGAAGATTTCTGGCGTCTGTCGGCCGCTGATATCGCGGCGCTCATCCGATCGAAAAAGGTTTCGGCGAAAGAGGCCGCAGCGGCGGCGCTGGCGCGGCTTGATGCGGTCAATCCTTCGATCAACGCCGTGGTCGACCACCGGCCGGAAGATGTGCTGGCACAGGCCGCCGCCGTCGACGCTGCGATCGCGCGGGGCGAAGACTTAGGCCCGCTCGGAGGCGTACCGGTCACCGTCAAGGTCAATATCGATCAGGAAGGGTTCGCCACCACCAACGGGCTGAAGCTGCAGCGCGACGTGATCGCACGCTCCAACAGTCCCGTGATCGGCAATCTGCGCAAGGCCGGGGCGGTGATCCTCGGGCGCACCAACTGTCCGGCGTTCTCCTACCGCTGGTTCACCACCAATCTCATTCACGGCGACACCAAGAATCCGCGCGATCCCGGCATTACGCCTGGAGGATCATCCGGCGGCGCGGGGGCGGCGGTCGCCGCGGGGATTGGACACATCGCCCATGGCACCGATATCGCTGGCTCGATCCGCTATCCCGCTTATGCCTGTGGCGTTCATGGTCTGCGGCCGACCGTCGGCCGGATCGCGGCCTTCAATGCGTCGCTGCCGGAACGCCCGATCGGACCGCAGATCAGCGCGGTATCCGGTCCACTCGCCCGTACCATCGGCGATCTCAGGATCGCGCTGGCTGCGATGTCCGGCTACGATTTGCGCGATCCCTGGTGGGTGCCGGCGCCGCTGGAGGGATCCGCGCGGCCGAAGCGCGCGGCATTGTGCTTTCAGCCGGACGGTCTGGAGACCGTCACCGAGGTGAAGGCGGCTGTCGCGGATGCGGCCAAGCGTCTGGAAAGGGCGGGATGGACGGTCGAGGAGATCAAGAATACGCCACCAATGCTTGAGGCCGCCGACCTGCAAACAAAACTCTGGCTCGGCGACGGCTATGAAGCGCAATTGGAGGCCGCCGAGCGCGAAGGCGATCCTGGCGCGCTGGCATGTCTGCGCGGCAACAAGGCGAAGGTCTTTCCATTTGACGGGGCTGCGCTCTCGAAGGCGCTGACCCGGCGTGCGACATTGACGCGCGAATGGCTGCAGTTCTTCGAGTCCTATTCGGTGCTGCTGACGCCGGTCTCATCGGAGCTGCCGTTTCCAGACGGGCTCGACCTACGCGATGACGCCTCGTTCGCGCGGGTGTGGCGAGCGCAATTGCCGCAGATAGCTATTCCCGTCATGGGGCTGCCTGCGCTAACCGTCTCCACGGGATTGGTGGGCCGGGTTCCCGTCGGTGTTCAAATCGTCTCCGGACGCTACCGCGAGGATCTGTGCCTGCAGGCGGGCGAGGCCATCGAAGCCGGGGGAACGCCATCGGCGCCGATCGATCCCGTCCGCTAGCGAAGGTCGAGGTAAACGCAATACGATGGCTGGCATCCATGATTTCACGGCAAAGTCGCTGGCCGGCGAGGACGTCTCCCTGAAGCGGTTCGAGGGGCAGGTTCTCCTGATCGTCAACACCGCCAGCGCCTGCGGATTCACACCGCAATACAAGGGCCTCGAGGCGCTGCATCGCTCGCTCAACCCGCGCGGCTTTTCGGTTCTCGGATTTCCCTGCAACCAGTTCGGCGGCCAGGAGCCGGGCGATGCTGCGCAGATCGAGCAGTTCTGCAGCAGCAATTATGCCGTCACCTTTCCGATGTTCGCCAAGATCGACGTCAACGGCAGCAACGCGCACCCGTTGTTTAATTATCTGAAGAGTGCAAAGTCGGGGCTGTTGGGTCCGTCGATCAAATGGAATTTCACCAAATTCCTGGTCGATCGCTCGGGTAACGTGGTGGCGCGGCATGCGCCGACCGCGAAACCGGAAGGACTCACCAAAGAAATCGAGACCCTGCTGTGAACGAGAAAAGCGAAACCATGACCGATCAATTGACCGACCAACTGCCGGATCGGCTGTCGACCGATCCGAAAAGCCCTTACTACAATGCGGAGATACTCGCGCGCGATGTCGGCATTCGGTTCAAGGGCGTGGAGAAAACCAATGTCGAGGAATATTGCGTCAGCGAGGGCTGGGTGCGCGTGACCGCCGGCGCCGCCAAGGATCGCTACGGCAATCCCTTGACCATCAAGGTGCATGGCCCGGTCGAACCGTATTTCCGCGACAAGGCGTCGTCCTGACTGAGTTCTCCGTCGTTGCGAGGAGCGCTTGCAACGAAGCAATCCGCTCTTTGGCTTTGCGATGCATCGCTGGATTGCTTCGCAGAGCCTGTCATCAGGCGGCGCTTCGCGCCGACCGGTCGGCTCGCCATGACGACGTAATTGTTCAAGCCCTCTCCTGAAAGCCATCACCATGTCGGTCCGCATCGTCGACGTCCGCGAGGTCACAAAACCGATCGCCTCGCCCATCCGCAACGCCTATATCGACTTTACGAAGATGACGACCAGCCTCGTCGCCGTCGTTACCGACGTCGTGCGCGACGGCAAGACCGTGGTCGGTTACGGCTTCAATTCGAACGGCCGCTACGGGCAGGGCGGTCTGATCCGCGAACGCTTCGCGCCGCGGCTGATGGAAGCCGATCCCAAGACCCTGCTCGATCGGACCGGCGACAACCTCGATCCGGACAAGGCATGGGCGACGCTGATGTCGAACGAAAAGCCCGGCGGCCATGGTGAACGGTCGGTCGCGGTCGGCACCATCGACATGGCGATGTGGGATGCGGTGGCGAAGATTGCCGGCAAGCCGCTGTTTCGGTTGCTGGCCGAGCGTCACGGCCGCAGCGCCAATCCGCGCGTCTTCGTCTATGCCGCCGGCGGCTATTATTATCCGGGCAAGGATCTGTCGGCACTGGGCGCGGAGATGCGCGGCTATCTCGATCGCGGCTACAATGTCGTCAAGATGAAGATCGGCGGCGCGCGGTTGGAGGAAGACCGCCAGCGGATCGAGGCGGTGCTGAAGGAAATCGGCAATGCGGCGCAACTCGCCGTCGATGCGAACGGCCGGTTCGATCTGGAGACGGCGATCGCCTACGCCAAGATGCTGCGCGACTATCCGCTGTTCTGGTACGAGGAGGCGGGCGATCCCCTCGATTACCAGCTCCAGGCGGCGCTGGCGGAATTCTATCCCGGGCCGATGGCGACCGGCGAGAATCTCTTCAGCCACCAGGACGCCCGCAACCTTCTTCGCTATGGTGGGATGCGGCCCGACCGCGACTGGCTGCAATTCGATTGCGCGCTGTCCTATGGGCTGTGTGAATATCAGCGCACGCTTGCCGTGCTGCAAACCCAGGGCTGGTCGCCAAGCCGCTGCATCCCGCATGGCGGGCACCAGATGTCGCTCAATATCGCAGCCGGTCTCGGTCTTGGCGGTAATGAGAGCTATCCCGATCTGTTCCAGCCCTATGGCGGGTTTCCCGACGGCGTGCGCGTCGAGAACGGCCACATCACCATGCCGGATCTGCCGGGCATCGGCTTTGAGGGGAAGTCCGATCTCTATAGGGAGATGGAGGCGCTGGCGGCGTGACGTGTGTTCGGCAGCCCGCGATCAGGTTTCGGACAGGTAGCCTCTCGCCAGCGCGGACTCGCGATTCCTGAAGATCGCCATCGCTGTTCTCATCCGCAGAAATCCGAACTTCGCATAAAGCGGCTCCCGCCCCGGGACTGAATAGAGGATGATCTTGGCGTGCGATTTCGACTGCGCGACGAGCTTCGCGATGATCTCCTTTCCCAAACCTAGTCCCTGATGACTCGGAAGAACGGCTACATCGCAGAGATAGGCGCAGTCGCGACCGTCGGCAAGAACCCGACCGGCGCCAACAAGTCGGTCACCGTCATAGGCAAAGCAGCAGAACATGCTGTTGCCAAAGACAACCTCAAGATCGGCTGCATTTTTGTCTCCGAGCGGCGCCGCTCGATAGAGCGCCTCAAGTTCTTGCCAGTCCACATCTGCCCGGTTGTCGGTCCAGACGATCGTCATCGCGTGACCCCAAATCGCCCGATCACGACAATCGCATATCGAGCAGCCGCCGGCCCTCGGTCTTCAGCAATTTTTTCACAGCACTCGACGCAATGACCTCGCCCTGGTTGGCGTAGGCCTCGTGGTTCTTCTCGATATCCTCGAGGCGGTAGAGGTAGTTGACCATGATGCCCGCGGACTCGCGCAAACCCTTCGGCGAGAGATCGCCGAGCCAGTCG
>WNGQ01003915.1_pt1 | contig 25551 bp, 20 predicted proteins | sample 5407661 | NCBI WGS metagenome assembly WNGQ01 (sample SAMN13153382, study PRJNA577476) | soil metagenome | isolation source: 60 cm soil or saprolite under Garry oak tree replicate 2 | place: USA:California | collected 2016-06-15 | reverse complement strand
AAAGGCAGAGAAAATTGAGGAACTGACAGAAAAATTAGGGCGTGCAGCAGTCACCATCCTGGTACAGACGCAAGGCTTGACGGTCAAAGATATGACCGACTTGCGCAATAGAATGCGCGCTGCTAAGATCGAGTTCCAAGTCGCCAAAAATACGCTTCTGCGTATTGCCACCGAACGTAACAATATGACCGGAGTGGACAAGGGTATCTTCAACGGTCAGACTGCTGTGGCGTTGGGTTATGACGATGAAGTAGCCACCGCCAAAGCAGTCAGTGACTATGTACGCACATCGAAGATCGCCGTACTCAAATCGGGCATCCTTGGTGGTCGAACCTTGACCGCTGACCAGGTTGAAAACCTGGCCAGGATACCTGGTGGAAAGAACTATGCCAGGGCACAAGTCGTCGGTACCGTACAAGGACCAATGTCCACAACCTATAGTTTGCTTACCGCGCCGATGCGCGACCTATGTTATGTACTGCAAGCGCACGCCGACCAGTTGAACGGCGGAGCGACTCCCGAGTAATCTAATTAGGAGGAAACATACAATGTCCGTAGAATCCATTATTGCCGAGATTGAACAGTTGAACGTCCTTGATCTGGTGCAGTTGACCAAAGAACTTCAAGAGAGATGGGGCGTAAGTGCAGCACCCGTTGCTACTCAGGCTGCCGGTCCTGCCGTTGCTCAGGAGGCTCCTGCTGCTGCGGCCCCTGCCGAAGAGCAGACGGAGTTTGATGCCATCCTCAGCGAGGTTGGCCCCAACAAGATCAATGTCATTAAAGTTGTCCGTGAACTGACCGGCCTCGGCCTCAAAGAAGCCAAAGCCGTCGTTGACGAGGCGCCCAGGCCTATCAAAGAAGGTGTCTCGAAGGAAGAGGCTCAGAAAATCGCTGACAAAATGGCCGAAGTCGGCGCAAAGGTTACTATTAAGTAATCCTGGGGACACCCCAGACCCCGGCAGGGGGCAAAGCCCCCTGCACCCCCTGATTGGGGCAATGCATTGCGCCCCTACAGGTATAATGTTATAATCAGACAGTGTGATTTTCTGTTCCATTGCTGCATAGCAGGAGGTAAAAAACAAGCGTGGCATTGACAGTCGAAGAGAAAACGGAGATTATCGTAGAGTCTCGTATGCACGAGACTGATACAGGGTCGCCGGAAGTACAGGTATCAATCCTGACCCGGCGCATCAATCAAATGACCGAACACCTCAAAATCCATAAGCATGACCTCCATTCGCGCCGTGGATTATTGATGATGGTTGGCAGGCGCAGGCGGCTGCTTGCATATATAAGCAAGAAGAGTCCAGACCGCTATCGTGCTTTGATCGCAAAACTTGGCTTGCGGCACTAGTTCTAAAGACCGTCCATTTTCGTGGATGGAGTGGATGGGGTATGGTTTCGTAGAGGGCACAGTCAGCGGAATGTTTCCGGACAAGGTTGCCATACGACCAGTGCATTGTGTTAAAGAGCAATTGAAACGAGCAGACGAAGAGACGAACAAGCGAAGCAACGAAAACAGGTAAAAGACACCCCCCTACAATAAGGAAAAACACAGGAAGACGAGCAGAGCGTTACATTACACTCAAGGGCGCGAGAAATTTGGCCCTACGAGATTTGAAACAAGCACGTTAAGTATAGGGTGCTATTAGTCGGAGGAAATATGATTCACCGTCAAGAAGCTGTCATCGGTGGCCGCGTCATGAGCATTGAGACCGGCCGCGTGGCAGAACAGGCCAGTGGCGCTGTATTGGTGCGCTATGGCGATACAGTTATCCTGGCAACCGTGGTTGGCAGCGATGAGCCTCGTGAAGGCATTGACTTTTTCCCTTTAACCGTTGATGTAGAAGAGCGTATGTATGCCGCGGGCAAGATCCCCGGTGGCTTTATTAAACGTGAGGGGCGAGCCTCAGAACACGCCATTCTCGCTTGTCGTCTCGCCGATCGTCCTCTCCGCCCACTTTTTCCCAAGGGGTACCGCAATGATGTGCAGATCGTCATCACCGTCCTCTCGGTCGACCAGGAGAATGATTCTGATATCCTGGGCATTGTTGGCGCCTCGGCTGCCCTAAGCGTATCGGATATTCCTTTTTCTGGTCCGGTGGGCGCGGTGCGCGTTGGCTATATCGATGACCAGCTAGTGGTAAATCCGCTTGAGTCAGATATGAGCAATAGCAGGCTCGACCTGACTATTGCTGGCACGGCTGATGCCGTCATGATGGTCGAGGCCGGAGCCAAGGAACTGCCCGAGGACGTTATGTTGGAAGCGGTACGTCTCGGCCAGGAAACGCTACAAGATATCGTCAAGATGCAGGAGAAACTCACGCAGGCGGTCAATATCGCCAAGCGGCCTTTTACTCCCGCTCCCGTTGATGAAGAGCTGAGAAGCAAAGTCGTCGAATTTGTCCTGCCTCGCTTTGAGGCGACGGTAAACAATCCCAACAAGACAGCGCGTTCGGCTGCGCTGAGCCTGGTCCAGCAAGAGCTGGTGGAGAGCCTGGGCGCAGCGTATCCAGATCGCCTGAAAGAAATTATAGCCTTCTATGAGAAGGAACTAAAGGCCTACGTGCGCGGCAACATCCTTGATAAAGGTATACGCCCCGATGGCCGCGATTTGAAGACCATCCGCCCCATCACCTGTGAGGTCGGTCTCTTACCCCGCACGCATGGCTCGGCTCTCTTTACCCGTGGGCAAACGCAGGTGCTCAGCGTTGTAACTCTTGGTTCCCCTGGCGACGAACAGGTGCTCGATGGCCTGGGTGCGAGTGAGAGCAAACGCTTCATGCATCACTATAACTTCCCGCCGTTTTCGACGGGAGAAAGCAAGCCCTTGCGTGGCCCGGGTCGCCGCGAGATCGGGCATGGCGCACTGGCCGAGCGTGCCGTGGCTGCCGTCATTCCCCCGTCGGAAGACTTCCCCTACACTATTCGCGCCGTATCCGACGTCCTCTCTTCCAACGGCTCGACCTCCATGGGCTCGGTCTGCGGTACCACGCTGGCGTTGATGGATGCCGGTGTGCCAATCTCTGCTCCGGTGGCCGGTGTAGCCATGGGACTGATTACCGGCGAGGGCGAGCGCAATGGCAAGTGGGCCGTCCTCAGCGATATCCAGGGCATCGAGGACGCTCTAGGTGATATGGACTTTAAGGTGGCCGGTACGGCCGATGGCGTGACCGCGCTGCAGATGGATATCAAGGTCAAAGGCATTACTTATGAGATTATGGCCCGTGCCCTCGAGCAGGCGCATGAGGGTCGTATGTTCATCATGGAAAAAATGCTCGATACCATCGACGCGCCCCGCGAAGAACTCTCAGGTTACGCTCCGCGCATCCAGACTATCAAGATTAACCCTGACAAGATTGGTGCAGTCATTGGCCCGGGTGGCAAGATGATTCGCAAGATTCAAGAGGAGAGCGGCGCCAAGATCGATATCGAGGATGATGGCTCCGTCAATATCTCCGCCAGCTCCGGCGAGGCCATGCAGCTGGCCATGGATGCAGTTCGTGCGCTGACAGAGGAGGTGGAGGTTGGCCGCATCTACACGGGCACCGTCCGGCGCCTGGTCGACTTCGGAGCTTTCGTGGAAATCCTGCCAGGCAAAGAAGGCCTGGTGCGCACCTCCCAACTGGCCGACTACCAGGTTATGCGGCCCGAGGACGTCGTCTCCGTCGGTGACGAAATCACCGTCATGGTCATCGAGGTCGATCCTCAGGGCCGTGTCAATCTCTCCCGCCGCGCTGCTTTGAGTGGTGAACTGCCCAGCCAGGCTGAACTGGACAGCGAGCGTGGCCCAGGACGAGGCAGGGGTGGCCCAGGTCGTCCTGGCGGCTTTGGCCCAGGGCGCGAACGCGAGGGTGCCATGCCCAACCGGGGCCCGGGCGGCTACAGCGACCGGGGAGGCTACGGTGGACGAGAGCGATCCGGACAAGGCGGCTATAATGACCGCTCCGGCCGCCCCGGCGGTGGGGGCTACGGCGGCGATCGCCGGAGCGATAGCGGTAACTTTGGCCAGCGTCGCCCAATGGGTCCTGGTGGCCCCAGTGGTCCTAGTGGCCCTAATCGCGGCCCCCGGCGCGAAGGTGGCTTCGGCCAGCGCCCGCCAGAGCGGCGCGGTTGGTAAAACCGTGGCAGGGGTAGGTTTTGCTTTCTGCCTCCACACAAAAGGTTAACAGGTGCAGGGGCGCAATACATAAATTGCGTCCCTGCATGTTGAAGAGAGGAAATGTATGTCGTCAGCAGAGATACTGAAAGAAGTAGCCGCAGAAGTCTCTACCTGCGCCATGTGCGATCTTTGTAAAAGTCGTACCAGGGCAGTTCCTGGTGAAGGCAACCCCCAGGCCAAAATACTCTTTATTGGCGAAGGTCCTGGCTTCCATGAAGATAAGCAGGGGCGGCCATTTGTTGGTCCCTCTGGACAATTGCTGCAAGAGCTATTGAAAAGTATCAATTTGAAACGCGAAGATGTTTTTATCACCAACGTGGTAAAGTGCCGACCACCCGATAATCGCGATCCATTGCCCTCAGAAATTGACGCATGCAACGACTATCTTGATAGGCAGATAGCCGCCATTCAACCGCTGGTCATCGTTACCCTGGGCCGCCACTCTATGGCAAAGTTCTTTAGCGGAGAAAAGATCAGCGCTATACATGGCCGGGCCCGTAAAAAAGATGGCTATATTTGTATCCCCATGTTCCACCCGGCTGCGGCTTTGCGCACAGAAAGCTACAAAATAGCCTTGCGCGAGGACTTCAAGAAGATACCTATTGCTCTTGCAGAGGCTGAGCGTCTAGTTGCAGAAGTTTCAGCTAAGCCAGCAGTACCCGCCAGTGTAAAAAAAGAGGAGCCTCCACAGCAGATGTCGCTGTTTTAAAAATTGAATAGTAACTCTTTATTCTCCGGGCGCGGCGCCCACGACGAAGGCATCGACCTGGTTAATTTTGCCGCGCCAGTAGGGGACCTTGATCTTGTGGCCGGCGCTCATGATGGTGACGTCGCGCATATGGGCGTAGCGGTAGGCAACGGGCAGTCCCTCGGGCCCTATCTCCGGCTGATTGGCGGGTGGAACCAGGGCTGTGTAGAATTCGCGCAGAGCATCGGCCGTATCGGGGTCACGCTCGCGATGCAGCTCCTCGTTGAGGTCTATATAGAAATGCGCGTAACGAGCCGTGCTTACCATGACCCCGAAGACGAGTAGCCCCGACATCTGGAACATCATCTCGATCTCCAGGTCCTGCTGCTCGACCAGGCGCGCCCAGATTTGCAGGGCAAAGTCCTGTTCGCCATACTCCTTTAACCACAGGTTGCGCCGCTCAGATCGAGTCAATGGGCGAAAAGCGATCTCCTGGCTTCCTCCATCTCCTCCGACTTCCTCGCCCGCCTCTTCAGATGGCTGCGGGGACTGCCTGTCTGTGCCTATACCCGTTTCTGCCGTATTCTTTTGCGGCTCCTGGTCACCTGTTCCCCAGACTGGGTTACCGGTATTTTGATCTGTGCCCACTGATCCTCCTGATCTATCCGGTCCAATGGTCATACGGTGATCTCCCTTTGATGCTATGTGTTTTCATTATTGTGTTGGGGGAACTTTACAATTTTTTCCATGGCAGCGTGGGTTGCACTCCCTGCCTTTACAAGGAGGACTGTAGTAGTAACTGCCCGAGATGGTGGGCAGTGTGCCATCGATAAACCAGTCGGTCACTGTTGGCTCGCCGGAATGGGGCAGCAGACCGGTATAGGCAGAGACACTCGCGGCATGCACATCGGCTGGCCGGATGAAGTCGTTGGGCGGGAAGGAATAGAGGTTGGAAACGTACTCCATCACGTCATGCCAGATGGGACCGGCCCCGGTGATACCGATGATGTTATTCATGGTGCTGTTGTCGCTATTGCCGGCCCAAACGCCAACGGCTATGTAGGGGGTGTAACCCATGGTCCAGTTGTCACGGAAGCTATTGGTAGTACCGGTTTTGGCAGCCGCCGGGCGATCGAGTTCCAGGGGATTGCCTGGGGAAAACTCGTGATAGCGCGACCGTTTGTCGGAGAGGATGCTACTCATCAGGAAGGCCACATCCTCGCGTAGGGCACGCACGCCCTGCGGATGGGCCGCATTATAGGTGTAGAGCGGGTGGCTCTGATTATCGGTAATCTCCAGAATGGAGGTAGGCGGCACGCGCACCCCGCGATTGGCGAAGGTCGCATAGGCGGAGGTGAGATGCAAGAGAGAGACCTCGCTTGTGCCAAGCGCCGTGGCGGGCCCGAGGGAACTGGCCGGCCGGCTGGAAATCTCGCTTAAGCCCATGCGACCCGCCAGGTTGAGCACATTAGGGATACCGGCATATTCGATGGCATCAACGGCCGGAATGTTGAAGGAATTGGCAATGGCATTGCGCACCGTCATGGGAAAGCCTGTGTGGTAGGTGCCGTCATAGTTTGGCGGCGAGTAATAACTGGGCGGGTTCCCGCTCGGCTGGCTGGGAAAGATCGTCTTGTGATCGGGAATAATCATCGCCGGGTACCAGCCCATCTCAAAGGCCGTCGCATAGACAATAGGCTTGATGGAAGAGCCTGGCTGGCGGGGCGCAGTGGCGGCATTAAACTGCCCGCGCACCTGAGGACTCCGGTCGTTGTAATTGGCGCTGCCATCCATAGCGAGGATTTCGCCGTTGGCAGGGTCCATGACAACGACGGCAGCGTTATTGACATTATGCTGAATATTCAACGGCCCATAACTATTCAGATAGGGATCGTAGACCTGTTTATAGAGATGGTCGTAGGCAATCTGCTCGACCTTCTTTTCCAGGTTGAGGTCGAGGGTGGTGTAGATGTTATAGCCACCATTATACAGGTTTTGCGCCCCAATGAGGGGAACGAGGACCTGATCAATGACGTAGCGCACAAAATGCGGGGCCTGGATGCCCTGGTCATTGGCATGGGAGGTAAAAGTGTACTTCCCCATCTCTGCTTCTGCAGAACTCGCCTCGCCTGACGTAATCATGCCAAGGTCAATCATGGACTGCAAGACAACCCTTTGCCGGTCCAGTGCAACTGACTTGTTGATAACGGGATTATAGTAGGATGGACTTTGCGGCAGACCAGCGAGCAATGTGGCCTGGGCCAGGTCGAGATGGGATACCGCAGGCTCACATCTACGACTGGTGCACTTCCCTTGTAGATTGAAGTAGTCGTGCGCTGCCGCCTCGACTCCATAGTTCAAGTCGCCATAGTAAACGGTGTTGAGGTACATCTCCATGATCTTCCACTTGGGGTATTGTTGGGTCAGACCATAGGATAAGATGGCTTCCTCGCTTTTGATTTGAATTGTACGCGGCTCCGTTAAAAAGAGTTGATTTTTGACGAGCTGCTGGGTAATGGTGCTGCCTCCTTCAATGACCGTTTGATGTTGCAGGTTGGCAACAGCGGCACGAATAGTGCCCTGCAGGTCAACACCATTATTTTGCCAGAAGCTATGATCTTCGGCAGCCACGGTGGCCTGGATGAGTAAGGGTGAAATATCGTTGTAATTGACATAGGTGCGGCGACCATGGCCATCTTGATGGTCGTAGAGTTCATAGAGGAGGTGGCCGTTGCGGTCATAGATATGGGTTGATTGAAAGAGTGCGTGATCTGCAACGCCATTTAGCAGCGGCAATTGTGCCTGGTAATAGGCATAGGCAGCGCCGACCCCGCTTGATGAGAGTGAGATGAGAAGGGTGAAGAAAATAATCGTCGCAATCACCAGGCGAGGAACAATATCTCGATGGTAGCGTTCGTGTAAACGCCTACGAATGATGAGACGATTGATGCGAGTTCGCCGAGATGGCACAAATTGCTCCACTGCTAAAGGAAGCTTCTTGCCAGTTTGCGCAGGTGTGCCGGAAACGGATTTATAATCTTCGTTTGTTACCGCTTTGGCGGCTTCGTTATATATAGTAAGTACGTCTTTTTGCTGATGGTTGTTGTGCTGTTCTTTCATAGGAATATTATACGCTTCCTAAGGGTTTACAATGGTAGGTTTTTGCTTAGCAAACCGCCTGAGACGCTGATAAAGATATACACCGTTTTATTATAACGCATAGTTAATCAACCTGGTTTCATTTAGTACCTTTCGGCTGAATGCCTTCCCCAAACAGGTATCTCTCGGGCTTGATCTTTTTAGCGCCCAATTGGGCGCAATAAAAAGGATCCAAGGGTCGCGAGCGTTCAGCCAAAAGGTGAATGCAACTCGCGTATCTCCCTAGCGTATTAGTAATGAAGGTTCCACATATAACCCCCGGGTGGGGGAAGGAGTTCCTGTTATGAGTCAACAAGAATTTTTCCAGGGGCCGCAGTTCCAGGAACAAGAACAAGGACGGCCATCCCTGGAGGATGATGACATAGAATATTCGCCGCAACCCTATTATTGGTCGACGCAGCCAGGTAAAGGTGCGCCCAAAGATGAACCTACGTCGCTCTCCGATGAATCGATGGTGGAGGCTGATCACCCAGGCGATTACCAACATGGCTATGCAGCCCAGGATAATGTAAGCAACCCTGTAGGGGAGAGATATATCACACCTACATTTATTGTCCCTCAGGAGGAGAGTAAAAGGGGAACGCCACAGTGGCAGTCACAAACACAAAGGAAGCAATTTAGCCCTGACGGCGATTCATTTGAATACCAGTATCGCCCGTATAGGGCAAACAACCAGCAGTGGAGCGCACCACCCTGGGCGCGACCACAACACCGGAGAAGGGCTGGCAGCTGGTTCTGGCTTGTAGTACTCGGGCTGATATTCATGGGTCCGCTCTTGCACATTATTGGCGCGTTCCTGGCAGTTACAGGCGTTATCATCCTGACGCTGCTCGCGTCGTTTCTGTTTGTTGCCATGTTTGCCCTTCCCTACATGCTCTTTCGCGCTATAAGGGGAAGACCTCTCCCAGGGCGTCGCTGGCGCTGGTAGTTTAGAGCCCTTTTCTCCGCTTTTTTTGCTACAATAGACAGCGGAAGCAAGCAGTTTTGGATGATGGTTGAGAGTAGAGGAGAAAGCATGGCAGATGGTAGGCAAAGTACTCCTGAGGTGCAAGAAGAGATAGATTTGACCAATGTGCGAGAGCTGCGTCATCTGCTCTCCGCACATGGCATGCGTCCCAACAAGTCATTTGGACAAAATTTATTGATAGACCGCTCGGTGCTGCAGAAAATTGTTGATGCAGCAGAGATCGAAGCCAGCGACCAGCTATTAGAGCTTGGCGCGGGCACCGGCGTGTTGACACGCGAGTTAGCGAGGCATGCCAGGCGAGTGGTGGCAGTCGAACTTGAGCGAGATATGCTAACCTTGCTGGCGAAGACAACGCGCAATTACCCAAATGTGGAATTGATTGTGCGTAACCTGTTATTTCTCGACCCAACAGAAGTTTTCGGGGAAGAGCCCTATAAGCTCGTGGCCAATTTGCCGTACTATATCACGGCTCCCACGTTTCGCCATTTCCTGGAAAGTGCCAATGCGCCGCGTCTCATCGTGGTGATGGTCCAGCAAGAGGTGGCCCAACGCATCGTTGCAGCCCCGGGTGATTTCAGTTTGTTGGCGGTGAGTATCCAGTTTTATGGACGTCCGCAGATTGTTGCGCACGTTCCCGCGGGAGCATTTTATCCTGCCCCGAAGGTAGACTCCGCTATCCTGCGTATCGAGGTCCATGACCAGGTCCCACTTTCAATAGAGGAGCGGAATAGGGTCTTTCGCGTCGTGCAGGCAGGCTTCTCTGCACGCCGCAAGCAACTGCACAATGCGCTTACTTCCGGGCTGCATCACAAAAAAGAAGATGTGCGAGCGTGGCTCGCTGCTGCCAATATTGACCCAAGTCGCCGGGCCGAAACGCTAAGCATTGAAGAGTGGATACAACTTTGGAGAGAAATAGAAAAGTGATCTGGTTACCTGTCCCCCAGAGAGGATGCTACATTTCTTTTAAAGAGCAAAGTGTAATGGGATGTGGGTACCACTACAATGATGTGTTATGATATGTAGGGTGCAAGAATCAATATCAACATCGGAAGCAGATATTCTGTATGACAACAGAGGAGCAATTTTGTGAAAAATGCGGGTTAGCAAATCCGCCAACGGCGCGATTCTGCCAGTATTGCGCTGCACCGCTGCCTGTCACACATATAACCGGTTCTCTGCCAGAACAAACGTTACTTGGTGATCGCTATCAACTACTGAGCCGGATTGGCCAGGGAGGCATGGGAGCCGTCTACAAAGCCACCGATACACGACTGGCTGACCGCGTTGTTGCCATCAAGGAGATGAGCAAGGCGGGATTACCTGCTCCGCTCATGGCGGAAGCCGAGGCTTCTTTTGAACGCGAAGCTACCTTGCTGGCCAAACTCAGCCATCCCAATTTGCCTGGCATCTATGACCACTTTACGGAAAATGAGCGCACCTACCTGGTCATGCAATTTATCGAAGGTGAGACACTGGAAGAATTCCTGGAACATACCGGAGGTGACTCGCTACCGGTAGAGCAGGTTTGCGATTGGGCCGAGCAACTATGCGACGTACTGAGTTATCTACACAGCCAGCAGCCGCCAATCGTCTTTCGTGACCTCAAACCCGCCAACGTCATGTTGAAGAAGAATGGGCAGCTTTTTCTGATTGATTTCGGCATTGCCCGTATTTTCAAACCAGGACAGTCGCATGATACAGTGGCGCTTGGCTCGCCTGGCTATGCCGCGCCCGAACAATATGGCAAAGCACAAAGTACACCGCGCTCCGACCTCTACAGCCTGGGGGCTCTGCTCCACAGCTTACTGACGGGCCTTGATCCCAGCGAACGCCCTTTTTTCTTCAGGCCAGCCTCGCAGATTAATCCCAGCGTTCCTTCCAGGCTTGAGGCCTTGCTGCAACAGATGCTGGAGATGGACGCTGAAAAACGACCGCGTTCTGCCCAGGATATTTTGCAGATTCTCCACTCTATTGATACGAAGCAGCAGCCAAAGGATGCTCGCACAGTCGGGCCCAATACATCAGGCTTCTACAATATATCGTCTCACGCCGATTTTCTACTAGAAGAGGCGCACACGTTATATACTCAAAAACGCCTGAAAGAGGCAGAGCAGGTCTATACCCAGGCTTTGCAGATCAATAACACCAACCCACTTGGCTGGCAGGGACGTGGTTTAACCCAGGGCTTGCTTGCCCGGCATACGGAAGCCTTGAACTCATTTGACCGAGCCTTGCAACTGGACCAATCGCTGGTCATATCATGGAACGGCAAAGGGACAGCTCTCAGCACACTTCAGCGTCATCAGGATGCCCTCGCGGCCTTTGAGCAAGCCTTGCAACTGGATTCGAACAACGCCTCATCTTGGAACGGCAAAGGAGCGGTTCTCAGTGCCCTTGGTCGCCCCAACGAGGCTCTTCATGCCTTTGATATGGCTCTCCGCTTCGATCCACACATGGCGCAAGCCTGGAACAATCAAGGCCTGGTGCTCAGGCAGCAAAAACGCTATCAAGAGGCTCTGGCGGCCTTTGATCAGGCACTTACCTATGATCGTACTATCGCTACCTCCTGGAGCGGTAAGGGCAGTGTGCTTCATGAGATAGGCCGCTTACAGGAGGCGCTTGACGCCTATGAACAGGCCTGTACCTCTAATCCCAAACTCGTCTCGGCATGGAACGGCAAGGGATCAGTCCTGTATGAAATGGGACGCTATAAGCAAGCACTACAGGCTTTTCAAGAGGCTCTGAGGCTGGATAAAAATTATGCACCTGCCAGTTATGGTATGGGCAATGTCTATTACGCTCAGCAAAAACTGAAGTCATCGCTGGATATGTTTGATAAAGCAATCCGTAGTGACCGCAACTATGCAAAAGCCTGGAACAGGCGGGGGAACGTGCTCAACGATCTGGGTAATCGCGTAGAGGCCCTCAACTCCTACGAACAGGCCATCCTTATAGACAAGCGCTATCTATCTGCCTGGAACGGTAAAGCAAGCGTGCTTTCTCAACTTGAGCGCTATAGCGAAGCTCTAAGCGCATACGATTATGTGCTAAACCTCAATCCGAGCTTTGCCCAGGCCTGGAATGGCAAGGGCAATGTGTACTACCACCTGGGCAACTATTCACAGGCCCTGACTGCATATGATCGTGCGTCGAAGCTCAACCCCCAAATGGCTTCCGTCTGGCACAACACCTCCCTGGTGCTCAAACAATTGCGCCGCTACCAGGAGGCCCTCAACTCTGCCGAACAAGCTATTCGCCTGTCTCCTAACGACCCCGACAACTGGCAACGCAAAGCCGAGGCTCTCAAGGGTTTGCGCCGTCGCAAAGATCAACGTGATGCCGAGGCGCAAGCTCTGCGCCTGCGGGAGGCACGTTAGCCAGACGTACTCGTTCAGACAGAGCTAAGTCAGGGGATGGTAAAAAGAATGGCTCTAAAGTCGCCAATGTGGATAAGTATGTGGACAAATGTTCTAATTTGTGGATAACTTCAAAGAGATTCTCTCATCCATCTATCAGCACAAAAATAACCGTTCCTCAGTATAGACGAGCCTCAGAAGTCTTGACACCTTCCCTTCTCATGTTATACACTATTCTCAGAAGATGAGAATGATTATCATTATTAGGATACCCTAACATATGGAAGAAACACTGAACACAAACGCGCGCGCCATCCTGGACGTGCTGCTCGCTTCTGAGAAGCATCCCACGGCTTTGGAGGTGTATGAAGAGGTGCGACGTGTCCGGCCGCGTATTGGCCTGGCTACCGTCTACCGTATCTTACATCAGCTAACAGGGCAGGGACTTATTAAAGAATTGGGGCGAAATGACGAATCCTGCCGCTATGATGGACGTACCAACCGTCATGATCACGCCATCTGTACAGTATGTGGGGCATTGCTCGATATACCAGTGGAGATTCGCTTGCCAGATGAGGTGCTGCAGGCGGCCGCACAGGGGGCGGGTATGAACCTGGGGAGCTACGAGGTGAGGATTTATGGGCAATGTACGACGTGTCAAGCAAAGGAACAAGTAATACCGTGAGCACAGATAGAAAAAAGGAACAGCAGGCTGCACAGGATAAGGCCACACCGGGTAGTGATACTAATGTGCCGCTGACAGATACACCAAAACGCGAACTCATTGCTGCACTCAAACAAAACTGGCAGCGCGAGATGGAAGGAGTACGTACCTATAGTGACCTGGCACGCAATGAGCGAGATGCCGCGCGGCGAGCCGTGCTGGTAAAAATGGCCGAAGCCGAAGCCCGTCACGCTCAGAAATGGGAGCAGAAGCTGGCAGAGCTGGGCGCAGAACCGCCAAAAGAAGAGAGAACTTTGAAGATGCGCTTGCAGGGTTGGCTGCGCCGGCAGCTTGGTACCGAAGCAGCACTGCGCCAGCTTGAGGGCGAGGAAGATAAAGATATTGCCCGCTACGAGGCCCAGGCTCGCAACATCAACGACACCGAGGCTCAGACCATGTTGCGCGAGGTAAGGCGAGAGGAAGAGAGCCATGGGCGCGTGATTCGTGAGATGATCAGTCCGATTGGGCCGCAGGGTATGCTGGATGTGATGCTGCGCCGCGAACGCTGGCATAAACGCGGCGGCGGCTGGCTGGGTGACGCCATCTATGGAGCGAACGATGGCCTGGGCGCGGTCTTCGGCATTGTAAGTGGCGTGGCAGGTTATACAGGTGCCGCTGATAGTCATTTCGTACTGGTGAGCGGTCTGGCAGGCATGATGGCCAGCGCGCTTTCGATGGGTTCAGGGGCTTTTCTGGCGACCAAAAGTGAACGGGAGGTCTTCGAGGCCGAGATTGGACGTGAGAAACGCGAGATCGAGGAGGACCCAGAGGAAGAGCAGGAGGAATTGGCCCTCTTTTACCAGTTGAAGGGGTTCACTGAGGAGGAGTCCAATGTCCTGGCAACGCGACTGGCAGAGAAACCGGAGCAGTTTCTGCGTACGCTGGCACACGAAGAGTTGGGGTTATCGGAAGAAAGCTTTCCTAAACCGTGGGTGGCAGCCGTCTCAGCAACGATTTCCACTGCCATTGGGGCATTCATTCCGATTATTCCTTTCTTCTTCTTGAATGGTTTTACCGCTGTTATTGCTGCCGCTATTATCAGCCTGATAGCGCATTTTGTTGTCGGAGCAGCCAAGACGCTGGTTACCGGCCGTTCCTGGTTGAGCAGCGGTACGGAGATGACGGTTGTTGGAGCGGTAGAGGCTGTGATTACTTACGTGCTGGGAGCAGCCTTCAAAGCCGTTTGAAAATATGCAAAAAATGGAAGGGGGCTAAGAAGCTGCTGCTTCCTTCCATTGATACAGTTCAGTTGTAGAGCAGTCATGCAAGGAGTAGGAGGAAATCTCGATTAGAGTTTCCACGCCCTTGCGTTGCTGGCAATTACATCGGTTGGACCATTGCCACCCAGGGAGAGAACGCCAATTTGTCCCTGGCTAAAGTTCTTATCATGTACCGAATCAATGATCTGGTTATTCACATAGATGGTAATGAGGTCGCCGTTTGCTACGACCGCAACAAGGTTCGACTGATTCAGACCTTTATTGATGACTGAATTAGAACCCTCGCTCAGGGTGGTGTATTTACCTGTATAGACCCTGAGCGTATACGATCCACCAGTTGTGATGTCGAAATCATAGAACGTTTTGTTAACCTGGTTAATACCTGTTTTCTCCACAATGTGATAAGCTCCATTTGTAAACCCACAAGAATCAGTACCAGAAAAGCTAGATTCGTCCCATTTATAACCTCTGCTATTATCGGTGAGCGGATCGTTGAGCACAAGGGTTCCAGTATTGGGTGGATAGGGGTTCTGTGCATTGTTAGCAGTTGCTGTGGCCTGGGGGGTCGTATGCACCACAGGTGTAGGCGTAGAGTTCACCGGAGGATTATTGGGGCGCGAGAGAGCGAAAAGGCCAGCGCCAATCAGGATCAATATAAGCAGTCCTACACCGGCGATAATAGCAATTCTTTTGCCTTGAGATGGGCCTGGAGAAGGTGGCGGCGGCTGCGGAAAGGTATACCGAGGAGGCGGAGGCACTTCATATTGGGGTGGCGGCGGCGGCGCACCATATTGCTGTGAACCATATGCCGTCGATGGAGGTGCGCTGTAAGGATTTGCTGGAAGTGTAGGGTCGTAGGTCGGCGGTGGAGGCGTAACAGCTGATGGTGTATTGGGTGTATTATAGGATGACGCAACTGTAGGATCATATGGTGTTGCCCCGGAGCCAAAACTATACGATGTAGGCGTGCCACACATTGGACAAGCCGCCGCTCCTGGCGGCAACTGAGCTCCACAATTACTACAATTCATGATGGGTTCTCCTGCGAAGAATACAATTTTAGACGAAGCCAGTATAGCATAGCCATTTTTGAGAGACAAGCACCGTCACTTGACAGTAATCCGCTCAAAGCGTACTCTACGTATTAAGCGCAACATCTAGTCTGTGAAGGAACAAGAGGCAGAATGCTATGAGGCAAGAGATCACAAGGAAGCCTGGAATAGCGCTGTCAAAGTTCGTTACGTTAGTATCTAGCTTCCTGTTGATACTCAGCAGCTGTTCATTGCTGCCCGAAAACTCAAATGGCCCGTATCTCTCCCCCGTTGCGAGTGCTTCAGCAACTGGCTCTCATGCCATAAATCTCACACCGCTACCGACAAGAGGTTCGTTAACCGATAGCGACCTGGCCATGAAAATTGTGCAGAGCATGAGTCTGGATCAAAAGTTGGGGCAGATGGTCATAGTCGAATTCTACGGTTCTGCACTTAATACAGACCTCAACCAGATGATCCAGGGCAACCGGGTCAGCGGAGTATTGATCGAGAATAAGAATGGTAATGCCCAGACGCGCAGCCAGCTTATCGCGCTCAATCAAGCAATGCAGAAAGCGGCAGGTATCCCGCTCTTCATCTCTACCGACTTTGAGGGTGGTTACGTCAATGAGTTGCGTCTCATCACGGGCGAACGTTCCTCAGAACAAACCATCGGAGCGACGGGTGACCCGAATGTTGCCTATAATGCGGGTCATAGCGCGGCTGCCGACCTGGCTGCTCTAGGGCTGAACGTCAACTTCATGCCTATAGTCGATGTTTTGACCAACCCCAACAATCCTGGTCTGCCCATGCGCACCTTTGGCTCCGACCCAACGCTTGTTACCAATATGGGCCGTGCCTACCTCAAAGGATTGACCGATGGCGGTATCATTGGGTGTCTCAAACACTTTCCCGGGCTAGGCAGCGCCAGTATCGACCCGCATCAATCGCTGCCCTCTATGAACCGCAGCCTTGCGACCTTAAATGCCGTCGACCTGGTACCCTACCGTACGCTCATCGATGAAGGTATCGTCCCCATGGTGATGGTAACGCATATCCTCAATCCACAGCTTGACCCCAATCTGCCGACCTCGCTATCGCCAAATGTTGTGACGGGCATCCTGCGTAAACAACTCAACTTCAAGGGTGTCATTATCAGTGACACGCTCTGGATGGGAGGGATTAGTAACACATACAGTCTGGCCCAGGCAGCTGTCCTGGCGGTGAAGGCCGGAACAGACCTCTTACTTGGCCCTCGCGGCCTGGCCGATACTCAGAACATGATCTATAGCCTCCACCAGGCCGTGATGAGTGGCCAGATCTCCCAAACGCAGATCGATGCTTCCGTGGCGCGTATCCTGGAAATGAAGCTGCACTACAAAATTCTTTCACATGACAAGGCTATGCAACTGGCCGGCAATGCCGTAGGCGGTCAGGCAAGTGCTAGAATAACATGTTCTTGTGCTAATGGTGTGGGTGATGAGGATGTGAGGAAAGTAAGTTAAGGTTTTTGCCTAGAGCGTTTGGATGAAGTCGGTGATGATGGCCTGTACTTCTTCGAGGTGGCCCTGGAAGAAATGATCTGCTCCCTGTACCGCTACCAGCCTTTTAGGTGCCGGCACCTGTTCAAACCATTTCACTGTGAGGTCATAAGGGGCAAGTTCATCCTCAGTTCCATGAATAAAGAGTTTTGGCTTATGGCAGCCTTGCAGTGTGTCGCCATTAAATGTGCGGGCGGGTACGCCGAGACCTATCATAGCCTGGACACGGTCATCAACAGCGCCGACACGCATACCTACGTATGAGCCAAATGAGAAACCTGCCAGTATCACAGGCAAGCCAGGGTAACGGCGACTCAAGAACTCCAGGGCAAAGCGCACATCATCCATCTCGCCCCGTCCCTCGTCATATGTGCCTGTACTATGCCCTACTCCTCGGAAGTTGAAGCGCAGCGCGGGTATACCGAGGGCTTGCAATGTCTGTGCCACTTTGAAGACCACTTTGTTATGCATGGTGCCGCCACCCAGTGGATGTGGATGGCAGACGATTGCAACATATTCAGGAATTACACCTTGTTCTTCTGGCTTAAGAATCCCCTCCAGGTGGCCAATTGGAGTAGGTATATTGATGTGCAATATCTGACTGATGACGCGCCTTTCCTTTCTTTCCTGAAGCCGAAAGGTAAATTGTGATATTCTATGTGACGATAGTATATCACGAATCTGACTTTGGAGGCTATTTCATGCAAACTCATCAAATTTATGCTGACATCCCATCATAACTTGCCTCCTTCGGAGGCAAACATAGGGGAGAGAGGAGTTGGCTGGGGCCCCTTCACACTGTCCCCCAGACAGCGTTCCCCAGACCCCGGCAGGAGGCTTCGCCCCCTGCACCCCCTCTTTATGAGAGGATGTCAGAATTTATGCCCTTGACAATGAACGGTTGTTTCCCTGATAATCGATGTTATATCTTTCCTAATATCATTCCCGTAGCGGCGAAGAGGAAGACTTACCTATTACTATGGAAACCTATGGACTACACCGGTATCCTGGACGGCTCTTTATTGTAGAAGGGGTTGATGGTTCCGGGAAAAGCACACAAATTGCACTCCTGCGGCAGTGGCTCATCAGTGAAGGATACACTGTATTCTTCAGTGAATGGAACTCGTCCCCGCTCGTCAAGAAGACGACCAGTCGAGGGAAGAAAAAACAGCTACTGACACCAACCAGCTTTAGCCTGATTCACGCCACAGATTTTGCTGATCGCACGGAACATGATATCATTCCTCCGCTCAAAGCTGGCGCGATTGTCCTGGCAGATCGCTATATCTATACCGCGTTTGCCCGTGATGTTGCGCGCAAAGTGGATCGTCAATGGGTGCGCGAACTGTACCAGTTTGGAGTCAAACCCACGGTGGCGTTCTATTATCGTGTGCCGTTGGAGGTATCGCTGAGCCGTATTCTCACAGGCCGTACCGAACTCAAATACTATGAATCTGGAATGGACCTGGGATTGAGCAACGATCCTCAGGAGAGCTACAAAATGTTTCAAGAGCGCATCGTCAACGAGTATGAAGCTATGGTGGATGAGTTTGGGCTGACGGTGATGGATGCGACGCTTCCCATTCCAGAACAGCAGCGGCGCATGAGGAAGATTATCCGGCCCTATTTACAAGGTGTGCGTCGTATACGTTCGTCCGCGCAAGAATCGGCCTGGGCTGGACTGGCGCGGGAGATGCGCCCATCACATCCGGATATCCAGGTGAGAGACCGATGAGCATTCTAGCCGAACGGAAACAAAAAGGACTAAACTATCATGGCGGCAGAAAGGATTCTATGACGAGGCTTGCTTTTTATGGTATTGACGCTATCCACCTGGAAGAGCGAGACGAATTGTTACCAGGTCGCCTGATCGTTATTGAGGGTACCGATAGCGTTGGTCGCTCAACACAACTGCGCCTGTTACGTCCCTGGCTGGAGAGCAGCGGCTACGCAGTAGTTGACACGGAAATGACGCGCTCAGAATTGGTGGGCGCGGGCCTCAAGCAGGCAAAAGAGGGGCACACACTGGGTCCAATTACGCTCAACCTTTTCTACGCCACCGACTTTGTAGACCGCTTTGAGAGTCAGATTCTCCCAGCCTTGCGGGCAGGCTTTATCGTACTCACCGACCGCTATATTTATTCTCTCATGGCTCGGGCCCTTGTGCGTGGTGCTGATCCTCATTGGATTCGCTCTATTTATGGACTGGCACTCAAGCCTGATGCTATCTTCTACCTGCACATAGGCGTAGAGGACCTCATACCCCGTGTATTGCAACGCGGCGGCTTTGACCACTGGGAATCTGGCATGGATATGCGCCTGGGCGCAGACCTCTTTGAGAGTTTTGTGAATTATCAGACTCTCCTACTTGCACAGTTTGAGGCCATGATCGAGGAATACGGCTTTGAGGTGATCGATGCAAGCCAGCCAGTTGCGCGCATTGCGGAACAACTGAAAGAGCGAGTTCTGCCGCTCTTGCCGCAGGGATAAATATCATAAGGAGCAATGATGCAGGTTGTCTTTTTAGGTGGGGCCAGTGGAGTTGGGGCGAGTTGTCTTGCCATCCAGCTTGCCGATCAGTGGATAGTTGTCGATGCAGGTGTGCGGGTTGACCGCAAATCAGACCCCTTGCCCGATCTCGCTTTGCTTGAGGGGAAAGATGTCCGCGCCATTTTCGTCACTCATGCCCACGCCGACCACATTGGAGCGCTACCCCTCGTCCACCAGGCGTTTCCCACCATCCCCATTTTCGCTTCGCGTGCGACCGGCCTACTTATGGAAGTCATGCTTAGCGATGCGCTCAAAATTATGAACCGCCGAGCGATGGAGGAGATGGAACTGCCGCTCTATCCAGAAGCGCTGGTCGCGGGAATGCTGAATCGGGTACGTCCTCTCCCGGTTGGAGAGAACCTGACCTTCCCAGAACTCCCAGGGGTAACTGTTCACGCGAGTCGTGCGGGACATATAGCGGGTGCTGTGAGCCTGGGCTTTAAGGCTGCCGATGGCTCGCTGGTGGTTTCTGGTGATGTGAGTATCACACCACAGCGTACGGTACCTGGCGCCCTTCCGCCACCTTTGACCGAGCCAGACCTGCTGATCCTGGAGAGTACTTATGGCACACGTCTACATCCTAACCGCCAGGCTGAAGAACTCCGCCTGGCACAGGCGGTCGCTGAAGGTATCGCTCGCGGTGGACATACGCTGATTCCCTGCTTTGCACTTGGCAGAGGACAAGAACTGCTGCTCCTGTTACAGGCAGCCCAGGAGAAGGGACAGATTCCCGCTTTTCCCATCTACGTCGATGGCCTTGTGCGCCGCGTCTGCTCAACGTATATGCTCCTTCCTGAAGCCCTCTCTCCTGTCTTGCAGCGGCAGATTCGTAAGGGCTATCTTCCCTTTAGTGGGTCAGCCGTGACCTTTGTGCGCGATGAGCGGGAGCGAGAGCGCTTGCTGGCAGGTCCGCCAGCGTGTATCATTTCCAGCAGCGGAATGCTCACAGGTGGGCCAAGTGCCTGGTATGCAGCGCGACTTGCCCCTCAGGAAGATGCATCCATCCTGATTACGGGTTACCAGGATGAAGAATCTCCTGGCAGGCGCCTCTTAGATCTGGCTGAACAGAAGAAGAGCACCTTAGATATCGGAGGGCAACAGGTGCAGGTCCACTGTCATGTTGCCAAGTACAACCTGAGCGCGCACGCCGATGGTGGAGAACTGGCTGCCTATGCAACTGCTCTCAAGCCAAAGAGGGTAGCCCTCGTACATGGCGACGAGGAGGCACGGACTGCACTGCGCAAGCGCCTGACCGAGCTGGACGTGCTGTTGCCCAGCGAAGGCATGACCATCGAAAAACAGGAAAGACGGCGCAGTAGCACCCCTGGCGACCGCGAGGGTCGCCACTACATTTCCAGTAGATCAGAGAACGTTCTTGATACGCTGCCAATGGGCATTGGAGGCGGAGTGCCATTCGATTCCACCCATGTCGAGCAGGTGTGGCAGGCCATCTCACGTCTTCCCACGCTGCGTATCGTCACCGCACGGGAGCTGGCTCTTGTCTGGTATGGAGAGGCGACGGAGGAAAGAACGCAGCGCGTGCTGGACATTCTTGCCGATGACTATGAGCAACGGTACTTCGTCCGACAACACGCCCTGGAAGAAGCCTACCGCGTGCGTGGACAGTCCGAGGAAGCGCCAGGTGACTTTCTCAGTGACCTGGTGGGTCATATACTCTTGTTGATGGTCAGTCCTGGCAGCGCTAAACCTGTCCTCTGCCGTTCCATCGAGCCGGCGGCCACGGTACGCGTGCAATTTCCCAAGGGCATCTCATATGAGCGTACCCGCTTTCCTTTCTCTGCCATTCTCGATCTCATTGGCCCTGCTCCGCTGGATAGGCCTGATGATAGCCAGGCTCCACCCATCTCCGTCTACCTGGCGGATTTAGTGCGCAATGCGCGACGCATCCGCAGAACACTCTCCGCCTATGATCTGGCCTGGCAATGCCAGGAAGAGGCGACATACACCCTGGGAGACATGTGTGCACTGGCAGGCGTCTCGGCCCAATCTCTGGAGGACCGGCTGGCAGTGGCAAAACTCTTGCACAAGTATCCTGCTCTCTTTATGCAAAGCCGCACCTTTCTTGAAGGAGAGGGCCTTGTACTGTATAGCCTGGCACCTTCATGGCATGAGGCACTCGAAGAACCTGAAGAGCTACCCCGGCCCGATCAGAACTGGATTCTCAACGTTCTTGAGCGGCATCTTGGTACACCGGCGGACCTCTACCGGCGCAGCATCGATCCCGACACGGGTGCAGTCACCCTTGCTTTCCACTTTCCAGACGTGGCTCAAACACGTTACGCCGATGCTATCGCTGCTGCCGAAGAGGAAACGGGCGTCTCGATTACTATTGCCCCCAATGCTCATCAGGGTATGCTTGCCAATGTCGCGCGCCGCCTCTTGCCGGAAGGTCTTACGCAAAGAGGAACAGTATCTATTCACATGGAACACCAACTCGTCCAGGTCAGTTGTATAGGAGACGCGACGCAGGAGGCACTTCAGCAGGCACAGGAGGACTTTCATGAGCAGACCGGCTGGCACCTGCAGCTAGACCTCCAGGGCGGGGACAACCCTCGCTCCTACTATGACACGGAGGAGGCGCCAAGGGCCATTTCCTCGCAACCCTCCATGGATCAGAACGGGGCTTCTGCTGTTGCACGCTCGCTGCTGGCGGAAGCAAGTGGTCTCTATAAAATTGGCGTGGATGGGAGCAGCACGACACTATGGCTGCGCTTCTACTTTCCTGATGCGGTGCAGGCACGAATTGCGGAGCAGATCGCTGAAATCGAAGCCCAGACCGGTTGGAAGGTGCGCATCAATCCAGCTGTCCACCAGGAGGCACTGGTTGCTGCCGCACGTCGTCTCCTCCCCGCAGGTCTGGCCATCAGCGGTGCACCGTCACTCTATCATGATCGTCGTACGCTGGGTCTCACCTGTACGGGGACGGCAAGCCTGGAGGCGAGGCAGGACGCTCAAAGACAGTTCCTTGAAGAGACGGGTTGGCACCTCGACCTGGTGGTGCCTTCTATTGAGGAAGACGCATCTGCCGCCAGCCGGCTTCCCCAGGGTGAGGCCATAGCCCTGGCGAGTAGCATATTCAGCACGGCACATGATCTCTACCGCATAGGAGCTGATGCCACGCGAAGAACACTCTGGTTATACTTCCACTTTCCTTATGTGGCGCGGCAGCGCTACGCAGAGCAACTTGCCGCACTTAGCGCACAAAGTGGGTGGAATGTAGACCTGCATCGCAATGTACATCAGAAAGCCTTAGTCGAGGCGGCATGTCGTCTCCTTCCCGATGGCCTGAGCTTCACCGGCAAGGCTTCACTCCTTCTCGACCGCTACACGCTGAACCTTACCTGCACAGGCTATGCAGCCAGGGAGGCGATAAAGGACACACGGAGGCGGTTTACTGAAGAGACGGGCTGGCACCTTGAAATCCTCAATTTTGACAAGGAACATATATCTAAGGAGTAAGACATGTAGCCCTATAAAAGCTCCTTTCATCACACCGCTACATTCGTTGACCGGCTATAGGGTTTCTCTGGATCAATCAGCACATTCACACAGGCTGGCAGGCCCGATGCGAAGGCTCTTTCAAGCGCAGGCCGGATATCTTCTGGCCTCTCCACTAACTCACCATAGCCACCCAGAGCCTCGACCATCTTATCGTAGCGAATGCCAGGCGTTAGTTCTGCTGCCGTCGCGTGTCCAAGCATAGCCTTCTGGGGATGCTTAATCTGTCCCCAGGCTCCATCATTACCGATGACTGACACAACCGGCAAATTCTGGCGTACCATGCTCTCAAATTCCATGCCATTGAGGCCAAAGGCCCCATCGCCATGCAAAATCAACACTTTCTTGCCCGGCCGCGCAATTTGTGCTGCCATGGCGAAGCCGGTTCCTGTGCCAAGACAACCCATCGGACCGGGATCGAGCCAGTAGCCGGGTTTGTAGACGTTGATTACGCGCCCGCCATAGCTCACGATATCGCCACCATCGCCTACCACCGTCGTATCCTCGTCAATAAAGTCACGTATCTCGCGGCAGAGACGCATAGGGTGCATAGGTACAGCATCGGAGCTCATCAACGCTCCATCGCGTCCCAGCGCCCGGCGTTCCTCGGTACGGATATACTCCAGCCACTCGCTCGCATCAAGTTGTTTCGTGGCCTCCGCCAGCTCGTGCATACTCACCCCCACATCTCCCACAAGGCCAACCGCTGCCCCGCGGTTGACGCCCACATCTTCACCTGCCAGGTCAAACCAGATCACGTTGGCCTGTGCTGGAATAAGCGGCGGCTGGCCGTGATTGAGACGAAAATCCATGCGGGTTCCAACTGCCAGGATGGTATCCGCTCCTTCCAGGGCTTTGCGGCGTGAAGCTGTGAAGAAGAGCGGATGTGTCGGGGGCAGGCAGCCACGCCCGGCACCGTTGAGGAAGACAGGTGCCTGAATGCGTTCTGCCAGTTGGCGTAGAGGCTCGGCTGCATCACACCACCATATAGCCGTTCCCGCCATGATGACGGGACGCTGCGCGCGCTCTAATAGTTCCGCAGCTTGCGAGACAAGTTCAGGATCAGGATAAGTACGCCCAACAGGACGATAATTTGCAGGTTCACCCGGATCAAATGCCGTATCGGTATCGACAAAATTATTAAGTACGTCCATTGGCACCTCTAAGAAAACTGGTCCAGGTTTGCCGCTCAACATCTGGCGAAATGCCGCTGCTGTATACTCACTCAGCCGGGCTGTCTCATGAACGGTACGTGCCCACTTAGTGATAGGACGCAGCAGATCTATCTGGTTCATCTCCTGTAACGCGCCACGATCCCATAGGCCGAGGGGTGCCGCCCCGCCAATGACCAGGACGGGACTACCCGCGAGATAGGCATTGGCTACGCCCGTTACACCATCGGTAACCCCGGGCCCTGCTGTCAGGAGGGCTACACCTGGCTTGCGAGTGCACTTGGTCCACCCTTCAGCTGCGTGTACCGCTGCCTGCTCGTGACGTGTATCGACAACACGAATGCCCTCCCGCATGCAGCCATCATAAATAGCAGCAATATGCCCACCGCTCAAGGTGAAGACAACTTCAACCCCTTCGCGTTTCAAAATTCTTGCAACGGCCATACCGCCGTGAATCATACCCAAAGTGAACTCCCTTCTTTGCTGAGAGTGATGAGATCAAACCAATTCTCGCCAGAAACGTATATTCATCAGTAGCGTTTTCAAACTCAGAAAGGTGACAAAATGAAACGACTTCTCTTTTTCCTCGGCTCTTTCTTTTTCCTCAGGGGATTTGCGAGGAGAGCAAGACGACGACGACGTTTACCGTATTATGATTGATTAGTTGGACGACCATCAAAGACATAAGTAGGGGGCTACTCGCCACTCACGGCTAGCCCTCTACTCACTCTTGTTGTAACATCACTCTACTCCAATATCCCACGCCTGCTGTAAATCCGCACGTGAGTAACATTGGAAGGCCATGAGTGTATTGGTCCTGATGATGGCGGGAAGTTGCACCATGCGGGTGGTGACGACTCCGGCGAGGTCTTCATAGCGATGAAGGCGCAGGAGGGCTACGAGGTCGTATTCTCCTGTCACTGAATAGACCTCGGAGACGCCCTCGATCTCCAGGAGGCTCTGAGCCGTTTCATTTACCTGTCCTCGCTGTACGTTGATGAGAACTACAGCAGATACCATTTCTGACTCCTTTCCCGGCCTGGCACCCACAAGGGATGCCACTACATGTCGACATGTAGTGGCATCCCTTGTGGGTGCCAGGTTTGTCTTAAAACACTGGCGGTGGTGGCACGTGAGGTAGCTCCATGCTCAGGCCGACCACCTTTAGCTTTTTACGTAGTGAATCCTGGGCGTAGCGTGGAGAAGTCCACGGGTCTGCTTGCATAGCCAGCATCTGCGCAATAGCCTCGTCTCCTGGAGTCAACGCTTTGAGGGCGATGGGCGCGTATTTATCGACCGCGGCCTGTATTACTTTGGCGTTGTCAGCATCGCGCTGGATCATTTCTCGCAAGAACTTGACACCGAAGACGACGTGACGCGATTCGTCACGTGCCACCGCAGTGAAACCGCCACGAAAGGCAGGGAAGAGATTATTTTGACGGTATAAATCCAGGATGTTGCG